>JGI20225J20221_1001896_pt3 | contig 27113 bp, 30 predicted proteins | sample BioMet4_FD_20221 | JGI IMG/M metagenome (IMG submission 20221)
AATGTTTAAACAAAATTTATTAATTGAAAATATACCAGCTATAATTTGGGGCAAAAAAAGTAATAAAATAATTGTTGCCGTGCATGGAAATATGTCAAGTAAAAGCGACATACCAATTGAAATATTAGCTGAGGAAGCAATATTAGAGGGATATCAGGTTCTGAGTTTTGATTTGCCGGAACATGGTGATAGAAAAGCAGCCCCTGAGTTGTGTAAGGTGCAAAATTGTGTCCAAGAACTTGGCAAAATAATGGAGGCTGCCCAAAAAAACTCAAATGAGATTAGTTTGTTTGCTTGCAGCATAGGGGCATATTTCAGCTTGCTTGCTTATAAGGATGTGCAGTTAAAACAAAGTTTGTTTTTGTCACCTGTGGTGGATATGAGCCGTATTATTGATAATATGATGAAATGGTTTCATGTAAGTTGTGAGCAATTAAAGTCGGAGCAAGAAGTAGCAACGCCAACAGGAAACAAATTATATTGGGATTATTATTGTTACGTACAAGAAAATCCCATTGAGCAGTGGAATAGTCCTACTAACATACTTTACGGAAAAGATGATAATATATGTGAAATTGATGGTTTATCTGCTTTTTCCAAAAAATTTAACTGCGGCATGGAAATAATGGAGCATGGGGAGCATTATTTTCATACACCGGAACAGTTAGATTTTTTCAGGCAGTGGCTAAAAAAATATTTAAATAAGAGCAACCCAAAGTAAAGTATATAACAAAGTTGGTTAGGGAAAAATAAAGCTGAAAAACAGGCATCGTTTATTAGATAATATAGGCTTGTCAGGCAAAACCTCCTTTGCGTGTAGTATAATAAAACTACACGCAAAGGAGGTTTTTGTTATGCTGGAAGAAGTTATCATGAAAGCTAGAGGTGAAGATGACCGCGTATTTAATGGTATATTTGAAAAAGAAGATAGGGAAAACCTTGATATGAGCCAGATAAAATTTGAAAATGTTATATTTCGTAAATGCAGGCTCATCAACTGCTTATTTGAAAAAGCGGCTTTTTATAATAGTGTCTTTGANGAGTGTGACTTGTCTGGGTGTAACTTCACCGCAGGATATTGGAAAGCTTCTAAAATAGTTGGTAGTAAGGGAAGTAATAGCAACTTTAAGTCATGTACATTCAAAAATTTTGAATTAGCAGAATCCAAGTTTCATTATGGAAATTTTATTAATTCATTATGGGAGGCTGCAAAAATAACTAAGTGTGAATTGCCGGAAGCTTGTTTAGCTGAAGCAAAGTTTCGCAGTGTTTTATTTAGTAATACAAATCTTAAACGGGTAGATTTTTTTAAAACGGTCTTAAATGGAATAAATCTATCTAGCTGCGACATTGAAGGACTCATGGTTTCGGACACATATTATGAGCTAAAGGGACTTAAGGTTAATGCAATGCAAGCCGTGGATTTGTCCTTATTACTGGGAATTAAAGTCGTTTAACTATGATGTATTAAAGCTATTTTTAAACATATACGCCAGAGAAATGCTGAAAATATAAATACTATGGGAGGTAGAATATGATTTTTTCAATAGATACTTGGTTAGATGAATTTGCAATAAAAATTAAAAATGAATTTGTAGACCAAGTTATATTTATTGGGTTGCAGGGCAGCTATCAACGAAATGAAGCTACTGCGAGCAGTGATATAGATGTAGTTGTTATCTTAATGACGCTAACTATAGAAGATTTAAAAAAATATAAAAATATAATTGCGCAGATGCCTTATAAAGAAAAAGTTTGTGGATTTATTTCCGGGAAAAGAGAAATAATGGGGTGGGAAAAAGCAGATCTGTTTCAATTTTATTATGATACAAAACCTATTTATGGCAATATAGATTATTTGCTACCTCTTATTGGTGAACAAGATATTAAATGTGCTATAAAAATAGGTGCATGTAATTTATACCATGCTGGTTGTCATAATTTTATNTANGAANACAGTANNGAAATTTTAGCGGCACTTTACAAGTCAGCTTTTTTCGTTTTACAGGCCAAATATTTTTATGAAAAAAAACAATATGTAAGCAGTAAATCTGAACTAGTAAGTAAGCTAAAAGGAATTGATAAAGAAATACTTGAAATCTGTATAGAGCGAGAACGCATAAGAAAAATTGATGATGAAGCCTTAAGCTTATATTCTGATAAAATAATAACATGGAGCAGCGGTCTTATAAAAGACTATTAAATAGCCGGTATTATAAATAATGAATTATCAGAAGGAGCTGGAGTCTTGCATGAAAGAGTATAAAAATGGCAATGAAGCTGCAATAATTATCCTGCACGAGATATATGGTATAAATCGATTTATTGAAGAGGTATGCATACAGTATCATAATGATGGATTTGATGTATTCTGTCCTCAACTGCTTGGCAAAGAGAACTTCACTTATGAAGAGAGCTCAAGTGCCTACGCTTATTTTTTTAATGAAGTCGGTTTTGATGTTTATAAAAAAATTGAAGAACAAATAAAACACTTAAAACTTTTTTATAAAAAAGTTTTTGTACTTGGATTTAGTGTTGGGGCTACTATTGCTTGGCTATGCAGCGCAACATCATTAGCAGATGGCATAATATGTTGTTATGGGTCTCGTATAAGGGACTATTTACAGGTTGAGCCGTGCTGCCAGGTCCTTTTGCTTTTTGCAGAATATGATTCTTTTAATGTTCAAGAAGTAGTTAGCGACTTTAAAAATAAGAAAAATATTACAGTTTTTAGTTTGGCGGCACACCATGGTTTTTTAGATAAATATAATAAATACTATGACGAAAAAGAGGCTAATATTGCGGCTGTACTTATTAGGAAAGCTATGAAAAAACCAACAATATGAATTGTACAACTATACCATTGTTAAATATATGTGGTTACCTGTAATGCTNGTAGTGTTTTCATGAAATACTGCCACCAAAAATACTTTTTGAATTGTCTGAAAATATGTGGAAGTTGCATTGACAAATACATTATTATTAAGTTAAGATTTAATTGCTAGTAAAATACTTGCAATTAAAAGGAGAAGTGTCAATGAGTACAAACAATTCCGGACAGAATGTTCAAATCGCGGTGGCAGATCCTACGCCTTTAGGTCTATTAGGATTAGCCATAGTGACAATGGTTGCGTCTGCACAAAAACTTGGTATAGTGGAAGGGGTTTCTTGGGTTATTCCCTGGGCTCTTTTCATGGGTTCATTTGCCCAATTAGTTGCAGCATATTTCGATTTTTATCACAAAAATATTTTTGGTGCAACAATTTTTGGTGCTTTCGGATTTTTCTGGGCGGGAGTAGCGATGAGTTGGATGATTAAGGCAGGTTGTTTTGGTGCAGCATTGGCTGCAGGTACAGACCCCAAAGCTTTAGGTTTCGCATTTTTAGGATATTTCTTGTTTGCTTGTGTTGGCACAATCGCAGCTATGGAAGCAAATAAATTTTTATTCTTTGATATGATATTTATTGATGTACTATTGTTGGGATTAGCTTTGGATGCACTAGGTCTTGGAGGGCATTGGGCATTTTTCATGGCGGCATATGCTGAAGTTATGGTTTCGCTATTGTCGTTATATGGTGCTAGTGCAATTTTCCTAAACAATTTCTTCGGAAGACAGTTTTGGCCATTAGGAAAGCCTTTAGGCATATTTAAAAGAACGTAAATTGTTCAATGCACAAAGTATTTAATAAGCGGATGATTTTGACGAGATAGTTGAATTGTATAATGGAGTAAAAACTTTATTAAATTTGGTCAGCGCTAGTTTTATTTTGACAGAACTTATTATCTATGATAAATTTTACATATAATAATAAGGGAGTTGTTAAAATGGGAATGCGGAAAAAGTTTTTTCTATTAGCAATGGTTTTTGTTTTGTCGTTTCAGCCTATTAATTCTACCTTTGCGGCAGAAATAAGTAATGGTGTTGATTCAGGAAATCATGAACAAAGAATTATGGCGGTCTTGTATCAGCAATATGCTGCAGAGCATAGAGCGTTGTATTATCAAGCTTATAATATGGTAAACATGGCTGCTGATAAAGCATTGAAGGAAGCAAAACCGGGAGATAAGCCTTTAGCTATTATTCTGGATTTGGATGAAACGGTAATCGACAATAATAGAATGTTGGCAGAATGGGTTGCGTCAGGAAAAGAAATTAACGAGTTGAAACCCAGCAATGATACACTGGAAAACGCACCCGCAATGCCTGGAGCAGTTGAGTTGCTCCAAAGGTTAGCAAATAAAGGTATTGAACCTTTCTATGTTACCAATCGCTATGAGTCTACAATGTTAAAAAATACAATGAATAATTTAAAAAAATTAAAATTTCCTATGTTAGATGAGAAACATTTATTTTTAGCCACAAATACTCAGGATAAGCAGGCGCGCTTCGATAAAATAGCTAAAAATTATAATGTTATATTATATATGGGAGATTGCGCAGGAGATTGGGGTATTGGAACTTTCGGTAAAAACGCAAAAGATCGTCAAGCTCTTATTGATGCACATAAAAAAGATTTTGGAACAAAAATAATTGTTTTACCCAATGCTGTTTATGGGGATTGGGAAAGTGCTTTAGCTCCAGGCTATAGCAAGATGAGCATTAAGGAAAAGGCAGCTTTGCGCAGGGAACTCATTTTGAAAAAATAGTACCTTGACGACAGGTTTTACGTAGAAACTAGGAGGATATAAATATTGCATGCATTTTCGCGTACAGAGATGATTATAGGAGAACAAGGATTAAATAAGCTAGCTGCTGCAAAAATTGCTATTTTCGGCATTGGCGGTGTTGGCAGTTATGTAGCTGAAGCACTAGTGCGTGCGGGGATAGGTAAATTTGTATTAGTGGACGATGATACAATTTGTTTGACTAATATCAATCGTCAATTGCATGCAACTATAAAAACAATCGGTCAGCTAAAAGTTGATGCTATGCGACAACGTATGTTAGAAATTAATCCAAGAGCCGAAATTGAGGCATTGCCATCTTTCTATTTGCCTGATCAAGCTGAAAATTTGATTAAGGATGACTATGATTACATAGTAGATGCGTTAGATACAGTAACCGCAAAAATTGATTTGGCAGTTCAAGGATTTAAAAAGGGAATTCCGGTTATTAGCGCTATGGGGGCTGGTAACAAATTAGATCCGGGCCGATTCCGGGTGGCCGATTTATTTGAAACGTCAGTTTGTCCATTGGCTAAAGTAATGCGCAGGGAACTAAGAAAACTGGGAATAGAACGCTTAAAGGTAGTATATTCTCAAGAAAATCCTTGTCCACAGATATATGAAACAGAAAGCGATTGTAGCAAGAATTGTATATGTCCACCAGGTTCTGCCAAGCACTGCTTAGAAAAGCGCAGTGTTCCGGGAAGTATTTCCTTTGTTCCGGGTACAGTTGGTCTATTAATTGCAGGTGCAGTTGTCAATGATTTGCTGTCAACAAAATGATAAAGTAAAAATACACTAAAGCCTATGATAACCGTTTTACGGTTGTCATAGGCTTTCTTTGTGCGCATATTATAAGACAATGATGAGGATTTTGGCAAGATTATTGAAATTTAGGAGCTTTTAGTTCTCCGGGATCTGCCGGTTTAAGCAATTTGGAAATATTTCCGTTATAGTCCTGGTTGTCGCTTAAATCAAGTTTTAATGCAGGGCTGCCGGCTTCTGAGTTGAATTGGCTAAAATCTAACCATAATATATACGGGCTTATAGTGGATTCATAGTAATAATAACCATTAGTCAAATCTGCTACAGAACGCCAAATTGTTGCGGAGGTGTAGGGGTTTTTAGGATCAACAGAAACTATGAAAGGCTGAGATGCATTTCTAGTCACACTAAAAACATAAGCAAGAGCTTCTTTTAAATTATTTGGTTTAGGTAAATTTTTCATGTAGTAAGAAGCACGTACAAATCTATCTTGAGCCGACGATGTTCCCGGAATCGGTTTATTGCCCCCGAATCCTTGATATTGTTTAAGATTTTCTTGTTGTTTTTCGAATGTAGGTGAATTAGTCATAATTGTATAATTCCGATCATGGTAAATAACGGGTTTGCCATTTATATACTCAATAATTGCAGAGTCACCGGTTTTGTCTGCCAAAGCCAAATGTAGCGAGGCACTTGTGATTGTTGTTCCTTGTGTAGGAATATACATAGGAACAGTTGCCGCAACGATCTGGTAGTTATGTTCTCGGGCATCTTGCACTGCTTCAGCGACAGTAGAATAATTGTCAAGAACGTATTGTGCCCACAAAGCTATTGATACGCCGGGAAGTTTCTCATCTCTCTTACCATAATCACTTTCGTTAAGCCAAAGTAAATTTGCAGCCAACCCCTTTTCATTTATCCCGTCAGAAGCAAAAGACCTTCCTTGGGCAGTAGAAGCGGCGACAATACTACTGTATTTAGCCGTCCATGCTAGGGAATTACCTTCTTGTAAGCCGGTGCGTTCAATACCACGTGGTAGGAACCATAAAGCTAAATCTGTTCGCTCTGGCCAGTCCATGTTTCTTGCCGAGATTACAGCCTGTCCATTATTGGCTGAAAGGACACGACTACAGGCAGATACTTCTGAATTTGAAAAAAGTGAAAAAGTGGATAAAATGCTTAAAAGGCACAAAGAAGACAAAACTTTTTTGGAATAATTATACATATACTTACCCCCCTTGTTTACTATATGTCTGAATATTAGCACTATTTAAATGCAGTGTCAATATAACGTTAGACTAGTTGTAATCAGTATTTGCTGGATTTAAAGAGACAGGCATACTTACAAACTACTGCTTAAATATTTGCAGTTGAATTATCGTGTTGTTAGAATATATGCTATAATTAAAAAAATATTGCGTACTTTGCTGCCTCTGTAATTTTAATTATGGTAAATGTACATGTTTGTTCACATTAAAATGGGGCTATTGAGGAAGAACAAAGTTTAGATGAAAAAGGGGTAAAAACATGAAACGAATAATTTTTGCAGGGAAATTACTTATGTGTTGCTGGATTATCCAACCAAATATTGCATTTGCTACTGAAGGAGCATCAAGCTATTACTTTCCGGGTTCTGCAACTACCTTTGCTACCTCCGTAGCACCGACGCCTGGTTTTATGTTTGTTAATGAAATGTTATTTTATAGTGGTAAAGCACAAAAAGCAGTCTTAAGGGGAAAAGTTAATTTAGATTTGCACGCCAATGCTTTTTATAATTATGTCGGTGGGTTTTATACTTTTAATAAACCTGTGCTTGGCGGAAAATTGCAAGTTGGTGGTCTTGTTCCTATAGGACATACTGATTTAAATGCAAAAGTTAATACAATTAGTGTTTCGGACACTGATACTAATATTGGAGATTCAATTGTGTCTGCAGCTCTGTATTATGGTAAAGGGAAAGTTCGTTATAAGCTTACGGAATCTATTTTTGTTCCAACCGGGGCTTATAGTACCGGGAATCTTTCCAATACAGGTCGTAACTACTGGGCATTTGATACATCAGTTGCTATAAGTTGGCTTAATTTGAAGAGAAAAACGGAGATCACACTTACACCAGGTATTATGTTTAATACAAAGAATACAGAAACTGATTATAAATCAGGAAGTGAATTCCACGTCGATTTGGCTATGAACAAATATTTTACGAAAAATTTTGCCGCAGGAATACATAGTTACTACTATAGACAGGTATCCGATGATAGTGGAAGAGGCGCAAAGCTTGGAGGTTTCCGAGGTGGATCCTTAGGGGTAGGACCTGCTATTCTTTGGACTCCGCCAGCCGGAAAAGGAAAGGTCTCTGTTATAGCTAAATGGCTTCATGATGTACATCAGAGTAATCGTTTGCATGGAGACTATGCTCAAATAACATTAGGTTACAAATTCTAAATAACACAATAAAAGCCTTGCAATTTAAGTTGCAAGGCTTTTATTGTGTTATTATGTTGTGCTAAAAAGATTTGTTTTAATGTTTAGTGTAAACTATATGATATTTTCTTGACATAACTGTAAAAAAGCAATACTATTTTTACGAAAAGAGAAATGCTCAGAAAATTCAAAAGATTATATGGCTAAGGGCAATTGCGCATAAAGCGCTAAAAATATGGAGGTGTTATGCAAAATGTCTACATTTTTAATTGCATTACTGGCACTTATTCTGGGTTATCTTATTTATGGTAAGATTGTTGACAAGATGTTTGGGCCAACGGACGCTGAAACACCGGCATTTAAGTTTGAGGATGGGGTAGATTATATTCCAATGCCAACGTGGAAAATTTTCATGATTCAGCTTTTGAATATTGCCGGCCTTGGCCCTATTTTTGGTGCAATTGCCGGGGCGTTATGGGGGCCGAGTGTTTATCTTTGGATTGTTTTTGGTACTATTTTTGCCGGGGGTGTTCATGACTATCTTTCCGGGATGATATCTTTGAGAGAAGATGGCAAGTCTATTTCAGAAATCATAGGAATTTATTTAGGCCCCAAAATGTTGATGATTATGCGTGTCTTTTCAGTTATTTTGCTTGTACTTGTAGGTACGGTATTTGCCACCGGACCGGCGATGTTGCTGGCAAAACTTACAGGTTGGGCAGTTATGCCTTGGTTGGTTATAGTTCTAGTTTATTACTTTTTGGCTACTATTCTGCCGATTGATAAAATTATTGGTCGTATATACCCGTTGTTTGGTATATGTCTAATCGTTATGGCTGTTGGGATTGCTCTGGGTATGTTAAGTGGAGTTGGGGGGCATATTATGCCAAATATGGTTCTAACGAATATGCACCCAGCAGTACCACCACTTCCTATTTGGCCATTAATGTTTATTACTGTTGCTTGCGGCGCTATTTCCGGCTTTCATTCTACCCAGTCTCCACTTATGGCACGCTGTCTTACAAATGAGCGTCATGGACGGCCTGTATTTTATGGTGCAATGGTGGCAGAAGGCATAATCGCATTAATTTGGGCAGCAGCAGGCTGTACTTTCTATGATGGCAGCGCAGGNCCTGTATTTTATGGTGCAATGGTGGCAGAAGGCATAATCGCATTAATTTGGGCAGCAGCAGGCTGTACTTTCTATGATGGCAGCGCAGGATTGGCTGCAGCGTTGAAAACCGGCGGCCCCGGTGGCGCTGTTTATGATATATGTCTTGGCTATATGGGTACAGGTATTGGCTCTGCTTTGGCTATGCTAGGAGTTATTGCTTGCCCTATTACTTCCGGAGATACGGCTTTTCGTTCCGCGCGTCTTACTATTGCTGACTGGTTTAAAATTGATCAAAAAGATACACATAAACGCTTGGCTGTTGCTGTGCCTTTACTCCTTGTTGGTGCAGTGCTTTCACAAATTAAGTTCGATATTATTTGGAGATATTTTTCTTGGACCAATCAGACATTAGCCATGATTGTTCTTTGGTCAGGAGCTGTTTATCTGTATAGGAAATTCCCTGGAACCAGTAAATATTTGATGGCTGCAATACCGGCAACTTTTATGTCAGTAGTAACTTCTACATATATTTTACAGGCTGAGGAAGGATTTAAGTTGTCCACAACTATTACTTACCCTGCGGGCATTGTCTTTGCTGTTGTTTGCGTAGTTTTGTTTGCCAAAGCTACTATTATGAAAAAACAAGAAGAATAATTAAGTTAATGAGTGTCAAAAGCCGTTTCCTGCTATTTGAGGAAACGGCTTTTTTAATTCATGGTTCTGGAAAACTTTTTTATAGCAATAGCAAAAGTTACCAGTATAAAAATAATTAGTGCTAGAACCTGTCCCCAAAGGGTAGCAAGATTATTTCCGCGCAAAACAATTCCACGAATTATTTCCATATAGTAGGTCATAGGCAGCAGGCTGCTTACTAAGTAAAAAAATTTAGGCATAGCTTCGCGCGGAAAAATAAATCCGGAGAGAAGGACGCTGGGCATAAAAATGAAAAACGACATCTGCATAGCTTGCATCTGTGTGCGAGATATATTAGATATAACAAGACCTAAGGTAAGTGAAGCAATAATGAAAAAAGTTGTAAGTGCGTATAACAGAAAAAAGCTTCCTCGCATAGGTAAGGAGAAAACTGACAGACCAATTAATATTGCCACTGTTGTTTGCACATAACCTACTAAAATATACGGAATAATTTTCCCAAGCAGCAGTTCCCAAGGTTTTAATGGGGTAACAAGGAGCTGTTCTAAAGTGCCTCTTTCTCTTTCTCGAACGATGGCCATTGATGTTATCATAACCATGGTCATGGTTAAAATAATTCCTAATATACCGGGTAGCATATAATAGGCAGTTACGAAGTCAGAATTATACCAGGCACGGATACGCATGTCATATAAATTCAAAGTGTTTTCAGCAACAGCATGACGCTGCAAAAATATTTCTTTGGATTTAAGCTGGCCGATGCTTACTGCTGCTGAAATTGCCGAGGATGCAGAAGTGGAATCAGAAGCGTCCACAATAACTTGAATTGGGGTTGGTTTTTGATGCTTAAGGTTAGCTGTTAAATCAGGGGGGATAATTATTCCTACCTTAGCTTTGCCACTATCAACCAGTTTGTTAACTTGAGCAAAACTTTGAGCGACATAGGTAATGTCAAAATATTCACTGGCAGAAAAACTGGAAATGAGCTCACGGCTTTCCTGGGTAAGTGATTGATCAAAAACCACAGTGTTTTGATGCTTGATGTCAGTATGTATAGCAAAACCAAAGAGTAGGAGTTGCACAATAGGCAGAAGAAGCATAATGCCAAGGATTACAGAATCTCGTTTCATTTGAATGAATTCCTTGATAAGTATTGCCTTCAAACGTGTCATTTGCTTTTATCCTTTCCACTTTGCTGTTTATCATAATAAACAAAAATATCTTCCATAGTCAAATCTGCAGGCATATAGTTTTTTAAAATACCGGGAGATTCTGATTTTGGTAAAAGCACATGCAATTTTTGCCCAAAAACGTAGGCATCCAGATAATTAATCCCTGAGGTATTTAAATCTTGTAAAGCCGCTAGAGGAGTTTCATATTCCATAATAATGGTTTTAATTGGCAGCTCATCTTTAAGTTTCTTAGGAGAACCTTCGGCAATCATACAACCATTTTTCAGGAAACCAATTATGTCACAATGTTCAGCTTCATCCATAAAGTGAGTAGTTACGAGGATAGTAGTGTTTTCTTGTGCGAGCTTAGGCAGCAGGTTCCAGAACATGCGACGGGAAGTAGGGTCAACAGCAGAAGTAGGTTCATCCAAAATAAGAATTTCCGGATTATGCAAAATAGCACAGCCAAGAGCCAACCGTTGCTTTGTGCCACCTGAAAGGTCTCCGGCTAGGCTGGTTCGTTTCTCCGATAATTGCATAAGGTCTATTATCTCTTCAATGCGTCTGATTTTAGCAGCTCCTGTTAATCCGTAAAGCCCGGCATAAAATGACAAATTCTCCATAGAGGTGAGGTCATGGTAAAGACTAAATTTTTGTGACATATAACCAATATGTTTTTTGACATTTTCCGGTTCTAAGGCTGTGTTATAGCCAAGAACTACAGCTTGCCCCTCTGTAGGGCGTAAGAGCCCGCATAGCATGCGAATAGTTGTTGATTTTCCTGAACCGTTGGAGCCAATAAATCCATAAATAGAGCCACGAGGAATTTGAAGACTAAGATTGTCAACGGCAGTAATATTGCCAAATCTGCAAGTAAGATTTTTAGTTTCTATAACTATATCATTTTTATTCATCAAAAATCACATCCATAGGCATGCCTGGTTTCATTATTTTTTCAACATTGTCCATGTAAACCTTCACCCCAAAGACCATGTTGGCGCGCTCATTTTTTGTTATGCTCTGTCTTGGTGTGTATTCTGCATTGTCGCTTATTTCACGTACATAACCGGTAAAAGTTCGACTGGGAAGGGAATCAATAGAAAGGCTGGCTTTTGTTCCAATTTTTATTTTACCAAGCTCAGTGGAAGGAATATATACTTTAACCCAACAGTCTGATAAATCTGCTATAGTAGCAATTGGAGTACCAGCGGTAACATATTCTCCCTGTTCATAGTTCTTTGTTAGAATTACGCCATCCAGTGGGGCATATACATTAAGATCAGAGACCAAAGAGTTGGATATTGCTAAAACAGCTTTAGTGCGGTTAAGCTCTTCTTTGGCAGCGAGAACTTGTTCAATACGTGTTCCTGAGTGTAGGAGGCTTTCTTGTTCTTTAGCGCTTTGCAATAGGGCAAGGGAAGTATCTTTATTGGCAGCAGCATCATCTAAATATTGCCTAGAAACCGCATTATTATTATACAGAGAACTGGCCCGTTCGAAATCCCGTAGGGCCTTGTCATAGGAAGTTTGTGCAGAATAGGTTTTGGCTGCTGCATCACGTAATTCTTGGGGGCGAGCACCATTTTCTAATTCGAGAAGTTGCGCTTGTGCTTTCTTATACGCTGCAGTATCTCGCATTAGTTCTGCTTTTAAGTCTTTGCGGTCAAGTTTTGCTGCCAGCTGTCCTTTGTGTACGAAGTCACCTTCTTTGACTGAAAGGGTTTCTAAATAACCGCTGGTTTTAGGCATTATATCTGCCTTGGTAACTTCAATGGTGCCGGTAAAAACTTTTTCCGACTGTTTTTGTTTTTGATATTCCAAAATAGCAAATATAACGAGACTGGTTAGCAAAGCAAAAAGTAAAAATAAACGCAACTTTTTCTTCATAATTGTCTCCTCTTAATTCCGTCGAAAAATATTTTCATTGCCTGTTTCATATAGCATTCGTCATTATCTGCGACACTGCTTATTCTCGTTCGCAGGTCGCGGCTTATATAGTAAAAATTAACTATACCAGCCAGTACAATTGCTGTTGAATGAATATCTAAATCTTCCCTAAAAGAGCCATCGTCAATACCGCGAGAAATAGCTTGGGAAATAAGCTCATAGACTCTTTTTAGCCTTTGTTTAATAAAAGTTTCAGGGTGCGCAGAGGGAGTTTTGAATTCCCAACAAATGAATTTCATAAGGGTAGGGTTTTTTTCATGTATTTCCTGTAAAGTATCCGCATATAATTGCAAGATTTTTTGGGGACTAAGTGCAACTGTTGAAGGAGAGAGGAATTCTTGCAAGTTTCCTGCTTGTTTTTCTAACGCCGCATCATAAAGATTTTGTTTGCTGCCAAAATAATAAGAAATCATTGAACTATTTGCTTTGGCTTTTTCAGCTATATCACGAATGGAGACTTTGTCATATCCATATTCGGCAAAAAGTTCAATGGCTACTGATAACAAAGTTTCTTTTGTAGCTTGTTTCATAGTAAAAACTCCTTTCAATAGAAAAAAATATTCAATCAAACGATTTAATCAACCGATTGAATATTAACATATAACTGTTGCTTTTTCAAGACGCAATATTGTAATAATTTTTTATTGTAATAAGAAAAATATGTTGACATTTCTATTCTGTAATGCTAAAATACAGACATAGTTAAAGTTTTAATTATATAATTAACCTGAAGAAGACAATGAGGTCATGACATATTTTGCCGTGACTTCTTATTTTTTATATCCGTATCTATTATTTTTTTGGTCTAAACAAAGGCGTTTTAGCATAAATATGTGCTAAAACGCCTTTGTTTTTTAGAAAATGCAGTTAAAAGCAGATTTTTAAAACAAAAACTTGACAGCTTTTGGAAAAGAATATTATAATCATATAATTCATATATAAATAGTATGCATTACAACTGGCTTAAGGGAGGTAAGATTATGGCAAATTTATCAGAGGTGCAGGGTATTATACCAACAGCTTTTACAAACAATGATGAAAGTTATTTTGATATTCCAGTGGATTTTAGTGGATTACTTTCTAAAAAATGGAATTTTAAAAAGCAACTGGTCGGAACAGACGACGTAATACCAATGTGGATTGCCGACATGGATTTTAAAACGGCTCCTTGTGTTACAGAAGCACTCACAAAGCGTGCCGGAGGATTTGTTTACGGATATGCGGCAGTTCCTGAAAGCTATAATGAGGCCTTAGTTAATTGGTTTAAAACACGTCACAATTGGACTATTGATCCTAAAACTATTTTTCAAATTCCCGGGGTTGTGCCAGCATTGCATGTAGCTACGGAAGCTTTCACAATGCCAGGTGATTATATATTAATGCAGACGCCGGTCTATCATCCCTTTTATCGTGTAGCGAATAATATGGGCAGGAAAATATTGGAAAATCCATTAAAGCGGCTGAGGGATAGTTATGCAGTGGATTTTTTGGATTTAGAGGAAAAAATAAAAAAATATAAACCCAAAATTATGTTCCTGTGCAATCCACATAATCCGCTTGGCAAGGTTTTCACTAAAGAAGAACTGGTAGTTATTGGAAAGCTGTGCATAAAATATAATGTTATTACAATAGTTGATGAAATCCATTGTGATATTGTATATTCCGATGCTAAGCACATTTCGTATGCTGCAATATCAGAAGAATTTGCCGACAACGCCATCATATGTACCGCGGCAAGCAAGACATTTAATATTGCCGGATTGCGTAATTCTAATATAGTAATACCGTCAGTGAAACTTCGTGAAGCGTTTGCTAAGGCCCATGCCTATTTTGGTTATCCGGGAACTGGACCTTTCCCACTAATTGCCTGCGAAGCAGCCTATTCGTATGGTGCAGCATGGCAAGATAAATGTATGCAATATTTAGAGAAAAATCGTGATTTGGCAATAGATTTTTTACGTACACAGCTTCCAAAAGTTTCTGTACACAAACCACAAGGGACTTATTTTCTGTGGTTAGATTTTTCCGCTTATGGGTTTACGTCAAAAGAACTGGAAAAATTTTTGCTTTTTGAAGCAAAAATTTGGTTAAACCAGGGCTATATTTTTGGCAGTGCAGGTATTGGATATGCGAGAATGAATATTGCTTGTAACAGAGCTACATTAATAACAGCTCTTAAGCAGCTTAAGGCCGCTTTAGATAAAAGCATAGTTTTATAAAATAAGGAGAGTGAAAGTGATGAAATTTAATCTGAAAAAACTAGGGACAATTCTTGTAGCAATAACTATGGTAGCATCTCTGGCTATAATGACAGGTTGCGGCGGGGCTGAGAAAAAAACAGACAATAAAAAAGTCGAAAAGAAGACATATGTGGTTGCTACTCGTGGCACATTCCGTCCTTTTACCTATGTGGATGACAAAGGGGTACTTACAGGGTACGATATTGAGATTTTAAAAGAGGTTGAAAAAAGAAATCCTGATATTAAATTCGAATTCAAAACTATGAGTGTTGATGCTGGTTTTCTTGGATTAGAATCTGGACAGGTAGATATTATTGCAAACCAAATTACCTTTAATAAAAAACGTGCTGAAAAAAGTATTTGGACCAAAGAGGTTAACAACTATACTAGTCGCAAGATTGCTGTAAGAGGTAATGAAAACAATATTAACAGCATAGATGATTTGCGTGGCAAAAAAGTAGCGGTGACGGCAAGTTCAGAAGTTGCTCGCCAATTAGAAGAGTATAATCAAACTGCTAATCCCAAAATAGAATTTGTATTTACGGATAAGGGCTTCACTGAATGTGCAAATCTTGTTATAACAGGACGGGCTGATGCAACACCGCAATATGAGGTTACTATTGATGATGCCAAAAAAATATTAGGCCTTGATATAAAGGCTGTGGGTCCTGTAATTGCTAGTGATCCAACATTCTTTGCACTAAAGAAAAGTGAAAAAGGGCAAGCTCTTGCCGACAAAATAGATGCTACCGTTAAAGAAATGCGTGCAGATGGCACTCTGAAGAAACTATCAGAAAAAATTCTTGGCAAAGATTATTCTGTTCCTCAATTAAAAGCGTAAATACAATAATAAATGCAAGAAATATTTTACTGTTGCCACAAAATAAGTTTTTGTAAGGTGGTTTTCCATGGGAACTATATTTAGTTTTGAGTATATGATTAAGTCTTTTCCAACGCTGCTGTCTATGGTTGACGTAACTATTCTTGTAACAGTTGTATCAGAATTTTTTGCAATAATTTTAGGCTGCATTATTGCTCTTACTCGTATTAATGCCATTAGACTATTGGATAAAGTTTGTGCTGTTTATGTATCATTTATAAGAGGCACACCATTTTTGGTACAACTTTATTTGATTTGTTTTGGAATGCCGCAAGTTCTGAATTATTTCGGAATGGAAAATCCGCGTTCTATTCCAGGAATATTGTATGTTTTCTTAGTTATGAGCTTGCATGAAGGAGGTTACATTGCAGAAATTATGCGTGGCAGTATCCTAGCTGTTGATAAAGGACAAATGGAGGCAGCTAAATCTATTGGTATGACAGGATATAGTGCATATACAAGGGTGGTTCTCCCTCAAGCTTTTAGGATGGCGATACCTGCTTTAGGAAATAACGTGGTATCAACACTTAAAAGTACAGCACTTATTTTTAACGTTGGTGTTGTAGACATGATGCGTCGTGCAGAGTTAATGGGTTCATTTAGTTACAGGCATCTAGAGCTTTATATTGATATTGCGGTTATTTATATTTGTCTGTGCTTTTTGGTACAACTAGGCACTATGATGCTTGAACGTTGTACCAGAATGAAAAACTCAACAGTTTCGTAAACAATTAAGCGGAAAGGATAGCTGTTATTATGGATAATTTTCTTGATCCTGTTTTCCTTCTGGAAATTTTCGAACATCTTATAAAATATGTACCAATAACTCTAGGACTGGCAGTAGGGACTATGATTATGTCATGTTTGTTGGCCCTGATGGTTACAATATTGCGTTATAAAAAGGTGCCGATCCTAGGGAAAATTGGTGATATATATGTTCTTCTAGGACGTGCTTTACCATCAATGATTCTTATTTACCTTGCGTTTTTTGGTATTCCTGTCTTGCTTATGGCGGTTTCCGGTACAAATAAATCAGCTATGCTGCTTAGTGGAATACCTCCAATAGCTTTTGCTGCCTTAGGACTTACTTTACATACGGGAGCCTATCTTGCGGAAATTTTTCGCGGAGCTTTGCAGTCCGTAAATGTGGGGCAAACTGAAGCGGCATTATCTATAGGGATGACATGGAACCAAGCTTTCTTTAGAATCATTCTGCCGCAAGCTGCTGTCTTTGCTACACCTATGATGGCTAACCAATTTTTAAACCTTTTAAAAGGAACATCAATTGCTTTTATGATATCGGTAATAGAACTATTTGGAGCGGCCAATGTTTTAGCGTCAAATAATAATGCCTACTTAGAAGTTTATATAGTAACAGCTTGCCTATATTGGAGTACTAGCATATGTTTTGAAAAATTAGCATCTGTACTTGAATATAATTTATCATATTTTAAAAGGGGTACTAGCAAATGATTAAACTCGAAAATGTTCATAAATCTTTTGGCAGTACAGAGGTTCTAAAAGGCGTTAGTATTGAAGTTCCCACGGGTTCAGTAACGGTGATACTTGGACCAAGTGGTAGTGGTAAAACAACTCTATTACGTTCTATAAATTTCTTGGAGCCGGCAGATAAAGGTACTATGATTCTTGATGATAAAGTCTTTGATATGGCCGCGGCTTCAAAAAAAGAAATACTGGAAGTAAGACGTAACACAGCAATGGTTTTTCAGAATTATAACCTTTTTGCCAATATGACTGCCTTGGAAAATGTAAAAGAAGGGCTAGTTTTAGTGCAAAAAATGGGAAGATATGAAGCATTAATAAAAGCAGAATATTATTTAGAAAAAGTTGGTATGATAAACCGAGAACATTTTTATCCTGTTCAACTCTCCGGTGGGCAGCAACAACGTGTAGGCATTGCCAGAGCTCTTGCGCTAAATCCAAAAGTAATCCTTTTTGATGAACCAACCTCAGCTCTTGACCCAGAGCTAGTGGGTGAAGTGCTTGAGATTATGAAAAAAATTGCGAAAGAAGAAAATTCAACTATGATCGTAGTAACTCATGAAATAGGATTTGCTAGAGATGTTGCAGATCAGGTGATTTTTATGGAAGGCGGCGTAGTAGTTGAAACAGGAGAACCAAGAGATATTATTGAAAATCCTAAAGAAGAAAGGACTCGAAAATTTCTTGCACGGTTTAGTAATAGGTAATAGCCTATTCTTTGGTAGGTAGTTTAATGGATAGCGAATAAATTAAACTCATAGAAAAATTGTTTTTATAGGTTAATGAAACCGTAAGCAGCTAATTAATGCACTTAATATGCTTGCGGTTTCTTTAATTTGTCTACATGCCCACATGTTTCTAGGGTAAAGAATCTTTTTTCAGTCTAATTTTTACTGGACACCCTATAGGTGATGGTGTTAAAATTATGAGGTGATTACAGTGCTTAAAGAGGCATTGAGCAAAGCGGGTAATTTAGTTTACAATAAAAACAAACAGGGGGAATTATTTTGAAAAACTGGATGAAAAAAATTGCAGGTGTACTGACTTTTTGTCTGTTTGCAACAGCAATGGCTGGTTGTGGCAGTACAAAAAAAGAAACAGCATTAGATACTATTAAAAAAAATGGTAAGATTGTCGTCGGTACAGCTACAGGATATTATCCGTTTGAAATGGCAGATAAAGATGGCAAATTGGTTGGTTATGATATTGATGTAGCTAATGCTTTGGGAAAGGAACTAGGCGTAAAAGTGGAATTCCAAAACTATGCTTTCAGTGGTCTAATACCTGCTTTGCAAGCTAAGAAAGTTGACGTTGTTATTGCCGGTATGACTGTTACAGATAAGCGCAAAGAGGTTGTAGATTTTTCCGACACTTACTTTACTTCTGGACAGGCACTTTTGGTTAATAAAAACTATCCTAATGTTAAGACTTGGGAGGATTTAGATAAAACCGGAAATGTTATCGCCGTTTCCATGGGGACAACGGCTGATCAGACGGCTACTAAAATGTTTAAGAACGCAACCGTTAAAAAATTCGATGGTTCGGCAATGGCGGGTCTTGAACTTTTGAATGGAAATGCCGTTGCAGTTATTCATGAAGTACCTTGGGTAGCTATTTATAATAAAAGAAATCCTGAGAAAACATATACGGTACTTAAGCCTTTCACAACGGAAAATCTTGGCATAGCGATTCCTAAGGGCAATCCAGAACTTGTAGCTGCGGTAAATAAGTTTGTGGCAAAATATAAGGCCAGTCCAGAATACAAGAAAAATTATGATTATTGGTTTGTTGATATGAAGTGGTGGGATATGGTTCCAGCCAAGAAATAAGTTCTTATAATTGGAGGTTGTGAACTTTGCAACATTTAGATTTTAGCGTTCTAATAGAGTATTTACCTGCGATTATGGATGGTCTATTTATGACCATTAAAATTTCTGTTATGTCAATTATTTTGGGCAGTATTATGGGGGTTGGCGGAGCGCTTTGCCGCACGTCTAAATCATTACTGTTGCGTAGCATAGGTAATATTTATGTTGAGTGGATAAGAAACACGCCACTTTTAATTCAAATTTTATTTATTTATTTTGGGTTAGGAGTATTTTTCAACCTTAGTCCCATGGTTGCTTCGGTATTGGCGCTGTCATTTTTTTCCGGTGCATATATTACAGAAATTATTAGAGCTGGGATTAGGTCAATCCATCGTGGACAGCGAGAAGCAGCTCTTTCTATTGGTATGACTGAATGGCAGGTAATGCGCTTGATTATATTACCACAAGCGATTAAAAGGATTTTACCGCCTTTGGCTGGACAGTTTATTACTCTGATTAAGGATTCTTCCCTTGTTTCGGTTATTGCTGTTACAGATTTGACCTATGTAGCCAAAAATATTGTTACTATTACTTTCCGTGCTTTCGAAGTATGGTTTGCTATCGCTGCCTTTTACTTCATATTATCATTTGGCTTGTCCTTGGCGGTGAGAAAACTGGAAGAAAGGCTGGCTGAAAGTGATTAAATTAAAGAATGTTTATAAAAATTATGGTTCCCTTGAAGTACTAAAGGATGTTTCTCTAACCGTAGCACAAGGTGAGGTTGTCGTAATTATTGGCCCAAGTGGTTCAGGTAAGAGCACGCTTTTAAGAACAATAAACGGACTGGAGACCATTGAGGGCGGAGAAGTTTGTATTGATGACTTTTTAGTCCATGCTTCAGAAGCCAACTTATACAAGGCTCGCCAACTAACTGGGATGGTATTTCAACAATTCAATCTTTTTAATCATAAAAATGTTTTAGACAATGTCACTATTGGACCTATTCATGTACAAAATAAGTCTCGTGCTGAAGCAGAAGAAATTGCTAAAGCTTTATTGATAAAAGTAGGTCTACCGGAAAAAGCATTTGTCTATCCTTCAAAGTTATCAGGTGGACAGCAGCAACGGGTAGCCATTGCCAGAGCTTTGGCAATGCATCCTCAGGTAATGCTTTTTGATGAACCTACGTCTGCACTTGATCCGGAAATGATTTCTGAGGTTTTGGAAGTAATAAAAGGTTTAGCTCGGGATGGCATGACCATGGTAGTAGTAACCCATGAAATGGGTTTTGCGCGTGAGGTTGCCGATCGGGTTGTTTTTATGGATGAGGGAGTTATTTTAGAAGAAGCACCACCTCAGGAATTTTTTTCTAATCCAAAGAATGAAAGAACAAGAATGTTCTTGAGTAGAATACTGAACCATTAATTAATGCTGGGAGTGACAAATACATGTCACTCCTTTTTTATACTATTTTTTGTGAAATTCCGATAAAAAAAAGGAGAAAAGCACTTGGGTGGCGAATTAATATTTATAGCATATAAAAATGATAGGAAATGAGTTGATGTCTATTATGAAAACTATAAGGGCTGTAAATAAAATTGTTGCAGGAATACATACACAAGATGGTGCAGGTGTTAAACTTGTAAGAGTCATTGGACATAACGATACAAGTGAGTTTGATCCTTTTCTTATGCTGGATGCTTTTGATTCATCAAACCCAGCAGACTATATAAAAGGCTTTCCTTGGCATCCACATAGAGGTATTGAAACAATAACATATTTGTTGCAAGGTGATATTGAACACGGCGACAGCTTAGGGAATAAGGGCAGTATTTTAGATGGTGAATGTCAGTGGATGACTGCAGGTTCAGGCATTATTCATCAAGAGATGCCTCAGGTGAGCAAAAGAATGCTTGGTGTACAGTTGTGGCTTAATTTGCCCGCTAAGGATAAGATGGTACCGCCAAAATACCATGGGATAACAAATCAAGATATTCCCGTAATCAAGGAAAATAATAGTAAAATACATATTATTGGTGGAACATATAAGAACCATAAAGGTGCTGTTGAGGGGGATTATATAAAGCCACTGCTTTTGGATGTGGAACTAGAGGCTGAAGCCGATTGGGCTATAGATGTTACGCATGAAGAGACTTTGTTCATTTACATATTTTACGGGTCAGGTAATTTTGGACAAGACCAGAAAAATGCTATTGAAGAAAAGCATGCGGTATTATTTGGTGAGGGAGATGTTTTGAAAGTTAAGGCATCTGAAAAGGGAGTTAGATTTTTACTTATGGCAGCCACTCCATTGCATGAACCCATCGCTTGGGGAGGACCCATAGTTATGAATACGAAAGAAGAATTGAATATTGCTTTTAAAGAATTAGAAGAAAATAAGTTTATTAAAGTGTGAAAATATATAGCCACGACGAAGGAGATTTTATTATGAAAAAATTAGCCAATGCAGAAAAAATTGGTTTAAGAGATAAGACAACAGAAAAATTGATTGCTGTTTACCCTTTTAAGGCAGAAGGAACTGATGAAGAAATAAGTGAGGCTGTTCGCGATTGGTACTACAAACAAAGCTGCGCAGCAGAGGATAAATTATTGACAGCTTATGTAGATGGTTTAACAGCGGCTGAGCTTAAAACACATAAATAGTTGTATGTACATTGAAAAATGTATAATTATAGCGTAAGTTAATTTAGAGGAGGATGATTTTATGAAAGAGGAAATGCAAGTCGCTATTAATGCGCAAATTCAGAAAGAGTTTTATTCATCTTATTTATATTTGGCTATGTCAGCCTATTGTGAAAAAGAAAATTTACCGGGTTTTGCTAAATGGCTAAAAGTTCAGTATCAAGAAGAAATTGAGCATGCTATGAAGTTTCTTAATCATCTTTTGGAGAGAGGCGGCACAGTCAAGCTTGGGGCAATTGCAGAGCCACCCTGCGAATTTGGCTCTCCTAAGGCTCTCTTTGAAGAAGTATTGAAACATGAGAAATTTATTACTGCCAGCATAAACAAGCTATATGAGACAGCGATTGCCGAAAAAGATTATCCGGTACAAGTTTTATTACAATGGTTTATTTCTGAGCAGGTTGAGGAAGAAAGTAGTGCTTGTGCAATCATTGAAAAGTTAAAAATGGTTGGAGAAAAAGGGGCACCGCTTATGTATATTGATAAAGAATTGAGCTATCGCAAGTAAAATGCGAATTAAAGTATTTTGGCAATTGGTTAGTTTAATTTAGATTCACACGTATGATATATTAATTAAAGCCCCATTTGAACAGCTAATGATGCCGTTTAAGTGGGGCTTTTGGGTTAGTGCGCATAGGAAAATAAATATAAAACAACTTAAAATAGTCCGAAATAAAACAAAAAAATTAAAATAATGTTATAATAACGTTATAAAAGATAATGTTTGGGAGACAAAAAAATAAAAGTAACAAATAGGAAGAGGAGGGTATATTTTATGGCAACAAAGTATCGTAAAGAGAAAGATTCTATGGGTGAAATTATGGTTCCGGCAGATAAGTATTGGGCTGCACAAACAGAAAGAAGCCTAGAAAATTTCGAAATTGGTATTGAGAAAATGCCTGTTGAAATTATCAAAGCTTTTGGTTATTTAAAAAAATCGGCTGCTATGGCCAATAAAAAATTGGGAAAACTAGATGCTAAAAGGTGTAAATTAATAGCACAGGTTTGTGATGAAATAATTGCAGGTAAATTGGAGGGACATTTTCCATTAGCGGTGTGGCAAACGGGTAGTGGGACTCAGTCAAATATGAACGTAAATGAAGTTATTGCTGGGCGCGGTAATGAAATTGCTAAAGAAAAATTATTGCACCCCAATGATCACGTCAATATGTCGCAAAGCTCCAATGATACTTTTCCGACTGCTATGCATATTGCTTCCGTTATGGAAATAAGAGAGATGTTATTTCCTGCTATTGATGGATTGATAGCCACTTTTAAAAAATTAGAAAAAGATAATCGTGGTATAGTTACCACGGGTAGAACGCATTTACAGGATGCCGTACCTATTGCTTTTTCCCAAGAAATATCCGGATGGCGCAATATGCTGGAAAAAAGCAAACAAGATATTATGCTAGCAGAAAAAGGTTTGTGTGAACTAGCTTTGGGTGGTACAGCTGTTGGAACAGGACTTAATGCTCCTAAGGATTTTGATGTTACTGTTGCCGGCTATGTGAAAGAAAATACTGGTATTCCTTTTGTAACAGCCAAAAATAAATTCCACGCTTTAACGAGTCTTGATGATATGGTTTTTGCTCATGGAGCATTAAAAGCTTTGGCGGCAAATATGATGAAAATAGCTAATGATGTACGTTGGTTAGCNAGTGGCCCACGGGATGGTTTGGGAGAAATNACAATCCCTGCCAATGAGCCGGGAAGTTCTATAATGCCGGGTAAAGTTAATCCTACTCAGTGCGAAGCAGTTACCATGGTTGCTGTGCAGGTTATTGCTAACGATACAGCTGTTGGTATGGCAGCATCCCAAGGCAACTTTCAATTGAATGTTTTCTTACCGGTAACTGTTTACAATTTTCTACAATCAGTACGCTTGTTAGCAGATGTTATTAACTCTTTTAACAAAAACTGTGCAGTTGGCATAAAGGCTGATAAAGATAAGATGCGTCATAATTTGCACAATTCATTAATGTTGGTGACGGCATTGAATCCTTATATTGGTTATGATAATTCAGCAAAGGTTGCTAAGCTGGCATTTAAGGAAAATATATCTCTTAAAGAAGCAACAATTAAGTTAGAGCTAATGAGTGAAGCCGATTTTGACAAGGTTTTCAAACCAGAAAAAATGGTTTGAAGCTGATAATTTTTTAAATGCAGTTGGGGAAAATAAATGCCATTAAATGTTGGAGAACATTTAATGGCGTTTATTATAAAGTTTATCCATTCAGAGTAATATTAATCGCCTGTATTTTAGGCAACTTTCACGTAGCTAATTGTTGAGGGGTGTTTATGGTGGTCGTGGGGTTATTGCTAAAAAAAATGTTTTTTGGCTATATTTTTGTTCTGTTTTCATATTGGTTTCTTAGTAAAGGCATAGATTATTCTGATTTAACTTTGTTTATGCGTCGAGTATTTCTCGCTCTTTTTTTAGTGGCGATTCCTCTGTATTTTTTNCCGGTGCAAAGTACTATTCCAATAATTTTGTGTGGATTGCTTAATATGGNTACATTTCCACTTCTAAACTATACTATTTAACAAATCGTAANCAAAATATATCCTTTAGTTTTACCTATGATTTTGTCTTTGGTTTATANATTATTGCCTTTTTAGCAAGCTTGCAGTTATTCTTGCAACTTTTTCTGCCGAAAAGTTTACTTGTTGCTATTTTAATTTTTGTGGAGTTTCTTGTTATTATTTTATCTCTTACTGAAATAATTTATTATTGTTACTATCATGAAAATATTTCTTTATATGCTATATTAGCAATCTTGCGGACACATAGGCAGGAAGTTAAAGAGTATTTAAAGAATTTGTATTTTTACTATTATTTATTAAGCGGACTTATGTTTATTGGGGTTTTAGCAATATTAGCATATTACAATTACTTTTTTGTTGGCAGAATTGAAGTGTCTATAAAAACAGGACTTTTATTTTTAGTAATCTGTATTTTTTTAGGACATTATATGTGGTTTATGGGGAATAAAGGGCTGTACCAAAGGACAGGACTTTGTGTTATGTATAAAGAGGCCAGAGAGTATTACAATAAATCAAAAGCTTTTCAGATAAATTACAAGGAAAAGTATGAAAATTTACAGGTAAAAAGTGCTCTTGAGGGAACGAAGAGTGGGACCATAATAGTTATAATTGGAGAATCGGCTAATAGGCTTCATATGCCTGTATTTTCAGATTATTACAGAGAAACTACCCCATGGCTTTCAGAGCAAAAAGATAATCCTAATTTTTTCTTGTTCCCAAACTCTTATTCTACTTGGACACAAACTGTTCCTACGCTAGAAATGGCACTTACAGAAAAAAATCAGTATAATGAAAAAAGTTTTTACGAAGCCTATTCCTTCATAGACATAGCAAAAAAAATAGGATTAAAAACTTGTTGGTATAGTAACCAAGGCTATATAGGAAATGATGATACTCAGATAAGCCTAGTTGCGGCAACTACAGACAATTCACGTTGGGTCCTTCAGGATTATTCTGCAGTGCAACACGATGAAGTGCTTTTAGACTATTTAAAAAGAGTAAAGTCCGAGGAAAATAATTTTGTAGTGCTACATTTGAAAGGAAGCCATTCTATTTTTCGCAATCGTTACCCAGAGCAATTTGCCAAATGGAAAGGACCTGGGAAACAAAAAATTGTAGATGAATATGATAATTCTATTCTTTACACTGATTTTATTCTTTCAAAAATATATGCTTATGCTAAGACAAATTTAAATTTACAAGCTATGCTATATTTTTCTGATCATGGTATTGAAGTAAAGAGCAAAAGAATGCCCGGGTTTATAGGATTTGAAAATTTGCGCATACCATTTTTTGTATATCTATCTGAGGATTACAGAACAAAATTCCCGGAAACAGCGCAAGTCTTAAAGTGTCATGAAAATGCTTATTTTACTAATGATCTAATTTATGATTTGGTTTGTGGTATTCTACAGATAAAATCAACTCACTACAACGCAAAGTTTGATATTTCATCACCTTTGTATGACTTTAACAAAAGCAAATTGCGGACGAATTTAGGTAAAATCTCATTAGAGGAAGATAACTATAAACAAAATTTTGAATTTTAGACTATAGTTTTATTTCGTAAGCGTAATTAATATGTTGGATACCGCCCATTTCGTATTTGTATATTTCTTCGCCTCTAGATAAATCAAGGCAGCGAATATTAGTATTTGCAATTAGCCATTTGATTGTTTCATTTATTAATAATTTTCCAGGATAATATCTAGCAAAAGTGCTGTCTATAGCACCACGGGGGCAGATAATCTCATTGCCGTTGGTGATAAAACCTGAGAGGAAAGACATGAGTCCGGCACCTTTCAAATATAATCCTGCATTAAAATTACCAGTCATTTTTTTTATGGCAGGTGTTATGGGTTCAAAGTGTAATTGACGAAATTTAGAGAAGGAGCCACGTTCATGTCCAACTCTTTCTCCTTCTCTTTTGTTATATATGCGCAGNGAATCCTTCATAAATGTCTCTGACACAATGCTACTTATTTTTATATCCAAATTATATTCTTTTTTATCAACTGCTAGTCTGTTGTGAGAGGCGTGCATATTTCGGCGCTGATTCTGACTTAAAGATTTAAAATATTCTTCATAAGAGTTCCTGAATTCTATTTTCACACAGTTTCTTGTGCTGCTAGGTTCATACCCTTTTTCTCTTAAATATTTATACAACAATGATCTTTCATTAATTTTATTTAGACATAGAGTATGCTTGGGAAAAAAAGCACGAAGGTCGCGAAAAATAGTCTCAAATACGTTAAGACTTGTATTTGCTGGATAAATAAAATCTAGAGCACCTCCTGACTCGAAATCTCCAAAAATATTTAAAATGCCTCGTCTAAGAGTCAAAGGTACTATAGCTAGAGCTTTATCATTTTCATATTCTACTAAAAAGAAATTTTTTTCTTTCCATCTGGAAGTTTGAAATTTAAAGCAGTTGTGGGAAATATTATTGTATTCCCAGGATGAATAGGGGGATAAATACAAGTTATCTTGATAAAAATCGTCCCAAATATTTTTTAGCTGGGGATCTTGCCATTTAAAAAGTTTAAGCATTAAAATCAACTCCTAGTTAAGTAATTGCTAGTATTTCAAGAAAAGGAGATATATATTGTGGTAGAACAAATAAAAGTCGTACGTGTCGTTAAACATTTGCAAAGAATTATTAATGAACCATCTTTTTACCCGCATTTACAA
>JGI20225J20221_1001320_pt1 | contig 26959 bp, 18 predicted proteins | sample BioMet4_FD_20221 | JGI IMG/M metagenome (IMG submission 20221)
TGTACCCTGAATGATGTAAAGGCAATGGTCGATTCCGAGATTACCCCCTCCTACCATCCTTTCAAGGATTTTATCTTTGTACCTTTCACTGAATGGGACGGGCACGACTATATTGCCGATGTGGCAGCCACCGTACCCACCAAAGATCCCGAATATTTTGAGTGGTGCTTCCGCAAATGGTTCGTGGCTTTGGTGGCCACTTTGATAAACGACCGTGTGATTAACCACCAGATTCTGGTACTTATTGGTGGCAAACACGGCATGGGAAAATCCACCTGGCCAGAACGCCTCTTACCTCCCGAATGGCGCAAAAGTCATTTCGATGCCAACGTATTTTCCAACAATGCCAATGCCACCCGCATGAAGCTAAGCACCAGTGCCATTCTGAATATCGACGAGCTGGATACCATTCAGCGCTACGACCAGGAAACGGTAAAAGAGTTGTTCACCACGTTCAACATTAACATACGCACCTCGCCCGATCGTCCGCCAAGGAATTTTGTGCGCCATGCTTCTTTCTTCGGCACAACCAATCACATGGATATTCTGAGAGATTACACCGGTAGCCGTCGTAACCTATGCCACGAAGTAACAGGTCCTATCAATTTAGATTTCACCATAGATTACAAGCAACTCTACGCCCAGGCATGGAACATGATTCTGAATGGCTTCCGTTACTATTTCAACACAGAAGAGAATGATATTGTTGAAAAGCACAATCAGTACTACATGGAAACAGATGCAGATATGGAACTTTTCTATGAATACTACCGCAAACCGGAAGGTGAAGAGGAAGGCATTTATCTTTCTGCTGCGAAATTAGCGGATTATATTAAGAGTAAGACGGGGATTGCCGTTAGTAAAAAGATGATATGGAAGTTAGGTAGAAACCTTAAGTCACTGAATTACAGCTTCCGAAAGTCCAGAGGGATAACACAATACGAAGTTATGTTACGGTAAAGTGGTGTACATGGTGTACATAAATTGTTCTTTTTTCGTTTTACAAAATCTTTTTTTGAAAATTCTGCAAATTGCGGAATTTTCAAAAAAAGATTTTCAGAAAGCCAAAATAGTCTATTTAAGTACACCATGTACACCACTATTTAATCAAAGAAGGCCATCAATATAAGTTTAAAACATTATAATTCAAACATATAGACACACTAGAGAAGACAACTAAACGAATTAGTAAAAACAAAACGAGACATCACCCCAATCATGTACAAGATTGCCACCAAACATGTACATGATTGGATTCAAACATGTACATGTTTACCAAAGCCATTAACCAATAAAACATTAATAACCAAGGGCATTACCACAATTATTAACCAATAGAACATTAATAGTCAACTGGAATCAGTTTAATACAGTTTTAAGCGATGGCTATACAATCAATAATTATGGAATAACAACCTCTGCCTGTACATTTTTAAACTGAGGCATGGCATCGCCAATGGGTGCACCAATATAGGTAGGGTCGCACACCAGATATTTTAAGTTATTCACCGTGAAATAATCGCCACTAACATCTTCATTAAAATGTACTGCTGTCGCTAAATGATTGGGATAATGCAGCAATACGACTTTTAGATGCAATAAATCATGCACAAGAGTAGAATACAATACTGCTCTATCTTCACAATCACAATAAGGATAATAAAATAACTCATCGGGGAAAAATGGTCGTTCATACCCAAATTGTTCCTCGTCGGTTTTGTATTCAAAGGCTGTCTGAACAAAATTAATCAGCATATTAGCAGCTTCTACTTCCGATTTACCCTTGAGAGCGAATTGCAATACGGGATACAAGTTATTTTTTACCGTTTCACTCAATGGAGTGTTGGCATAAACCTTCCAGTCGCACTGAGGATAGGTATCATAAAAATCCATCTGCTCCTTATTTACTCCGGTACGTACCGTTTCAACAGGATATGCTTTTGATATAAAAACCTTTTGAGTCGTTTCGGTTTTATTTGCTAATTGTTCATTCTCTATGCGCATTGAAACAGGCTGTTCTTTCGGTAAACCTTCATTTAGTACCTTTAGCTGTTTCGCATTCGAATCAACCAGGTAAAACTTTGCATCACCAATCTGCAGAAACATCTTGTTATACATTTCATAATCTGTATTGACGAGTAATACCAGTTGTTCATTTTCTACTTGGGCAATACGAACTTTATAACCAGTCTGGCTTAGCACAAACATCTGAAGAAATACAGCCTCATTCGTTTTAGGTGAACCGTAAATTGTTCCTGTGATCTGACGCACAAGCTCTACGTAACCCCAATCGCACAATTCCAGTTTTGAACGCAGACTGATGCAATCGGCCAGAAAACCATTGTACGATCTACTAGCCAATCGGTTCCACGCTGCCGCCAATGTGTTTCCATCTAATGAAGCGAGCCTAAACTTCAAACTGTCATTCCACACTACCGAACACGGAACACCAAAAAAGTTGAAATCAATTACCGACAAATCCTCCTTTGGGGGTGCAACAGGAATTGGCTCTATTGGTTGCGGTTGTTTTTGCGGTTCTGGTAACGGGATAACTTTTCCCTGAGGTACCGGATGATCTTCCGGTTTTTCCTGTGGGTATTTCTTTACAGGCGGTGTTACCGGATCGGGGCTTTTGGGAATAGGAATTCCTTTGAAAGTCTGAAAAGCTTCCCATTCCTGTTTCATGTAGTCGGCAAACTCCTTGTTCATTTTGTCTCGGTAGCTATTAAAGTCATCAGTAGCTTCCTTTTTGTACTTTTCAAAATCATCCTGCATTTTTTGCATTTCCGATTTTTCATTTTGCTGAGCCATGACAACCTTTGAAATCATGCAGATCAACATTATGAATAGGACTCGTTTTTTCATATTTTAGCTTTATTTTATTTTAAAATTTCTCCATTCATTTTCCACATTTACCGAAGACACAACAGTAGGTGTTTGGCTTTTGCTGTTTACTACGATGGATTGTTGGCTGACATTGGTGGTTACATAGTTGCTCAACTCACCAAGGGTAACTGCGCCTTTGCTGTCCTGTAGCTTTTTCAGCAGGAAGTAGGTAAACAGCCCGTGACCTTTTTCCTTGTAAGGATAAGCCGTTTCGTCGCCTTGGGCGGCACTGAATACCACCATATTGCCCTGAGGCACATCTTGTTTAATCCGAATAGCTACACCGCGTGCCGAAGCCAGCATCTGACCACTGCGTTGTGAACCGCTGAAACAGGCATCCATAAACAAAGTGATGTTTTTGACTTGTAACGCACCAAGTTTGGCATACAAATCATCTAATTTATAGCCCGTTGTCACGTCCGAACCGTAACCATCCACCGGCAGGAGATAAGCCGATTTCGAACTTTCGTCGGGGATACCATGGCCGGCGTAATAGAAAATAATGTTGGCTTCGCCCTTGTAGGCATCGGCCACACTCGACAGCCAGTTTATTTCGCCACGGAAATTGTTCAGGGTGGCGTTTTCTACAAAATGAACGTTCTTGTCGGGTAAGCCTAAGGTTTGCAGGCAGTATTTGCGGAAAGTATCGCCATCGTTGCGTGCAAACATTACCTGCGATTCACGCTGGTAGTTTTCGTTGGCGATGATGACGGCAAAGGTTTTGTCATTAGTGGCTTTGTTGACAGGTATATTAATGTCAATATCCGACTTGCCTAATTCAATATTTTTAGATTCAATTTTAGAGTTGTTCTTTCCATTTCCATTTTGAGCTACATCAACTTCTATCGGGTCAAAATTATATGTGATATTGTTTGCTACATAAGTAGTTGCTTGCTTGCAATCATAACTATAATCTTTATGGTTGACTGGATTGGTAGCCGTCAGCTTTCCCAATTGAAATTTGTTGTTGTCAATGTAAAAGTCATACCCACTGAACTGCATGTTCGGCCAATTTTGCTTGAAGGCAGATGCTTCTGATATAGGCACCTTAATGGCAAAATTATTCAACGATATAGAGTGAATTAAAAAAGTCTCATTATCTGCATCATATTCTTTCAATTCAAATTCGCTTGGAACAATTGTTTTTTTGAATTCTGATTTCAATGTTTCAACTGCTTCTTGTGTATATACTTCTATTTTCTGATTTCTGGCTTGTGTATTAACTCTTTTTTGATAATCTGCTGTTTTCTCAAATTCTCCTTTTTGCTGCCATTGGTTAATTTTATCAGTTACATATTCTTTTATCTGGTCATTTAGTAAGAACATTTTTATATATCCCCATTTTCCTCCGATTTTCACTTCGGCCAAACCATTTGGCGTAAAACCATAAGCTTCATCAAAATGAGGAGTGATGATGAAGTCTCCAGTTTTATTGATATATCCCCATTTATTGTCTTTTTTCACCACAGCTAAATCATTTAGCCCAAAAACATAAGCATCATCAAATTGTAGATCAATGATATTATTTCCATCTTCATTAATATATCCCCATTTTTCTCCGATTTTCACTCGGGCCAAACCATTTGGAGCAAAATTAGAAGCATGATCAAATTGAGGCTCGATCACAAATTTCCCTGTTTTATTAATCCATCCCCATTTTCCCTCTTTTTTTACTTTGGCCAATCCATTTTTACCAAATTCTCCGGCATTCTCAAATTGAGGTTCAATAATGAACTTTCCACTCTTATCAATTGCTCCCACTTTCCCTTCTTTTTTTACCATGGCTAATCCATTATAAAAAATAAATGCATCATCAAACTGAGGGGCAATGACTAATTTTCCTGTCTTATTTATACATCCCCACTTTTTGGATTCTAATACACATGCCAGTTCTTCAGTGTCATAATAACCTAATGCATAATCAAATTGCGGATCAATTTCAACTTTTCCGTTTTTGTTTATATAGCCCCATTTACCAGACTTTTTTACTGCAGTTAATCCATTACTTGAAAATCCCCATAAATTAGCACCTTCATACTGAGGTTGAATCACAAATTTCCCGGACATGTCAATCCACCCCCATTTACCTGATTTGCAAACAGCAATCCAACCTGTATTATAGTCATAATTCACATCTTCGAACTGAAGTTCAACTACGCACTTTCCACTCTTATCTATATATCCCCGTTTACCAGACTTTTCTACTTCCGCTAATCCAGTTGAATCGAAATCAATTGCAATATCAAACTGTGGATCAATTACAAATTTCCCACTACTGTTTATATACCCCCATTTACCATTTTTTTTCACACTAGCTAAACCATTAGAGCTAAAAGCTTTTGCATCATCAAATTGTGGTTCAATCACAAATTTATAATTCATCTGTGCAACACATATTTGTGGCAAAAAAAGTAAATCAAATAAGGATAATAAAAGAATATATTTTAAGCATTTCATAATGTAGTAATTATATTTAATAGATCATTTCTTTTACTTCAACGTCATCCCTTTCCAACCATCGCCTACATTTGCGGAAGGCACAACAGTCGGTGTCTGACTTTTTCGGTTTACCACAATAGATTGTTGGCTAACGTTACTGGTTACATAATTGCTTAAATCTCCAAGGGTAACTGCGCCTTTGGTATCCTGTAGCTTTTTAAGCAGGAAGTAGGTAAACAGCCCGTGTCCTTTTTGCTTATAGGGATAAGCTGTTTCATCGCCTTGGGCGGCACTGAATACCACCATATTGCCCTGCGGCGCATCAAATTTCGGTTTTAATACCACGCCACGTGCCGAAGCCAACATACCCTCGCCCCGTTGTGCTCCGCTGAAGCAGGCATCCATAAATACCAATGTAGATTTTGCTTTCAGTCCTTCGAGCTTTTTATAAAGCAGACTGAGAGGATAGCAGGCTTCGGGTTGTGTACCGTCGGCATCCACCGGAAGCAGGTAGGCCTCTTTGGTATTTTCGGCAGGAATACCATGACCGGCATAGTAAAATATCACGTTGATTTCACCGTGATAAGCATCGGCTATAGACTGAATATCTTTTACCGCAGCCAGTATGGAACCGTAAGTAGCATCCTTGTAAAGACGAACATTGGATGCTGGCAATCCCAGTGCTTTTTGGCAATAGGCAGCAAATACTTTGGCGTCGTTATTGGCATAGGTTACCTTAGCAGCTCGTTGATAATTCTCGTTGCCGATTACCACGGCAAAGGTTTTGGAGTTGACGGTAGAGGTGGAGGGGATATTCAGGTCCACGTCATTATCAGTAACCACAGGTGTGGCTTCCTGCGTTTTTCCCGTGCTGCCTGAAAGGTCTATTTCTAAAGGTGGCAAGTTGATGGCCAAATCGGAAGAACGATCACCTTCATATTTCTGCGGGCTATTATATACAAGGCTTTTACCTCCTTTATTTATGAGTTTGAATGTACAGGATAAAACACCTAACTGATCGTTTACCAAACCATATTCGGGAGTTAACACCACATTGTTCCATCGTTCTTTAAAAGCTGGAGCTTCGTTAAGCGGCACTTTTGCATAAAAGGCATTGAATCCTTGGGCCTGAACGGGATAGGTATTGTAATCGGCATCGTAAGCTCCCAATGTGCATTGCATTTTCTTCGGCTTCCGCTCGGCAATATATTCCTTTTTTACCTCTTCAATAATCTGGGGTATTTTTTGCTTACGCGTTTTCTCCGTTACACGCACTTTCCATTGTGCTGTTGTTTCATATTCCTTCTTCTTTTGCCACTCGGCAATTTTGTTTTTCACCTTGTCATAAGCAAAATAGCTGAAGGATGATTCGATAGCCGGTATTTGCTTGACAAAGGGGCAGTCATTTGGTATAAGAGATGATTCAATAATATATTTTGGATAAGCGATGGTATTTCCCCTTACTTTTGATATTGACTTACAATATAAAAAGGGACCAGAGTGAAGATCACCTTCGTAATATCTAATATCTGTAGAATCTGGCATTACAATATCCTCCAAAGATATGCAATCACTTAAGGCAAAAACATCTATGAGTTTAACAGAATTGGGAATAGTGATTTTTTTTAATGTTTCGCTTTCACTCAAAGCTAAGTTAGCTATTTCTAAAACAGAGTTGGGAATAGAAATAATTTTAACGTTAGGATAAGAAGATCCTTTGTAAGCATTCGAGGATGATCTGCTTATTTTTGTAACTGTATATGATTTATCATTATATGTGACAGTTTCTGGAATATTTAACACCTCAATACTACCATCTGTACCATAACAATCGGCAACACCCTCATTTTCATGAATGTTATAATTCACACCTTTAATAAAGACCTCTTGTCCCCAAATATTAACAACGACCATATTGAGCATAAAAAATATTAAAACATAAGTTATTCGTTTCATAGTATTCCAATGTAATAGATTAATAATAACGCAACCATTATGAGAATTAATGACAACTTAATTGTCATTAATACATAAGTTAAACTACTTGTTTTATTCATTCTTTTTATAGCAATATTGCCATCTATCTTATCGGCATAAAGCTTATCAAAAAGTCTATTGGCAACTGTAGTTCCTAGATAATAATGTACTACTTCGAGTGTCAAATAGATGATAGATAAAACAAGTGTAATTATTATAAGAGATTTATTGTCTGCTTGCCCTTTAATATACTCATCTGCTTTAAATAGGCCACCCCAACTTGAAGCAAATATCGCATATACGATATAGCGACTTGTATTATTACACTTTTTAGATTGGTCAGTCATTACCGCATTTAACTGGTCTAAAATTTCTTTTTTTTCCATAACACAATATGATTAAATTTATGACTATTCGTTTATATTCATTTCTCTTTCAGCAGAATGATCCTTTTTATCTATTGTATTTTTTAAATTCACTATCTTATATAGATTAGTCAAATGATAATCTTGTGATTTATTTAGATTTTGCAATTGTTTTAATAATTCATCTAAAGAAGGCTCTTTAGGAAACGAAACAGGAGTTACTAATAGATGACTAATTCTGCCCTTATTGTTGGGAGTATTTATTTCTGTATTTTTAATCAATTGATTCAAATGCATTATCTTTTGTCCTTCTGAGTTTCTCTTTTGAGTTACTAATTCTAAAAATGGCATTCCTACGGGATGTTTTATAGTAATTTCTGCCTTTTCTGTCTTTTTTACTAAGTACTCGTCCCATTTCTTCTTTAATATTTCATTAAATATTTCAATCACATCAAATAAAGCAGTTATTTCTTTTTTTTCGTCTATTATGTTTTGAAGCAACGTTTTCGCATTCTCCAATTTTTCTTTCCGTATCTTATCCATAATCAATATTTTAATTCGTTTATATTTGTCGCACTTCAACATCAACCCCCTCCACCTATCACCCACATTCATCAAAAGCACCACGGCGGGCTACCTAATTTTACTGGATTCAACTTTCAATTCTACACACAACTGTTGTTCAAAGAGCCGGATAGATTCAATTGAAAAAGTGCAACATTTCTTCTTTATTGCTTCTTTAGAAACACTCCTAAAGTCTGTACCTGACTTAGAGATGGAACTGATACATGCAAGGGAAAAGACCTGCCATAAACCATAAGGTAATGCGTTGACTGTGATATTTTTATCTTTATACACATATTCACCTTTAGCTACTTTATAGAAGTTTTTGTCTACAGAAGACATTATAGAAACCACATTATTAGAGCTGTCTTTTATGGCGTAATAGATATCATGTCCCGCTATTCGGCAAATTGATTCCATTGTGTGCAACAAATTATTGTCAATTTGCTCAGAAGAGCTATTTGTAATTGATAGGGTTTCCATACCGTTTTCAGTTAGAAAACCCTTAACCAAATACATCCGTTCGTTGTATTTTGTAGTAAAGCTATCTACCACTTGAATCTCAATTTTCTTTTTATTACCATGTATATTCGCTATATCATAGGATTTTGTAGTTGTTACTCCGGAATAATTTTCTGAAGAGAAATCATAACATTTAGTTACATTACTTTGAAGCATCATAGATACTAAATAATAAGACCGGTATATTGCCTGCTGACGGGCCATATCCGTATTATCCATACCTGGATCTGATATTCCTATCGCATACACTTCTTCATTGGCTGCCGGTTGGGGTAGTTTGAAAAACCAGTCTGGTAGCCTACTCTTTATGCTTTGCTGAGCCGCAAGTGTCCCTACCAAAATACAACTCAAAATGGTTAAATAGAATCGGCTGTTCATGATATTTTCCATTATTTCAACATCATCCCTTTCCATCCATCGCTCACAGTCACTGATGGAATCACGGTTGGAGTCTGACTTTTTCGGTTAATTACGATAGATTGCTGGCTGACGTTGGTGGTAACATAATTGCTTAAATCTCCAAGGGTAACTGCACCTTTGGTATCCTGTAACTTTTTAAGCAGAAAGTAGGTAAACAGCCCGTGCCCTTTTTCCTTGTAGGGATAAGCTGTTTCCTGGTTGGTCGAAGCGCTAAATACTACCATATTACCTTGCGGAATATCCGTCTTCGGTTTTATAGACACTCCCCGGTTCGCTGCCAGCATTCCTCCGTCCCGTTTGGCTCCGCTAAAACAAGCATCCAAAAAGCAATACACATTCTTAGCCGGTATTTGTCCGAAGAATTTATAAAGTTCGTTGAGACTGTACCCCGTCGATACGTCAGAACTTACACCATCTACGGGCAACAGATAAGCCTCTTTCGAAGCTTCGTCTGGCACTCCATGACCGGCATAGTAAATAATTATATTCGCATCATTATGATAGGCTTCGCTTACCTGTTTAATCCAGTTCAACTCTGTACGGAAATTATTAAAGGTAGCATCAGGTCGGAAATGAACGTTATCAGCTGGAAGTCCCAATGTTTTCAGGCAATATTCACGGAATATACGTCCATCGTTGTTCGCAAAATCTACTTTTTGCTCATTCTGATAATTTTCATTCGAAAAGATGATGGCAAATGTCTTCTCGTTTTTGGAGGAAGAAAAAGGGATATTGACATCCACATCTGATTTTCCCGCACTCAATTCGATAGTAGAAATCGTCTGCTTTTGTTCAGATTGTCCGTTATTCAGATCTGAAGTACTGATTGAAATCGGGTCAAAGTTATATTCTACCTGTGCTACGCTGTAGTTGAGCGATGCCTGATTACTGAATTTGTACACTTCAGCATTCGAGAGTTTAAAATCATATTGAGCAATACCTATATGATCGTTTTGAATAAAATAGCGTGGAGTTTTGGTGCAACTGGCAAATTTATCTTTAAACGTTCGGGCTTGTGCCATAGGTACAGGCACCAGCATTCTTCCTCCGATTTTACTTTTGATCAAATAAGTTTCATGATCCGGATCATATTTATCTAATATCAACTCATCATCCAATTTGCTTGCATAAAGACTTATATAGGCCGACTGGGCACTTTTTGTAAGTTCTAATATTTTCTGCTTCCGCGTGTTCTCATTTACTCGTTGTTGCCAGAGTTCTCTCTTTTCAAATTCACCCTTTTTCTGCCATTCATTGATAAATTTTTCTACATAACTCTGTGCAAATTGAGTAAAATTTTGTTCTCCTTTTAAAGCAAACGTCACATCTTGAAACAGGCAAGGTAAAATCTCTTTTCCAGTAGATGCATCACATAAACCATATTTTCCATCTTTCGTAACTTTTAAGAATCCGCCTTCTTTGTCTATTGATGAATATTCATTGTTCAACAGTTTATTCCCGCTTTTACTTATGAGACCGTATTTCCCATGTATCTTTGTAATTACATAGTTATCTGCTGTCGTGCTTATAACTTCTTCGTTGTATTGGCAAGGTATGATCAATCGTAAGGATGCGTCGGCAATTCCATATAAACCATTTTTCTGAACGTTGCATAAATTATCACCGTCAGCAATTGCACTAAAATCAATCTTTTCGAATGGCTGGGGTTGTATGTAAGTATATTGTTTCCATTTTTCCCATTTCTCTTTGTTATGTTCTTCCGGATTATCCCAAAAGAGCTCAAAATTTCCAGAACCTGATGGTTTTGTTGGTTCCTCTATTCCCTGTTTTAATAGTTCTAATTTTGCATCTTCTTCATATTTTGATCCTTGAAAGTCAAGATATGCAGGAATCCCAAAGGCGCTGTGCTTACTTTCTTCTGCTTCTGCTTCACGTTTTTTTGGCTCTCCAATAGCATAAACTTTGTTACGATACTCATGATATTTTTGTTCATATATACGATACTCTTTAAACTCTTTTTTAAATTCTTCTTTTATTTCAGGATCCACCATACTGAGTTCAATAAATCCTTTATGAATCTTATATTCAGAGGCGCCAAATGCTATTTTCCGTCCTGTTTTATCACAGAACCCATATTGGTTCGAAGCTCCCACTTGTTGTCCTATCAGGTACCAGCCACCACAATCAGTGTGGTATTCTACCAATGAATACTTTGTTTTCAATTGATTTTGAATTGATTTCGGATTAACAGCAGCAACAAACTTATTCTGTTGTTTTTTCTGGGAATATGCTACGAGAGATATCCCAATGGCTAATAAAAAAATAATTCTTCTCATATTCAGTATTTTTTGATTATAAGTTTATGTCTTTTCCTTTATACGGTAGGTATTTGGCTTTTGCTGATTTCATTTACTTCAATATATGAAATTGCTTATACACGGCACAACGCTGATCCGGCGGTATGGAATAAATCCAGGTCATTATTTTTTCGTTATCGGTAACCTGTTCGTCACCTTTAGTTGCCAGAAAAGGAATACGGGCTTTGGTGAATACAAAAATTAGCCGATTCATTTCGTCTTTTTTATTTGTTTCTAGGACGTAGTCCAATAGCGTGCTTTTAAGTGGGAATTTGTATTTTATCTCTTTTCGTATTTGTTGCTCTTTTTCAATTACATTCGGAAACATTACAGAGGCGTCGTGGTCCGTAATATTAAAGACAGTCAGGAAGCAATCTTGGGTGGTTTTGAGGCAAAAATTCAAGTCGTCAGCATTTTTGTAAACTGGCAGCACACTGTCCACTTCAGCCTTAAAACTAAAGTCTGATTGTGTTTTGTACTTAATCACTTCAGCATCCATTAGCACCGAATATTCAATCTGGTTAATATTGGGATTGACTTTTTTATCTTCTTTTACAATCGTATAGGTTGTAACCGCACCCTGAATTTCCGACTGAATATCGGAATTGAAAAACTGTGCAAAATCATTGTTTACCTGACTATTCAAAAGCTGTTCGGAGGCATTAATATGTTCGGCAATATGCGCTTTTTTCAGGGCATCAATTTTGGCTTCGTTTATGGCGCGCTCTTTGGCCTGATTCTCGCTCACGTCACCTGAAATATAGGCCATACCATAGGCTTCTTTCACTTTAATGATTTCCTGAGCATTACAAAAGTAAATGTTCGCTGCAAAAATAATTGCAGCAAACATTCTGAATTTAATTGAACGATGAAAGCTATTTTGTTTCATTTACTGTTTGTCCATCTTATCCATTTCCTGATTGTAGATTTCTTCAAATTTCTTCTTATCATAATCAATCTGAAGTTTCTGATTCTTAGAAATACTATTACTAATGCCATTTAATATAGCTTGTTTAGACACCTCAAGTGCAATCCAGTATTCGTAAGTAGTACCTGTTTTCAATAGTTTTTCACCAATGACAGATACATCAACTAGCTGTTGGCTTACCACTTCTGTAGTTAGGTTCTCAAATTTATTCTCAAAATCCTGAGCATTGGTCACTGAGCGCTGATTGGTATAGTTTTGAGTTACAGCTTTAATTTTTGAACTGATTAATCCGGCTATTTCAGCTTTGGAATTATTCAACGCTATTTTTTTTGCTGTAGCAATATCAGGGCTCTTTCCAGAGGATTTGGCTCTGTAGTTTTCTTTGTCCGATTGATACTCTTTACCGGATAAAGGGAGGATTATCTCTTCGGTTCCGGCTTCTTTCTCTTTTACTACTTTTTTAACACCACTGCAATTAACAGTAGTCAAGGCAACCAATAGTGCCACTCCAAAATACATTACTTTTTTCATTTTTCTGATGTTTCAAAATTTATTATTTGGATGATATACAAAACTCTATATTTAGCTGACCATATAATGCTCCGATTGTTCGGATATTGAATGCTATGTTACTATTCACTACATTTCTGTTTATTGAATTTAAGTTCTCGTTCCCGCTTGAATGGTTATGCAGTTCAGTCATCGACTTCAGTCTTGATTGGTGGTTAGCTATAGTAGTTTGCAGTCCATTCAAAAAAGCTTGAAAATACCCCGACCATAATCCTTTGTGATATAGCTTAATTATAGAATCGGATACATCGGTTGTATTATCTGTATGTATGCCTTTGTATTCGTACCTGTAAGCAGGAATAGAGATTGTGTCTCTGTTCCATACTGACAACAAGTTGTATTGCTCGTTGTCTTGTTCGCATATGCAGCTCATACTATCTGAATCGGTTCGGGCATAATAACTTATCTTCTCCGAACTGCACCAACCTATTTCTATTTTAGTATTGGATTTATAGACTTCGACACCTGTTTCAATATGAAATCGGTTTTTCCTGTTTCGGTCTAATTTTATGAGCACTATTTTCTCCCCGAGCTGGGTTTTAGAACTATCAAGCACCACGATTCCGCCTTGAACAAATGAACTTCCTGCAATTTTATAATACTCCTCATATTTGTTTTGCAGATCTTTATTATATAAATCAGATACTCCTGAGATACTAGCGCCACTCATCAGACTTAACTGTAACAAAGCTCTTTGTACAGCTTGTTTCTGTGCTTTTACGCTATCTTCCATTTCTGGATCGGAAATACCGATCGCATAACTTAGCTTGTCAGTGGCTACCGGAAGATTCCAAAACCATTGCGGAAGTTCGGATATTCCCACAGAAAATTGTTCTTTTCTCAATGGTTTATTTTCTTCTTCCTCATTCAGTTCCTGCCAGAAAATCCGCTCAAAATTTAACTTATCATCATTTTGGGCATGGCCTACTGAGGCATGGAGCAGGAATGTTAGTAGTATAATTTGATACGAATTTGAGCTCATCTAATTTTTGTTTTCAACCAGTGTGCTACTTGAAGTCGCACGTTGGCTATTTTTTACTTCAACATCTTCCCTCTCTATCCATCTTTCACATTTTCCGAAGACACAATAGTAAGCGTCTGGCTTTTGCGGTTAACTACGATAGATACTGGCTTTCATTAGTGGAAACTTAGTTGTTCAAATCACCATAGGGTAACTGCGCCTTTGGTTTTCTGTATTTTCTTGAGCAGGACTAAATTGCTTACATATAAATATATCAAATATTTTTTCAAATATTGTCTTCAAATTGTGCATATTGGCACTATGCATTAATTGATTTACATGTCCATATTTAGTCAACTTTTCATACAAATATATAAATAAGAATAATATGTCAAAAATGTCTTTTCCCTATTTTAGGCATATGTAGCATAAATGAGTATATAAGTCGATAAAATTCGTAGATAAGTTGCAAAAACAGGTCTGATTCATTTCACATTATTACTATCCGATAAAACTTTTAGATCAAAAAAAAAAGAATAATCTGATATACAAGATATTGAAATTCAGTCAATGCAAAAGGTTTAGTAACACATACCGGTCAATATATCATTTTTGATAAAGGCGACTTGCGGCATACTTCCAGGCGAGTATAATTATGGAGCAATAATAAAAAGAAATTATAGGTGATTCGGAAAGATCTTTATGCATTTTAGAGTTTTACCTAACAGTAAAAATATTGAATATTCTAATCGCTTATTCTACAAATAATAAAGTATTCAATTCTTATCTTTTCATCAAATATAATCAACGATTATACCGTCTCTAAATCTGAGAAGTTCGTTATTATTCCGGCAATATTGGTAGCCTGTTTAATACGATCCGCCATACCTATGCCATCTTTTATACCACCGGCAAGAAACAAACCCGGATATTGCTGTTCAATTTGCTCTATGCTTGCAAGTCTTTGTTCGCTATCGGCTTCGTATTGCGGTATTGCTCGTTCATGTCTGAAGATCTTTATCTTTTCGGGAGAGTAATTGGCAGGGAATCCCAGCATTTTGTGCAGTGATTCTTTCACCAGTTCCTTTAGTTGCTCATCAGTATAAGTCAGATATTCGGGATGTTTGCTTCCGCCGATAAAGAAAGAAAGCGTACCTCCTCCTTCGGGACAACGATCAGAGAAACAGGAAGAAGAGAACAGGATGCCAAGCATCTTCTGATTTTCACGGGAAGGAACTAATCCTCCAAAAGCATTAGGTACATAGCTACCTGCTTTCTCCACTCCCACTCCTACCTGAATAACCGGTGCGTAATGAAGGGAACTGATAGGTTTCATTTGTTTTTCGGCAATAAAAGGCAGCAATGATGGCAATGCATAGGCGGCTGCAGTAGAGACCATATAGCTTGAATGGATTTTATCTCCACTTGACAAGATAGTTTCCCAGCCATCAGAGGTAGGTTGAACGTGAATATCTCCTACTGACAGGCGGATATTCTCTTCTGTAATTTCATCGGCGAGAGCTTTTGCCAGCATTCCGAATCCACCTGGTACGGAGAATACTTCTTTTGTGACCAGTTTATCACGCTCTGATTTAGGTTCGGAGGCCTTTTTAATCGCACCGCGAATAAAACTACCGTAATTTTGTTCCAGATTATAAAGCTTGGGAAGCGCAAAACGGGTAACCAGTTTATCTGGATTACCTGCATAGATACCCGATATAAAAGGATCAATAGCATAATCTACGAATGATTTTCCCAGCCGTCGGCGAGCCAGGCTCCCGATACTCTCAAACGGATCGTTTCCTTTCTTACGGAAAGGCTCAAAAAGTATGCGTATCTTATCATTCCATGTAAACAGAGGTGTGGTAACAGCCGAAGAAAGGCTTGAAGGTAACGGATAAAACGCTCTATCTTTCCAGATCAGCCGTACTTTTGCTTCTTTATGTGCCACTTCGAGAGAACAACAACCTTGTAGCTTTTGGAATAACTCAACTACTTCGGCATTGGAAACAACACCTGTATTGGGACCTGATTCAAAAACAAAGCCATCTTCATGAATGGACTCCATCTGTCCTCCTACTCTTGAGTTCTTTTCAAGAAGAAGCACTTTCAATCCTTTTTTAATAAGCAGAAAAACAGTGGTAAGTCCTGTGATTCCGGCACCAATAACTACTACATCTACATCTCTGTTCTTATTCATAAAGCGACATCTATTAAACAGGTTTTGAAAATCTTTTTGTGTTATCCCCATTTTTCATTAATGGATCGAACGATGCAGCTACATTCCGCACAAAAAGTGATCCTTCGGGAGTGATTCTTATTTCTTCGGGAGAATAAATAATAATTCCATCATTTGCAAACTCAGCCAGTTTATCTTCTTTATATGAGATTGCATGTTTAATATCGGCCTCATCCACCCCAATATGAGAAGAAAGTTCTTTCCAGTTAAGTCTGTCATTACACATCAGTGTTGTGATTACCTCCTTGGCTATTTGCTCTTCCTTGTTAAGTGTATATCCTTTAATGATGGCAAATTCGCCATCGTTCATCTTTTGAATATACTCAGGAATGTTCTTTGTATTCTGACTGTATGCCATGGAAAGCTGACTGATGCCTGTTACTCCGAAAGCATATACCTGACCAGTGGTTTTCCGGGTACAATACCCCTGAAAATTTCTATGTAATTGTCCCGACTTAAGAGCTACATTCAAATCATCATTCGGTAATACAAAATGATCGAGTCCGATGGGCTGATAACCTTTTTCGGTAAGAATACTCTTGGCTGCATTATACATGCCACTTTTTTCTTGTGGAGAAGGCAGACCGTTCTTCTCAAGAATCAGCATAGCTTTGTTTACCCAAGGCACATGTGCATAAGAGAATGTAACCAGGCGATCCGGTTTCAGGGAAGCAGCTTTCTTTATGGTCTCCTCAAAACTCTGAACAGTCTGATAAGGTAACCCATAAATAAAATCCAAATTAATGGATACATTATATGCTCTCAGCAATCCAAAAATAGTTTCCATTTGTAGTAAGGAAGACCTTCTGTTTACTCCTTTCAAGACCTTTGAATTAAAATCCTGAATACCAATGCTACAACGGTTAAAACCAGCTTTAATCAGTTCCACCCAACCATTTTCATTCAAATAACCGGGATGACATTCAATAGCAATCTCAGGAGTATCCGTACATGAAAACTGAGAGAGTAATAGTTCATTTATCTCTTGCAGATAATGAAGTGGAATACTGCTTGGGCTTCCACCGCCATAATGTATCTGAGATATTTTTCTATCTTTGTTAATTAACGGAAGTACCTTCTTTATCTCCTTTTTCAATGCTTCTATATAGGCAGCAATCACTTCCTCTTTAGCCATGGGGTATGAATTGCATCCACAGTAATGACAAAGGTGGCGACAGAAGGGTATGTGAATATAAAAAGAAAGATTCTGCGGTTGAGTTTCGTTTGAAGCAATTACCGCTTTCTCAAAATCTTCATTGGTAAACTGATCGTGGAAATAATTTGCCGGGGGATAACTGGTATACCGGGGCGTAGGTACATTATATTTAGCTATTAAATCTTCATTCATGACGAACTGGTCTTTTAAAACAAACAAGTATATATATTAACGATGTCACGGCCAAGGCAGTTTCTACAAGAAATAGTCCGCTGTAGCCTAAACAATCGGCAATTTTACCACTGCACACGGCAATAATCATACCACTTAAGTGAGTAATTACAGTTTGCAGAGTAAAATCTGTTCCTTCCCTACCGTCTCTCAGGAAATCCATGGCAACAGTATTAACCAATACTGAAGAAAGACCATAACTAGCCCACAAACAAAATATTGCTACATACAAAGCAATGGTTCCCGGTGTGGTGAGTGACAAGAAATAGAACAATAATGTAGTTGCCAGAATAGCACAGGCAAAGATGATCCGAGAATAAAATCTTCCCAATGAACGAATCACATATCCACCTATATACGAGAACAGACAACCGCATAACGATCCAAAGATACCAAACATAAATCCAATATCACCCGTTTTGTATCCTAAATCTACCATATAAGGCTTAACCATTGCCAGAATTCCAATCAAACCGGAATAGCACAGGATGAGAAAGATTAACTGACGACCTGCTCCTTTCTGACTAAAGAAGAGAAGAAGGTCTTTCATACAGATCGGTGTACTCCCTTTCTTTGGCGTAAATTTTCTGTCTTTGTATGACATAAGCGGAGCCAATGCCAACATTACAAATATGGAAACACTTATTAATAAAACAGTCCATCCAATAAGTTTATAATGCAATAGCAGTAATCCGCCCCCCACAAGTGTCCCGGCAAAACTACCCATGCTTTGCATACTATTTCCCAGGCTCTTCTCTTTACGACTAAAAGAAAGAGCTGTTAGTGCATCGGTAGCAATGTCCTGCGTGGCAGAGGCCATAAACGACAGGATAATCAGAATAAAGATAGTTATAAAGTTAGTCTTCAGGTCTAGAAAAGCGACTAACAGAATCAAAATGGCATAAACCATTTCGGATGAAAAGATCCATCTTTTATAAGTACCCAGATCAGACGTTTTCTTATCAACAACCGGCGCCCAGAAAACTTTCAGAATCCAGGGAAGCTTAATTAATTGCAGCAGACCGATGGTGCTCAGTGAAAAATTGTCCTGCCGCATAAGCACAGGCAGCAGTGTACTAAACAAGCTCATTGGTACAGACTGAGCTATGTATAGGGAAAAGAAAGTAAGTAATTTATTTGTTTGTTTCGAGCTCATTCCGTTCTTGTTATAAAGTAAAGGTTACAGTGGTACCAAATGTCATTGGTCTGCCTTTCTGTCCAAAAGAGTTTCCTGTCATCTCAAAGTAAAAAGCTGTGTATTTCTGTGATGTTGCATTTTTTGTCCACAAATCAACTGTCAGATTTCCTTTATGAGCAGATACTTTTCCATTAAGAATCCCATAATAGCCCTGATTTGCTGCATTTGTTTCATTCCAGTAAAGCTTACCAGTACCAATGTACTGAGTAGAGAAAACCAATCTATCTACATATCTTGAATGAAGATTCAATGTATAGTCACCTCCTAGCATCAATGTTTGTCCGGGAATATAAGGAATAAAATTTCCGGAATAGTCAGCACTGCCAGATTGATAAGATCTGAATTTTGCCTCTGTGTAACCATAGCTCATCTGTAAGTTCAGCCCTTTGTATATTCTTCCCTGCATAGTAAGTTCCACTCCTTTGCTGTATGACTTTCCGGCATTTCTAAGCATAGAGCCGATGACTTTGCCTGCAGATGTTACTGGTTGAGAAATTTGTTGATTGTCCCAGTCAATATAGAAAAGAGNNAANTCACCTTTNNATNTNTCCGNCGAAACATAGANANNTTTCCTCCCACCTCATAATTCCAACTATATTCAGGTTTGAAAGTCTGATCTTCAGCAACATCAAAAGAAGTATTAAATCCCCCCGTTTTATAGCCTCTGGTTACAGTAGCATAAGTCATATTAACAGGAGTAAACTGATATTGCAAAGAGAACTTTGGAGTTAACTGTGTAAATTCAAGATTTGTATTCAGAGCTTGTACTGGCTGTGTTGCTCCCGATACAATTTTTGCATAATTATAGTCCTGCTTAGCTTTTTCATAATCAAAACGAAGACCCACTGTTGCAGATAACTTCTTAAAAAGAAGATCTTTCAACGTAGACTGGTGATAAAAAGCAAATCCATCTGTTGGCGCATCAAAATCTTTCACCGTGGGTACTGCCGATGATACATTAATGGTATTTGTTGTACCTTGATGAAATGCGAAGAAACCATTCAACCAAGAGTATCGCTTATCTCCCAAAGATCTCATTTCCAATTCCTGTGAAACCATGCGCTGACGTTGTTTCTGAATAACAAAATAAACCTCTTTAGGAGTAAAATCCTGATCAATAGCTTGTCTGTCGTCAAAGTATTGGTATCCAGTCACTGATTTCAGCAAAAAATGATCAAAAGAATAATTCATAGTCAACCCACTGGTCAACACTCCACGACGATAGGAACTATAATCATTATAATTCACATTCCCAATCTTCCCGGTTGATTTATCAATCAAAGCATACGGATAACCTCCCTGATCTGAATAGTCGTAATTAACAAGCAGATTCGCATTGAATCGGGTACTTTTTTTCCAATACAGTTTCAGCTTTCCCGAGCCACCATTCAGATTGTCTGCTGCACTCCCCGTGTAATCATTTTTAAAGAATCCATCAGAGTGCTTGTAATTTCCGGATAGAGAATAGCCAAAAGAATCATTTGCTTTTCCATAATATGATCCTGAGAACTGCGTTTGTCCATAATTGCCAGCTGTGGCACTTAGTGTACCTCCATTGTATATCAATGGATTCTTAGTGTACACATTAATAATCCCACCCATCGTATTACGTCCGTAAAGAGTTCCCTGCGGTCCGCGTAACACTTCTATCCTATCCACCTCATTTATGTCAAAATCAAAAACAGATTTATCAAAGAAAGGAACTCCATCCACATATAAACCCACAGAAGGAGTATTTATTTTGGAGCCAATACCACGGATATAGACCGGTGAAGTTAACTTAGAGCCATAGTCCGGAATAAAAAGATTGGGTATATAGGCACTAATATCTTTCAATCCCAGAATGTTTTTATTCTGAATCTCGCTCAGGGAAACTAATGAAACTGAAGCAGGAATCTCCCGGATATTTTTCTTTTCTTTATAGGAAGTAACAACTACCTCGTCTAATACTACATGAGGTTTACTCAGTGTATCATTATCTATAGGGCTTGATTGTGCATACTGAGAAAGTAAAAAGAGAGAGAATAAAAGTGCTGACTTATACATTTTGGCTCTAAATTATTTTTTTGCAAAAGTACTACTTTTAATTATATTCTGTCAATCCTCATTAATTAGGATTTAAGATGTTAATCAATCTTTAATTATAAGAATATTTAGCAGAATGATGAAAATCAGGAATCAAAACCACAGCTTATGATCCGGGCATTAAAAATAACAGGCTAATTCAGTTTTTATTTGTGACTTAGCCTCTGTATTATTTTTTAACCAGAGAACAAAGATAACATAATCTTATCATTGTTCCAATCTGATTTTAATAATAGAATAACGTATCATAGAGCAGGACATATCTTAACTTGCATAAAGCAAAAGTTAAAACATTCTGTATATCACAGCATTATCTTTTCTTTAATTGAAATAATATTTAGGTTATTTTTTCAATTATATCTCTTATATTTGCAGCTTTATAAAATAGCCATTAATGAATATAATCTTTAAATACCCCATTAAAGGTATAAAGAGATAAAGTTAAACATGACAAAAGTTTTCACAGTAGTTTTATATTATTGCTTATTGAATATTACTTAGATATAAAGAAAATCGGAGTTTATATTCTACAAACATGAAAAGACAAAACAGAAAAGATATTACAAGAATCAAATAAAACACGAAAGATTTTAAGGATTATGAGATTTAAACTTATTGTTTCGCTATTGCTTTTATTTAGCATAGCTTCTTATGCCTCAGAAAACAGATTAGCTGCTGAGCCAACGGTTTTTGACATCATAATGCAACGGATTCAACAATCCGAATGGACAGGAGTAACAAGTGCCGCTTCACTGGATGCTGAAGTAAAAACATTGTCTGCTTCACTTCTTGCAAATGGTTCCTGGACGGATATTAACTATACAAGCACAGCAACAACCAGTTGGGGACCATTTACACATTTGAATCGGCTAACAAAACTCATCTTAGCTTATACATTAAATACTTCCGTAAATTATGGAAGCAACGCCTTATACCAAAAGATTTCAGCAGCTTTCAGCTATTGGTACACTGCAGACCCTCGCAGTACAAACTGGTATGTTCAGGAAATAGCATGTCCTCAACGCGTAGGAGTTTTACTTATTCTAATGCGTGCAGGAGCTGAGCAACTTCCTCAAACATTAGAACAGAATCTGCTTGCCCGTATGAAGAGTATAGGAGGAAGTCCTGATGAACCATATCGGGGAATAGGATCCAATAAAGTTGATATTGCTACTCATTGGATTTACAGAGGCTGTTTAACGAAGGATGACAGTGTTTTATCATTCGGCGTGCAACAGGTATATTATCCTATTTTTATGACAACTGGCGAAGGTTTGCAATATGATTATTCTTATTTTCAAAATGGTCTGCAGCTTTATACTGGTGATTACGGCGTTCCATATATCTTAAATATAGCTAAGATCGCAAATTATACCTTAGGAACACAATATGAAATCAGCCAGGAAAAATCAGATTTAATAACAACATTTACAAAAGATCATTATTTAAAACTCATCCGAGGAAAATATTTCCTTTACAGTATTATCGGACGTGAGTTGAGCAATCCATCCGGCCTAAATGCCGCAGCGTCTTCAGAATCTATATTAATGGCATCCAAAGTGAAAAATCTGGATCCCGATCATGCTGCAGAATATGATGCTGCCATAAAACGGTTAAAAGGAGAAGTGTCTGCAAGTTATCAGATTTCACCTCAGCATATACATTACTGGAAAGGAGATTATGCGCTATACAATTCTCCTGATTACACTTTTGATGTGCGAATGGCATCGACTCGTACTTGTCGAAATGAAAATGGCAACGGACAAAACCTGAAAGGATATTTCCTAAGCGATGGAGCTAATTCTATTGTAGTGGATGGAAATGAATATCTGGATATCTTTCCGGTGTGGGACTGGGCAAGAATTCCGGGAGTTACTGCTCCTCAGAAAACATCCATTCCTAAACCTGCACAATGGGGAAATCTAGGAACTTCAGTCTTTGCAGGAGGTGTATCTAATGGTACTTACGGAGTAACAACTTATCTTTTAAACGATCAGCAATATAGTGTAAACACCACAGCCCGAAAATCCTGGTTTGAGTTCGGAAATGAGGTTGTTTGTCTGGGAGCAGGAATAAAATCGACTGCAGCCGAGCAAATTAATACTACAGTAAACCAATGTTTACTGAATGGGAATGTTGTGGTGAAAACCAATAATACTGAAACGACCTTAAATACAGGTACATACAATTACACCAACAATGTCAGCTGGATTTATCACAATAAAGTGGGCTATTTCTTTCCAAAAGGAGGAAATGTTAATTTAACCAATAACCAACAATCAGGAAGCTGGTATTCAATAAACACGAATAGTTCAAGCTCCACTGTCAACAAAGACGTATTCAAACTCTGGTTTAATCACGGTACAGCTCCAACAGCAGCAAACTACGCCTATATCATTGTTCCGGGCAAAAGCATTGATCAAATAAGAAGTTATGATACTTCAGATATTGAAATATTAATTAATTCAGATTCGCTGCAGGTAGTTCATCAAAAGAAGCTGAACCTATGGGGAATGGTCTTTTATAAAGCGGCGAGCTTTAAAAACAGCCAATTCACCATAAAAGCGGATAATGCATGTACACTTATGCTTAAAGATCCAGAGCTGGCAACTGTTCAGGGATGGCTCTCTGATCCGTCACAAAACAAGTCTGAAATTAAGTTACGCTTTGTATCGTCAGCTATTACTACAGAAAAAGAATTAGCCACTATTATGCCAACAGCTCCATACGCCGGTTCAACGATAGAGTTTGTGATAGATAAAAATACAACTGATAGTAAACTTACAGGGAAAACGCAATCAGATCCTTCTACAGGAATCGAATCTACCACTTCGGATCTCAGTAGTTTATATGTTCCAAATCCAGTAAAGAGAGGAGAAAATGCCCAATTGAAATTTCAGTCGATACAGGAAGAAAATGTTCAGCTTAAACTGAACGATATTAATGGAAGAAGAATAATTTCAAAACTTTATCCTGTTGATAAGGGACAAAATATAATTCCTGTTGAAACTTCATCACTGAATTCCGGCATCTACTTTATTTCAGTATTATGTGAGAATAAATTAAATATGATAACCAAAAAGTTATTAGTTGATCAATAGAAAATAAATAGCCCTATAGCTATATTGATACACGAATTAATATTATTGCCTTCATCATTATAACATTAAAAGTAGCTATCTTTGTGACTATAAATACTGGAATATAATATTAATTCAATAAATCACAAAATGACTACATACATCATCATAGGCATTACAGCCGTTATCTCTTACATGTGTTTCAATAATCAGGAATTATTCTATAAATTGGCTTTTAATCCTTACCGTACAATAAAGAATAATGAGTGGCATCGCTTAATTACACACGGATTTGTACATGCCGACACAACTCACTTGCTAGTGAATATGTTCACTTTCTGGTCGTTCGGGACCTACATTGAGCAAGGTTTTGAAGTTTTGGGTTTTGGNACAAGTGGTTTTCTTGGACTTTATTTCGGAGGAATGATTGTTGCTTCNCTTTACGATCTTATTAAACACAAAAACGATCCATATTACAATTCCGTAGGCGCATCAGGTGCTATATCTGCAGTATTGTTCACCTCCATTTTTTTCAATCCGTTTGGCACAATATTGTTATTTGCCATTATTCCTATACCAGGTATTCTTTTTGGTCCGCTTTACCTGGCATATTGCCAATATATGAATAAAAAAGGAGGAGGTAATATCAATCACAACGCCCACTTCTATGGTGCTGTTTACGGAATAATCTATCCATTACTACTTGAACCAAAACTGTTTTATGCATTTCTCTCTAATTTCTGAGAAAACAGATTTTCTGTTTGTTTTGCCAAATCTGAATCTTCACAATTAATAAGATAACAACTACCCACAAAATTTGGAGGGTGCTCTGCTTTATAGTAATTTTGTAGGGCTGGCCGGAATGATATACAGAATCAGAAATTGCAATCTGAATAAGGGATTCCAGCGCTTGCATAATAGAAAGAGAATTACCAATGAAAAGATTTTTATATAAGTACGAAGTTGGAAAGTTTGATGGATTAAAAAATATCTTCCGTTCCCTTCGCTATAGAAATTATCGTCTCTTCTTCAGCGGTCAGAGCCTTTCATTAATTGGTACGTGGGTACAAAGAATCGCTATTCCCTGGCTGGTTTACAGGCTAACAGGTTCTGCGTTCTTATTGGGATTTGTAGGTTTTGCCGGACAAATTCCAACTTTCATCCTGGCTCCTTTTGCCGGAGTACTGACCGACAGACTGAATCGTTATCACATAATGATTGCAACTCAGATACTTTCCATGTTTCAGGCATTGGCGTTGGCTCTGCTCTTTTTCACAAATGCAATAGAAGTCTGGAATGTACTTTTGCTAAGTGTAATCCTGGGATGCATCAACGCTTTTGATACCCCGGCGCGACAGTCATTTGTGATAGAGATGGTAGAAGACAAAAATGATATAGGAAATGCTGTTGCTTTAAATTCGTCGATGTTTAACGGTGCAAGATTAGTTGGTCCTTCCATTGCCGGGGTACTGATTGCTTCACTGGGAGAAGGTGTATGTTTTCTTATTAATGGCATAAGCTATATCTTCGTTGTAGCTTCTCTCCTATTGATGAAAGTGAAGCCACAGGAAAAAACGCATAAAGACACGAATGTAATCAAAGATTTCAAGGAAGGATTTACTTATACCTTCGGCTTTCCACCTATCCGGTCAATTATTCTTTTACTTACCCTGATTGGTTTGATGGGAATGCCATTTTCTGTGCTTATGCCTATTTTCGCCAAAGATGTTTTTCACGGCGGTTCACACACCTTTGGCTTTTTAATGGGAGCTTCGGGAGTTGGTGCGCTAATAGGTGCAGCCTATCTTGCATCCAGAAAAAGTGTTGTCGGACTGGAAAAGCTTATTCCTCTGGCTGCTGTTGTTTTTGGTCTCGGGCTTGTTAGCTTCTCATTATCAAGTTCATTTCCTCTCTCCATAATATTAATGATCATTACAGGAGTTGGCATGATGATGCAAACGGCCTGCAGCAATACCATTCTGCAAACTATATCCGACAATGACAAACGGGGAAGAGTGATGAGCTTTTACACCATGGCATTTATGGGAACTGCCCCAATAGGAAGTTTCCTTGCCGGAAGTATGGCCAGTATGATTGGTGCGCCGGCCACACTATTAATCGGCGGTATTGCATGCGTAATCGGAGCACTTGTTTTTGCCCAAAAGCTTCCTNTGNTTATTAAGCTNGTCCNACCAATTTATATTCAGCTTGGCATAATTGACAATGCTGCAAACAAATAAAGAAACCTACAAATTAATAACTTTTCTCGTTAGCCAGATTCCACAAATTCAGATAAGATGCTTTGGTAATCTCCACAACCTTCTCCCAATTGATACGAGATGCATGATCGCTAGGCTGATGATAGTCAGGATGAGCATTAGTGTGATACCAGATAATAGGAACACCTGCTTTGGCAAAAGATCCGTTATCACTACCTCCTACCGGTTTATCCCATGGATGATAAATTGGTTCCAGTTTCAGCTTGTANTTTTTNATNTCATTCTTCAGCCATTCACCAAACGCTGCGTTTGCTTCCGTATAAAAATAGTCCACCAATTGAGGTTTTGCCTCATTTGAGTTACGGCCAATCATATCATAATTGAGATAACCTTTAACAGATTGAATAAACGAGCAGTTCTGCACAAAATAGCTAGAGCCCAGCAAACCTTTTTCTTCACCATCCCAGAATGCAAAGATTATTGTTCGTTCCGGTTGCTGACCACTGGCCAGAAATGCTTTTGCCAATTGCAATACAGCCGATACGCCCGAAGCATTATCATCCGCACCGTTGTAAATGCAATCGCCCGCTAAAGTAGGATCTATTCCTAAATGATCATAATGAGCACCCACGATTACATACTCATCAGCACGCTTGCCTTCAATCTTTGCAAGGATATTGTTCAGTTGTAAATGCTTGTACACACCTTTCTTTAATTGAGCAATGGAATCGGGATGCACCTGCCATTTTCCTTTTTGCGCTACCTGGTTGTGGCAAGCTTCAAAAGGTTGATAATATGAGT
>JGI20225J20221_1000194_pt1 | contig 26847 bp, 26 predicted proteins | sample BioMet4_FD_20221 | JGI IMG/M metagenome (IMG submission 20221)
GCTTTGACCGGTACCAATCGGAGCTGTTATTTAAGGTGATTGCGGATAGAAGTGAGCGTGGCAGCATTATTGTCACGACGAATTTACCATTCTCAGAATGGACAACATTGTTTGAAAACACGGCAATGGTAACCGCTTTGATAGATCGTCTAACGTTCCATTCTTATATTCTCGACATGAATGGAGATTCATATCGACTAGAACAGGCAAAAAAGTTTTCTAAGGGTGGCTCACTTTCAGACTAGCGCAAGTGGTTCACTTTCAAACTAGCAAATGGCTCACTTTCAAGTTGACGAACACAATAAACTTTTCGTTTCATAAACGCAACGATAGGTTGAATAAGTGATGCATACTGTTTCAATACTGGGATTGACATACCGACTTAAATATTCTATAATATAGTCGTCCCGAAAATGAAACGAAAAAAAGGAGGAAGAATAAATGAATGTTCCAAAACTACGAGCTAAAATAGCTGAAAAAGGAATTAAATATTGTGATGTCGCGATACAAATGGGAATTACACCGCAAGCTTTAAACCGTAAGATGCGCGGAGATACCCGGTTTTTTTTGGATGATGCTATTAAATTATGTGACATTTTGAATATTACGAATTCCTCTGAACGCAATGAAATTTTTTTAAGTCGAGCGTCTCAAAAACGGGACGAATCGAGAATGTGAAGTAATACATAAAAAGAGAGATATACCCAGATAATTACTACCAGCAAGGCATATACACGGGGGATTTGTGTAATAATTTTATATTATAGTTAAGGTGTTATTATTTATGTGAGGTAATATATGGAAGAAACAGATCTTTTTAAAGTAGTACGCATTTTAGATGAATATCGGATTGTTATTAATGCCGGATCGGATAAAAATATAACAGATCAATGTTATTTTCAAATTATAGGGGCAAATAACGAAATTATAGACCCGGAAACCAAGCAAAGTATCGGTATGATCCGAAATGTAAAAGAAGCAGTACGACCGGTACTGATTGAAGATAAATTTTGTGTTTGTGAACATTTTGACAATAGGTTCATGAAAAACCCAGTAATGGGACAGGAAGAACAATTAATTTTTACCAATTCAAGGAAACTGAATATTAATAAAGAGCAAATTGTAAAATATAAAATGGATGAACCCATTAATGTTTTGGATAAAGCGTTACTAGTAACAATGAAACCAGAAGAAAAAGATATAGATGCTGCGATGCATACACCCAATAAGAAATCCTCTCATCGTATCTCACTGTTCTCTGTGTTTTTCGGATGAGTGTGTGATTTTTTCTGTTTTTTTTGTATTAGCATCATAAAATACGTGCTGTAGTCCAGCTCGTATTTTTTTGTCCGATTATCTTAAAGAACTAGGAGGGGATGATAAAAAATATATTTATAAACATACCAATTATATTAATATGATACTAAGCCGAGTTCGTCACGTATGTAGATAGCATAATCCATGTATGTTGGAATGGGAAAAAGTTGTTGACAAAGCGTATATTTGTTGGTGTGAGGGAAAGAATATTTTGTAAAATTTTATTTATTTAGGTTGCCATATTACGAAAATATGGGTATTATATATTTATATAATCGGTTAAACGAGTATATGAATATATAATGAGCAGCTGGTAGATATGGTAAAGGCGTTGTCCGATGAGATTCGGTTACGGATAGTGAATTTGCTGTATGAGCGAGAGCTATGTGTCTGCGATATTATGGAAACGCTGCAAATTATCCAGGTAAAAGCATCGCGACATTTGATTTATATGAAAAATGCGGGATTGTATATAAAGCGGAAATATTATGCTTTCAGCAGTTAGGAGCGGGTTGTCTATGTCAGAGAAAATAAAAGTCGCGTTTATTTGTGTCCATAATTCCTGTCGCAGCCAGATTGCAGAGGCATTGGGGAAATACTATGCGGCAGATGTATTTGAAAGCTATTCTGCAGGCACAGAAACAAAGCCGCAAATTAATCAGGATGCCGTGCGGTTGGTAAAAGAGCTTTATGGAATTGATATGGAGAAAACACAACGATCGAAAGTATTGGGAGATATCCCTCCCGTGGATATGGTCATTACCATGGGCTGTAATGTGGGATGCCCATATCTTCCTTGCAAGTATCGTGAAAACTGGGAGCTGGAGGATCCAACCGGAAAGAGCGAGGAAGAGTTTAAGGCGGTTATTTCTCTCATTGAAAACCATATCTTGCTTTTAAAAAAGAAGCTGAGTCTTTGATGCGTTCGTAAATGCAATTTGTTTTCTAGGTGGCCGAGTGCAACGAGGTCGGAGGGGTTAGACTTTTTCCTTTAACTACATTCTGAAACCAAAAGTGCGACCTCTCAGACCGCTTCGCGGCCAGCTAGCAAACAAACTAGGTGATTCACTCTTTTTTACGCGTCACGTTGTTCCTTTAAAAAAGGTTCTCTACCTATCTCCTGACAAGAGAGCCAAAGGGCAAACAGACTGGGTGAATTCACTCTTTTTTGTGCGTCACGTTGTTCCTTTAAAAAAGTTCATTACCTATCTCCTGACAAAGGGTGTTTAGATAGGATGCATCTGGTATCGCTGCGTGTATGCGTATGTTCATATAGCAGGATACTGGGTGCTTTTTTTGTTTTATTTGTGACGTATGGGGATTGCGGCGGGATAGCGAGTTTTGCTGAAAATATAAAAGCGAGGATGCGATGTAATATATTTGTAATTATTATTACATGCAGTATGGTATAATGTGTATAATTATATATGTTTCCATGAGGGACGATACATTTACATGGTGAAGGTTGTAGTGTAATGGAGGCGATGAGCGTATGAAATGTACTACTATTCATTACATTAATTCTGCAATTAGTAAGAGCGTAAAGGATTTATTAGAACAGCATATTCCGGCTTTGGTTGAAACGTGCAGGGCGGCACAGTGTTTTGCACGAATACTGGGGCCGGAGGAAATCACGTATCATGTACAGACGCGGGGCAGTGTTTTTGAAAATGATTTGATGGATACTGTGTTACAGCCTGTTTTGCAAGAGGTGCAGCGAACCAGAAAGACGACTGTCCTTTTTCCGTATAGGACATATCCGCATCGCATCGCGAATCCGAATTTTGATCCAATCCAATATTTGGCTGTATTTCCGGTTCAGTATGCGGATACGTGGATCGGAAGCATGGGGATTGCTTTTTTTTCGGAGGGGATGGCATTAACGGCTGCGGAGATTGTGTTATTGGAGGAAGTCATTGCGATATATGCGCGGCTCATTTGGGAGTGTAATTCCGTTTCTTTTTCTTTTCCGGAAACAGGGGTGTGGATTTATAATCTTGAGACGGATGAATTACTGTTAGGGGACAATTTATGTCATATTTATGGTATTGCGAGTGAATATAGTACGATCATACTTCCGTTTGCGGAGTATATTGCAAAATTTGTTGATCCCGAGGAGAAGGAAACAGTACAGCGACTCAAAACGAACATGTTGCTGGAAGATATGAAGGCGGTGGAGGCACAGTACCGGATCGTGCGAAGTGATGGGACAATCCGGCATATATGGACACAGGGGCTTTCTGTCCAACAGGTGGAGAATCATAAAGAGATTTATGGATTTTCTCGGGATATTACAGCACAAATAGAGATTGAAGAAGAGCGGAAGCAGTATGAAAAGAAAATCGAACACATGGCGTATTATGATCATTTGACCCAATTGCCGAACCGGCGGTTTTTGGTAAAGTGGCTGCGGCAGGAAATGGTTTTGGCAAAACAAGGTAAAACCGCGGGGATTATATTTTTTGTAGATACGGATAATTTGAAAGTAATTAATAATGCCTATGGATATCGGTACGGAGATCAGGTCATTGTATTGACCGGTGCGTGTATTGTGGAGGTATTAGGACCGAAGGCGTTTGTTTCCCGGATCAGCAGCGATGAATTTTTTGCGGTTTTGCCGGGAATCTACACGCAGGATCAAGTCCGAGATATTGCCGAACGACTGCGTTTTGCATTAAAAGAAACACGGAATATATTAGGCGCTTCGCTTCGATTGACTGCTAGTATTGGTATTGCAGAATATCCCAAGGATGGGGATACGCCGGAAGAAATTTCTAAAAACATAGATGATGCGATGCATGTGGCGAAAGCAGAAGGCAAAGGCCAATATAGATTGTATGGGCCGGAAATGAAACAAGCGGCATTAAAAAAAATAGAATTGATTAGAAGTGTATATGATGCCTTAGATAAGAAGGAGTTTTTTTAGTATTTCAGCCGCAGATTGCTCATCAATCTGTTGTTGGATTTGAAGCACTGCTGCGATGGAACAGTCCTGCCTATCCAGGAATTTCTCCTGTCCAATTTATCCCGCTCATTGGACAAGCCGGTCTTACGAATGTAGTAGGAAAGTGGATATTTGCCACGGCCTGTCAATTTGCGCGTACGCTTTTAGATTATGGCTGGAATGGATGTATTCATATTAATGTGTCTCCCATACAATTGGCGATGGATGATTTTGTGGATATGATATTTCAGATCATACAGGAGACCGGGGTTCCCCGTACTAATATCGGCATTGAGATCACGGAAGATGCTTGCATGACCAGTTTTTTATCTATGGAAAAAGTTGTTGATAAATTAGAACAAATTACGGCAGCGGGTATCCATTTAGCGATGGATGATTTTGGCACGGGATATTCTTCGTTGACGCTCTTGAATCAATTGCCTTTTGACACGATAAAAATAGATAAATCTTTTATTGATAAGATAGGTACTACGTATAAGGAGGAACAGCTTGTCGCATCCATTATACAGATGGTGCATTTTTTAGATAAAAAAATAGTCGCAGAAGGTGTGGAAACGGAACAGCAATTGGCTTTTCTGCGAGACAAGCGATGTGATATTATTCAGGGATATTTGTATAGCAAACCGTTACGGGAAAAAGAAGCGATAGCCTTCTTGGCAAGAAGGCTATGATAGGAAAGGACAAGAGGCAATGGGGGAGGTACAGAGCCGGAGCGTATTATATGGAAAAGAATTGTGAAATGATGTATTGCGTTATTCGATGTATAAAAACCTAAGTATGAGGTGGCAGGAAGCATGACAAAGAAAAACGGGCTGCAATTTATTTTTACTGCGGATTTTTTTTATCTGGATGATGAAAATCAAATATTTGATGATAAAACCGGCCAATGGAGGGACTTGTTTCGTCAGGATGCTGCCAAGGCCCTGTATCGATTGGGATTTGCCGAAGTAGGTGAAGAGGAAAGTCCTTCCTTTGTTTTTCTGCGTCATCTTGCCGCGGCATTTCTTGAACAACTGACACGCCTGCCGGAATTGGAACTTGTGCGCGGGCGGGCTGCGGTCAGTTTATCTGATGATCAGTGCAGGGCATTGCTGCAGACAGTGCCATATGCACTGGGGACGGAATATATAGACGCAGCTTGGCTGCGCCATGCTTTTCTTTGTCTGCAGCAGGAATTTTCCCGGGATATAGCCGAGTATCAAGGTACAGTATCCCTGTATTTGGCGGAACGAAGTCAGAATCTGCGTGTACCAGAGCGGATATTTTTCCATTTGGTGGAAAATCGACATGATGATGACTTTCCTTTTGCGTTCCTGGCGACGTATGCTACCCGCGATTCCAGCGACCGTGTGCGTCATATGCCGCTGCAGTTTGCCCTGACGGAATTCAAGGATCGGCGACAGACCTTGTTGACACTTCTTGCCTGTCTGGATAAAGCGGCGGAGGTATCCTCTTTGATCGCAGATTTTGTAAAATCTGGTGAGATGTTCCATCCCCTGCGGTTACGAGCCGATGAGGCGTATGATTTTTTGAAACATGTTGAAGATATTGAAGAAGCCGGAATTTTATGCCGTATCCCCAATTGGTGGAAACGGAGAGATACGGCTGTTTCGCTGACGGTTCAGCTAGGTGAGAAAAAAACGCCGATTCTTGGTTTTGATACGCTCCTATCTATGCAGCCAGGGTTGATGGTGAATGGTGAGATGTTGACGCAGCAGGAAATCAAGAAACTTCTGGCACAGACGGAAGGATTGGCTTTGCTTAAAGGGAAATGGGTGGAGGTCGACCATCAGAAGCTGCGGGAACTATTGACGGAGATGGATCAATACCAAGGTGAAGTATCGCTGCGGGAAGCACTGCGTTTGCAGTCCGGCATAGAAAAAAATGTGGCAGATCCTGATAACGGACCGCTGATTACAAACGGAAGTTGGCTGCAACGTTTCATCCGGCAGCTGCACAGTCCTGAAACCATTCGTATGATGAAGGTGCCGGCAACGGTGCATGCTGTTTTGCGACCGTATCAGGAAACCGGTTTTACATGGCTGCAGACAATGGGAAAACTTGGGTTTGGTATGTGCTTGGCAGATGACATGGGCTTGGGGAAAACGCTTCAAGTCCTTGCCTATCTGGAAACAATACGCCGGAAAGATAAGCAGGCTGCGGTCCTGTTGATCGTACCCGCATCCTTGTTGGGAAATTGGGAAAAAGAAATCGAAAGATTTACCCCCGATCTTTCGTTTACTATTTTGCATGGGCATACAGCCGCAACACTTACGGAGATGCTTGCAAAAAAACAAAAATTCCTGACGATCACGACGTATGGCATGGCTGCTCGTCTGCCTGTTTTGCAGCAGATGGCATGGACTTGCCTGATACTCGATGAAGCGCAGGCTATCAAAAATCCGGCGGCACAGCAGACAAAAACGATCAAGAAAATACAGGCAGTGCAGCGAATCGCGATGACAGGGACACCCATCGAAAATGACTTGACGAATCTTTGGTCGCTCTTTGACTTTCTGAATCAAGGACTGTTGGGAACGGCAGCTGAATTCAAGCGGTTTGCCGGAACATTGTCGGATCATCCTGAGGGATACGGCAGGCTAAAGCATATGGTGTCGCCATTTATTCTGCGCCGTTTGAAAACAGACAAGACGGTTATTCGAGATCTTCCTGAAAAATTGGAGCAGGTCGATTATATTCAGCTTACGAAAAAACAGGTCATTTTGTACCGCAAACAGGTCGCGGATCTGGAAGAAAAATTAAGCAGTACAGACGGTATGGAACGGCGAGGGTTGGTACTGGCTACTATTACTAAACTCAAACAGATTTGCAACCACCCGGATCAATTTCTGGGGCAGTCAGATTTTACGCCGACAGACAGCGGTAAATTTGAGATGCTGCGAGAGCTCTGTCAAACTATATCTGAAAAGCGCGAGCGTGTGCTTGTTTTTACACAGTATCGGGAAATAACGGAATATCTGGCGCACTATTTGGAGAAGGTTTTCGGTCGCACCGGGTTTGTTATTCACGGGGGGACACGTGTCAAAAAACGCACCGAGATAGTAGATGCTTTTAACGGCAGCGCATATGTTCCTTTTATGGTCTTATCGGTAAAGGCGGCAGGCACCGGGCTCAATTTGGCAGCCGCTAATCATGTTATTCACTTTGACCGGTGGTGGAATCCGGCTGTAGAAAATCAGGCAACGGATCGGGTGTACCGCATCGGACAAAAAAAGGATGTTATGGTTCACAAATTGGTTGCCGCGGGGACGATCGAAGAAAAAATCGATACGATCCTTTCTGGTAAGAATGAGTTGGCTGAGCACGTTCTGGGAAGAGGAACGGGGAAATGGATTACAGAACTGGATGACATGGAGTTGTTGAATATGATGCGGCTTACTTTCTAGGAGGCAGACCATGAGTAATTACTATAAAAATATGTATCCTTCTTATACGCAGCCTTCGGCGGAGGAACTGCGTCGAAAGGCGGAAACAAGTGTGATGAAAGCTGGCAAGTGCGGACAGAAATATGAGCCGGTCTGTGTGGCAGGAACTAAAATTTGTCAACGTTGGTGGGGCATTGCCTGGTGCCGTAATTTAGAACAGTATGCTGATTATACCAGCCGGATCGGCCGCGGAAAACGCTATGTCCGTGCCGGTGCCGTGCTGGATCTCAAAATAGAAGCCAGTCATATCCTAGCCAAGGTACAGGGAAGCCGGCAGCGTCCGTATCAGGTTGAAATTCGTATCAACCCGCTTACGGAAAAGGCTGCTAAGAAAATTCAGCAGCAATGTGTCAGAAAAATAAAAAGTCTGGAAGATTTGGCTGCCGGAGAATTTCCAGAAGAGCTGCAACATATTTTTACCGGTACCGATGGATTATTTCCTAAGCCATCGGATATCTTTTTTGATTGTTCCTGCCCAGATTGGGCCTATATGTGTAAGCATGTGGCGGCAGTTATGTATGCTGTTGGCGTTCGTCTTGATGAGAATCCTTTCTATTTTTTTAAACTGCGAGGTATTCATGTCGACGAATTTATCGATGCCGCTGTGGAAGATCGTATTGAAAGCATGTTGAAGCATGCTGCTAATAAAAGTTCGCGCATCATAGATCAAAAAGAAGTACATGATTTGTTTGGTGTTTTGTAACTTAATACCGCACCGTCATACTTTCCATAAGGAAGCAAGCGTTTTGGAAAAATCAGATACATTCCACAAACCGGTTCAAATCCAATTCATTACGTATACTAAAAAAATACATATTTTCAAAACTGGGTCATGGAACCGATCTTAATGTTTGGATTAGCCGTGCTGTTTTTGCGCGATATGCCCGGATTTGCGGTGGGACTCATCATTATTGGGTTGGCCCGGTGTTTGGGATTGCCTCGGATCAAGCGTTTACCGCGGTTATCGGGCCTTTAGTAGAAGTTCCGGTCATGATTGCCTTGGTGAACGCGGCTTTGTATATAAAACGAAAATATTATGCTTCCAGCAGTTAGGAGTTGAGTGTTCATGTCAGAAAAAATAAAAGTTGCCTTTATTTGTGTCCACAATTCCTGCCGCAGTCAGATTGCAGAGGCGCTGGGGAAATACTATGCAGTCGATGTATTTGAAAGTTACTCTGCAGGTACAGAAATAAAACCGCAAATCAATCAAGATGCCGTGCGGCTGGTAAAAGAGCTTTATGGTATTGATATGGAGAAAACACAACGATCAAAAGTATTGGGAGATATCCCGCCCGTGGATAGGGTCATTACCATGGGCTGTAATGTGGTATGCCCGTATCTTCCCTGCAAGTACCGCGAAAACTGGGAACTGGACGATCCCACCGGAAAAAGCGAGGAAGAATTTAAAGCGGTTATTTCTCTCATTGAGAATCATATTTTGCTCTTAAAAGAGAAGCTGAGTCGTTCATGAAATTCGTATAAAAATGGGTCAGTCTATTGCAGCTGGTCTAATGATTTTTTAGAATAGCATAAAGAGGGCATTCCATTTAGATATTGGATTTTTTTATATGAAAAAGCTATTTTCAGGGTCATTAAAAAGTACGGACTGGTTGCAGTTCGTACTTTTTTTGTAGTGCGCAGGGGTTCTTTGCTCCTTCTCTATTTTTTTATTCGATTTCGCTGTAAAAGGCGATAGCCTTTCCTAGAATTTTGAAGGTGTCATCATCATGGCAGGTATCAAAATAAAGCGGCTTGTAGTTAGGATTTTCAGACATACATTGTATTTTTTCGCCTATGAAATATACACGTTTTAAAGTTGTCGTATCATTGATCAGGACCGCTGCGATTTCACCATCATCGACGTGATCCTGTTTGTGGATGAATACAATATCACCATCGTTGATCCGTGCAGCAGTCATACTATCATCCTGCATGCGGAGCGTAAAATCGGCATGAATATCCAGCAGATAGGGGGTCTGATCTTCGATACAGCTGTCGGATTCTCTAACAGGTTCTAGCATAATGGGAATCGTGATAGGCGCGTGGACATTTTCGGTGGATATGTTGCTGTACACCCGTAAACGGCATCATTCAGCAATTGATTATCAGGCTCCAGCTACGCTGTACTATCCAGCAATGCTAATAGATTATGCCACGGCTTAAGGTTCATTATGAAATCTTTAGATTTCTGTCTTGACAAGTGAGCCATTATAGTTCCAGCACCGGATGGTGAAGAAACTGATTACCTCCCATGCCGGTACTTGTCCTGAAGCGATCCAGCAGTATAAAGCAGGAGAGATTGATATTGAATATCATCCCATGGGGAGTTTTATAGAAAAGGTCAGAGCGGCAGGTGCCGGGTTAGGCGGCGTGTTATCTCCTACCGGCTTGGGTACTATTTTGGAAGAAGGCAAGCAAAAGATCGTTGTGGAGGATAAGACGTATTTGCTGGAAACACCTCTTAAAGCGGATTTTGCCTTTATCAAGGGATTTCGAGGAGACCGGATGGGCAATGTACAGTACCGCGGCGCAGCGATTAATAGTAATCCCGTGATGGCGACGGCAGCTGCGTATACGATAGCAGAAGTGAACGAGATCGTGGAGGTTGGAGAGATGGAACCTAACCAGGTAGGAACTCCGGGAATTTTTGTGGATGCTGTCGTACAGGGAAACAGTCTGGAAGAACAGCAGCAGGTTTTGGGTGATTTATGGTACAAGGCCGGTTTCTTGAAAACGGTTACACCCGGAAAGGAGGAAGTATAATGAAGGATAAAGAACGTATTGCGCGGAGAGCGGCATTGGAATTGAAGGATGGAGAATATGTCAACCTTGGCTTCGGTATGCCGACGAGTGTTGCCAATTTTGTTCCAAAAGGCGTTGAAGTTATTTTACAGTCAGAAAATGGTTGTTTGTTATTTGGCGGGACACCAACGATGGATACCTATGATTCGGATATCGCTAATGCAGGCGGACAGCCGATTACTTTAGTGAAGGGGTCCGCAATCTTTGACTCGACGACGGCATTTACCATGATCCGCGGCGGGCATATGGACGGAACCTTCCTGGGGGCACTGGAGGTAGATCAAGAGGGAAATATTGCCAACTGGGCATTGCCGGTGGCACCCGAACGATACTCGCCGGGGCCGGGCGGCGCCATGGATCTGGTAGCGGGAGCCCGCAAGGTCGTTGCGATGCTGCTGCATACCAATAAGCAGGGAGAATCTAAAATAAAGAAACACTGCACGCTGCCGCTTACGGGTGCCGGAATCGTTGATATCATCATTACGGAACAAGCTGTGTTTACGGTACAGCCGAAGGGGCTGGTGCTGACGGAAATGGCAGCCGGAAAAACGGTAGAGGACATACGGAACATTACAGAAGCTGACTTTACCGTAGCGGAAAACGTAGGCGAATATCGTCTGGCGTAAAACCGTATCTGGTATACACGTCATGTAGGATAGGTGTATAAACGCTCCCAGAGATATAGGATATATCTCTGGGAGCGTTTTTGTGTGGGCAGGATTGGGGCTGCACTTTTGTTTTGATTTATTTATAGGTGGTTTTTTCTTTGAGGACGGTATTGTTTTTTAGTTCTTTTAGTCTAACACTAACTCTCTTTAAAAATGATGCTCTATAGGTACGAATATGATAGAGGGTATTTTGATCGGATTGGGTTTATCTTTTAAACTAAAACGGAATTAAAGCATATTAGTACTACAGGTGTAGTCGTAAATAAAACGGGCAGCAGAATTAAATCTATCGCTAAGGCTGTTTTGTGCAAAATAAACTACATTTGGTGTAGTATGAAATGTAAGGCAGGAATTGTTTGTTATACTATGATGAGAAGTAAGATAATAGATGGTGGAAAATTATTCAGGAATTGGTTCGAATATAGGGCGTGACAGGCTGTGAAAGTTAAAAATAGATGTGCAGGAGGGAATACTATATGCGATTTTGTAAATGGTTGAAAAAGATTTGTGTCATATCAGCAGTGGGAGTGGTGTTTGCCGGTGGAATTGCCGAGGCAAGGATGTCTGATGGAATGGAGCAGGTATCTTTAGGATTGTCTGGCGTGGAAAATGCCCGAGATATAGGCGGTTATGCGACTATGGATGGACGGCATGTACGGAAAGGGCTTTTGTTGCGAAGTGGAAAATTGGACAAGGCTACAAAATCCGATAAGGAAAAACTTCTTCAGGTTTATCAGCTTAAGGAAATTATTGATTTTCGCACGAGTACTGAGCGGTCACAGGCTATAGATCCCCAGCTGCCAGGGGTAAAGAATGTATGGTTAAAGATTCTGAACGAAGATGTTCAGAGTCATTCTAATACGATGATAGCCAATATGTTTCAGCCGCCAGCCAAAGGAACTCCGGCAGCAGATAATCCTGCATATGGAATGGTACAGGCTATCAAGGCAGGTGTGTATTCAACGCAAATGTATGTGCCCATTGTAACATTAGAATATTCACGTCATCAATACCGGGCATTCTTTCAGGAACTGCTGAAGCCTCGTGAAGGGGCTTTACTGTGGCATTGTACGGGAGGAAAGGATAGGACGGGAATCGCTGCGGTTTTGACTCTTTCAGCTCTTGGGGTTGATCGTGAGACAATTATTAGGGATTATCTTCTTACAAATGATTTTGATGCTTCGACAATCCAGTATATGCTGACTGAGGCGAATAAATTGACGAGAGATCCGCATGTACTGATAATCGTGCCAAAGCTGACCGGTGTCGATAGAGAAATCATTGAAAGCTTTTACACTGCTGTGGAGAGGGAATATGGTACGATGCATAATTTCCTGAAAAAGGGAATTGGTCTTACGGATAGGGATATTCAAGCGCTCCAGAGACGTTATTTGGAGTAGTTCTTTTTCGTGCACGTATAAGGAATAAAAGTTTTCTGATTATTAAAAATGTGCCCAGTCCATTGATAGAAATGCAGATTTTAGTGCAAGGGAGGATGATTGGCCGATATATCGTTTGTGGGGTTCATATTTTCAATCTGGCTTATCAATATAACAGGCGGCGTGAGATAAATAGTATTTTTCGTTAATGTAACGTGGGAGTTTTGTAAAAAACTTTATATAAGAGGTTGTAAAGTTTCATTAGAATGTGAGGGTGATGGAATATGAAAAATGGTCAAAATGCAAACACATTGACGCTGGAAGAAAAAATAAATTTATGCTCAGGAAAGGATTTTTGGTGTACGCAGGAAATCCCACGTCTGCATATTCAAGAGACAAGATTTAGCGATGGCCCGCATGGACTACGTAAACAGACCGGGCAGGCAGATCATTTGGGGACGAATCCGTCGTTAACCGCAATATGCTTTCCCTCCGGAGCCGCTTTGGCCGCCTCTTTTGATAGGGAACTTCTGGTAGAAATTGGGCAAACATTGGGCCGAGAATGTCAGGCTGAGGGGATAGATGTCCTGTTGGGCCCATCTATGAATATTAAGCGTTCACCACTTTGCGGTCGTAATTTTGAATATTTTTCCGAGGATCCATGCGTGACGGGAGAATTGGCGGCAGCCTATATTCAGGGACTGCAATCTAAACATATTGGTGCTTCTCCTAAACATTTTGCAGTGAATAATCAGGAAAATCAGCGGATGTACAGCTCGTCTGATGTTGATGAACGGACGCTGCGTGAGATTTATCTGCATGCATTTGAAACAGTGGTTGATAAAGCACAGCCATGGACAATCATGTGTTCATATAACCGGTTGAATGGGGTATATACTTCAGAAAATAAATGGCTTCTTCAAGATATATTGAGAAAAGAATGGGGTTTTGCAGGTTGTGTAATTTCTGATTGGGGCGCTGTGAGCAATCGTCCGTTGGGAATTTCAGCAGGAATGGATTTAGAAATGCCGGGAAATGGCGGTAAAAATAAGGAAGCCATTCAGTCCGCGCTGCATAAAGGTGTACTTTTAGAAACAGAACTTGATACCTGTGCTGGACGAGTTGCTGCATTGGCACAGCGCTGTCATGAAAACCGAGTGACAGAGAAACAGGAAGCTTGTTCTCTTGCACAAGATCATGAACGAGCCATTCGAGCTGCTGAACGCTGCATTGTTTTATTGAAAAACAGTCAGGTGTTGCCCTTACAGGCAAAAGAAAAAATATTGTTTGTAGGAGAATTTGTAGAGCATCCTCGGTATCAGGGAGGAGGCAGTTCGCATATTGCCGCTTTCCAGGTAGAGACTGTACTGGAACGGATCATGACGCATGAGACAAGTTATTATGTCAAGGGCTTCCGTGCTGCTGATGACCACCGGGAGGAACGTCTTTTAAAGGAAGCAGAGACTGCGGCTATGATGGCCGATAAAATTATCGTATTTGCCGGATTACCGGAGTCCTATGAATCGGAGGGATATGACCGATCACATATGCGTCTGCCAGCGGTACAGAATGAGCTTATTTTTCGTCTGACGGCTTTACATAAGCCGATTATTGTAGTTCTGCAAAACGGGTCACCTGTTGAGATGCCGTGGGAGGCAGCGGTACAGGGTATCCTGGAATTGTACTTGGGCGGTGAAGGTGTCGGAGCGGCCATATGGAATATACTGTTTGGAAAAGCCAATCCGTCCGGACGACTGGCAGAAACATTTCCCCATCGTTTGGAGGATATTCCGTCCTATCCAGGATATAGCGGGAATTCATATTCCATTCCGTATAGTGAAGGAATCTTTGTTGGTTATCGGTATTATGAAAAAAAGAAATTGTCTGTATTGTATCCCTTTGGCTATGGATTGAGTTATACCCAATTTGCCTATGGAAAACTGGTAGTGCGTCAAAAGAAGCAAGCCGTATCGGCCGCAAATTCTAAAGATGTTGTACTGACAGCAGAGATTACAGTGAAAAATATTGGAGATCGGGCAGGAAGAGAGGTTGTGCAGCTGTATATGGCGGATCAAACAGAAGTGGTACCGCATCCGGAAAAAGAGCTGCGCGATTTTGCCTGTATTTATTTGGAACCAGGAGAAAGTAAAAGTGTATGTTTTACGCTTACGGTGAGAGATTTTTGCTGGTATGATAGCTTTCAGCATACATGGTGGTTTGACAGCGGAAAATATATGCTTGCAGTTGGAAAATCCTCTCAGAATCTGCTGTGCAAGGCCATGATTTCGCTGATTAATGAGCAGGCAGATCATAGGCCGCCATGCTTTCCAATTAATCCCGATATGATGCTTGGAGATTTGCTGCAGCATTCATGGACAAAGCAATATACAGAAAAAGAAGTGTTGCCCTATGTGGAAAGACTTTTGGGCAGAGATATAAATGCAAAAACGGAAAAGGTTTTTACTCAGATGGTCCGGTATTTGCCCATACGTGCTTTACGAAACTTTGGCGTCATGACGGATGCTGAGGTGATGCGAATAGTTGATGAAATACAGAAAATCTGCAGACAAAAAAACATAGTCTGAGGTTGCAAAACTTTAATCTGGGAAGTTCGGGTATGACACTGGGGACACAAGCAGGAAGTGTAAGAAAATTCCATATAAAAGATCTGTTTATTTCCTTCATATACGCTATTCTTGATGCAATTCTCTTCTAATTGGAACATTTTTTCTATATCGTCCTGCGTATTCATGACGATGGGACCGCCCCAGACCACGGGCTCGTGAGTCCGCCGCAACTTACATATTATAATTTAGATGTCATTATTTCCGTTGGCTACAGAGTAAAGTCTGGTTTTTTTGTAGAAAATGTAAGAGAGCAATAAAAGCGGATAGTACCTTCATGGGAGGTGCTGTCCGCTTTTATTGTTCTCTGCTTTATTTGTAGGTAGTTTTTTCTTTGAGGAAGGTATTGTTTTTTAGTTCTGAAAAGGCTTTTCTTAGTTCGTCCTGCGTATTCATGACGATGGGACCGCCCCAGACCACGGGCTCGTGAGTCCGCCGCAACTTACATATTATAATTTAGATGTCATTATTTCCGTTGGCTACAGAGTAAAGTCTGGTTTTTTTGTAGAAAATGTAAGAGAGCAATAAAAGCGGATAGTACCTTCATGGGAGGTGCTGTCCGCTTTTATTGTTCTCTGCTTTATTTGTAGGTAGTTTTTTCTTTGAGGAAGGTATTGTTTTTTAGTTCTGAAAAGGCTTTTCTTAGTTCGTCCTGCGTATTCATGACGATGGGGCCGCCCCAGGCTACAGGTTCGTGCAGGGTGGTGGAACTCATGTACAAAACTTGCGCCGGGGTTTCTTCATTGTCGAGTGTGAGAGTGTTTCCGGTAGAGAGGTTGACGGCTGTTTTTTCTGCTATGGTTTCATTGCCGATGCGTATATTTCCTACCAGCGTAAAAAGTATCACCGACCGATGCGCGTCGGTATCGAGCGTAAGAGTCGTATGAGGGTTCATATGGATGTCGTAGTAGTCGAGCGGCAGATAGCGGCTTTGATAGCCTAGGTGTTCGTTATATGAGCCTGCTAGGAGACGGAGTTTGCCGCAGGGTAAGGGAATTTCCGGAATGTCGGCCCGCTTGATGCTGTGGTACATGGGTGAGGTCATTTTATCCATTGCGGGAAGGTTGAGCCATAGCTGCACGCCCAAGAGGTTCTTGACGGCGGGGACTTGTTCTTCGTGAAGAATGCCGGAGCCTGCGGTCATCCATTGTACTTCGCCGTCGGTAATGCTGTCTTCGTTGCCGAGGCTGTCTTTATGAACCATTTTCCCGTTGTAGACGTAGCTGATAGTTTCGATGCCCCGATGCGGGTGCAGGGGGAACCCGGCCGTGTATTCGTCGGGATTTTGACTGTCAAAGGAGTCCAGCATCAAAAACGGATCGAAGGGACCGACGGTACGGTTGTCCAAGACACGTACCAAGTGTACACCGGCTCCATCGACGGTACGAGTTCCCTGTATTTTTTGCAGGACATATCTTTCTTTTCTTTCCATAGTATAACGCCTCCTATCGTATGGTCTGTATTCATGCTATGTGTGGCACTCCAAATCGGGCTTCGGAAGTGCTGTGATGTATCTTCATTGTACAATGATTTTTTTGGGAAGTCTATTGGGAAGAGGAAGATGCAAGGGAAAGATCTAACCTCGCCGTTTTTGGACGAGAAAAAAGGATATGAGAGAAGTGTTGTAGAATATAGATAGTATTAGGTATTAGGTATCATGCGTTAGGTATTGTAAGACAGGAGGTGCTTGCTGTGAGAAATCGGAATGGTTGGAATGTGTATGTGTGCGGCGTATTGAGCGGGTTTGTTTCTATTGGTTCGATTTGGTGTGTGGGTAAGTTTTTCGGGGCTTCTACTACGTTTGTCCGGTCTACAGGGATGATCGAGCAGATTTTTTCTCCGGATAGAGTAGCGAGTATGCCATATTTCTTAAAGGAGATGCCCGTGATTGATTGGCAATGGATGTTTGTCATGGGGATCGCCGTGGGAGCGTGTATCGCTGCCGTTTTGTATCAGGATTTTAAAATACAGTGGGTTCCTGAACACTGGCGTGAACGGTTTGGTCTGTCTGTACAGAAGAGAGCAGTAGTTGCCTTCTTGGGTGGGATTATTGCTATGTTTGGTGTACGACTGGCCGATGGGTGTCCGAGCGGGCATGGACTTAGCGGTGGCTTACAGTTAGCGGTGAGCGGATATATTGCACTGGCTTGTTTTTTTATCGGCGGGTTGATTGCGGCCCGGTTACTGTATGGAAAAAGGGGGAATAGCCTATGATGCTGGTATATGGAATCGTTACGGGAATTCTTTTTGGTTTTCTTTTGCAGCGAAGTCATGTTATCCGCTATGATGTGCAACTGGGGGCCTTGTTATTGAAGGATATGACGATCATGAAATTTATGTTGTCTCATATTGTGACGGCCATGATCGGTGTGTATGTATTGTATGATTTTCAGCTGGTTCAGTTGTCGTTGAAGCCGACGATTTTAGGCGGCGTCGTGATCGGCGGTCTTATTTTTGGTGTCGGCTGGGCATTGCTGGGATATTGTCCCGGTACGTCATTAGGAGCCTTGGGAGAAGGCCGTCTGGATGCGTTGTGGGGGATTGGCGGGATGTTGGTGGGAGCCGGATTATATGCAGAAGCATATCCATATTTGTCCAAGACGGTACTGACGTGGGGCAATTATGGAAAGATCACGATCCCCCAGGTGCTGGGTGTATCCCATTGGGTCGTTATTTTCTGCATGACGGTGCTTGTGGTACTGTTGTTCCGCTGGTTTGAAAAGAAGGGGTTGTAAGAGAGAGAAATGATTTTTTTTGTCGCATTTGGTTGACAAGGTGGGATGGGTGGGAAGATTGGCAAGGACATGCATCGTGTATATACACCGAAATCCTGTAGGGGAATGACATATGTTGAAGTATGGCGTAGTAGTTACATTTCCAAGCTATTTTCGTTCAATAGGAAATCGTAGATGCTCATTACAAGCACGCCAGAATCGTTATAGTATGGGGCTGGCGTGTCTTTTGTAAAAATAATTTTCTTGAAAGCATCACCTGTCAACATCAACGAACGTTGTTCCTGTTGCATCTTTTCCTGATCTGGAATCGCATAGGTAGATTGGATGTAGTATCGCTTAAAACCTTTATTGCATACAAAGTCAATTTCAAGTTGTTTGCGCACATTATTTCCTTTAGCATTGATACTATTCTGCATAATGATGCCTACGTCCACATTAAAACCGCGCACCTTTAGTTCATTAAAGATGACATTTTCCATCGTATGTGTTACTTCTAATTGCCGGAAGTTGAGTCGTGCATTGCGTAAGCCCATATCGGTAAAATAATATTTAAGCGGTGTATTGATATATTTCTTTCCCTTAATGTCGTAACGGACAGCGCTGTCAATCAGGAAAGAATCGCCCAGATATTCAATATAGTTTTTGATGGTCGCTTGGCTGATTCTTTTCTTTTTGATACTTTTAAAAGTAGCCGATAACTTTGCAGGATTGGTTAATGAGCCAATAGAGGAGGAGAGAATATCCAAAATTTCTTCCAGTTCCGATTTATTGCGGACCTTGTGTCTGCCAATGATATCCGAGATATAAGTTTCTTCGAACAGTGATTTAAGAAAGTTGATTTTCTCTTCTGGTATTGCAAAATTCAACACTAGGGGAAGACCGCCATAAAGTATGTATTCATTCCAGCCGTCCTGCTTGGTGCCGGGATACACGCTCATAAATTCGGCAAAGGTCAATGGATACATATGGATTTCGTCTCCCCGGCCACGGAATTCGGTAATCACGTCTTTTGACAGGAGTCGTGCATTGCTGCCAGTAACATAGATGTCTACATTTTTCATACGGATGAAACTGTTTAGAACCGATTCAAAATCTTCTAGCAGTTGTACTTCATCCAGTAATATATAATAGAAGCCGTCATCCGTAATTTGTTCTTTGAGATATGCATACAGTATAGCCGGATCTTGGAACTGCTTATTTTCAAATACGTCAAACGCAATTTCAATGATATGGTCTTCGTCGATACTTTCTGCCAGCAGATGATCCTTAAACAGATTAAACAATAAGTAGGATTTTCCGCAGCGGCGAAGACCGGTTACCACCTTAACCAGACCATTGTGTTTTTTACGGATTAGTTGATTCAGATAGATATTCCGTTTGATTTCCATGTCACACGCCCTCCTTGTATTGAATATTTTTGCAGAAGACCGCAATTTTCTTCAATATGATTATACGCCTGTCACATTGTTTTTACAACTTCTATTGAACATTTTTGCAGAAACCCGCAAATTTCTTTCATGCGATGCCGCTCCTATCCCACCATTTTTTAGGATAGGAGTGGTGGCTATTTAGATGCTGAAATTAGCCAATTAAAAACAGAATATCGTCAGAATTGTAAGGGGTATTGAAGGGAAAACGAGACGTATGTTATACTTAATTTATATGAGGAACAGTGTAAGGTATAAGAGGGCTGGGATAGGCCCTCTTTTGGTATCTGCCTGTTGTGTATTTGATTTTTTGCAGACATGAGTATGCCGGAAGGAGTGTTGAAGCGGTGGAAATAAAAACATTGATGGCAATCATTATTTTCTTGGTTGCCTATGTGATGATCGTTTCTGAAAAAGTTCATCGTACGATTGTGGGTATTGTAGGGGGTATACTGGTCATCCTTTGCGGGATTTTGACGCAGGAGAGGGCTATCGGGTATATTGATTTCAACACCTTGGGACTTTTGATCGGGATGATGATCATTGTCAATATTACCAGCGAGACGGGGCTTTTTAATTTTCTGGCTATTTGGTCGGCAAAGAAGGTCAAAGCCAAGCCGGTGGCATTGTTGGTGATTTTGTCCACACTTACCATGCTTTGTTCGGCTTTTTTAGATAATGTTACGACGGTGTTGTTTATCGTGCCGATCACGTTGAGTATTACAACACAGCTGCAGATGGAGGCCAAGCCTTTTTTGATTTCCCAGATTATTTCATCGAATATAGGCGGGACGGCGACGTTGATCGGCGATCCGCCGAATATTATGATCGGCAGTGCGGTCGGATTGGATTTTATGGATTTTATCGGCAATGTCATGGGAATCAGCTTTTTTATTTTTGTTATCGTGATGGCCTTGTTGGTGGTGTTCTATCGGAAACAGCTGCGCACGACGCCGGTGCTGCAGGATCAGATCATGAAGCTGCAGGCGCGGAAGCAGATCAGTCAGCCGGGGCTGCTGAGAAAATGCTTGCTGGTTTTGGTTATTACGATTTCCTTTTTTATTTTCCATACGGATCTTCATTTGGAAACGGCCACGGTTGCTCTTACGGGAGCCGGACTGTTATTGCTCATCAGCTGTACGCGGGATGAAGGAACGATCGTTAAAGTCCTGAGCAAGGTGGAATGGGCTACGATTTTCTTCTTCGCCGGATTGTTTGTTTTGGTAGGCGGGCTGGTGGAAACCGGCGTTATCCGCGATTTGGCCGTGAAAGCGATGCAGCTTACGCAGGGCAATCTGACGGCTGCGGCGATGCTGGTGCTTTGGATGAGTGCCATTGCGTCGGCCTTTGTAGATAATATTCCCTTTGTGGCGACGATGATACCGCTGATCAAGGATATGGGAAATCTGGGGATCACGCAGCTGGATCCGCTGTGGTGGTCGCTGGCCTTAGGTGCTTGCCTTGGCGGGAACGGAACCCTGATCGGAGCCAGTGCCAATGTCGTCGTTGCCTCGATGGCGGCTAAACGAGGAAAGCAGATCTCCTTTATCGGATATATGAAAATTGCGTTTCCCGTGATGATCCTGTCGATCCTCATCAGCAGCGTGTACGTGTACTGGCGGTATTTGTAAGAGGGATAGGGGCAGGGAAAGGTCTAACCTCTCCGTCTTCGGACGAACCCCATGTCCGAATCCACCTGATACACAAACTAAGCGATTCGCATGCTTTTGTGCGTCACTGCGTTCCTGCAAAAGCAGCGTGAATCACCTAGCATTAGAGAGGCAAGTTTGGGTGTTGTTTTTGTATTATGTAATTTGACTTTATCTCTTTTTTACTATAAAATTTAGTTAAAATATAGGGTATATGTTTTGAATTGTTTTGATGGGAGGGATTGGTATGATTCGAAAAATGGTGCATCCTGATGAAGATGATGGTAAACTTACAGAGAAATTCAGAATGGCAGTCAAATTAGAGTTGAAAAAGAAAAAAATATTAGGGATACCTATTGCAAAATATGATGTTAAAAGAAAAAAAGCATATTTAGAATATGCGGATGGAAGAAAAGAATATGCGGAGTAGGGATGTTGATAAGAAACCGGAAGTTATTGTTTTTGCAGGTCCTAACGGAAGCGGCAAAAGCACTATTACCACCATGGCAAACATTATAGAGCCCTATATTAATGCCGATAATATTAAAGCAAGTATTCAATGCAGTGATTGGGAAGCGGCAAAGAGAGCGACGGCTTTGCGTGAACAACAAGTACTTCATAAGAAGAGTTTTACTTTTGAAACGGTTCTTTCTACAACGCGAAATTTAAAACTTTTGAAAAAAGCGAAAGAAAACGGTTTTTTTATTCGCTGCATTTATATTTTAACAGTGGATCCGGAGGTTAATGTATTGCGAGTTCGGTCACGCGTTGCATCCGGCGGGCATGATGTTCCGAAGGATGTTATAAGAAAACGCTATGGTAAGGCATTGGAATTACTTCCAGAATTGATAAAAATATGTGATGTGTGTCATATTTATGATAATACGAAGGAACCATTTCGAATTTTTAAAAAGCGTAAAAATGAGTTATTTTTTTGGGAATCTAATTTATGGAAAAAGGAGAAAATTTTAAAGCTTGTTGGATTAACAGCTGATTCTTGTTCATGTTGAGACCAGATCGGAATGTCTGGTCTTTTTGCATATTATATGGTAAATATGAGCCATATCTGAAATCATATTGGCGTTCTTGTCAGGCAAGGTCTAACCTTTCCTGCTTCGGACAAAACCCATGTCCGGAGCCACTCTTAACAAATGTCACGTCATAACAGAGATTGTACTTTCTCTTTTTCCCCCGGCAAGGAGTGCATGGCGAGATTATTTTTTTTTATCTATGCAGGTGTATTATTTTCTTATATTTTAATACATTTCTTGTTTTTTTGCGTTTTATAGGAGTATAATAAAATATTTATGCTTATTTTGTTATAGTATCGAAATCTGCGATATATATGGTATACTTAAAAGGTGCCATTTATTTGTATCAATTTATTATGATAAAGGAGGGTATTATGGAAAAAATCAGAGTGGGTCTTTTTGGGTTTGGCCGCACGGGAAAGCTTGTTGCAGAAGAGCTTATCCATGAGCCGAATATAGAATTAGTCTGGGTTATTAAAAAGTCACCGAATCCTGAACCGGCGTTTGCAGGACAGGTTTTGCATCTTTATGTGGATGAGGGGCCTATATATAGTATTGCTGACCTCTCTGAGAAGTTTTTTAAGGAAATGCCCGTGGATGTTATTGTGGATTTTTCAACGAGTGCCGCGATTCAGGAGTACAAGGATTTCATAGGCGGGTCTACGGCGGTCGTGTCTGCTATTTCACATTATGAGCCGGAGGATTTGGCGTTGTTGACATCGTGCAAGGATAAGGCCGCTATATTGTATTCACCGAATATAACGATTGGGATCAATTTGCTGATGATTATTTCCCAAGTGTTGGAAAAAGTGACACCGCATGCCGATATTGAGATTATAGAGGAGCATTTTAAGGAGAAGGAGAGCGTGTCCGGTACGGCTAAAAAGATAGCGGATATGCTGCGTTTGCCGCCGTCCTTGATCCATTCTATCCGTGTAGGGAAAACAATCGGAAAACATATGGTTATTTTCGGGCTTCCCAATCAAACGATCCGGATCAGTCATGAGAGTACAAACCGAGCTGCTTTCGGTCAGGGTGCTATTTTTGCGATCAACCGCATTGTCCATCAGCAGCCGGGATTATACAGCATGGAGCAGTTTCTTTTGAAGATGTTTCATGAACATATACCGGTGTATTAATAGCAGGACCGATGGCAGACAGCGTTTGTCGTATGGAGTATATAGTTAAAAATTAATATAATAGGGATATACGGTAGCGTTAGGGGGGTTTGTTTGATGGATAGGTTTTCATGCAGCAATATCAACGATCCGGAAATGAGAAAAGAATGTAAGAAACAAGTAGTATTAGAAGAATATGAGCGTCTATCTCCAGATTTATTGTTTGAAATTATTCGGCAGGATGGAGAAGAAGAATTGCATCGATCGACGAAGGCATTGGTTTATTCCGGAATAGCTGCGGGCATTGTTATTTCTTCTTCTTTTTTATTTAAAGCGGTCTTGATGGAGCATACGTCGTTTGTTTCTTGGGGAAATCTTATTGCTAGTCTGGGATATACCGTTGGATTTATTATTGTCATCCTGGGACGGATGCAGCTTTTTACCGAAAATACCATTACTACTGTTGTTCCTTTATTTTATGAACGATCTATGAAGAAATTTATTCAGGTGGTACGGCTTTGGGGAATTGTGTTATTGTCTAATTTGATAGGTACCTGTCTGGCGGCGGCTTTTTTGTCGAATTCATTATTGGTTTCTGCCGATGTGGCGGTACAATTGCATGAGATCGCTGTTCATGTGGTCCATATGGTACCTATGGAAAATATAATTCGCGGTATTCCGGCGGGTATTCTGATTGCCGCGGTGGTGTGGATGATGCCGATGTCGCGAAGTTTTAGCTTTTTTATGATTTTATTTTTCACGTATTTTATTTCGCTAGGAGATTTTGCACATATTGTTGTTGGCTCTTGTGAAATGGCATATGCCGTTTTTCATGGCGATGCGGGATTATATCAATATTTTTTTACTTTTTTACTGCCTACGGGTATTGGAAATATAATAGGCGGAACTTTTGTTTTTACGCTGCTTGTGTATGCACAAGTTAGCAGTGAATTGTCGAATCATTGAGCGGCGTGCATGGAATCGTGCTGCAATGAAAGCATGGAAAAAGACACAGCCGGCAGAATCTGCCGACTGTGTCCTTTTCTTCAGTGGTATAGATTTTTTACTGGATACTTTGTTATCGGTTCCAACCCATACAGCCGCCTCGGCCGGAGGAATAACCGGGAGCGCCGTATCCACAGTAGTACGATTGTCCGTTGCTATCAGCTGTACTATTTGCGGCAAAGCCGACTCCGATTCCCAAGGCCAGAATACCTGCGGCAACTAGGCCAATCAGTTTCTTTGAGAGTGTCATGTGTGTATCACCTCCCACCGCACATTATACCAGTGCAATAATTTTGGGCTTTGTATGTTCTGCTTTTGATAAGGAACGATCAAAGAGTTTCACGCCTACTAAGCCCAAGGCAAAGGCTGCGATCCCGCCTATGATTTCTGCTTGGGTTATATCATAGCCCCAAGAGAGGGCAGCGAATCTTCCGGCTAAGGCACCGACTAAGGCGGCCAGCAGCGGCATGATGAAGCAGATAAAGGCGCCGATGACAATATTGGCATCCCGTACTTCAAATTCCACTTTTTGTCCGACGGTGGCATGGAGTGTGTTTACGGCTGTGATCGTGATGTTTTCTGCACCGGGACAGGCCCCGCAGGACATGCAATCGGAATGCCTGCCGACTTTTACTTCGACTAGATTATTATCTTTGATAGCGGTAATGGTTCCCACTTCTGTTTTCATAAAAATCACCTCGTTTATATCTAAAAATTAAATAAATACTAATTTCGTATACATTTTACCACGAAAGAGGAATACGATACAAGATACTAACCTCAAATCAATTGTAAATTTTTTGTTTCTTTTATTATTTCATGTTTTTGGTGTGGTGTTGGATGCAAGTATATAGAGATTTCGGATTAGTCCTTTAGCGAAGTGATGGGAACTACCATCACGCCATCTTTTCGCGTATATGCTATATGGGACATACCACAAATAACACAAAGAATGGCTGGTTCATGTTCTTTCAGTATTTTCTTCATTGCTAGCAACTGTTCTGCCGCTTTATCAATTTGATTTGCCCCTAATTTAATTTCAAATGCGCCCCAGCGACCATCTGACAGTTCCACTACGGCATCGATTTCTTTATCCTTCTCATCTCGGTAATGAAATAGTTTGCCTCCGTTTGCTTCCGCATAAATTCTTAAATCACGTTCACATAATGATTCAAACAAAAATCCAAATGTATTTAAATCTTGAAGCAGCATCGTGGAATTAACTCCCAGTGCAGCTACTGCTAAAGAAGGATCGACATAGTGACGTTTCGGTGATTTTCCTATTCGGATGGAAGANCGGATATTGGGACTAAAGGCAGGCTGATCTTCTAAAATAAAAAGTCGATGAAAGATATCCAAATAATTACTTACTGTATTTCGATCTATTGATTCATTATCATATTCTTGTATATCTTTTACAAGTTTTGTATTACTTGCAACCGTGCATTCGTTGCGCGCCAAAGATCGCAGCAACAGTATTGCTTTTTGATAGTTTCTCTGGATACCATCTACTTTATACATGTCTTCATGCACTACAGTATCAAGATATGATTTCGCTAATTCTGTTGAAATTGGAGTTTCTACATGTAAGCTTCCCGGCCATCCTCCCCGCACTGTTAGATCAATTAGATGACGTAAATTTACGTTTCCCGTAGCAACAGGTTGCAGCTTACCATCAAACAACGCTGCTAAAGATACTTGTCCGTTGGAATCTCCTGATTCATATAATGACATCGTCCGCATATGAAATTTTCCGATACGCCCGGTCCCGCTATGAAGGATTCCCTTGTGTGCCGGTGTGGCTGAACCAGTAAGAATAAAATTACCCTTTTGCGGTCCTTGGTCCACTGCGAAACGGACTGCATCCCAAATAGGGGGAACTTCCTGCCATTCATCTACTAATCGCGGCCTTGGTCCTGCCAATACAAGTTCAGGACTCAATTCAGCCATCGTTCGATTTTGAAAATTATTTGTGGGATCGCCCATGTACACAACACTTTGGGCATGATTTAATGAAGTCCACGTTTTTCCACACCATTTAGGTCCTTCTATACAAAGTGCTCCAAACACTTTTAAAAGTTGTGAAATTTTCTTATCCACTATTCGTTCCCGATAGGTAGGTTTTGTCAAAGCCATATTCAAACACCCTTTCGACTCCTGTTATATATTTATTTTATCTCATTCAGCTATTTTCGTCAATTTCATTCAGCAATTTTCGCTAATTTCATTCAGCGATTTTCATATTATATAATCAGCGGTTTAAAATGTTACGTTACCATTCATGTATAGCCAGGTATCCCAGTAAAGGGTATTTTTGGTGAAAACGTATTCGTTTTTGGGGTTGGGAGAGAAAGAAAATACTACGTGAAGGGAGGAAACCACTATTTGTTAAGGGGAGAGAGTGTCTTAGTGTAAAATAGTTCTCGGTAAGATATTGCAAAAAAAAGAAAAGACCTAGATAATAGATATATTGCCTAGCCAGCAAAATATATCACAACCGAAGGTCTTCTCATGGAATATATTATAGCAGAAATTATCAAAACAATAAAGGAATCCGATACCGCGATCATACGCGAAACAAAATTATTGCAGCTGTTTATGCGGATTTTCACAGAGGCACTGGTTTGTGCGTTAGAAATCATGGATACAGAATTGGTGGAACAGTACAAGAAACAAGGATA
>JGI20225J20221_1001329_pt2 | contig 26700 bp, 18 predicted proteins | sample BioMet4_FD_20221 | JGI IMG/M metagenome (IMG submission 20221)
AGGCTTTGTTCCAAATTGGAAGGGTGGATTAATTATTACGGTAAATTCAGGAAGTGGGACTTCTTGCGGGTATTCCGCAGGTTAAGATACAGGTTAATGCTTTGGGTACGGAACAAATACAAGCTAAGGAGCATTCATGAGGGGTACAACTGGTTGAAAAATTGCCAGAGATTGCACCCGAACCTGTTTGCACACTGGCGGTATGGTTTTAAAGAATGACTGGAATGACAAGAGCCGTATGACGGGAGACTGTCACGTACGGTTCTGTGAGAGGCTCGGGCTGAAATGCCCTTGCCTACTCGACATTGCATCGCGTGGGTTTTGTAAGCAATTTATTAAAATTGTCAAATGAGCCGTAACTATAAATTCCATAATCTTGAAGGTGTTTAAGTTATAGAAATGATTAAATGTTGTATTTTTTAATAAATCAGGAACAAGAATTGCCTTATATTTTTTGTTGTATTAACGCTCAAATCCATTTTCAATCTTTTAAACTAATAGAAACAATGCCTGCATCGCACCAATGCTGTATTAAGGTATGACTAATTGCGGATTTATTATTTATCTACTGTTGGCTTTAAGATGAAAAATCAACATAATGTCAACAGAAAGTCAACAGATAGTCACTGGGAATATCGAAGTTAATCCCTCTTTGGTATGAGGAAAATGCAGACCGAAAGAAGAAAACAATATGATTTCATCCGGAGGATGCTTTTTTCACATGTAATATTATAATCGCAGATACGACATCATTTTATTCTCAATACTTATTTTATAAGTTTTGCCGTTGTGGAATCAGGGGAGAAAGGTGTTTTGAACAATGTTATTGTTATAAAATAAAGCCACACGATGCAATCATGCAGCAGCAGGGGGCCTTTCATCCGGTACGAAACCGAACCAACTTTCGTCCAACTTGTTCTCTTTTAATTGAAATCATATTTCGAATTTACATTAATAATCAGTAATGGATTTGTTAGGAGGTTTTATGCCAATGAATGATTTGATTTATCAATGAATTCCCAGGAATAAAATGTAATTGTAATGTAACAGGAATGAAATCATTTTTTAACCCTGATTAGCCTTTTTTGTATTGTCTTAATATTTAAAAATATCGAAAAATGAAAAAACCAATTCTCATTCTTATTGCATTAGTCAGCCTGGCCATTTGTTCCGCAAATGCTCAAAACAAGGATGAATTTAAACCATCCGGTAAACCTGAAGCCCTGATTTTTACAGATTTCAGTAATACCTCTACCGGGGGTAAAAGCCAGAACAAGTTTGAAATAACACGGGCTTATCTGGGTTACAGTTACAATTTCAGTCCGGTTTGGTCAGGCAGGGTAGTGTTTGACGTTGCCAATCCTGGTACCGGGAGTTTACAGTATACTGCTTTCTTAAAAAATGCTTACATGCAGTATCAAAAATCCAATCTGACCGTAAAGTTTGGTATGATTTCAACAACAGCCTTTGATGTTCAGGAAAAGTTCTGGGGGAACCGTTATATCTATAAATCATTTCAGGATCAGTATGGTATGAACTCAAGCGCGGATCTGGGAATTAGTGCAGCTTACAAATTTAGTGACTTTATCAGCGCTGATGCAATTCTTGAAAATGGAGAAGGTTACAAGATAAATGATGCTGATTCAGTCTTAAAAACGGGTATTGGCGTTACCCTGCATCCGGTAAAAGCTTTGACCATCCGTGGTTATTATGATGTCATGTCCAAAGGTTCTGCTACCCAGCAAACCGAAGCCATCATGGCCGGTTATTCCGGAAAAAAATTCAATCTCGGGGTTGAATACAACTACCAGGCTGATTATAAGCTAAGAAAGGGGCAGGATTGGTCCGGCTATTCAGCTTACGGGACTTATTATTTCACGCCGAAAGCAGATATTTTCGCCAGATACGACAACCTGAGTTCAGAAAAAATTGGAACTGCAGCCAATGCCTGGAATAAGTCAAAGGATGGACAATTATTTATGGCAGGATTGGAGTTTATCCCTGTTAAGGGTATCCGGATTTCGCCTAATTATCAGTTATGGTCCCCAAGGGATAATACCAAATCAAACATATCCACGATTGTCATGAATCTTGAGATCAAGTTGTAATAATGAACTTTAAAAATCAATAAAAATGAAAACAGCATTAACAATTGTAATGGCTTTGTTTGTCCTGATTTCCAACGGACAGACTACTAAGAAAAATGTCAACCTAAGTGGTGCAGGAGCAACATTTCCAATGCCCTTTTACATGCAATTGATATCTGATTACGGGGCTAAAACGGGAGTGAAAATAAATTATGGCGGAATTGGCTCAGGAGGAGGAATCAAAAGTTTGAAAGATAAAGTAGTTGATTTTGGCGCTTCAGATGCTTTTCTTACTGATAAAGAAATTGCTGCTATGCCGGCCCCGGTTGTACACATACCCACCTGTTTGGGAGCTGTAGTACTGGCATACAATCTTCCGGGCATCAAATCTCTGAGACTTAATAATGAGGTGCTGGCAAAAATCTTTATGGGAGAAATCACCCAATGGGATGATAACCGGATTAAAGCAGAAAATCCTGGTTTAAAACTGCCGAACCTTAAAATTTCTGTTATTTACCGTTCAGACGGAAGCGGAACAACCTTCATATTCAGTGACTTCATGAGTAAGATCAGTGGAAAATGGGCAAAAGAAATCGGTGCCGGCAAAACATTGAACTGGCCAGTAGGTATGGGGGCAAAGGGGAATCCCGGAGTAGCGGGAACAATAAGTCAGACTGTCGGGGCATTCGGATACATTGGATCAGAATATGCCTTTGCCCAAAAAATTCCATTTGTTAAATTGAAAAACAAAGCAGGCAATTATATTGAACCCTCCGTTGAATCGGTAACTGCAGCGGCTCAAGGGGAAATTCCATCTGATACGCGTGTGATGGTGACCAATTCTTCAAACCCGAAAGCATATCCAATCTGTGGATTTACCTGGATCATCCTTTATAAAGAACAGTCTTATGACGGAAGGAGTATTACACAGGCCGAGGAAACTTTAAAATTTCTAAGATGGGTTATAAATCGGGAGGCCCAGGCTGTTGCTCCGAAACTGGCCTATTCTCCCCTGCCAAAGAAAGCAGTATCATTGTCTGAAAATATCTTGAAATCAGTAACTTACAATGGCAAACCGATTCTAAAATAACAAGGAGACGGGAAACAGGAGAACGGAAACAGGAGAACGGAAAGGGGGAGACCTCCGGTTTCCTGTTTTTTTGTTTCCAATTTGTGTAAAGGGAACGGGGAAGAGATTTTAGAGCATTGGCGGTAAGTTACACACGGGCAGGAAAGTGATAGTTCGTGATGAGATTTTTTCTTCAGTCTTCCGAACCCATCCTTGTTTTCCGTCTAAAGAGATAAAGTTGCAATTAATTCTTTTAGTTTTTCAAATAATGGTTTCTGAATTCTTTGGGGGTCATGTGAGTTATTTCCTTGAATTTACGGTTAAAATTTGACAGATTGTCAAATCCGGAGGCATAACAAATGTCTGAAATGGCCAATTCTTCTTTTTGGATCAGAAGTTTTTTGGCATGGCAGACACGTAACTCGCAAAGGAAAGTCATAAATGTCCTGATCGTGCTCTTCTTGAAATATTTACAGAATGCATAGGTGGTCATATTGGCTATTTCTGCTACATCCTGAATCTTGATTTTATTCCGGAAATTGGCTACCACGTATTCATGTACTTTCTTGAGCCGCATGACAGAGTGATCGCTGTAATTCAATAAAGGCAATTCAGAAATATACGTCTCGGTCAGAAGCGGGTATATTTCAGCTTTAGACAATTCGTACAGGATATCTATGAATGCTATTATTTTGAGTGGACCTTCTTTTAGGACAAGGTTTTTAAATTTTTCATGAATTTTCTTGGTGTTGGAATTCGGAAAACAGACGCCTCCTTTTGCTTTATGTAACAAATCTTTAATTGGAGCCATCTCGGGTAATGAGAAAAAGTCTTTTCCCAAAAAATCTTCAGAAAACATTACCAGAAACCCAGATGCTTTTGAGCCTCCGTTTTCTCCGTAAATTGAATCGTTGTTCCAGCAATGAGGAATATTAGGTCCTAATAGGACAATATCTCCATCCTGGAAATTTTCAACACTGTCACCTACGAAACGTATACCTTTGCTGTGAACAACATATTTCAGCTCATATTCAGGATGAAAATGAAAATCGCTATCGAAACGAGGAAGGTTCTGTTCTTTGGCAACGAAAGAAAAACCCTGATTGACTATTATCTTTTGATACTGAGCTTTCATAGGTTTTTAAATAATCATATACTATCCGAACTAAAGACCGTCATATTATTCTAAAGTCTTGGTAAATATGTTTTTCAAATTTGACCGCAATATACAGCGTTCAAATGTAAAAAGTTTATACATGTTTAATCTGTACAAAATTGTCTTGAACTAATACAATATTGGCAATAATTTGGTAAGGGAACCAACATTGCCGATGAGGCTTACTGATCACATTAAGAACACTTAAGTGATCAAACTCATTTTTAGATTAAGGCAAAATTAATTTTCAGAATTGTTTTAATGCGTTTATAATCAGAATATATGAAGAATGGAATGTGCTTTATGAAAATTAATGTCAATATTTAATAATTATGCCTGGCAACTATGGGAGGGTGTTTGAAAAAGTGATATTACAGAAATCTGCTTCCGATTCCGGAATTTAGAATTAGCTTTTGGGGTAGATATTACTGTAATTTTATGTAGTGTTTCCTATATTCTTTGGGTGTCATGGTTGTTAATTTTTTAAACGTACGGTTAAAATTAGAAACATTGTCAAAACCTGAGTCATGACAAATATCTGAGATGGCTAACTCTTCTTTCTGAATCAGAAGTTTTTTGGCATGGCAGATGCGCAACTCACATAAAAAAGTCATGAAAGTTTTCACCGTACTCTTTTTAAAATATTTACAGAAAGCATACGGGGACATGTTGGCTATTGCTGCTACCTCGTGAATTTGAATTTTCCGTTGAAAATTGGCCAGAACGTATTCGTAAACCCTTTTTAAACGTTCCACTGAATGATCGCTGTAGTTCATTGATGGTAACTCTTCAATATACGTTTGGGTCAGTAATGGCCTTTTCTCTGCTTTTGACAATTCGGTGAGAATATCAAGTAGCAGTATTATTTTTAGTGGTCCTTCGTATGAAATTAACCGTTTAAGTTTGCCGGCAATGTCGAATTTCCCCGTATTGGAGAAGCAGATCCCTCCTTTGGCCTGATTCAGCAGATCCTGGATCGGGGACATTTCAGGCAGCTGAAAGAACTCTTTACCCAAAAAACTTTCTGAAAACATAACAAGATAAGCCTTTGATAAGTTATCGCTTCCACAAGAGAGTGCGTCGTTATTCCAGTAATGGGGAATATTCGGCCCTAAAAGAACCAGATCCCCTTCCTGAAAATTTTCGACACTATCACCAATAAACCGGATGCCTTTGCTTTGGCTGACATATTTTAGTTCAAACTCGGGGTGGAAATGAAATTCGATGTCAAACCGTGGCAAATTCAACTCTTTGGCAATAAAAGAGGATTCCTCGTTAATTATAATTTTCTGGAACTGAGCTTTCATGGTTATAAGATATTATATAAATATAAATCCTAAACTAAAAAATCATCTGGTCGAAGCCGTTGTCCTTAAAGTTAATTGATCTGCTAATTATAAAAGATAGCTTTCAAAAGTTAGTTATAAATCAGCCATCAAATATAGAATAACTACAAGCAGCTGATCAGTACAAAATTGTCTGGTACTTGTACAATATTGCTAATTTATGATGTGGCTGAGCAAACTTTTTCAGGAAGGTTTACGGATCACATTGCGAATACTCAGGCAATTCGAATATTCTGACATTCATTCGGAATATCTTTACTCAAGTAGTTGATAAAGATTGATTTCAGTGATATTTACTGAAATCGGCTGCCGTTAATAACGTGAGTTCGGTCTAAGCGAAGATCACAAACAATATTTCGCTTCGTATCTGCTTTTGGCCCTTGTCTTCTTCGGTGTTTATTCGTAGATTATTCGTATATTATTCGTATATCATTCGTACATGATCGAATAATCAGCGAATAATCTACGAATAATCATCGAATGAACACCGGAGATAATACGGTTCTGATAAGATGGTCACTACACGATATTTACCGGCTGAGTGTCTGGCAAACCCTGCCTTGACGGGGGATAAAATCAAGTGAAAAAAGGGAAATGTGATGAGCGGAAAGGTAAAACAGGGTCCTGTTATCCTCAATTCAACAATTTTTCACAAATCTTACGTCGAACTCGTGTTAATAGTAATGGCAATATTTCATCAATATTGATGTAACGCTACATTCCGAAAAGTCTACTATAATAAATTCATATAATGATTTCTATATTCCTTGGGCGTCATCCTGGTCATTTCTTTGAATTTACGATTAAAATTTGATAAGTTATCAAAGCCTGAATCAAAGCAAATATCTGAAATGGCTAATTCCTCTTTTTGGATCAGCAGCATTTTGGCATGACAGATGCGTAGCTCGCATAGAAAAGACATAAAAGTTTTTACGGTGCTCTTTTTAAAATATTTACAAAAGGCATAGGTTGACATATTCGCTATGTCTGCTACATCATGAATGCTTATTTTGTTCTGAAAATTAGCCTGAACATATTCGTGCACTTTTCTTAGACGTTCTACAGAATGGTTGTTATAATTCATTAATGGCAATTCATTGAGGAATGCTTTGGTCAACAGAGATCTTTTTTCAGCTGTTGTCAGATCGAAAAGAATTTCGAGAAGAAGCATTATTCTCTGTGGTCCGTCACATGAAATCAGTCGTTTAAGTTTTCCGGGAATATCGAGTTTATCCGGATTCGAGAAACAGATCCCTCCTTTGGCCTTATTCAGCAATTCTTTGATTGGGGACATTTCAGGCAATGAGAAAAATTCTCCACCTAAAAAGTTTTCTGAAAACATCACAAGAAAAGCTCTTGCCCTTAAGTTCCTGTCTTCACAATATACCGAATCGTTACTCCAGTAATGGGGGATGTTAGGCCCCAAAAGAACCAGATCGCCTTCCTGAAAGTTTTCAACACTATCACCAATAAATCGAATACCTTTGCTATGGATAACATATTTCAGCTCATATTCGGGATGGAAATGGAAATCGCTGTCGAATTGAGGTAAATTCAACTCTTTGGCAAGAAAAGAGGATCCCTGGTTAATTATGATTTTCTGAAACTGAGCTTTCATAAATATTTATTTACAAAATTCTCTGACTGAAAATAATGTTCGAAGTAATGAAATATTTCCGAAATATACCCAAAAAAATATTAAAAACAGACAATTCAGTATTATTGAAAATGAAAATATTTTTATTTGGAAAGATTCTAAACGCAATAACAATGTTAGGATAGTATGAAATAATTGTAAAATTTAGACAAAATAATATCAGTATCTGACAATTCAGTATAATCGAACTTCAAAATTTTTAACGCTCTTTGAATCTTAGTTTAAGACTGATTAATTTCTTAAATTCTTATAACATGGAAAAAAATAAAGTTTCGAGAAGGCAATTTGTTACCGGCCTGTCAGCAGGTGCTATTGTGACAGTTGCAGCAAGTAAAGTTCCTGTATTCGGGAATGTTAGCGGTAATTCCGGCAAACTGGCAATTCTGGGTGGTGACCCGGTTGTTAAGAGCAAGGTATGGCCAAAATGGCCCTACGTGGATGATAAAGTAGTAGATTCTATCGTAAAGACCACCAAGAGCGGAGCTTGGTGCAGGATTGATGGTGGTAACTATACAGTTCGGACTTTTGAGCAGGAATATGCTAAACTGATGGGAACCAAATTCTGTGTAGCAACCGGCAGCGGGACACAGGCTCTGAGTACCTGCGTAGAAGCATTGGGCATTGGTCCGGGTGATGAAGTTATTACTTCTCCCTACACTGACATGGGAACCATCTCTTCAATTCTTACCAGCCGTGCTCTTCCGGTACTTGCTGACCTTGATCCTGATTCTTACCAGGTTGATCCTGCCGATGTAAAGAAAAGGGTTACAGCCAACACAAAAGCTTTGATGCCGGTACATATCATGGGACAGCCCTGTAATATGGATGCCATCATGGCCATTGCCAAAGAGAAAAACCTTAAAGTAATTGAAGATGCCTGCCAGGCACACTTTGCTACCTATAAAGGGAAAACAATTGGTACTATTGGAAACGTAGGATGCTTCAGCTTCCAGTCATCCAAAACCATTGCCTGCGGTGAAGGCGGCGGTATTATTGGTAACGACGAAGCTCTGATGGATCAGTGCTACACTGTTCAGAATCACGGAACTTCACGGAAGGGACGTTCAGAAACAATTGGACCAAAAGACAGAATGAACGAGTTCGAAGGAGCTGTATTGTTGGGACAGTTGGATGGAGTCAGGGCACGTTATGAGCTTCGTAACAAAAACGCTGCTTACCTCACTTCCAAACTGAAGAATTTCCCTGGGCTTGTACCTCAGAAACTTTATGAAGGCACAGGCAGCGGATCTTTCTATCTGTATCCAATGTCCTTCCATAAAGAACACTGGAACGGTGTATCCCGTGATACATTCCTCAAAGCTATAGCAGCAGAAGGTATTGGTTTAAGTCCTTACATTGCCAATGGATTGCACAAGGAACCATGGGTAGAGCATATTCTGAATCTGAATGTATATAAGAAGATGTATTCAGCAGCAAGGCTTAAACAATATCGTGAACAGTTCCATTATCCGATGTGCGACAGGGTATGTTCAGAAATGGTTATGCTTTGGGCATCAGGTCCGCTGTTAGGAACTCAGGCTGACATGGATGACATTATCAACGCCATCATGAAGGTTTATGAAAACAGAGATAAATTAGCAAAAATCTGAATTTAGGTTATAGGATTTAGGCTTAAGGCTTTAGGTTAAGAGTAAAAGGAAATTTTTCCTTTTACTCTTTATTTCCTAATTCCTAATTCGTAGTTCGTAATTTCTCTAAAGTGATACTAAATTTTTGTTTACTTTTTCTGACCTTATTAACAGGAGGTAATGGCAGTGATCTGAATGCGTTTACTGCACATTTCAGGTTGTTGCCTCAACCGCAGAAAATAGAGTTATTAAGCGGTGAAGGATTGGAATATTCCGATCTAAGGGCGATCTGTCTGGATAACGCCCATAAACCTGTTATGTCTGAAAAGCTGGCCTGTCTGCCTCTTTCAGGTAAAAAGTCAGCGGGCACACTATCACTTATAATAAATCCTAAACTTTCTTTGCCTTCTTCTGAAGGTTACAAACTTGAAATTTCAAAGAAGCAGGTCACTATAGAGGCACCTGGTCAGGCAGGTTTGTTTTACGGCCTTCAAACCCTGGATCAGTTACTTGAAGATTCTCATGATCTGCGTATTAAAATTCCCCCGTGCAGAATTACCGATTATCCTGAAATCGGGTACCGCGCTGTTCATCTTGATCTTAAACATCATATCGAGGCGATACATTCTTATTATGATATCATCGATAGATTGGCTAAGATTAAAGTAAATGCCATCATTGTTGAATTCGAAGACAAACTTCGCTACCGGAAAGCTCCTGTTGTGGGAGCCGCCAATTCTATCTCTGTTGAAGAGTTCGCCGCGCTCAGCAAGTATGCTTTGAAAAGAAATATAGAAATAAGTCCCCTGGTTCAGGGACTGGGTCATGCTTCTTATATATTAAAGCATGATGAATACAAGGACCTCAGGGATAAACCTTCTTCAGATTGGGTATTTGATCCTCTGAATCCAAAGACCTACGAGCTCCAGTTTGCTCTCTATGAAGATGCTATGGCAGCAACCCCCTATGGTAAATATCTTCATGTCGGTGGCGATGAAGTGGGAGTAGGCAATCTTGGAAATTCTGAACTCGAAAAGAAATCGGGCAAAAGTGCATTTGAACTTCAGATGTATTGGTTGACAAAAGTTTCAAAATTTGCCGAAGAGCATCATCGTATTCCCATTTTTTGGGATGATATGGTATTTAATTACGCCGGATTGTATCGGACAACAAATGATCCTACGATTAAGGAGCAGGATGCTAAAGATTTATGGCTAAAAAACAAATCAATTCTGGATCAAAATATTCCCCTGTTTCCAAAGAACTGTGTTTACATGAGATGGAATTACAATTCTCCCAAGCTCTTTGGAAATCAGACTGCCATTGATTGGTTTAATGAGCATAAATTGGTTAACATGGCGGCAACTGCTGCCCAGCAGGCAACTCCATTGCTTCCTTTAAACGGCTCAAATTTTCAGGCCATAAAGGATTTTTGTCAGGTCACTACCGACAAGAAAATGAGTGGAATCTTGTGTACTGTCTGGGAGGATGCATCTCCGCATTTCGAAACAGTCTGGCGAGGTCTGTATGATTTTGCGTTCTTTAGCTGGAATTATGAAGACATTAACCAGGAAACTGCCCATACGATATTCCGTCATCGTTTTTACGGCCCTGAGGTTGAACCAAATGCTTTTAATTTTCAGGATTTATTGGAAAAAGGTGTCAACTTTTGGAGCAGAGCATTACTGAAAGAAGGNAATAGGTACAAATACCATAGTACTTTTAATTTCATTGATTTACCGGATCCTAACAAACCAAATGAGTGGGCTTTGAGATACAAGGAAAAGATAGCCCAGGCAGAGAATGCTGTTTCTCAATATGAACTCATTAAACAGAATCTGGATAAAACAAAAACATTGATAAGGAGGAATAGTTATTCACTGGAGGTATTTGATCAAATTAACAAATTACAGGTGTATTCATCCCGTCTTTTGCTTTTATTGAGACAATACGATGTTGCTCCTCTGAAGGACAAAAATAAGGTTGCCCTTTCCATTAAGAATTTGATTGATGATTTCGCCGGGTTGAGAACTGAGTTTGAATCTGTCTATTCCGAAACGAGAATGTTGGGAAATCCGGAAGGCTATCAACTTGATTCAAATTTTCACAATCACCTCGCTAACGGTACTAATAATACTGATTGGATGTTTGTTTGTGAAATAGCAATGAATAAAAATGTCCTGGGATGGTTATCACAGAATAATTTAATAACAGAAAATATAATCAATTAATAAATTAATAAACTCTAATTATTAAAAAATGAAAAGAAATAAAATTTCAAAGCAGCAATTGGCAGCAGGATTAACAGCAGGGGCTATCGTAGCCGGCGCTTCAAACAATGGTCCGGTATTTGGGAACATTAGTGGCAATTCAGGTAAACTTGCCATTCTGGGTGGTGACCCGGTTGCTAAGAACAAGGTATGGCCCAAATGGCCTTACGTGGACGATAAAGTAGTAGATTCTATCGTAAAGACCACCAAGAGCGGTCTATGGTGCAGAATTGATATTGCCAATGGTACAGTCAAAACGTTTGAGCAGGAATATGCAAAACTGATGGGAACCAAATTCTGTGTAGCAACCGGCAGCGGAACACAGGCTCTGAGTACCTGCGTAGAAGCATTGGGCATTGGCCCGGGTGATGAAGTTATTACTTCTCCCTACACCGACATGGGAACCATCTCTTCAATTCTTACCAGCCGTGCTCTTCCAGTACTTGCTGACCTTGATCCTGATTCTTACCAGGTTGATCCTGCCGATGTAAAGAAAAGGGTNACNGCCAANACNAAAGCNTTGATGCCGGTACATATNATGGGACAGCCCTGTAATATGGATGCCATCATGGCCATTGCCAAAGAGAAAAATCTTAAAGTAATTGAAGATGCCTGCCAGGCACACTTTGCTACCTATAAAGGGAAAACAATTGGTACTATTGGAAACGTAGGATGCTTCAGCTTCCAGACAACCAAGACTATTGCCTGTGGTGAAGGTGGTGGAATCATTGGTAACGATGAGGAATTGATGGATAAATGTTACACTGTTCAGAATCACGGAACTTCACGGAAGGGACGTTCAGAAACAATTGGAGCGAAATTCAGAATGAATGAGTTCGAAGGAGCTGTATTGTTGGGACAGTTGGACAGTGCCAGGGCACGTTATGAACTTCGTAACAAGAACGCTGCATACCTTACCTCCAAACTGAAGAATTTCCCAGGTCTTGTACCACAGAAACTTTATGAAGGAACCCAAAGCGGGTCATTCTATTTGTATCCGATGTCCTTCCATAAAGAACACTGGAACGGAGTATCCCGTGATACATTCATCAAAGCTGTGGCAGCAGAAGGTATTGGTTTGAGTCCTTACATTGCCAATGGATTGCACAAGGAACCATGGGTAGAGCACATTTTGAATCTGAACGTATATAAGAAGATGTACTCAGCAGCAAGACTTAAACAATATCGTGAACAGTTCCATTACCCGATGGCAGACAGGGTATGTTCAGAAATGGTGATGCTTTGGGCATCAGGTCCGCTGTTAGGGACTCAGGCTGACATGGATGATGTTATCAATGCCATCATGAAGGTTTATGAAAACAGAGATAAATTAGCCAAGATCTGATATGTCTGGATTAAGAAAAGAATGCTCGGTCATTCTATTGATAATTTTCATAGGGTTGATGCCTGTTTTTACCGGTAGCAGCAATGCATTTTGTGCCCCGGATAAAACGCAGGCTTCGGCCTTGCATCTGTCAACTTTTGATATAGATGCGACCCCGCCAATCGGGACTCAATTGACATACGATCGTGAAATTAATAAATGGGATTTAGGTTTAAGAGCAAAGGGTATTGTCATAATTGGAGCCGGTCAGCCAATAGTACTTTGTGCTGTGGATTGGATTGGCATTGCCAATGATGGACAAGATGCTTTTAAGGAGGCTCTTGCAGAGGCTGCAGGAACTATTCCAGGCCGGGTTGTTGTCCATACCGTTCATCAACATGATTCCCCAGAGTGTGATTTTGGCGCAGAAAAGATACTCAAAGATTTGGGTCTCGATCCTGGATGTTTTGAAAGTACTTTTCAAAGAGAAGTTATTAATCGTCTTAAGACAGCGGTAAAACAATCGATGGAGCATCAGCAAGTGTTTACTCATATCGGGATGGGTGAAGCCAAAGTTTATAAGGTGGCTTCAAACAGGCGCATTAATGGCCCGGACGGTAAATTTCTTGCAACACGGTATTCTTCCACTACTGATCCAAAATTAAGGGCATTACCGGAGGGTCTCATTGATCCGATGGTTTCACTCATCAGTTTCTGGAATCAGGATAAACCACTGGCTGTTTTAAGTTTTTATGCTACTCATCCCCAGAGTTATTACCGTACAGGGGTAGCTAATCCGGATTTTCCAGGCCTTGCACGTTTTTACCGTCAATTGGCTGTACCACAAGCTTTACATATCCATTTCAACGGAGCTGGCGGTAACATTACGGCCGGAAAGTACAACGATGGGAAACCTGAAAACAGAGATATTCTGGCCAGACAACTTGCTGATGGCATGAAACGAGCCTGGGAAGCTACGAAGAAACAACCCGTTTCTCCGGAAGCTATTAACTGGGCAAGCGAACCGATCGAATTGCCATTGGCTAAAAATATCAGTGATCTGGAAGGAAAGCTTAAAACGATGGATCATGTCTATATGGCCAATAACCTTTATAAACTGGTTTTGTTGAAAAGGACTCAGGCCGGGAAAAAAATTAATGTTTCGTGTCTTTCAGCCGGAAATGCACGGGTTGTTTTTCTTCCTGGAGAACCCTTCGTTGAATACCAGTTGGGGGCCAAAGCAATGCGTCCGGACAAATTTGTGGCGGTAGCGGGTTACGGTGACTATGCTACGGGATATATCTGCACAGCTGCTGCATACAGTGAAGGCGGGTATGAATCCAGTGAGGCTTCCGGCGTGACTGCTGAAATTGAACAAAGGTTAATGGCGGTATTGCATAAGCTGCTTGATAAATAATTTTTGTAAATAGCAAAATGGTAAGATAATATGATTTAAAAACTGAAATCATGAAGATAAAAACTCTTTATAAAGAATGCTTCTTTTTGTTTTTACCATTGCTATGTTTTAATCTGCTGCTTTTAAATGAGGTTGGGGCTACAAACGGTAAGGTAAATAAAACTGAAAAATCTGCAACTCAGGATTTACTATCGTATAAAGTTAACGGTGTCGTTAAGCCTGTAAAAACTATTGCTGACTGGGAGAAAAAAAGGAATCAGATTCTTGACAGCATGCAGGCTGTAATGGGAAAGCTGCCTTCCAGAGCTAACTTGCCCTCTTTAGATATTCAGGTGATCGATAGTTTAAACGGAATTAATTACACCCGGTACACAATAAATTTTGTTGTTGCTGAAAACGAAAGATTACCAGCACTTTTGTACGTTCCTTTTAAAAAAAGCAAAGTGGAAAAATTTCCTGCCATGCTTGTTTTGCATGGAACCGGTGCAAATGGAAAGAGAATCGTGGATGGTGACAGTTATTCTCCAAATCATGCTCAGGCTAAGGAACTGGCCCAAAGAGGATATGTTGTCATTGCTCCGGATTATCCCAGCTTTGGAGATCTCAAAGATTATGACTTTGACAATGATCGTTACGAATCTGGTACAATGAAGGGCATTTTTAACCATATGAGGTGCATTGATTTACTTCAATCCAGAAAGGATGTTGACCCCGACCGTATAGGTGTGCTGGGTCATTCGCTGGGTGGACATAATTCGATGTTTGTGGCTGCCTTTGATAAGAGAATAAAGGTCGTTGTATCGAGTTGCGGTTGGACACTTTTTGATTATTACAATGCGGGCGACGAGGTGACAAAAAAATTTGGTGGCCGGTTGGGTGCATGGGCACAAAAACGTTATATGCCTTTAATGCGGGATAAATACAATCTGGATGCCACAAGAGTTCCTTTTGATTTTGATGAGGTTATTGCTGCGATAGCCCCACGGCTGTTTTTCTCAAACTCTCCGCTGAAGGATGCCAATTTTGACGTTCAGGGTGTAAAAGAGGGGATTGTTAAGGTGACTAAGGTATATCAATTTCTGAAATCAAAAGATAATCTGCAGGTTCGATATCCTGACGCACAGCATGACTTTCCACCGGAAGTTCGCCTTGAAGCGTATCGTTTCATCGATAAGGTGTTCAAGCATGTTCCACCTGTTGATGAAATCAAGTAGCATTTTATTATTTAATATTTATAAATACTTTAATAGATGATTGGTAAAAAAACTCTTAGACGTGAGTTCATAAAGAATAGCGCATTAGCTTCTGCTGGTGCTATTTTGGCAACTGGTCTGACTTCTAATGTGATGGCAGAGGGCACAAGGGCAAACAGTACAGCTGCTGTTCTTGGAGGTGAACCAGTCCACACCAAAGGCTGGCCGGTTTGGCCATTGTGGATTCCTGATGAAGATGATAAACGTGTCATCGAAGACATCAGAAGTGGTGTATGGTCTCGTAGTCATTTGGCAACCGAATTTGAAGAAAAATGGGCACAAGCTCTTGGTGCCAAACGTTCACTGGTTGTAGTAAACGGGACAAATGCGTTGATTACATCACTGGTTCAATCCAATATAGGGGGTGGCGATGAAGTTATCATACCTCCGTATACCTTTATAGCCACTGCAGCTGCTGTCCTTGCCGCGGGCGCAATTCCTGTTTTTGCTGATGTTGATCCGGAAACTTTCCTGATTAATCCGGATAAGATAGAAGCAAAAATCACATCCAGGACCCGTGCTATTATACCTGTACATATTGCCNGTTTACCTGCCAATATGCCTCGGATTTTACAGATAGCCAAAAAACATAATCTTGTTGTTATAGAGGATGCATGTCAGGCACATTTGGCTGAGGTCAACCATAAAAAGGTTGGTACCATTGGCAATGCAGGCTGTTTCAGTTTCCAAAATTCCAAGAATCTTGCCATTGGTGAAGGAGGTGCTGTTGTAAGTGATGATGTAGAATTTATGGATAGATGTTATTCTTACCATAACTACGGGAACCCTTACGGAACTCTTATTGGAGCTGCAGGAGCCGGAACCGTTATCCCGGGTACAAAATTGAGAATCACGGAGTACCAGGCCGCCATTGGTTTGGCACAATTGAAGAGATTGGATGAGCAAACCACCACTCGAAATGAAAATGCACAGTATCTGATTTCGAAGCTCAAGAATATTCCGGGAATTATGCCCGCTAAGCTTTACGATTGCGTTACCAGGGCTGCCTATCATCTTTTCCCTTTCCGCTACAAAAAAGAGGAATTCAAGGGTATGTCCAGAAAATTGTTCCTGAGTTCTTTGAATGCTGAGGGAATCTCTTGCTCAAGCGGGTATCAGACGCTGAATACCATGCCATTCTTAGGGAATGCTTTTAAAACCAAGAATTTCAAAAAGATGTATTCTGCCGACATGCTGGATATCCGTAAATATAACGAAAGAAATCAGTGTCCTGCTAATGATCGTTTATGCAATGAGGAAGCTGTCTGGTTTACTCAGAACATGCTGCTCGGTTCCAAATCGGATATGGATGACATAGCAAGAGCCATTGAAAAGATACACGAGAATGCAGAAAAGATTACAAAGAAAATTTAATTTTAATTACCAAATAATAATTTACCGATGAATAAATGCCGAATTTTATTTGCAAGCCTTTTTACAGGTTTGGTGCTGATGAATTGTACACAGGCGGTTCAACCAAAAGTTGAGAACACCCCTGTATCAACTCCCGATGCCAAAATAACAGCCACAGTTTATAACTCTGGTTTTGAACATTCCCATGATACCTATAACGGTCTCTCCTCCGCAAGCGATGGGAAAATTTATTACGTCCTTTGTTCAACATTGATGGATGTGGCCGGTCAGATGTACTGTCTTGATCCAAAGACCGGGAAAACCGAACATCTTGGTGACCTTACCGAAGTTTGCGGTGAAAAGGACATGAAAGTAGTAGCACAGGGGAAAAGCCACGTAAATTTTGTAGAATCAGATGGTAAACTTTATTTTGCTACTCACCTTGGTTATTACAGCGACATTGACGGGATGGAAAAAACTGGTATTCCGACCGGTGATTATAAAGCCTACCGTGGAGGTCATTTGCTGGCTTATGACATGAAATCCAAGAAATTTGAAGACCTTGCCATTGGCCCTCACAGTGAAGGTATTATCACTATGAATATGGATACCAAACGTGGTCTTATCTATGGTCTTACATGGCCGACAGGTTATCTTTTCCGTTATGATGTAGCAAAAAAGGAAATGAAAGATCTTGGGGCATTCACTGGAAAGGGTGAAGATGGAAAAGATAAAGATTTTCGTGTAGTATGTCGTTCAATTGCCATTAATCCGGAAGATGGTTCAGTGTATATGACCAATGCAGAAGGTGATATCAAATGCCTTAAGCTTGGCAGTGACGCTGTTGAAACTATCCAGGGTGAAGATATGAGAAAGGATTATTTTGGTACTTATGAAGCATCCACTGCAGGAAGTATGGCTTACAACTGGAGACAGGTATTCTGGTACGGTCCTGAGAAAAAGATTTACGGCGTTCACGGTAATTCCGGTTATCTCTTCCGTTTTGATCCCGCTGCTCCACGGATGGAAGTACTTGACAGACTCACCTCTATCCCTTCTAAATTGAGTGGTATGGGAGATCAGTTCAGTTATGGTTATCTTGGATTCAAATTAGGTCCTGATGGTCATACCATCTATTATTTGACAGGAGCTCCTATCTATGAAAATGGCAAACGAGTTAAGGGAGCCACTACAACTGCAAAAGGTGAAGCTAAGGGTCTTGAAGATCTTCACCTGATCACTTTTGATATTCAGACTGGCAAATACCTGGATCATGGCGCAATTTTCTATCCTGATGGCGGACGTCCATTGTACGTGAATTCAATTGCAATTGGTCTGGATGGTACGGTTTATACTCTTGCCAGAATCACAGAGAATGGAAAAGAAAGAACCGATCTTGTAAGTATTCCAAATCCATTTAAGAAATAACTTATAAAGATTACCCCTTTAGGGCACACCTGATAATTCCGGCATTAAACGAAAAGTAAAGTTTTTGTCGGAATGATCAGGTGTGTTTTTTTTCTTATAATAACTTTCTAACTTTGGAATTACGACAAATTACTACAAACACCTGACAATTTTGTATAACTCTTTTCAATCCGCATTTCGTAAATTTGAGAATTGGGATAATGATCACTTATTCAGTTAGTACCTTATTACAGATTCCAAATTAAATTGATGTATCGATGAAAAAAGTAGCAGTTGTAGGTTTTGGTTTTATGGGCATGACTCATGCTTTGAATATCCTTAAAAATGGCAATTTAAAACTGGTTGCCATTGTCGATAAAAATCCTGAAATAATAGAGAAAAACTTAACCGCTAAAAGCGGCAATTTTTCAACGGGAAATATTGATCCTGCTGCTTTAAAAAACATACGGAAATATTCGGATTTTGACGAATGTATTGAAAACGAAGAATTGGATGCAGTGCATCTATGTGTCCATACTAACCTGCACTATCCTCTGGCTAAAAAGGCCCTTCTGCACAATAAAAATGTTTTTCTTGAAAAACCCTTCTGTTTAAATCTGAAAGAAGGGGAGGAACTGCTTAAACTTGCTGAAGAAAAACAGAAAATATTAATGGTCGGTCATGTAGTAAGATTTATGTCTCCCTATCAAAAGTTAAAGGAATGGGTTGATTCCAAAGAGTTTGGTGATCTAAAATTCCTATCCTTATCGAGATTGTCCGGAGTCCCGGCATGGGGTCAATGGAAAGAAAAACAAGTGAGGGGTACTTCGGGAGGTGCTTTGTTTGACCTCGTTATTCATGATATTGATTTTGCCGGTTATGTTCTTGGATTACCTTCCAATATCAAATGCAATTATCTTCCCGGGGCATTGAGCGATTACGATTATATCAGTGCAATGTGGAGCTATAAAGACAAAGATGTTCATGTCAAAATAGAAGGTGGTAACACGTTCCCTGAAAATTTCCCGTTTCAGGCGGGATATATTGCTAGATTTGAAAAGGCATGTGTTATCTATAATACAATGAAAGGCAATGTTATTCAAATAGCCGATGATAAGAATTCAAAAGAAGTACCAGCCGGAGATTCAGGTGCCGGCTATTTTAATGAAATCGCCTATTTCGCTCATTGTATGGAAAACAACCTGCAGCCCACGGAGTGTATGCCGGCTTCTTCGCTTCAGTCAATTCAATTATGTTATAATCATATTTAATTATTAATATACAGGACTATGAAAAATTTAGCAATTAATGGCGGGGAAAAGACGATAGATAAGAATTTTGTTTGGCCGATTTTTGATGAGACAGCTGTCGATGCGGTTGCCGAAGTTGTTAGAAGCGGGAAATGGGGAAATCCTGATTGCGGAGATCTGGTGGAAGCTTTCGAAAAAGAGTTTGCTGCTTTCTGTGGAACTAAATATGCTTTGACCTGTGTCAATGGTTCGGTAGCTTTGCGTCTGGCTTTGATTGCCTGCGGAGTAAAACCTGGAGATGAGGTAATAGTTCCTCCATATACTTTTATTGCTACTACTTCCATTGTTCTGGAAGCTAATTGTGTGCCTGTTTTTGTTGATATTGATCCGCGTACCTACAATATGGATCCTGACCAGATTGAGAAAGCTATTACAAAGAAGACAAAAGCTATTATTCCCGTTCATTTTGCCGGACAGGCCTGTGATATGGATGCTATAATGGCTATTGCTAAAAAGCATAACTTATACGTTATTGAGGATGCCTGTCATGGTCATGGTGGAGAATATAAAGGCAAAAAGCTTGGAAGTATCGGGGATGCCGGCTGTTTCAGTTTCCAATCTTCAAAGAATCTTACCTGTGGAGAAGGCGGTATGATCATAACCAATGATGAGAAGTTATTTGACATGATGAATTCTTTACGAAATGTTGGCCGTGTTAAGGGTGGCCAATGGTATGAGCATCATTATGCTGGCTGTAATTACCGTATGACACAGTTACAGGCTGTTCTTCTTTCGAATCAGCTAAAAAACCTGCAAAAACAAATCGAACGTCGGCAGGAAAACGGCACTTACCTGAATTCTTTGCTTGAAGAAATTGATGGAATTGAACCTCTTACAAGAGGTCTTGGCGAAACCTTGCATCCTTATCATATTTATATCTTCAAATATGATAAAACAAAATTTAATGGTCTTTCTAAAGCAAAGTTTGCTGAAATGCTTGCTGCCGAAGGCGTTCCATGCTTTATGGGGTATCCTCAGCCTCTGTATAAACAGCCGGTCTTCCAAAAGAAAAATTTCATGTGTTATGCTATTCCGGAAGAGGTTGATTATACAAAAGTAAAATGTCCTGTTACGGAGAAAGCCTGTTACGAGGAGGCTGTGTGGATCATGCAACATGCCATGTTAGGACCCAAAGAAGACATGGACAAATTTGCCGAAGCTATTCTGAAAATTCAAACGGCTGTGAAGGAAAAGTAGCTGGAACCCGCAGAGAATTAAAAAAATCGGAATAAAGGAGCAGAAGTTTTCTGTTAAATCTTCTGCTCCGATTCTATAATAAATGGGTTAGAGTTGCTGTATAGATTCAATTTAATCGCTGTTTCGACGCATTTAAAGTGAACAAAGAGCGAATAAGGAGCGAGCAAACCCGGGTTTTTGCATCTAGCTTCAGCTGCAGGACAATAGAGCGATGTGCCCGTTAGTTTGGAGAATCAGGAATTAAAATAGCGTTTTATTCCCTCAAATTAAGATTTATGAAAAGAATTCAAATTGTTTTTATCTTATTATTGATTGTTTGTCTTCATCCATCAGTAAATGCTGAGGGGAAGGGGACACCCATCAATCAACTTACTGCTAAAGAAAAAGCCCAAGGTTGGCAGTTGCTCTTTGATGGCAAATCTCTTGATCAATTTCGTGGTTACAACGGTAAAGACGTATCAAAGAGCTGGGCCATTGAAGATGGCTGTCTGAAATCGATCGGGAAGGCCGGCGGCGACCTTGCTACTCAGAAGGACTATGAAAATTTCGAATTGAAATTTGAATGGAGAGCAAGCAAAGGCGCTAACAGCGGAATTTTTTACGATGTAATTGAAGATCCTAAATACAAAAGATTATCTGAAACGGGACCTGAGTATCAGATCATCGATGATGAGGGTTATCCCGGAGGGTTATTGGAATCACAACTTGCCGGAGCCAATTATGAAATGCATGTTGCTGATAAAAGTAAAAAGACACTTTATTCTGTAGAATCCGGTAAATTCAATTCGGGAATGATCGTGGTTAACAAGAATCATATCGAGCATTGGCTGAACGGTAAGAAAATTCTCGAATTTGAGCGGTGGACCGACGATTGGTACAAACGAAGAGATGCCGGTAAATGGAAAGATTACCCCGGTTACGGGACTGCCAAGAGCGGCAAGATCGGGATACAGGACCATGGCAGCGTGGTTTGGTTACGCAATATCAAGATTAAAGAGTTGTAATTAACAGGGTTTCAATGTTTCAAAGTTTCAAGAGTTTCAAATGGTCAAATTACCCGAAACCCAATAAAACCTTGGAACCTTGAAACCTTTTTGAAACCTTGAAACCCTTGAAGCTTATGAAATCCTTTCAGGTCTCTTTTCTTATTCTCCTTGTTTTCCTTGGAACCTCCCTTCACTTTAGGGCGGCAGGACAGTCGTCGGGATTTGAAGTGCGTGCGCTTTGGGTGGATCAGAGCGGAGTGGAGACAAAAGAAGCTGTAGATCAGATGATTTCACAGTGCCAGCGCGCAGGGATTAACACGATCCTGCCTTACGTTATGGCGCATGGGAGCGTTTATTTTAAGTCTTCTCATTTTCAAGGGAGAGTGGCTGCCAACGATCAGTTTGATCCACTGGATTACATGATAAAAAAAGCACATGCTGCCGGTATAAAAGTGCAGGCCTGGAGTTATTGTTATTATGAATCAGCCGGAAAAGTAAGAAGACCAGAAATGTTAAGTCAATCCTTTGATCGTAATGCCAACGCTCAGAACTTTCTCTCACCGGCTAATCCGGAGGTAAATCCTTACGTTTTGTCTGTTCTGAAAGATTTATTGGCTTATGACATTGACGGGATACATCTGGATTACATTCGTTATTGTAACGCTGCTTTTGATTATTCAGATAATGCAAGAAAAGGTTGTCAGGCGGAGGTTGGCTTTGATCCGTTAAACTTTTTGGATCACCCCGAGCTGATAGTGCCGGCCCAAAAGGATCCTTTCCCCATTCGGGTGCTGCATCCCAAAACACAAATGGATAAAGTTTGGGAGATTGGAGCTGTTGAGCGAAATCTAAGCCGTACAAAAACGGGCTTTGCCTTTGTTTCGGAGACTCCCCAGAATATTGATGCTTTACGTTGCCCCGGTTTATTGATTATCAGCCATTATACAGACGTATCCCCGGAAATGGCTGCTGCTCTCAACCGATACGTTAAACGCGGAGGCAATATTCTTTGGATAGAGCCTTCAGATAACACTTTAAAAAAATACCCGGAGATTCAGAAATTTACCGGTCTTAATGGAACAACATCCCTTTCAAAGAAGCGCATATCTTTGCAGGTAACCGGGAATCATCCTCTAAATAACTTTATTCCAACTCATCCTTTCCTTACATCAGGCAGTATTCTTCAGTCCGGAGGGGCACAGGTAATTGCTGGGTTAAGCTCGGGTGAGCCGCTAATTACCATAAACCAGGTTGGTAAAAGTAAGGTTATGGTGATAGGTTTCCGGGCGATGGAAAGTAACGATGATGCTGTAATAGAGCTTTTAAAAAGAATCATGAGCTGGTACCGGACAAACGCAGGTGTAAAAGGCCCTGATTTACTTGCTCAAAAACGGGAAGAATGGGTTAAATGGAGGGCTGATCAGGTAGTTAAATTGGTTCGTGAGGTAAATGAGGCTGTGAAAGCTAAGAACCCAAAACTTGAGGTTACTTCCTCTGCCGGTGTTGGACCGCAGCAGTATTATGGCTGCTACCGGGACGGGGGTTACTGGTTAACGGAGAAGATCAACGATGCTCTGTTTCCGATGGACTATACCACCGATCCGCAGGAGTTGGAGGATATATTACAGGAGCAGATCAGCAGAACACCGGCTGGAATGTCTGAACGGATTTTTCCCGGATTGCAGATATACACACGGGGCGACAATAATAAAGTAAAATCAATTGATGCCGATATAGTAAAGAAGCAACTGGCTTTGGTAAAACAGAAAGGATACAAGGGTTATTGCCTCTTTGCTTATCATTATCTTTCAGATGAGATTATCGAAGTAATGAAAGAATTTAACCAAGGGAAGCACTAAAGTTTCAGGGTTTCAAAGTTACAAGGTTTCAAAACTCGCCGAGTTTGAAACCCTGAAACAATTGAAACATTAAAATTTAAACTAATTAAATCAATTAAAATATGAAATCATCAGTTTTCAGCAATCGGGTAGTAATTGCTTTCACTGCTGTTGTTTGTCTGTTTTTGTTAATGAACAGTAACGCCCTGGGTCAGAATTCAGGTTTTAAGGTCCGGGGTGTTTGGGCCGGACCTGATGAATTTGATACTCAGCCGGAAGCTGATTCATTGATCGCAAGGTGTCAGAGAGCCGGGATTAATACTCTTATCCCGGATGTTATGTATAAAAACAATGTCTATTTTAAATCCAAGAACTTTAAAGGACATGTTGTTGCTAATGACCAGTATGATCCACTGGGGTATTTGATCAAAAAAGCTCATGCGGTTGGAATCAAAGTGCAGGCCTGGAGCTGTGTTTACTATGTTGGCGCTCCCAAAAAAGAGATGGTAGGTCAGACCATTGATAAAGATGCAGCTGATGGGGTACTGCTTACACCCGCTCATCCGGAAGTCAATCCATACATTTTATCAGTCATTAAAGAGATGCTGGCGTATGATGTGGATGGAATCCACCTGGATTATTGCCGTTACTGGAATGCCGCTTTTGATTACTCGGAGGCAGCACGAAAAGGCTGTCGGGCAAAACTGGGATTTGATCCGCTCAACTTCCTGGATCATCCTGAAAGAATAGTTCCAGCCAATAAAGATCCATTCCCGATCAGGGTACTGCATCCCAAAACTCAGATCGGGAAAGTCGTGGAACTTGGTCATACAGAACGCAACATGAACATGACAGAAGAAGGTTATGCTTTTGTATCAGAAAGCCCCAAAAACATTGATGCTCTTAAAACGCCGGGATTACTGGTTATTGATTATTTCAATACCGTGTCTCCGGAAATGGCGGCTGTCCTCGATCGTTATGTGAATCGCGGCGGAAATATTCTATGGATGACCCAATCCAATGAGGTATTGGCATCTAATCCGGTATTGCAAAAACTCACGGGCCTCTCAGGAGCAGGACCTCTTTCCAAATCACGCGTTTCACTGCAGAGAACAGGCGACCATGCTATCAGCAAATTTATCCCTACCTTCCAGTTTAATACTTCAGGAAACGTGTTAAACGTTTCAGATGCCACCGTATTGGCAAAATATAATACCGGTGAACCTGCCATTACCGTTAAAAAGACCGGGAAGAGCAGTGTTATCGTAATTGGCTTTAATGCCATGCAATGCAGCCGGGATTCCATGATCACGCTGATGAAAGGTATTATGGACTGGTACCGTGGGGTAGAGACGCACGGCCGTGCGTCTCTACTGGCCGAAAAACGTCAGCAATGGGTTAAATGGAGAGAGGATCAGATCCTTCCGCTGGTAAGAGATGTTTATAAAGCGGTTAAAGCTAAAAGTCCAAATCTTGTGTTAACCTCCTCAGCAGGAGTGGGTCCCCAGCAGACTTACGGTATTTACCGTAACGGGGGAGATTGGTTGGTGGATAACATTAACGATAATCTCTTTCCAATGAACTATACAACAGATCCGGTGGATTTGGTCGATATCCTTGACGAGCAGGAAACTCATACTCCTGTGGGGATGAAAGAGCGGATCTATTCGGGCATTAAATTATATACTGTAAGAGGAGGGCGGACTGTGTCCAATGACGCAGCTGTAATAGAAAAGCAGCTTCTTTTGGTTCAGAAGAATAATTATCATGGTTTTTGCCTGTTCAGCGCCCATAATCTTAGTGACGGGATTATTGAAGTAATTAAAAAGTTTAGCAAATAGGGAATAGGGAGAAGGGAGACCGGAGAAGGGAGACCGGAGAAAGGAGACCGGAGAAGGGAGACCGGAGAAGGGAGGCGGGAAACCGGAGAAAGGAGGTTTTCCATTTTCCGGTTTCCCTACTCCGGTCTCCATTAAAAATTTAAATAGCAACAAGATGAATAGACTGAAAACAGTGGTGGTCCTGATGGGATTATTGATTAGTTTAAGTGTGAGCGGTCAGAATCCTCAGTTTGGGGTACGGGCGCTTTGGGCGGATCCCAGCGGATTTGAATCGCCGGAGGCGGTGGATCAGATGATTTCCAAGTGTCAGAAGGCCGGTATTAATACCATTTTGCCGGATGTCATGCTGGGGGAGAATGTTTATTTTAAATCGAAGCATTTTATCGGGAATGTCCGGGCCAATGACCAGTTCGATCCCCTTGATTACATGATCAAGCAGGCTCATGCTGTTGGCATCAAGGTACAGGCATGGAGCTGTGTTTATTATACGAAAGCTTTGAAGAATGAATGGATCAGTCAATCCTTTGACCGTAATGCGGAATCCCAGAAGTTCCTGTCGCCGGCAAATCCTGAGGTTAATCCATATCTTCTTTCGGTAATAAAGGAACTGTTGGCTTATGATATCGACGGCATTCACCTGGATTATTGCCGTTATTGCAATGCCGCTTTTGATTATTCTGACGTTGCCAGGAAAGGCTGTCAGACCGCTTTAGGCTTTGATCCCCTTAATTTTCTGGATCATCCCGAGCTTATAGTTCCTGCCAAAAAAGATCCGTTCCCGATCAGGGTATTGCATCCTAAAACCCAAATTGAGAGAGTCTGGGAAATCGGGGTGGTTGAGAGGAATCTTAACAGGACGGGAGTGGGATTTGCATTTGTTTCCGAGAGTCCAAAGAATATCGATGCTTTAAAGACACCAGGGCTTCTGATCATTAGTCATTACACGGAAGTGTCGCCTGATATGTCAGCCGCAATAAGCCGCTACGTGAGCCGGGGAGGAGATATTCTCTGGATTGATCCTTCCAACCGGGTGGTGACAAAGTACCCTGAACTGCAGAAAATTACCGGTCTCAATGGTACAAAAGCATTTTCCCAAAGGGTTACCCTCCAGAAAGCGGGGAATGAGGCGATCGGCACACTGATTCCCACCCGACAGCTGAATACCTCCGGGAATACCCTGGAAGTGGGTAACGCGAAGATCGTGGCTCAATTCAGCACCGGTGAACCTGTTGTGACCATCAACAGGGTTGGCAAAAGCAAAGTAATGGTGGTGGGATTGCGGGCTATGGAAAGCAATGATGATTCCGTGATCCTGATGCTGAAGGGTATTATGAACTGGTGCCGGAGGGAAGCGGGGGTGAAGACGCCTGATTTGCTGGCCCAGAAAAGAGATCAGTGGATTAAATGGAGGGCGGACCAGATTATCGTGTTGGTTCGTGAGATCAGCAAAGCTGTTAAGGCTAAAGATCCCCGACTGGTGGTTACCTCTTCTGCAGGGGTAGGGCCTCAGCAGTATTGCGGCGTGTACAGGGACGGTGGTTACTGGCTGACGGAAAAGATCAATGACTGCCTTTTCCCGATGAATTACACAGTTGATCCT
>JGI20225J20221_1001336_pt1 | contig 26519 bp, 18 predicted proteins | sample BioMet4_FD_20221 | JGI IMG/M metagenome (IMG submission 20221)
CCCTCCAGCGAATATAGCCACACCCAGCCTACCCTTATGCCAATCCGCATTTAGCTCTATGACTAAATGATAGTAAAGCGAAAATCTAACTTTAGTGAATTTCACCATCCTACCAATAGCATCCCTTGGGCAGAGATGGATCAAGTGAAAATAATTTGCTGCGAGGACCTGTCTCTTATACCATTAAAACAGGAACTTTGCTGCACCTATTAGAAAAAACCAAACGGTAAATAAATAAATTATAGCCAGAGATAGCCCCGATTTAATGCATTTCATTTTTAAATCAAATTTCTGAGCAATTATAGGTTTTTGGCCTATTTTTTATTATTCTTTTTTTTATTTTGGGAAAAACTAAAAAAATTGTTTTTTTTTTTATAAAAAAAAACAAGAAAAAGCAAAAAAAAAAAATTAGAAAAAAAGAAAAAAGAAGAAAAAAAAATAAGAAAAAAAAATTTTTCTGGAAAAAAAAAAAAATAAATACATTAACTCAAAAAAAAAGACAAACAAAAAAAAAAAAAAATAAAAAAAGAAATTTATAAAAACAATAAAAATAATATTAATCAAAAAAATTTTTTTTCAATTTTTTTCCCCCCCCCAGAGTTATTTTTTTTTTCAAATCTTAAAAAAAGATCCCCGGGCCCTTTTAAAAAAAAATATCCCTTTTTTTTTTTTTTTTTTTTTTTTTTTTTTTTCTTTTTTGGCTAATTTTTTTTTTTTTAAAAAAATTTTTTTTTTTTTTTAAAAAAAATTTTTATTTTTTTAAAAAAACCCGTTTTCTTTTTTTTTCCGGGGGTTTTTTTTTTTTTTTTTCCTTTTTTTTTAATTTTAAAAAAAAAAAAAAAAAAAAAAAAAAAAAAAAAAAAAGGTTTGCAAAAGAAAAAAAAAAAGGGGTTCTTTTTGGTCTAAAATGTTTAAAAAAAAAAAAAGAAAAAAAGGGTGGAAAAAACATCAATAGAAAGAAACAGAATATACCCCCAAAAAGAATACAAAAAAAAAAGGCCCTTTCCGCCCAAAATACCAAAAAAAAATTTTTTTTATGGGTTTTCCCAAACCTTTGGGACATTTTGTGGGGGCCAAAAAAATCAAATCTCCTTCTCTCTTTCTTTGGCCCCCCCCCCCCAAAGAAAAATAAAAAAGGGCGGGAAAAAAATAAATTTGGTTGCTTATTGGCGTAAAAAAGGCGGCGAAATTTGGAGTCTCTGGAATAAAAAAAAAAATAAAAAAAAAAAAAAAAATTTTTCATAAAAAAAAAAAAAAAAAAAAAAACAAAAAGAGAAAAAAAAAAAAAACGGTTTTTAAAAGGGATTTGTTTCCTTTTTTTTTAAACCTTTTTTTTTTTCAAAAAAAAATTTTTTTTTTTTAAAAAGTATAAAAAAAAAAAAAAAAAAAAAAGAAAAAAAAAAAACAAAGAAAAAAAAACTTTTTATAAAAAAAAAAAAATTTTTTTTTGAAAAAAATCCCCCGGAAAAAAAAAAAATTTTTTGCCAAAATAAATAATATACGAAAAAAAAAAAAAAAAAAAAAAAAAAAAAAAACACAAAAAAAAAAAAGGGGTTACCCGGGGGGTTTTGTTTTTGCTAAAAATTTTTTTTCCCTTTGGGGAAAAAAAAAAAAAGGGGGGGAAAATTATTTTGAAAAAAAAAAAAATAATAAATCAACTCCAACTCTTTTCACTTTTTTTTTTTTTTTTTCAATTTTTTTAAAAAAAAAAAAAAACAAAAAAAAAAAAGGAAAAAATAAGTTTTGGCAAAAAAAAAAAAAAAAAAAGGGAAGTTTTTTTTTTTTTTTTTTTTTTTGGAAAAAATACTAATTTGTTTTTGGGGAATTACTACCAGATTTCTTAATGCACAAAATCTTTGCAACGCTAGCCTGTTTCCTTTGAATATCCGTGTGGGTGAGTGTAGAGCTGATCATTACAAACAACGCAATCATCTATGGGGCTTGACGCGATGCTCTAAAGCTTCTCAGGTTACTTAAAAAGCAGTAAATAGAATTTCTTCAAGGTTTGAATGCAGGATCCGCGTTGCTCCCGGCAATGGGATTTGCCTTTCGGGGAGGAGACATCTCTAGGCTGCCAGAAAGGCTGTTGGCAAAGGCGAATCGCAATAAAAAGAAAACAACCAATGAATTGATTCTTGTATCTCCTTCATTATCATCTCTATGAATGAAACTTCTATGCGCCCGAAAACACCAGTCTTATGGCTGCAGTTTGCCCTCCTCTCTGGAACCCGTCGGCAGATTACTTACTATTGTTCCCGATAATGGAGACAAAGCGTGGGTGAAGAGTTGTGAGGAATATACTAAAACATGGATAGGGTATGATGGAAAGGCGTCTTGCTACTCTCAGAAATATAATGTTTATGTTTGTGGCAAGGATACCATTGCTATGGACGGAAAGTTTAAGCTTTCGGGGATTCTTAAGAAGTTTCTGGAAGTAAAGCCGGAAGCTGAAAAGATAACACAGAATCCTGCTACTGTTCCTGTTGAAGGATATAATCATAAGCGCCATGCTGAGAAACTGGCTCTTGTTGCTAAGGATAAGTATGATTTGATTATGATTGGTAATTCTATCACTCATAATTTTGAGAAACCTCAGTATCAGCCTGTATGGAATCAGTTCTTTGCTCCAAGGAAGGCTCTTAACCTGGGTTTTAGTGGTTACCGCACCGAAAATCTTATATGGAATATTCAGAACGGAGAACTGGAAGGTCAATCGCCCAAAGTGGTTGTATTGGAAATAGGTACTAATAATATAGATGAAGTACATTACCCNACACGTCACACTGCAGGCCAACTTGCCGGTGGCATTGAAGCTGTAGTTAAACTCTTGCGTGAAAAGTTACCTGATTCAAAGATTATTATGATGCGTTGCTTTCCGGGATGCTATGGTGGACCAAATCCAACCTCGCATCGTTTGATTCTTGAACGCGCTTCCGATTTAGTATCCAGGATTGCTGATGGAAAGCATGTTTTTTATTGTGATGTAAATCATGTGTTTCTTAATATGGATGGATCAATCAATCATGATATGATGAGCGACTGGCTTCATCCTTCTCCTGCAGGAGCAAAAGCATGGGCTCAGGCTATGGAACCTTTATTGTCTGAACTAATGGGGGATAAGTCTTTGGATACAGAGATATCTCCAAACACNNCAATAGTNCCGGCNTCTAAGTTGGAAAATGACAGTTATGACTGGTGGGCACGTCATGCTGATGTNTTAGCAATNAAGGATTCCATTAATCCGGAAGTGGTTCTTATAGGTAACTCTATTACTCATTTCTGGGGTGGNTTNCCACAACTTAAATATGCTGACGGGCGTCTTAGAACTCCTAACGGACCAGAGACATGGAATGCTTTGTTCAAGGATTACCGTGTACTTAATATGGGTTTTGGATGGGATCGTACACAAAATGTACTTTGGCGTCTCGATCATGGAGAAATAGACAGACTTCATCCTCGTACGATTATTCTTCATATTGGTACCAATAATACCAGTGAAACTAAGAATGCCCGCATGAATACTGCTCCCGAAATNGTNGAAGGTATCCGTGCTATCTGTATGCGTCTTCGCTCTAAAGTGCCGGGTGCAAAAATTGTCTTGATGTCTGTCTTTCCTCGTGAACATGAGCCAACTCATCCACGCAGAGTTCTTATTAACGAGATAAACCGTAATCTTGAAACCTTTGCTAAGGAGAATAATATCACACTACTGAATATTGGCCCCAAGATGCTGGAAGCTGATGGCACATTGCCTAAAGAAATAGCTCCCGACTTCTGTCATCCAGCGGAAAAGGGATATCAGATATGGGCGGATGCTATCCGGCCATTTATCTCTGAACCATGATTTTATAAAAAAAATAGCTGAGCTATAAAATATTATCGATTCCGATTTCATTTATTAAAATAGATTGAATATATTTACTGAATATTCAATCTATTTTTGTTATATATTGTTCTATATAGTATAATATTCACGGACAGAGCTAAAAAGATTGGAATCATGAAATTTACTCCTGAAAAATACTCCATTACAGATGAACGAATGAAACCGTTTATCGATCCTGTAGAAATATGGGATTATCTCAATAATGCTGTTCCTTCAAAACAAAAAGTACGTGAGATCATAGCTAAGTCGCTTGCTAAGCAAAGGCTTAATCTTGAAGAAGTGGCTTGTCTTGTTAAGGCCGATACTCCTGAACTGATTGAAGAAATAAAGGAAGGTGCAAAAACGCTTAAACGTACTATTTACGGGAATCGAATTGTGCTGTTTGCTCCGCTTTATATAGGCAATAAATGTACAAATGATTGTCTATATTGTGGTTTTAGAATATCAAACAAGGATGCTGTGAGGAAAACTCTTTCTGACCAGGAGATTGTGAAAGAGATAGAGGCATTGGAAGACAATGGACAGAAAAGACTGATTCTTGTTTATGGTGAACATGCGGAATACAGTCCCGAATATATCGCTCATACAGTAAGGATTGCTTATGCCGTTAAAAAAGGAAATGGAGAAATAAGGAGAGTGAATATCAATGCTGCTCCGCTGGATATTGAAGGTTTTAAAGTTGTAAAAGCAGCCGGAATAGGAACATATCAGATTTTTCAGGAAACTTATCATCCAGAGGCTTATAAAATTTATCATCAACGAGGTAAAAAGGCTGATTATAATTACAGGCTGACTGCTTTGGACAGGGCACAGGAAGCGGGTATTGATGATGTGGGAATAGGTGCTTTGTTTGGCTTATACGATTGGCGTTTTGAAGTGCTTGCTTTGGTTAGGCATGCGAATCATTTTGAAGCTTGCTATAATGTGGGGCCACATACCATATCTTTTCCCAGGGTGAAAGATGCGTCCGGACAAAATCTGAAAACGAACTATTTTGTAAGCGATGAAGATTTTACTAAACTGATAGCTATCTTGAGATTGGCTGTACCTTATACAGGAATGATCCTGACAGCAAGAGAACCTGCTGCCTTAAGAGATGAAATAATACAGTATGGAGTTTCGCAAATAGATGGTGGAACTAATATTGAGATTGGTAGCTATGCGGAAAAAATAGCTCAGGAAAGGAATCTGAACAGAGGACAGTTTCAGATAAATGATGACAGGCCTTTGAATGATATAATCGATGAATTGCTTGATCAGGGTATGATTCCTTCTTTCTGCACAGCTTGTTACAGGCTTGGCAGGACAGGAGAACATTTCATGGAATTCTCTGTNCCNGGATTCATNAAGCGTTATTGTACTCCTAATGCCATTCTTACGCTGGCAGAATATCTTATTGATTATGCACCTCAACATACTGCAGATAAGGGGTGGGGTGTTATTTATTCNACGATTGATAANATGGAAGATGAGAATATGAAAGCTTCTATCCTTGAGAAGATAAAACTGTTAAAGTTGGGAAAGAGAGATTTGTATTACTAATTCTTACTGATAATTATTANAGATTATGGCACGTGATTTAAAACCGCACATTGGAATTTTTGGTCGAAGAAATGTGGGCAAGAGTTCATTTATCAATTCACTGACGGGACTTGATGTGGCTATTGTGTCTGAGGTTCCGGGTACTACAACTGATCCTGTAAAGAAATCAATGGAGATTCTGGGAGTTGGACCTGCCATTATTATTGATACAGCGGGTATTGATGACAGTGGGGAACTTGGCGAAAAAAGGATTGCAAAGACGTTGGATGTAATTAAGCAAATAGATTGTGCTATATTACTCATTACGGATAATACCTTTGGCGAATTTGAAGAAACACTGATACGGAAATTTTATAAAGCCGATGTGGACTGCCTGATTGTATATAACAAAGTGGATATGGAACCCTTGCTGAACAGTACAATAAAGGAAATACAGCAATATACCAATGCGCCTATTGTCGAGTTTAGCGCAAAAACAAATTTCAATATTAACTGTGTTATCGAAACGCTTAAAAGTATTATTCCCGAAACGGCTTATCAAAAGCCTTCATTATTGAAAGGATTGATTAATCGTGGTGATATTGTTTTGCTTATTACTTCAAATGATTCTGAAGCTCCGGAGGGCAGACTTATTCTACCTCAGGTAATGGCCATTCGTGATGTACTGGATAATGGAGCTATTAATATTGTTGTAAACGTGACGGAACTGGAGTTGTTCTTGCATAGCACAGGTATAAAACCCAAATTGATTATAACAGATAGTCAGGCATTTAAGACTGTAAATAAGATTGTTCCTCCTGATATTCCCTTAACTGGTTTCAGCGTGGCTTATGCTCACATGCGAGGTCCTTTTGACGATTATGTGAAAGGGGCCGGAAAAATATCAGATCTGAAAGATGGCGATCGCATTTTAATTCTGGAATCGTGCACGCATCAGGTTAGTTGTGATGATATCGGGAGGTTTAAAATCCCGAAATGGCTGAGAGAATATACGAAAAAGCAATTGGACTTTGATGTTGTTGCTGGTCTGGACGAAATAAAGAACCCTATAACGGATTATGCACTGGTTATTCAGTGTGGTAGTTGTATGATAACACGGAAACAGGTCTTTAGTCGTCTGGCTGAGGCTATTGAAGCAGGTGTCCCAGTTACAAACTATGGATTGACTATTGCCTGGATAAATGGAATCTTTGAAAGAGCAATAGCTCCTTTTATGAGTTGATGTATGTTGACGGTAAGCGAAATATTAAACAGGCAGGAGTTGTCAAGAGAAGATATTATCCGCTTACTATCTATTACAGATAAAGAAGAGCACGATGAGTTAATAAAACGNGCTTATTCAATAAAGNAGAGAATTATTGGCAGAAAAGTATACCTGAGAGGGTTGATTGAGTTTTCCAACTATTGCAGAAAGAACTGCNATTATTGTGGAATAAGAAGCGGAAATCATAAAGTTTCCAGATATTCTCTTTCTGATGANGAAATTTTAGAGATTGTTGAATTTGCACAGGAAAATCACTTGAAAGGCATTGTTCTTCAGTCGGGAGAACTAAGTANCGAAGAGTTTGTAAATAGAATAACGGCATTAATAGCTAAAATAAAGAAAGTTACAAATCCGGATTTCCGTATTACTCTTTCTCTTGGAGAGCAGTCTTTGGATACGTACAAAAGTTGGTTTGATGCAGGTGCTCAGAGATATTTGCTGAGAATTGAAACATCCAGCGAAGAACTGTATAATAAGATACATCCTTCAGATGAGTTGCATAGCTTTAAAACACGTCTGAAATGTTTGGATTATCTTCGGGAAACTGGCTATATGACGGGAACGGGAGTGATGATTGGTTTGCCTTTTCAAACGATTGAGAACCTTGCAGACGATTTATTGTTTATAAAAGAAAGGGATATTGATATGGTAGGAATGGGGCCATATCTTGAACATGCGGATACGCCCTTATACAATTATAAGGATTTGCTGATGCCTCTTAACGAACGGTTCAATTTATCCATTCGTATGATTGCTGTTTTAAGGATATTGATGCCGGATATTAATATTGCATCGACTACAGCTCTTCAGTCGATTATTCCAATGGGAAGGGAAATTGGTTTGAAAGCCGGTGCAAATGTAGTAATGCCAAATCTTACGCCATTGAAATACAGGCGCAGTTATCTTCTTTACGAAAACAAGCCATGTATCAATGAAGATGCGGATGATTGCCTGAATTGTTTAGCTAAAAGGATAAAGATGATTGGTGAAGAGGTTGCATACAATGATTATGGTGATTCTAAACATTATATTAATAGAAACCTAATAGTATAATCTCTATGATAACAGAAGACGACATTTGCAATGTTCACATGATGACTGAAGAGGAGAAATATTATCTTCTTAAGAATGTTATTATTGATTATGATCGGAATGAGGATAATCTGATTCAGATTTTGCATATGGCACAGGCTATATTTGGTTATCTTCCTACTGAGGTGCAGCATTTTATAGCCAGTGAGATGGATTTGTCTGTTTCGAAAGTAAATAGCGTTCTTACATTTTATTCTTTCTTTTCCACAAAACCGAAAGGGAAATATACTATTGCTGTTTGTTTGGGAACAGCCTGCTATGTTCGTGGAGGTAAAGAGGTGCTGAATAAACTGAAAGATGAATTGGGTATTGATGTGGGCGAAACTACTCCGGACAAGAGGTATTCACTTACTGTGATGCGTTGCATAGGCTCTTGTGGACTTGCTCCGGCTATGACTATCAATGGCAAGGTGTATAAACAGGTTAACCCCAATAGAATAAAACGAATATTGGGAACTTTGAAATAGACCAAAAAATCTAATCTATAAATCTATGAAAATCAATACAATCAAAGATCTTGAATCGATAAAGAATGATTTTCTGAACAAAGAAAAAGCATTTCAGTTTACCGCTCATATTTGTTATGGTGCGGGCTGTATATCTTCTGATTGCAAGAAATTCAAGGAGGCGTTTGAGCAGGCTTTGGAACATGAGCACTTACAATCGAAAGTGAGGATAAAGCTGACCGGATGTATGGGAGCATGTACCTTGGGGCCGACTCTAATCATCAATCCGGGCAACACATTATATTGCAATCTTAATCCTGCAAGTGCTTCATTTATAGTGAATGAACATATTAAAGAAGGGAGAATTGCCGAAAGATTCTGCTATAAAAACCGTGAGACTGGTGAAGTAATTCCTGATTTAAATGAAATCCCCTTCTTTAAACATCAGAAAAAGATTGTACTTCAGAAATGTGGAACTATAGATTATGCATCAGTTGATGAGTATATTGCGCATGATGGATATTTTGCATTGGCTAAAGCGCTTACCATGAATCCAATAGAAGTTGTTGATGAAATTAAAAATTCAGGATTGAGAGGTCGTGGTGGTGGTGGCTTCCCAACAGGAACTAAATGGGAAATGGCAAATAAGGTAAGTAGCGACCTGAAATATCTTATTTGTAATGCAGATGAAGGTGATCCGGGTGCATTTATGGATAGAAGTCTGCTAGAAGGAGATCCTCATTCTGTGATTGAAGGTATGTTGATTGCCGGTTATGCTATTGGTGCTTCAAAAGGCGTAGTCTATATAAGAGCTGAGTACCCTATTGCGATTGAAAGATTGACTATGGCTATCAAAGCATCGCAGGAACTAGGAATTCTTGGAGATAATATTCTTGGAAGCAAGTTTAGTTTTGATATTGTAATCCGAATTGGAGCTGGAGCTTTTGTTTGTGGAGAAGAGACTGCATTGATGGAATCGGTGGAAGGAAAGAGGGGAGAACCCAGACAGAAACCTCCTTATCCGGTGCAGAGTGGTTTGTTCGGGAAGCCTACAGTTATCAACAATGTAGAGACATTGGGCAATGTTGCTCAAATTATATTAAATGGTTCAAAATGGTTTTCTTCCATTGGTACAGATAAAAGTAAAGGCACAAAAGTGTTTGCTTTGGCCGGAGCTATAGTAAACAAAGGATTAATCGAAGTTCCAATGGGCACTACGCTCGGCGAGATTCTTTTTGATGTAGGTGGAGGAATTCCGAGAGGGAAGTTATTCAAGATGGCACAAACCGGAGGTCCGTCGGGTGGTTGCCTTACTGCTGAGCATCTTAATACTCCTATTGATTACGAATCTCTTACGAAACTTGGAGCAATTATGGGCTCTGGTGGTTTGATCTGTACCGATGAAGATACATGTATGGTTGATATGGCTCGATTCTTTATGGATTTTGTTCAGGATGAATCGTGCGGAAAGTGTGTTCCGTGCCGTATAGGAACAAAGCGGATGCTGGAAATACTAGAAAGGATCACACGTGGAGAGGGAAAAGAAGGGGATGTTGAGCTTTTGATTGAACTCGGAGAATCAATCAAAGATTCAGCTATTTGCGGTTTAGGGCAGACAGCTCCCAACCCTGTTCTTAGCACAATTAAATATTTCAGGCATGAGTATGACGAGCATATAAAGATGGATTATTGTAGGGCCGGGGTTTGTGGCAGTCTTTTCCTTGCCCCTTGTCAGAATGCCTGTCCTGCAAAGGTTAATGTTCCCGGTTATGTTGCTTTGATAGCTGCAGGAAGAGTGCGCGATGCATATAACCTTATTCGTCAGGAAAATCCATTTCCATCTATTTGTGGTAGGGTTTGTACTCATCCATGCGAGAGTAAATGTCGTCGTGCTCAGATTGATGATCCTATTGCAATAGCCGACTTGAAACGTTATGCAGCCGACTTTGTATATAATTCAGGAGAACCGTTGGTAACTCTCAGTTTTCCTAAGAATGGAAGTTCGGTTGGTATAATTGGTGCAGGTCCGTCCGGATTAACTTGTGGATATTATTTGTCACGGCTTGGTTATACAGTTGATATATACGAGGAGAAAGATGTTGCAGGTGGAATTCTGGCTTACGGTATTCCTGAATACAGGTTACCAAAAGAAGAGTTGAAAAAGGAAATCGATGCAATTGTTCAGTCGGGAATTAATATTATCTACAACACAAAGGTTGGAAAGGACATCACATTCAGTGAATTGAAAGAAAAGTATAATGCGATATATATTTCAATAGGAACTCAGCTTTCACGAAAGATTGGTATAGAAGGAGAGGAAAAGGGCGGAGTGTATCACGGACTCGATTTCCTTAGAGATATCAGCATGAATAAAAAAGTGAAAGTTAAGGGAATTGTTGCTGTTATTGGAGGTGGTAATACAGCTATTGATGCAGCAAGATCTGCTCTTCGCCTTGGAGCTAAAGAGGTGCATATACTCTATAGAAGGAAAATGGAAGAGATGCCTGCTGACAGAAGGGAAATAGAAGATGCAATAGAGGAAGGAGTAATCTTGCATGAATTAGTAGCTCCGGTTCGTTTCGTGGGCGATGGAAAGGTTACAGGTATTGAATGCGTGAAAATGATACCCGGAAAGTTTGGAAAAGACGGCAGACGGATACCGGTTGAGGTAATTAACTCTATGTTTATGATGGATATTGATATGGCTATTCCGGCAGTGAGTCAGTATTCAGATTTACCTTTTATTCCAAAGGGTGAGGTTGGAGTAACCGATTGGGGAACATTTATCGTTGATCCGGAATCGCAGATGACCACTCAACCTGGAATTTTTGCAGGAGGAGATATTGCCCGTGGCTCTGATGTGGTAATTACTGCTATTGCCGATGGTAAAAATGCAGCAAGATCAATTGATAAGTATTTAGGTGGAACCGGAAAACTAAATATTGGTGAGCCGATAGAGATACCTACAAGAGGAGTGGATGAAGGAATTACAGTTGAACATGAACGGTTTGAAATGCAATCTCTTGATCCGAAAGAACGGGAAGGAAACTTTGATGAGGTGCGGTTAGGTTATCACAAACTAAACGCAATAGCAGAATCAATGAGATGTTTAAGATGCTCTGATCGTAATACTGATCGTAGTTCGGAAGATTAAAAAGCTAAAATTAAGTGCTATGATAAATCTGATAATAAATGATAAAGCTGTTCAGGTAAAAGAGGGAACTACCATTTTTGAAGCTGCAAAACAGAATCATATATTAATCCCTCACTTCTGTTATATGGAGAATGTACATCAGATTGGATCGTGCCGTATTTGTGTTGTAGAAGTGGAAGGTGCTAAAAATCTGATGGCATCGTGTGTAACCGAAGCTAAAGAAGGAATGGTTATCCATACCAATTCGGAAAGAGTACGCAATGTCAGAAAAGTAATCTACGAGCTGATGCTTTCAGATCATCCTAAGAATTGTCTCACTTGCTGGAGAAATCAGAATTGTGAGTTGCAGGAACTAGGTAATTTAATTCAGGTTGATGAGTATAGGTATGAAGGTGCCAAATCAAAAGAATTTGTAGACAGTTCCAGTCCGTCAATAGTTCGCGATAGTTCAAAGTGCGTTCTTTGTCGCCGATGTGTAACCGTATGTAATCAGGTTCAGGGCGTTTGTCTCATGAATCCACATCATCGCGGTTTTTCTACATTTATAGGACCATCGGAAGATGAGCTTTTGGGAGAATCAATTTGTACCAACTGTGGTCAGTGTGTTTTGGTATGTCCTGTTGGAGCCTTGAAAGAGAAAGACTCAACACAAGAGGTATGGGAAGCCTTGTATGATAAATCTAAAACCGTTATTGTGCAGACAGCTCCGGCCGTGCGTGCAGCACTTGGAGAATTGTTTGGTTATGAACCTGGTACATTGGTTACAGGCAAGATGGCTTCGGCCTTGCACAATATCGGTTTTAAGTATGTTTTTGATACCAATTTTGCTGCCGACCTAACTATTATGGAGGAAGGATCTGAATTTCTGCAAAGATTAAAAGATATGTTTTCTTCTAAGAAAAATGAGGTTGTTCTCCCAATGATTACCAGCTGCAGTCCGGGCTGGATAAAGTACGTAGAGCATCATTACCCAGATCAGTTGGCTCATCTGTCTAGCTGTAAATCTCCTCACATGATGTTGGGAGCATTAACTAAGTCTTATTTTGCAGAAAAGGTTGGCATTGATCCGAAATCTATTTTTATGGTTTCAGTTATGCCTTGCACGGCTAAAAAGTTTGAGATAATTCGTCCGGAGATGTATAATAACGGATTAGCAAATGTAGATGCAGTGATTACTACCCGTGAGTTGGGACGAATGATTAAAGACGCGGGGATTGATTTTAGAAACCTACCAGATGGAACGTTTGACAGNCCGTTGGGATTNTCTTCCGGTGCTGCCGATATATTTGGTACAACCGGTGGTGTAATGGAAGCAGCTTTACGTACNGTATATGAGTTNGTTACGGGTCGTGAACTTCCTACGGAAAAGCTTCACTTAAAACCTCTTATGGGACTAAAAAGAATNAAGACNGCNGAACTGAAGATAGAAAAACCATTACCGGAGTTTAATTTTCTGGCAGGAGTAACCTTAAGGGTTGCCGTTACAAGCGGGTTGATAGGTGCAGCTGAATTAATGGAAGAAATNAAGAACGGCACAAGTACATATCATTTCATTGAAGTAATGGGTTGCCCCGGTGGATGTATCAGCGGAGGCGGGCAGCCACGACCGGTTAATGATGCATACAGGATGAAGAGACTCGATGCTATTTACAGAGAGGATGAAGGGAAAACTTTACGAAAATCACATGAAAACCAGGATATAAAGACTTTATATAGTGAATTCCTTGGTGCACCTCTTGGACATAAATCGCACGAACTGCTTCATACAGTTTATACACCACGAAAAAAAGACTAAACAATATTCTTTTGGATATACTATTCATTATTTATTCAATATTAAGCTATATACTATCCTGAAGATAATAAATGAGGATAACTTTTATACCTATAATATCAGATAATTAATTAAATTAAATTTCTTTATTAATAAGTCGAAGTTTGAGTGTTTATTTTCTTGTTTGTTTGTTTAGTTGAGAATATATTTTTAGTATATTTGCTGCATATAATAAATTATATCCTTTTAAACAAAGAAAAACAACATGAAAAAACTCTTTTCGATTTTCCTGATTTGTTCGTGTTTAACGTGCGGTAGTACGATGAAAGCGGGCAATTACGATCTAATTCCTCTCCCAAATTCATTGGTACAGAGTGAAGGACGTTTTGTATTGAATGATAAATGTGAATTTATTGTTCAGAAGGGACTGGACAGTAAGTTTACCAAGGTGGCAGAAGATTTTGCAAAACAATTGAATCTTACTTCTGGTATCAATGTTAAGGTAAGTACTAAAGCTGCTAAGAAAGCTGTTAGTAATACTATCACTGTTGTTCTGAACAAAAAAGTTCCGGCAGAAGGTTATAAATTAGACGTAGAAAAAGACAAGGTTCTTATTGAAGCATCTGCACCCGAAGGTTTCTTTCACGCTATTCAGACAGTAAAACAATTACTTCCTGCTGCTGTTTTTGGTAAAACATTGGTAAAGGACCAGAAATGGGAGCTTGCTTGTGCCAAAATCAGCGATGCTCCTCGTTTTAGTTACAGAGGTATGCATCTTGATGTATCACGTCATTTTTTCAGTGTTGATGAAGTGAAAAAGTACCTTGATGTAATGGCTTTGCATAAATTGAATAAATTTCACTTCCATCTTACAGATGACCAGGGATGGAGAATTGAAATTAAAAAATATCCGGAACTTACAACTATTGGAAGCCAGCGTGCATACACAATGGTGGGTAAAAACTGGGGAAGTTCTGATGGTAAACCTCATGGAGGATTTTACACTCAGGAACAAATAAAAGAGATTGTGAAGTATGCACAAGATCGTTTTATCACAATTATTCCTGAAATTGACCTTCCAGGACACATGGTAGCAGCTTTGGCTAGTTATCCAAGTCTTGGTTGCACTGGCGGCCCTTACAAGGTTTCTACAGAATGGGGAGTACTTGATGATGTATTATGTGTAGGAAAAGAAGAAACATTTACTTTCCTTGAAAATGTATTGACCGAAGTTATGGAACTATTCCCTTCTAAGTATATTCATATTGGAGGTGATGAATGCCCAAAAGTTCGCTGGGAAAAATGTCCGGTTTGCCAGGCAAAGATTAAGGAACTTGGATTGAAAGCAGACGAAAAACATTCTGCTGAGGCTAAATTACAAAGTTATACAATGACTCGTATCGAGAAATTCCTGAACGATAAAGGTCGTATGATTATTGGATGGGATGAAATACTCGAAGGAGGTCTTGCTCCTAATGCAACTGTAATGTCATGGAGAGGAATGGAAGGCGGTATAGAAGCTGCTCGTCAGGGACATGATGTAATTATGACTCCAGGTTCTCATCTGTATTTCGACCATTATCAATCTTTAGATCCTAGAGAACCACTTGCTATCGGAGGATTTACTCCTGTAGAAAGAGTTTATTCATTTGAACCGGTTCCTGCAGAATTGACAAAAGAAGAAGCAAAACACATTCTTGGTCCTCAGGCTAATTTGTGGACCGAATATATTGAATCAGAAGATCATCTGGAGTATATGCTGGTTCCTCGTTTAGCTGCATTAAGCGAAGTACAATGGACAAATGCTGATAAGAAAGACTATGCAAGTTTTACTTCACGCATTAGCCATATTGCAGATATCTATGATGTAATGGGATTGAATTATGCTAAACATATTTTTGAAGCAACTCCTTCTTATGCTGTAAATACAGAAAAAGGATGCGTGGAAGTTACTTTAAAAACAATTGGTGATGCTCCAATTTATTATACAATAGACGGAACAGAGCCTACTGTAAATAGTACTAAATACACAGCTTCGGTTGAAATTCCTTATTCTTGTACACTTAAAGCAATGGTGGACAGAAAGAATATGAAACTGCGTAATGTAGAAAAAACATTCTCTTTCACTAAATCAACTGCTAAGAAAGCAACATTGAACACAACACCAAGCAAGAAGTTTGAATGTAATGGTGCTGCTACTTTGGTAGATGGTATCCGTGGTGGTAAAAACTACAATGATAGTTGGGTAGGTTTCCAGGCCGAACCAATGAATTTAGTTATCGATTTAGGAGAAAATACAAAAGTTAAGTCAGTTCGTTTAGGTACCAACTCTGCGAAAGGCGACTGGGTATTCCCTCCAAAAGATATCACTGTTTACCTTTCTGCTGATGGTCAGAATTTCAAAGAAGCTGCTAAACTAGTTCTTCCGGAAGCTCAAAAAGGAGATAAGGACGGAGTGAATGATTATACTCTTGGTTTTGCTCCAACACAAGCTAAATTTGTGAAAGTAATCGTTAATAACGTTACTTCTATGCCTCAATGGCATGGTGGTAAAGGCAAAGCTGCAAATGTGTTTGTAGACGAAGTATGTGTTGAATAATATTTCAGAGAAAAATAGAAAAGCTAAGGGCGCTCAATGGTTGTTGAACGCCCTTCCTTTTAACTCTGGTCAGAGGATTATATAACTTAGATCAGAAGTTTATCTGTTGTTTGTATTTACTCCTTCTACTTGGTTTTCTTCATTATTATTGTTTAAATCATCATTTGATATTCCTTTCTTTGCTTTCTTTGCAGCAGATGTTTTGAGAGTTCCAAATCTGTATGACAGACTTATTCTGAAATCGCGTGCATTGATATAATTTACATTTTTCATAGTAAAACTCCTGTCGTTTGTTCTGCTTGTATATTCTTTTGTTTTCCAGAATGGATCATTGCAGGAGAGAGATACNGATAATTTTTTGTTCAGGAAGTCTTTGCTAACTGAAAAACTGGTAAAATAGAATGCCGATGTTTTTCCCTGCAGACTAACTCTTGGGGCAAAGTAACCTCCATTCAGATTTAAACGGAAGTTTTTAGGAAGTGTATATTGGAGCCCAGTATAGCAATTGTAAAAGAATCCATCTGTACTTAGCACATCTGTTGACGATGTTGCATCACTTTTCATGTTTACATAAAAAACGCCTCCGTTTATTATAAGATTGAAATTCTTAAAAGCATTCCAGTTGCCATACAAATTAAAACTGGTTCGTTGACTATGACCAATATTATCGTAGGTAGTTTGACTTACATTTGGCTTTTTAGGATCAATAAATGTGTAGCTTTCTATTCCATTATTTTCGAATCGATAACTTAAACTAAGATTAATATTAAGCTTGGGGGAGAATTTACTGTAATTCAAATTCAAGTTATGGCTTTTTTCCGGGTTTAGTTTTGGATTACCATAGCTGATGTTTTCAGGATCTGTATCATTTATATACGGATTCAGGTTTCTAATGCCTGGACGACGAATACGCATGGAATATCCAAAACTGATTTGTTCTGAAGGATTTTTCATATACGAAACAGTAGCCGAAGGAACTAAATTAGAATAGTTGACTTTAAAGTTCATCTCGGGAGAGAGAATGTATTTAACTTTCTGGCTAGTGCTTTCTTCGCGTACTCCGGCCTTAAATCCAAACTTCTTTATTTTGATGTCGTAACTGATATAAGTAGAATAAATTTCCTGTGTGTGCTTAAAGTCGTAAGACGGATCAATTACCAAAGTATCATTTTGCCAACGTTCCGTTTCACTGTTACTTTTACGGAGAATAAACTTTAAACCAGCTTCAAGCTTTTGCCCCTGCCAAGTTGGGCGTGTATAGTCAAGCTGCATTGTATGTTCATTTGTTGCGGCTTTATTTACGTTGTTCTGAGTACGTGCCAGAAATAGGGGAACAGCACCCGATAAGTTCTTTAATAAAGTGTTGCTTTTACTATCGTTAGGGTTGTTGTCGAATTTGTAAGAAACAGTAAGAAGTTCGTCCTTGCGATGCGTAGAACGCTGATAGTCTACATTTATGTCTGTTGAACCAAACGTTCTGGTTGATTTGCTGTATCTGTCATAACTGTAATATGGATTATATTCAGCATCTTTCATTTCAACCATGTAGTCTGAAATACCAGTTATTTTTCCGTTAAACCTTTCGACNGACAAGCTTACAAGATTAAGTGTGTCTATCTCGTAACTGGCCTCTACNGTNCCAAACTGAAACGGTCCTTTATTCTTTGAACGCCCGTTCTGAGTCATATATTTCTCTATGTTATTTACGAGATTTGTACGTTCCAGATAAGAATCATTGTAAGGCGTGTTGATGTAATTGTAATTGTAGTTTGCAGTAATGCCAAACTTTCCCGTTTTTAAAGATAAATAGGCTCCTCCACCTATGCGTCCTTGTGTGCTGGCATTACTCCGAATGGTAGCTGTATATCCTTGAATTCCACTTTTTACGGTAATGATATTAATAATTCCACCAACGCCTTCAGCATCATACTTGGCTCCGGGATCAGTTATTACTTCAACACTTTTAATAGAATTGGCAGGCATGCTTTTCAGAACATCGCTCGGGTTATTGCTTATCATGTTGGACGGCTTGCCATTCAGGTATATTTTAAANTCGGACGAACCTTTNAGTTGAATATTATCTTCATTGTCCACCGTAATCATTGGTATCTTACGAAACATTTCCAAAGTGTTGCTGGTTTTAGCCTCCGGGTCGTTTTCGATACTGTATGTCAGCTTATCTATTTCAACCTTTACTAAAGGCTTTTGCGCCACAACCACAACTTCATTTAGTAGTGCTGAAGTTTCAGTCATAAATATAGANCCNAAAGAAANCTGNTTTTGATTTGCGGTAAGAGAAAACCTTTTTACTGCTGGCTTCATGCCAACAAACTGTATAGCAATTGCATAATTGCCGGGNGAAGCATTAAANGAAGCCGTGAAATTTCCGTTATTATCACTTACCACCACCTTTAGCGGATTTTGTGGTGANCGNGCTGCGGCTATACTAAGNGTGGCATATTGTACNCCCTGACCGGATATAGAATCAATAACAGTTCCTTTAACCGTATATCCTGTCAGTTGNTCTGTTCTTCTNTGAGGCGTTTGAGCCACGNTGCTTAGTACGGAAATTAGCAGGAAAAGAATGAAACAAAGACTCCTCATATTTCCGTTATAATTTAGTTATTGGTAATGAATATACTGACGCTTCTTAAATAACATTTCAAAAATCAATTTGTTCGTCTCACAATATCAATAAAATAGAGTTTAAAAAGTAATATCTAAATATTTATGTTTTTGGTGTGATTTTTTAAATAAATAGTATATATTTGTATGTTATTATTGAAGAGTAGAAAGTGATGAAACAATTTACAGAACTGGTTGAGTATGCGTTGAAGGCCCCTTCCGGACATAATACGCAGCCTTGGAAATTTAAGTTAACAAGTAAAGGTCTTGATATTTATCCTGATTTTAGTCGTTCATTGTCTGTGGTGGATGGCAATAACAGAGAGTTGTATATTAGTTTAGGAACTACAACAGAGAATCTTTGTATTGCCGCACGTCATTTTGGATATCAGGATAGTGTAAGCATTCTTACAGATACCACTGGTGAATATTATGTTCATGTAGAATTAGAGAAAGCTGATAAAACTTATTCGGATTCTCTTTTCGAGCAGATCAATAAAAGACAGACCAACAGACGAATCTATACTAATAGGTCGTTGACTAAAGATACGTTGAAAGTTTTAAGGGACGTTCAGCTGGAGTATGGGGTACATGTTCACTTGTATGAGAAAAAAGATGCAGAATTCAATCAGCTGAAAGAGTTTGTTTACAGAGGTAATGAAATGCAGATGACAGACAGTGCCTTTAAAAAAGAACTTACCAACTGGATACGACTAAATAAAAAACAGGTTCTTAAATATAAAGATGGACTGACGTATGCTGTTATGGGTTCGCCATCAGTCCCTTCATGGATAGGAAAACCAATCATGAATTTTATGTTGACTCCTGAGGCACAAAACAAATCGGATAAGAAGAAAATAGAATCTTCATCTCTGCTGGCTCTTTTTACTGTTGAAAATAGTACGCCTTTAGATTGGATTGCTTTAGGACGCTCGCTTGAAAGATTTCTGCTAGAATCCACATTGTTGGGAGTAACCAATGCTTATTTAAATCAGCCATGTGAGATAAATTCGCTTGCCGATGAAATGCGAACCAGGCTTGATATAAATGGAGAATATCCAATGTTGCTTGTTCGCCTTGGACATGCTGTTTCTATGCCTTACTCGCCAAGAAAAGAGGTTAACGATATGGTATTTAATTAAAATCAGTGTTTAACTAGCCGTTTATTAATTGCATCTCAGGTAATATTGAATAATTTGTATAAACGGACTTATATTTTATACTATAAAAAAAAGATAGAAAGGATAAGCTTTCTATCTTTTTAACAGACCCATGTTTTTTATTATAAAAAAAGATAGAAAGCTTTTCCTTTCTATCTTTTTTATAATAAAACTATTTTTAAAGAATTATCCTTTTACTTCTTTTTTAGCTGCTTTTTTAACTTCACCTTTAGCTTCTTTGCATGCTTTTTTGCAATCTTTCTGGCATTCTTTTGAACAAGCTTTAGCGTCTTTGTTAGCTATTTTAGCGTCTTTGCAAGCTTCTTTACATGCAGCTTTGCATTCTTTTTTTCCAGCTTTTGCCATTTTAGCAGCGTCTTTGCATTCAGCCTTTGCATCTTTACATTCTGCTTTTGCTTCTTTACAACATGCTTTAGCTTTGTCTTTTTGTACTGTAGCAGTCTTCTCAGCTTTTTCTACTTTTTTTGATACTGTTTGTGCGTTTGCAGTGAAGCTAACAGCTGCAATGAATGCAGCAAATAAAATAATTTTTTTCATATTCGTTGTTTTTATTAGTTATCAGCCTGATCTCACACTTTCTTTAGAAAATGGGTTTAATGCAGACTTCAGCGTGTGAAAGTACAAAATAAAATGAAATAATAAATAGTAATATCCAAAAAAACGCAGAGTTTTTCTGCAAATTATAATTTGTTGAATTTTATTCTTCTAATTTTAAATATTTGTTAATTGAAACAATTGTTATTTTAATAGAAGCGTAAATGCAATTCTAGTCTAAGTATGGATAAAACAACAACGGGCAGAAAAGCTTATTCTTTTCTGCCCGTTGATTGAAACTATTTTAAATAAAGATTATTTCTTCATTTCCTTCTTCATATCTTTCTTCATTTCTTTCTTTGCATCCATAGTTCCTTTCTTTCCTTCTTTTGCTTTAGTCTTTACACCTTCTTTAGTGCATTTATAATCATTTTTGCATTTTGCTACAGCTTCCTGATATTGAGCTTTAGTAATCTTTCCCTCTTTCAATTCTTTATCATATTTGGCGAGAGCTTCTTTATACTTAGCTTCAGTATCAATTTTCTCAAATTTAGTAGTCGTTTTTGACTTCATGTCCTTAACAGTAGCTTGTGCTTTTGTTGCTTTTTCTTTCTGAACAGAAGCAGCTTTCTCTGTTTTCTCAACTTTTTTATTTACTGTTTGAGCGTTTGCTGCGCTGAAACTTGCTGCAAATATAAATGCAGCCAATAGAACTAATTTTTTCATATAATCCTCCTTAAATAGTTAATCCTATTGATAACATATTAAGGAGCAAAATTGTTTAATAGTTTAACGAAAATTATTCAGCACTGTGCTTATCTTTTTCAAATCGCACAAACTGAAGGTTTTTCTTTAGTTTGTTATCAGCCCTGAAACAAATTTTCTGTGCTCTTACCTTTGATGGAGTACATTCTTCGGGAGTATCAAAACCATCACTGGTAGCAGAAAGGGTGAAGATGCCCAGGTTGTCGAGATAAACACTGTCGCCATTGTGCAGATGCTCTTCCATTAAATCAACTAATCCCGACAAGGTTGACAGGATATCTCCTTTTGAAAGGGAGCAACGATGTGATAGTTCTTCGGCCAGATTGGCAATATGTACCTTTTCATTGCGGATTGGAACTGCGTAGTATTTTGTTGTTTTATCTTTCAGTGCGGAACGTTTTGTTTTTACTCTATATCTAAATGCCATTATTATTAGTGAGTTTTTAATTTATACTAGGAATATTTTTCGTTTGATGTATATCAAATATAGTGTTTGATATACATCAAACGTATGCTTAGATGTACATCATAATACTGCTTTGATGTACATCAAACTAAATACAATATTACGGATATTTAATGAAGTCCGCAAACATATTTGATAAAATATTTAGCAATATTGGACAAGAATAATCAGCAAACTCACTTTATCTTTGCACTATCAATTAAAACAAAGAAGTATGGAAATAAAATCGTCAACACGGGAAGAATATTTGAAAAGAGTGAATGTTGTAGTAGATTACATCAATAACCACCTCGACGAAGAACTCGATTTGCAAAAGCTGGCTGAGATGTCAAACCTGTCAACTTATCATTTTCATCGAATCATGAAAGCTTTTCTGGGCGAAACACTCGGAGCATACATAATAAGAGTAAGGCTGGAAACCGCCGTCCGTCTGCTTCGGTATACCGACCTTCCTGTGGAGCAAATAGCCTATAGCGTGGGTTATGAGATGCCTTCTTCTTTATCGAAATCGTTCAAACAATTTTATGATATAACTCCNTTAGAATACCGTAACAATAAAAACTTTGTAATTATGAAACCTGTACAATTAAATCCGGATTTGAATTTGAAATCGCCTAAGGTGATAGATATTGAAACTAAAAAAGCAATTTATATCCGTTTAACCGGAGCATATTCCGAACTCGACTTTTGTGGNGCATGGGGNAAACTTTGGGCGTATGTGAAAGAGAATAAACTTTTCTCGGCAGGCATTGAGCATATCAGCATTTATTATGATGATCCTAAGGTTACAACATCTGAGAAGCTTCGCACAGACGTTTGTCTTGTACTTCCAAAACCGGCAGAACCAAAAGGTGAAATAGGAGTGAAGGAGATTACTGGAGGCAAGTATGCTGTTTTCTTGTATCAAGGTCCTTATACAAACCTGGGAATTGTGTATGATACCATCTTCGCAAAATGGCTTCCCGATTGTGGATACGAACTTCGTAACGCTCCGTTGTATGAGAAATATATAAATGATCCTTCACGCACGGAAGAAGCCAAACTGAAGACGGAGATTTATATTCCGTTGCAGTAATGGTTTGCAATCAAAATAAACTGAATAACCCGGATAAAACTGTTATATATTGTTTTGTTCGGGTTTTTAATTTTCGATAATAGCCCTTGATTTTTGTATTTTTTTCATTGAAATGGTGAGGGATGACTGTATTTGGTGATGGATAATNAGNCTTTGGTGAGGNTTNATTTTGCATCCCTCACCCCTGAAAAGGCTTATCTATAAATGGTTTTAGTGAAAATGGTGAGGGTAGTGAGGGATGATTTTGATTTAAAAAAATATAGAGAAGAGAATTGTATTTGCTTGAAAATAAGCTCGAACTGTCTATGCTTTATCGCTCATTTTAATAAACTCCTTCGAAAAAGTGTGCTCAAAGTGCAAAAACTCCTTCGAAAAAATGTATTCTCTTACAGAAACTCCTTCGATTTTTTGTAAAAGAAGGAAGTAATGATGAAAAAAAGTTGCTCGTACTTCCATGTCTGATTTCCGTGAAGAAGAATGGCTGACTAATTTTCCTCTGTATTCTATATGNGAGCTGACTANTTATATTGAAGACAAACAGNTATAAACAAAGACCTTTATTTCAAAAATAACATTTCATTTTGTTACATATTCCAAAAAAGCACTAACTTTGTGCCATATTCTCATATAAGGGGTGCCTCAATATAACGGGCTGAGATTATACCCATAACCTCAGCCGGTTATATTGAGGCACCCCTTATAAGAGAATATGGCACAAAGTTTGTTACATATTCCAAAAAAGCACTAACTTTGTGCCATATTCTCATATAAGGGGTGCCTCAATATAACGGGCTGAGATTATACCCATAACCTGATCCGGGTAATGCCGGCGGAGGGAACGAAAGATAGAAAAGACCCCTTTTCTGTTTTATTTAACTAAAAATAGGTATGAAAAAGAAAGTACAGATGCTTGTCGGCTTAACACTGATTGGCTCATCGTCTTTTGCGCAGGTAAAGGATAGCCTGCGTTTGGTAAGACTGCAGGAAGTGCAGGTAGTTGGAACACGCGCAACGGCTAAGACTCCGGTTGCATTCTCAAATGTTAGTAAGGATCAAATTAAAAAGCAGAACTTCGGGCAGGATATTCCCTTCTTGCTTACTATGACTCCTTCGGTGGTAGCAACTTCCGATGCCGGAGCAGGAGTAGGGTATACAGGTATACGAGTTCGTGGAACGGATGCTTCACGTATCAATGTTACTGCCAATGGCGTGCCTTTGAACGATGCCGAGTCTCACACGCTTTATTGGGTAGATATGCCCGATTTTGCTTCGTCTATTGAAGATCTTCAGATTCAGCGCGGAGCCGGAACCTCTACTAATGGTGCGGGTGCGTTTGGTGCAAGTATTAATATGAAAACGGAATCTATTTCAGCACTTCCTTATGCCGAAATTAATGGTTCGTATGGATCATTTAATACGCACAAGGAAACATTTAAAGTTGGAACTGGGTTGCTGAAAAGCCGATGGGCTTTCGATGCCAGATTATCTAATCTTGCTTCAGACGGATATATTGACCGGGCTTCTACAGATTTGAAATCGTTCTTTGCCCAGGCTGGATATTATGGTGATAACGACATCTTTAAATTTATAGTTTTCGGCGGAAAGGAAAAAACTTATCATGCTTGGAATGGTAACGAAGACCTCGCTGGAAAAGGTCGTCGTTATAATCCTTGCGGTGAAATTCAAGATGCCGACGGAAATGTGATTGGTTTTTATAAGGATCAGACTGATAACTATACTCAAACTAATTATCAGATGCTTTACACTCATATTTTTTCACCAAAGTGGAACATGAATCTGACATTACACTATACTGATGGAGAAGGTTATTATCAGGAATATAAGAACAAAAGATCTTTGGAAGAATACGGACTTCAACCTTTTGTATATTATGGTAAGCTGATAGAAAAGAGTGATTTGGTTCGTCAGAAAAGAATGGATAATGGTTTTGGCGGAGGAGTGTTCTCCTTTAATTATTCTTCCGGCCGTTTACAAGCCTCTTTAGGTGGAGCTGCAAACGAATACAAGGGTAATAATTACGGTAGAGTAATCTGGGTGAAGAATTATTTTAATACTGTGCTTGATCCCGATCACGAATATTATCGTAACAATTCAGATAAAACGGATGCTAATATTTATTTGAAAGCAAGCTATGAATTGCTTAAAGGATTAAGTGCTTACGGGGATTTGCAGTATCGATACATTCATTACACTATTGATGGTTTGAATGATAAGTGGGACTGGACTAAGACTCCGGGCGGAATGCAGACTTTGGCAGTAGATAACAACTATAACTTCTTTAATCCGAAGGCTGGTCTTTTCTGGCAGATGAATAAAAATAATTCTGCTTATGCTTCGTTCTCTGTGGCTCATAAAGAACCTACCCGTAATAACTTTACGGATGCTAAGTTTGGCAAGACTCCTTCTTCAGAAAGATTGTTCGATTATGAAGCCGGATATACATATAATGATTCTCGCTTCCTTGTAGGTGTGAACTTTTACTACATGAAGTATAAAGATCAGCTTATTCTTACCGGTCAGACAAATGATATTGGTGAGCCACTTGCTGATAATGTTCCTGATAGTTACCGTGTAGGTATGGAATATATGCTTGGTGCAAAGATTACTTCCTGGTTGAGATGGGATGGAAACGCAACTTTAAGTCAGAATAAGATTAATAATTATACTGAATATCTTGATAATTATGATGCAGACTGGAAGCCATTGTATACTCAAACATCTAACTACGTAGGAAAAACAACAATTGCTTATTCTCCAAGTGTAATAGCAAATAGCATGTTTACATTTACTTATAGGAATTGGGATGCAGCACTTCAATCAAGTTATGTAGGTAAACAATATCTTTCTAACTCTAAGCAAGAAGATTGTGTTCTCGATGCTTACTTTGTAAATAACCTCCGTTTGGGGTATACGTTCAGTCTGCCTGCATTTAAATCAATTCATTTAGCTCTTTCAATCAATAATCTGTTTAATGAGAAATATGAAAGTAACGGATATGGATATAGCTCTTATGTGATTGATGCAGATGGAAGTAAAACACGTTATAACGGTGCCGGTTATTTTGCTCAGGCAGGAACAAACATTTTGGCTGGAATTACGTTGAAATTCTGATAAAGAAAATATACTATAATGGATTATCTTGAAATTATAGGCACACTAATAGGCTTGCTTTATCTCTACTTAGAGTATAAAGCAAGTATCTATTTGTGGTTTGCCGGAGTTGTTATGCCGCTTGTATACATATATGTGTTTTATGCTGCGGGACTTTATGCAGATATGGGTATTAATATCTATTATTTACTGGCCGGTTTGTACGGGTTAGTGATGTGGATGAAAAAGTCCGACCAAAAAGAAGTTCTCTCTATCTCAGGGTACAAATAACAACAAGTCCGTCATTAATTTACGAAACCGTTTAGGCAAAACAGGACTAGACCTTTTCTCCACTTTTTATACGCGTTTGGACTAAAAAATAAATTGCGAAACTTTCTCTTAGAGGCAGCGGGTTGATATCGTTGCCCTTAAGAAGGGAAATGACTGTTTGAGTAGCCATTCGAGGTAGGCGTCGTTGGTAGTATAAAGACAAAATCAGTTTTCTCGATTTCCAATCAAAAAAAAAACCCCCTACTTGCCTTTTAGAGCGTATCGGTCTTATTACCCGTCTCCAAAAGAATCGGCTACAGTCATTGCCCATTAAAAAAGTAATAAGGTTTCGTAATTATTGTAGTAGCAAAAAGGTTAAAACTTTATCGGTTTATGTCGATATGCCTTTCATTGTTTGGCATATCTTATCAAACCTCCTATGTTGGAACAACATTCTAATGTTTCGGTGTAGTTTCGTGTTGTTTGGGTGGTTTGTTAGGGTTTGGTTGGTTAACCGAGTTTATATTAATATACGGGGTCGTTGGTGTTTAAGGTTATTACGAAATTTCGGGTCATTTTTACTCAGACGTATTCCCTTGGCATGATAGGTCATTATTTGCTTTAGTCCTATTTGTCGATAAGTGTTTGTTTTTTCATAGCCCGTTTTCTATTATTAATAGCCCGTTCCTTCATAAATTGGAGCCTTCATATTCGTTTTATCCAGCCCGAGAGAGG
>JGI20225J20221_1000050_pt6 | contig 26494 bp, 25 predicted proteins | sample BioMet4_FD_20221 | JGI IMG/M metagenome (IMG submission 20221)
TTTCACAGTGCAGATGGTGGCAAAAGTCCTGTAGTTTACAGGAAGGAATTTTATAACGAACCCCTTAAAAATATTGCCTAAAAAGGTGTTGACATTTCATGTCAACAAGCCGTAACGTTGGAAACACCTCCACGTGTGTGGAGAAAACTATATCTGATGCTGACGCTCAGTCTCTTGTTGAGAAACACCTCCACGTGTGTGGAGAAAACTGCAGATACTGCTCAGTGAGAGCGACACCGCCGGAAACACCTCCACGTGTGTGGAGAAAACGCTTCTATCGGAGTGCACACCTCCTCCTGAATAGAAACACCTCCACGTGTGTGGAGAAAACTGATAGTGACGCGCAAAAAAAAGCGATTAAGTAGAAACACCTCCACGTGTGTGGAGAAAACAGTTAGATACTTACTCGCGCGGTCTGTATACCGGAAACACCTCCACGTGTGTGGAGAAAACAACATGATGCTGGTGCACTCTCCCGCGCGGGTAGAAACACCTCCACGTGTGTGGAGAAAACTCCAGGTATCTTTCCGAGAAGTTTGAATACCTGGAAACACCTCCACGTGTGTGGAGAAAACCCATCACTTCCACCACTTCAACTACTGGCAGTGGAAACACCTCCACGTGTGTGGAGAAAACCATTGTCGTTTGTGTGCTCTCTGTACGCTCGTGGAAACACCTCCACGTGTGTGGAGAAAACCTACAGCAGCAAATTCTGTCAGCGGTAAATATGGAAACACCTCCACGTGTGTGGAGAAAACTCACCCCGTAACTAATAAGAGTGTACCACACCGAGAAACACCTCCACGTGTGTGGAGAAAACGCCGATACAGGAGACGGGAGGAACTGTCAAAAAGAAACACCTCCACGTGTGTGGAGAAAACCGGTGCGGGGTACGCCGTGAGTGGTGTCGGTTGGAAACACCTCCACGTGTGTGGAGAAAACTTGCGTATGGCTGTACGGAAGGCGAGCAGATAGGAAACACCTCCACGTGTGTGGAGAAAACTCATCAGTAACAGCAAAAACACGTTTAGACGGAGAAACACCTCCACGTGTGTGGAGAAAACTTGTCGAGGTTGCAGGATATGTTCCTGCACAGGGAAACACCTCCACGTGTGTGGAGAAAACCGAAGAAAGTCGCCGTCAAGATCCAGCAGGAGGGAAACACCTCCACGTGTGTGGAGAAAACAAATTGAAAAAACAAAGCAGGACATAAAAGCTAGAAACACCTCCACGTGTGTGGAGAAAACTAAAAGTTATAGGGAACTGATAAGTGTAAGATGGAAACACCTCCACGTGTGTGGAGAAAACTTTCTGGCGTCCGCTATCTGTTTCAAGCCATTAGAAACACCTCCACGTGTGTGGAGAAAACTGCTTACCCACTTGTTGAGCGTGCTCAAAGCAAGAAACACCTCCACGTGTGTGGAGAAAACGGTGGTAGATGTCGTTGGGGAACTACTGAGAAGGAAACACCTCCACGTGTGTGGAGAAAACAAAGGATTTGATTGGTTAGAAGATGGAACTGAAGAAACACCTCCACGTGTGTGGAGAAAACTTAAGGGTTTTGAAGAGTTCGCACAGTCACACGGAAACACCTCCACGTGTGTGGAGAAAACGGTGGTAGATGTCGTTGGGGAACTACTGAGAAGGAAACACCTCCACGTGTGTGGAGAAAACTGCGCGTCGTCGGCAACTGTGAATACGGACTTAGAAACACCTCCACGTGTGTGGAGAAAACACTGACAGTCAGAAGGAGCAGAGACGCACTGCGGAAACACCTCCACGTGTGTGGAGAAAACTTGCCCTGCCCGTCCGTGTGGCACTCCCACCCGGAAACACCTCCACGTGTGTGGAGAAAACATGACATACGAGAATGCAGAAAGGCTGCACAAGGAAACACCTCCACGTGTGTGGAGAAAACAAGTTGTCAATGAACAACTGACCGATATTTATAGAAACACCTCCACGTGTGTGGAGAAAACAGATTATAGATGAAAATTTGCCATTAGATGAAGGAAACACCTCCACGTGTGTGGAGAAAACTCGGTGATATATCCGTCCTTCACCTTGCTTGAAGAAACACCTCCACGTGTGTGGAGAAAACTTTCTTTTAGTGACTGGCTTTTCTAACATAGTAGAAACACCTCCACGTGTGTGGAGAAAACTTTTGTCAAAGAAGGATAGTTGTTGTGCGCATAGAAACACCTCCACGTGTGTGGAGAAAACGAACAGAAGGAAGTGGGGCGCATGGATAATCGAGAAACACCTCCACGTGTGTGGAGAAAACGTCCGCGTACAGTTCGTCAAATTTCTTGTCGTAGAAACACCTCCACGTGTGTGGAGAAAACGTGTATATGTCGTCTATCTCATATATGCCGAAGGAAACACCTCCACGTGTGTGGAGAAAACTCACCAAAAACGAAACGCTGCCGTACATCATGAGAAACACCTCCACGTGTGTGGAGAAAACAGAAAACAACAAGGTTCAAAGCGTTATTGGAAAGAAACACCTCCACGTGTGTGGAGAAAACCGAGCAGGCGGGAATGCTAATAGAAGAGCTGCAGAAACACCTCCACGTGTGTGGAGAAAACATCATCAAAACTTACGATATCCTTTTTATAGAAGAAACACCTCCACGTGTGTGGAGAAAACTTGCAAGCGCATTGTAAATTCCCTTTTTCGCCAGAAACACCTCCACGTGTGTGGAGAAAACACCAAGATATGTGGTACTTTATTTTTACATACCGCTAAATATAGTGTTTTTTAGCTTTTAAGGGTAGAGAAGAAATTTATTGGTTTAGAAGTTTTTCGATGATGAGTTGATATCCAGATATTTCACCAATTTGCTTATTTGTATCACCGGTGCCCCAGATTTTGAATCCGGGTGCTTTGTTTATTCGCTGAAAAATCAGAAGACCTGAAGAAACAGGGCATGAATGAACTAAATATTCTATGACATCTTCCGCAACAGAATCTTTTATTCCTGAAACAAAAATATTTGCACGTGGTTCAACAAACCAGAGTTTCATTCTGCCGCGGACTGCCGGAGGAAGGTCATTCGCTATCACTACTACCATCGCTTACCCCCAGCATTTCTTCAATATCAGGATTAATTTTTTCAAGCAACTTCATTGCTAGCACTCGCTCTCTGAATTCGGTAGAGACGCGATATTTATTATATGCACCTGCCATATCCAATGTCAGTTTAAACGCAAGATCGATGCATAAATCTTCCTTGTATAAATCTGCCATATCATACACAAACGGCAACGGGCTTCCAGAATGAATAAATCCGATGTGCGGAGAATAGCCCATTGAATAAATACATGAAGTGAGGATGCCGTATAACGCCGCATTGCACGATGTGAGTATCTGATTTGTCACATCACTTAATTCCATTTTGCCGGGAATGTATACTCTCCCCTTCCAGCCGACTTTGTATTGTTCAGCCTTCTGTTCATAGAGTTGCTTAACGCGGTAGCCTTCCATGCCCATCATCTCTTTCAGCTTTTTTCCGGCAAGATCTGCTTCGGGGAATCGACGGGCAAACATTCTGCGTGCGACTTCCACTGACTTCTTTTCATCACAGGCAATCTTCATCTGGCGGCGGAGATTCCTTGTATTTGCCGTAGGAGAAATTCCTGTTGCGTAATACAAAAGACTGTCTTCACCAACCCAGCAGACTGTACAATTTGAAGCAGCAAGTACTTTCACTGCCTCGTGCGTTATGCTTGTGCCAGGGCCGAGCAGCAGCGTGGAAATGGTAGCGACAGGAAGACGGATTACTTCACCCTCGCTGTCTATCCATTTCACACTGCTGTCGTCAATTTCAAGCCGTCCTCGTTCAAGATACAAAAAAGGATATCTGTCCTTTATCTGCGGAAGCGTGTCGCGCGTCACTTTAATAATAAGACGGGTATTTTTCTTTTCTGTATCTTCTGACAATTACGACTCCTTTTGAATTTTTGTCACACGGCGATCACGGTATTTCTTCTGCGTACCAAACTGTACGGGCACATCGTTGAGCGTAAAGGCATCGCCGTCAGGAGAATCTCCGTCAATCACGCGAAAATCCTCGTACAGTTTTCTGTCATCACGCTCAGCGGCTTTTGTCCGTGCAACCTGTTCAGCCTGCGCTTCTGACGCAAACATTCCCTGGTACACAAACTCTGACGGCACACAGCACTTTCTTCCCAAGTAGATGTCGTACACAGGATTCTGCAAAGCGTCCGCAACTGAATCAGCAATATCAGCGGGCGTTTCCAGCAGTACAGCAAACACCGCGTCCTGCAGGTAATAGCGGTGCGTCAACTTTGTACCACCGCCTACAGGAGCCTTACCATCAGCAGTTTTAGGAATAAGCATCGTCTGCCAGATATCTTTTTCATCATACCCGGAGCCAATCATCTGAAAGTCGTGGAGCGTCGGCTGCTTTGCATCAGGCTGCGTTTTATTTCCATGGCGAAAAGAAATGACGGTCTGCTTCAAATCTGCAAATCGAGCAAGGAGTTCCACTTGTTCACCGCTCGCTCCCATCGCACACAGCACAAGCCCCATCACTCCAGACTTCGTAGGAAAATCAAGCGTATCTCTTCGCCCGAATTTTGAATCGTATCCCCACGACTGCAGTGGTCCTTCGAGCCACAGCAATATAAAGCGTGTATCCATACGTTACGCCTTTACTGCCTTAAGCACTGAATCAATGAGATTGTCGATTGAGAAATTTTCGTCTACACCAAATTCATATTCAGCCTGCTTGCCGAACAACGATCCCGAAAGTTTTTCTTTCTTTGCAAGTTCGTTACGTACATAGTCAATGCTTGGTGCAAGATAACCACCGTCTTTTGCCTTTACCGGTGACTCACAAGAAAGCTGAAGCCGCTGTCCCTTACGTACAAACACTTTTGCATAGTCCCAGCTTGATGCACCAGACTGTGTTGTCTGACGAGCAGCAGGAACTGCCAGATAGATTGCTTTGATAAATGCCGTAATTGCTTCGGCAAAGAATTTGTCTCCGCCGAGTGTTTCATACAATTGGCCAAGGTCAAGACAGATGTACCGGTAGTAGGTGGCCGCGTTGAACTCAAGACTGCCCATGTGAGCAGAGCCCTGCTCCGTTGAGAAATCATCGAGTGCCGTAAAGAACTCAACTTCGTTTGTCACCTTGTGTGTAGAAATTGCATGGCTGAATGACGCCGCACCTTCAACGTCCATTGTTGGTGCCTGTGCGACCATGCGGCCGAAGAGCGCAATATCAAGACCATCCAGCACAGCTGTCTGTGCAAACTTTGATTTGCCAATTACATCAGAAAGTTCCTTTGCCTGTTTCTTTGCGTCTTTCTGAGTAATTACTTTATCAGGATTAAATCCTGCTTCCTTCATTTTTTCTGCAACAAGTTTTACTTCTGCAGGAGCAAGGAAAAGAAGCGTATCTGATTTTGAATCATCTTCAGCTTTTTCTTCATCATCTTTTTTTGAATCGGAACCTTTGATGAAAATATTTTCAATCTTTCCGCCGCACGCTTTTGCCTGCTCATCTGTCGCACCAAGTGCAAGGCACTCTTTTGCAACAAGATCAGACAGCAACTTTGTACGCACGCCAAGTTCAACGCCACTCACCTCATGCATAGCAAGACGGACCGCACGCTTCCAACACTGGCTCGAAACACGGGCACGCGTTACGCCGCCGATCATTGCAGTCTTTGGCGCGCCAACATCATCACGGTTCAGACAGGTGACCGGAAATGACTGAAGAATGTGAAACTCGACACGACGATTAAGATACGGATTGTTACTCATACTAATTTATCTCCTTAAAGATTTGTACTTTGTTTACGCACCAACTGATGCGTTTGTTAATGGAACTATTTGGAAAAGTCCGAAGCCGAATGCCTTTTCTCTTCCAAGACCGTTTTCAAATGTGCTGATAAAAAGCTGCCGGTCGGTCACTTTTAATTTGCCGACAAACACTGCCTTACCAAGCACTACTGCATGACCTTCCTTATTAAATTTAAGCACGTCTGTATCACTTACCGAAAGTGAATCTGGCACTACTTCAAATCCAAACGAAGGAGCTTTTTCGCTGAACCATTTCAGCAGTTCATCTTTTCCGCGCACGGGAATAATTTTTCCGCTCTTGCTGTCCCGCCGCACAGGATTAACCTGCACCTCAAAGCCATACAAGTTCTGCGAAAGAAAATCAGAAGGAATTTCTTTTGATTCAATTGTTCCATACTCAGGCTCGGCAGGTTTATTTTTTGAAAGCAGCAATATGCGCTTCTCATAAAAGTCGCCGCCCTTATATGCAAACAGAAAGCTCCTTGTCTCTTCAGTCGTTTCACGCGGAAAAAGTGAGTACACTATTTTGTGCAGCGTATATGTATCAAATACGCCTTTATTGTTTTCGCGGATTTTTTCATAGTCTGCACGTGAAATATGGAGAACAGAAGCAATCATCCGTTGTCCTCCTCTGTTGATTCAGTTTTTCCAAAGAACTGTTCCGCCCACCGCGCTTTAGTACGTTCAGGATCTTTAGAAAAGTATTTTAAGTCTCTGAGCAATGTCGCGTAGCTTAGCGCATTATTTTTACTTCCAATAAACCTTAGTACAGGACGCAGGACAGAACATACGTCTTCAATAGAATCACATGCAATAATTCTACGGAGCTTTGAACGGGCCGCTGTATTCTCAGAATCACTTTCATACGATAATAAAAGTGCTCTCCCTAGCGGAACGGATCCGTCAGCATCGCGTGATGAACGAGCCGCAGCAGAAAGCACCGTTGTATACGGCAACCGTGCGTTTTCATATTCAAGATTGACACCATAGTCAGCAAGATACCCCCAGCTTTGATACTCAGTATCAGGATTATCCGCTTTCTTGAGTGCAGCCTTGAATGCCGTATCAGTTGCAAAACGTTTGAAAACGCTGCTCAAGAGATTTTCTTCAGCAGTGACCTTTTTTTCTTCATTCATTTTCTTCAGCTTCCTCCTTTTCCTTTTTCATAAACGGTTTATTTTCTGCCCACGCTTCAAGCTGTCGGGCCGAATCTTTAGGGCAGGTCTCATCATAAATCTGCATGACAAATGAATTAAATATTTTGTGCATCGCACGAGCTTTGTCGCCAGACAAATCTTCTACACACGCAGTGACAAGTTGCTGGAATTTTGTTTCACACAGCTGCCAATACGATTGCTCTGGAAGCATTGCTTTTATTTCACGAATAGATTTTCTAACTTTGAAACTTGCTGTAAGAGGATTACTTCCTGTCAACCGCAAATAATACCTAGTAATGCATTCCGAGAGAATGTCTTTCCGCTTATTAATAAACTGCAATTCATTTGTAAGATTAGTATAAAAGCGAATATCGTTTGAATCTGTATATACAGAAGTGCCAATTTGTATTTCTGATTCAACATAATCATCATTACCCTTTATCTTCTTTCCAAATGAATCTCCAGATACATCAAGTCCTCCTGACCAAATTGTAAATTGTTTTAGATTCTTCTGACTACAGATTCGGTTTAGAAAGATTCGTAGAGTTTCTGTAGAATATTTCTCTTCCTCTGCTTTGTTCATTAGTAAGGCTGTTATACTCCGCCAAGGTTTTTTATTAACATCTGCTTGTAAATATTTAATTTCTCCCTTGTCGAGCTTCCATGAGAAACTTTGTTCAATCCAGTCTGCTCCAGCAGCGCCCGCCTTTTTATCAGCTTTCGAATAGTGATATGTAATACCTTCTGTTATATAGATCAATGTATCTGTGTATAATACAAACCTACTTAACGGAACTAAATGTCCAAGCAATGTTTCTTTTGACTTAATTGCTATTTCACAAGTTTCATTAACAGGCATCTTTTCCCAGAATGGAGTTCCTATTGAAGTACCGAATATTTTAGTATCTTCAAGCTCTGCTTTTGTTATTAAGTTCATAAAGATAGATTCTGAGATACAAGATCCAAAACAGAATGTATGCAAGCAGTTAGAAAAACCTAATGACGGTCCTGGTTTTGCAATACCTCCTTTTTCTTCTCCGTTAAGCCAAAGTTTATTATTAACTTGTTTGCCGTAGAACGAAAAATTTTCAAGCGAAATTAAAAACAATGCCTTTGCTGCATCATCATTTGAAATTGTTTTACAATCGTATTCTGTTACCATTGTATTATTTTCTGGAAACAAATCAGGAAATGTCCCATTTCCAATTTCATACGGATTATTATTTTTCTTATCCGCCTGTTCCGCTTTCGCAATCGCGGGCATCTGTAGGAACGGCTTTTCTCCATACAGCCAGAAGCAGTCGTAATGCCCGGTAAGATACGAGTCCACCTTTTGCCGCATGCCGTTACAGCCAAGTTTTTTCCAATCGTCTTCGGTTTCCGGCGTACAGGCACTCTGCGCAATGGCGAGCAGCAGCTTGAACACAGAAATCTTTTCGACCGGATTTCCGCCGAGCGACGTAATTGATGTATCAGAAAAAATCTGACGCAGATTCACTTTGCCTTTTTCTGCAACAGGAATCCACGGCTCATCAATTAAGTTAAACTTATTCTCTGCCAAAATCGTCTCCTCCTTTCTTTTCTATTTGATATCCTAATCTTGTATTGTATAAAAAGCATTTTCCATCGCGTTCAACAATGGTGTTCTGCAGCGTACGGAGATATTCATCATCGCCCACCAGCGCCGCTCTGAACGGATGCTCATCGTCGTCTTCTCCGCCCACATACACATAAGGCGAAAACAGACGCACAGTCTTGTCATAAAGTGGCGCATTCTTTTCTGCAACGGTCACGCAGTGCTCAAAAAGAATTCTCGCAACAGTACGAATCTGTCGTTCAGAATATTTTGCACTCTGTACCGGCACTGTAATTGTTTCATCAGAATCAGCAAATGATATTTCATAGCTGTTATCTTTTTTTACAAAAGATTTTACCAGAAGCACGCGACAGTTTTCTATTTCTGAATATCGTGTCTGCACTTCTGATTCTGTGAATGTATTTGCTGCCGTCGATTGCGTAATACGCGCAAAATTTTCAAGTTGCATTTTCTTTGCAGTCATTTCATTTTTAAGCTGCTGCAGCCTGCCTGATTCAGTTCTGTCTTGATACGTTTTTTCAAGAAGCGTACGAATATCAGACGGAAGTGAAACTACATGCACCTCTTTCCACACTTCAAGTGTCCGCAGTAAAACATACTCGCTGTACACCGCAGATGAAAGTCCGAACATGCGCGGTGTTGAAACAGCCTTGTCATATTCAGGGGAAAGAATCAGCACACTGCATTTTGCATTTACCGGACGGACTTCGTTATGCGAATCATGACGCCACAATCGTCCCATACGCTGGAGCATCATATCGGTCGGACATAATCGCGTTACCAGAAAGTCTGCATCGATATCAAGTGACTGTTCAAGCACCTGACTGCCAACCAAAATGCGCCCGAACTTTCTCCTCACTTCATTGTTTCCGCTTCCATACAGCGAAACCCATTTACCCTCGTTTACTGCACGAGTTTCTTTAATATACCGTGAATGAACAAGCCCATATTCAACGGCAGTGCCCGCCATTTTTGCCGCAATACGCTGGTATATTTTCTGCGCATCGGAAACGGTATTTTCTATCCACAGCACTTGTTCGCCAGACTCGGCTTTTTCCATTGCAGCATCAAGAGCTTCTTCGTCATCACTTGTTAAACTGATATGAACTTTTTTCTCTTTTTCAGTTGCAACAGAAGTCTGAACCAGTTGATCTGAATCGCTTCCCGGTAACGCGGTGACAAGCGGATACGACTCATTGAAAGAACATGATGACTGTACCGAAAGAATATTTTTCTTCTGTTCCGCCGTAAGCGTTGCGCTGAGAATAATAACAGTGCAACCGATTTCATGCAGGCAGTGAACAAGCGTGTTGAGGATTGTTCCTGTGTATGCATCATAGCTGTGTACTTCATCAAGAATCACCACTTTTCCCGCTAGACCGAATGCGCGTACCATTCCATGCTTTACATTCATCACCGCCATGAGCGCCTGATCAACAGTGCCGACCGCAAACGGCGCAAGAATACCGCGCTTACCCGAATCAAACCAGCTTTTACCAGAATCAGCGTCTTCACCAAAGACCGCAGTTTCAAGCCATGCCGAACTATGCAGAAGTTTTAATGCATTTTTTTCATCACCAGTGACAACAGAAAGAAACTTCATCACTCTTTCATAAATTTTATTAGAAGTAAGCTGCGTAGGAAGACCGAAATAAATGCCATCGGCTTTACCAGCAGCAATCATCTTGTACGCCGCATAGAGGGCGGCTTCCGTTTTGCCAATACCCATCGGAGCTTCAAGAATATACACTCCGGGGTTATTCACTTGCTCGTAAAAAACAAGCTGTGCTGTTCTCGGTGCAAATCCAAAAATATCGGCAAAAGAAAGATTCTGTTTGAACGAAATTTTTCTAAAGCCGGCATCAGCGACAGCTTGCTCCGCCATCAATTGCAACTGTTCATCGCTTACGTTTGACTCCGATGTCAGCTTTGAAAACGCGCCGCCGGAAGCTATCCAGTCTGCGACGGTAATAAATCCACCAAAAACCGCCGCTTCATTCCAGTCTTTTATCTGAGGCCAGATGTCTTTTGTGCATGCAAATTCATTTTCAAGTTCAGAAAGCAACTCATGCCGTTTCTGTGTCCACGCCTTGCCGCCATATCCGTCCTCTGCTATAGGACTATTGTTTGGTTTGAACCCGTGATGCATTCCTTCAATCAGCGAAATGTATTGGGGACAATCTGCAAGTGCAGCCTGTGTAACCTTCGCATGAAACGAGGTCCCCTTTCCCTTCGCATTGTCGGCATTCGCATTATTAAATTCCGGATAATTAGAAACATTACAGTTTGTTAAACAGGAATAAATTTTTTTTTGAAAGTCAGGACTGATTTTTCCGATATCATGACACGCTGCAAGAACGACAGCTTTATCACTTAGCATATTTTCTTTTTTTTGCGAATTGAGAACAGTTAGTAATGATTCTGCAACATATCCTGTAATTTTACAATGTTGTGCAACACTTATACCAGATATGATTTGTCCATCATCAGCCTTTACCGTTTTGCTTAACAGATTGATCGAAATTTTTGTTTCAGGAACATCTGTTAAATTCTTTGTATTGTGACCAAGCAATTTCCTCTCCTACATTTACAGTATACACCGCATCTGAGATTCCTGCAACGAACTTCACCAATTAATTCATTGTCTTTCCTACGCCCCAATGCGCACCACCACTCCCGCCGCACCGTCCTGCATGCACCCGATGCGTGCGAGCGACGCGTTGAAGTTGTAGCAAGACGGCAGCGCCTTGCGAAGAATCGCAGCACCGGTAGCACGTATGTAGCCTGCGTGCACTTTGCCACCATTGCCGGAAAGTTTGGCGCGGATATCATCGATGCACACGGCAATTGCATTCGAGTCGTGAGCGTTGTATGGTTCTGCTTGAACGGTTACGCCGAGTGATGAGAAAAGCGTGTCGCGGGCGGTGCGGACGGCGCTGGTGTTCTGCACGAAGTCACGGCCTGCTGCTTCGCGGGTGATTGCATCGATGTACACGAGTCCGTCATCTGACCAGTCGTGGAAGTTTGCACCGACGATGCCGATGGTGAGTTCAAAATGAGTGTTCGTTTTAAAGAAGCGGGTGAACATTTCAGCGGGAGTTTCTTTTTCGGGGACGGGGGCAAGGCGTTTCTTGGCGGCTTCGTAGAAAAGAATGGTGGCGTCATCTTCATCAGCACTGAACATTCCTCCGCATGAATAATACTGCATGAAATAATTGTCTGGTTCACCCAAGCGGCCGAACATAAGTGCGAACAATGATTCTGCTGCAACGGGTTCGATGATGAACATGGTGAGTTGTGCGAATTTCATGAAGATGCTCATGCGACGGGAAATAAGTTCTGCGACGAGCAAGGTGTCTTTTGCTTCGATTGCAGAGAGGACTGCGCCGATGTGCGTGAGGTATGCGAATGTGTCTGCGTTTGGAATAGTGACGGTCGGTTCAAGGTGAACGGTGATGTCCGCACGGAGTTCTTCTGGAAGCCAGGTGTACCACGCAGAAGAAAAGTATGTGCTTCCTTCAATCGTGTTCGATAGTGTTTTTTCGTTTTGCTCGATGCGGCCGATGTAGTCGAGCTGACCGGTTGCGCTTATTACAAATCCCCAGCGCTTTGCGTCAGATTCTGTTTTTGATTCAATAACAATGTTTGGTTCAGTCATATACTGCCTCCGTAGGTTTTGCAAGCCTTACATAAAACAGTATACGCGACTAGGTGGGACATATGTTGTCCCTGTAAAATTTATTTCATCACTTGTTTTTTGGGTGAAGAATGTCCTTTTCTTCCATCATTTTACGGGAATACTCTTTACCATTTTGAATTATGGAGAATATCGGTAACGGCAAGTCGTATGCGCTTGAGACTTTCAGGGCCTGTTATTTGTGTCTTTTGAATGAATCCAATGTCATAGTAACCAAGTGCATTGCCGGCGCTATGACAGATAAATCCTTCTTTGTACGGTCCGTTTTCAAGAACTATTTGAGGAACTAGTCCAATGCCTAATCCAAGCGCTGCAAGTGCCATGACTGCTTCATTTCCTTCCGCTTCGGCGGCAATCATTGGTTGCACGTTGCGACTTTTTGTCCACGAATCAAATCGTCTGCGGGCAAGTCCTTGCTTTGGCAGTATGAGTGGCACTGACGAAACAATATCCTGCGGACTGCCGCTTACTTCAACGTAGGAACCGGTACTGCTTGCGGCAAAAACGAGCGGACTGGTGCGCACCGGAATGCAGTCAAACGCATCGTATCCTTCGTCAGGTATTGCTGCTACGCCAAGTTCGGCGCGCCCTTCGCGTACAGCGGCAACGGCTCCAGCGGGGTCACCTGTTTCTACTGAAAGTTGTATTGCGGGATATTTTGAAGCAAGTCGCTTGATAAACGGCGGCATTATGGTGTAGCAAGCAGTGACACTCGCATACACGTGAAGCGTTCCTGTTACCACATCGGCTTTATTGGAAAATGCAGAGAGTAACGCTTCTTGCTCAGAGATACATTTTGTGGCAAAGACGGCAAATTTCTTTCCTTCTTCAGTAAGGGCGACTTCACGGTTGTCACGGTCAAAAAGCGTTGTTCCAGTTTCCGACTCAAGCCTGCTGATAAGGCGGCTCAATGCGGAAGGACTTAAATGTACTTGCTGAGCGGCTTTGGCAAAATGGAGCTGGCGGCTCAGCACGGTAAATGCTTTTAGTTCATAAAAATCCATACAGACAGTGTACGGGTAACGCAAAAATTCGTCAATGACACTTCTTTTGGCGCAATGTATGGTATACTGGTATCTATGAAGTCACTTAAATTACCGTTCATCATTGCTCTTGTTGCAGAAATAGCAACCGCCCTGTTTCTAGTGTGGTTTTATACACGCACCGGCACAAGCGGTCTGTTCAAATGGAATCCACAGTACGGCGAACAATTCCATACCGCGGAGTTTTTGCTGCTAGTGCCGCCACTTTTTTTTGGTCTGGCAGTTCTCTTCTATTACATTAGCAAAAGACAGCAAACAGTTACCATCATATTTGCCTGCTTATCCATACTAGCAAGTTTTGGCTGCATTGGTTTTTCCGCGTGGAAATTAACGGTCACCGCAAAAGCCGGTCACTATGTTCCAAANAACCACAGCGTAGTAAAAAACATGCTTCCTATACAAAATGCTCCTGTCATCACACACTTCGCCGTTTCTTCAGACCCTCACTGGAACNCAACGTACTGCAATCCGCAGTCACGCACGGCAATCATGGAGCAAGTAAACAGCCGTAAGTACGATGCATTCTTTATTCTAGGCGATATAAGCGACCAGGGCGATATTCCAAACGGATATGAAGTCGTAGTAAGCGATATTAACAAATATCTTACAGAGACTCCGGTACGCTTGGTAATGGGCAATCATGATTCTCTTGTCGATGCAAAATGGATTTTCCAGACATACTTTAACGACGGACCAAAGGCAAGCCCGTATTATCGCATTGATTCAGGAAGCACGCATTTTATCATTCTAAATCTTTTGTGGGGAACAGAGGACTTTACGGCTCAGCAAAAAAATTGGCTCATCACCCAGCTTGAATCAATTCCACAGTCAGATACAGTCATTGCAATGTCGCACTGTTTTTATGTCTCAAGCGGTTACGTTGAAGCCGAAACAAATGCAAAATGGTATGACATTCCGCAGATGATAAAAGAAGTTTGTCCTATTTTTGAGAAATATCACGTAGATTTAGTGCTCAGCGGGCACAACCACCTGATGAATGTGCTTAAAAAGGACGGAATAACATACGCAATCTGCGGAGCAATGGGCGGTCCGCTTGATGACCGTACAGATTACAACTCCCCCTATTCAATTTGGGAAGAAAACACTAAGAACGGCTGGCTTGATGTGACTGTCGGCAAAAATGATATTCAGCTTGTGTACTTCGACTCCGACGGAAACGAACTGTACCGCGATTCTGTCACCCTTTCCAAGTAAAAAACAGTTCAAGGGGCTTCTTTTGCAGTACATTTTGGTGTATACTAATAATGATATTTATTCTTTGGAGGAATTATGAAAAAATTAATCCTTACCGCTCTTATAGCAGTAACTGCATACAGCGCATTTGCATTTGATTCTTCAGCATTTACACCAGCGGGAAAAGTCACTTCCTATACAAAAACAGACTATTCCGTAACAGCGAAATTCGGAGAATTCTACCGCTCACCAAAATCAAAATATGTACACGTGTTCGATGCAACAGGGCTTGAAACAGAAACTTCAGAGTATAATGCAAAGGACGTAATCATAGACAAGATTTCTTATCAATATGACGCAAGCCGCAACCTTGTTTCTTCTGTGTTCACCGATGCAACAAATGCCGTTGTCTGGAAAACCATGATGGTCTACGAAGCCGGCAAACTCAAAGAAGAGTCTGAATTTGACAAAGACAACAAATTGTCGGGCAAGACAATCTACAAGTATAGTGGCAGCACGACAGATGAATCTTATTACGATGCAAACGGCAAGTTGCTTTCAAAAACAATCACCAAGAGCAACGATGCAAATAAACTGGCGGAAGAAGCACAATATTTCGAAGACGGTTCACTCGATGTGAAGAAAGTCTACACCTACAATGACAAAGGTTTGCTCAGCCAGATTGAAACATTTGACAGCACAGAGACTTCTACCGGCAAATCAGTATATAAATATGACGACAAAGGATTTATTTCAGAAGTTCAGGTTTATTATGAAGACACACTTACCGAGCGCAACATTTATAAGAATGATGCAAACGGCAACCCTACAAAAATCACCACCTATATGGTAAGCGAAAAATTTGGCAGCACTGTTAATGAACTTCAAGCAATAACTGAATATATTTACAAATACTAGAACGGCTTCTTTAAAATAAAAATGCCCTGTTTCCAAAGAAGCAGGGCATTTTTTTTAGTAATTTTCTGCGCGAACTTGGAAGAATGACTGCGGATGTCCGCACACCGGACAAACTCCCGGCGCTTTCTTGCCAACGCAGATATGTCCACAGTTGCCACACTGCCAGATTACATCACCATCTTTGCTGAACACGCATTCCTTTGTTACATTGTCGAGCAGTTTGCGATAGCGCTCTTCATGTGTCTTCTCAATTGCTGCAACACCTTCAAACAACTTTGCAATCGCCTCAAAGCCTTCTTCGTGCGCAACTTTTGCAAAACTGGCATACATGTCCGTCCATTCGTAATTTTCACCATCTGCAGCGGCAGCAAGGTTTTCTGCGGTAGGTTTTATTCCTCCGTTAAGCAACTTGAACCACAGCTTTGCATGTTCCTTTTCGTTAGCAGCTGTTTCATCAAATATATTTGCAATCTGCTCATAACCATCTTTACGTGCTTGGCTCGCAAACCAATTATACTTATTTCTTGCCATTGACTCGCCGGCAAATGCTGTCTGAAGATTTGCCTCTGTTTTTGAACCTTTCAATTCCTTTGCCATAGTAATACTCCTTAAAAATCAAGCTCTCTCTGAAAATAGTTATTGAAAGTATACTTCTATTTTGTTATAAAATCAAATTTCCGGCCAAGCCCCGCAAACGTACCGTCTACAACGCAAGACATTGACAAGAACAAGTTTACCGCGTACCATGTAAACGAGGTATTTTTATGAAATACATAGGTATAAAGCTCGCGGACGGTTCATTTTATCCCATTCTTGAGGAAGGAAAGGCCGCAGAAAAGTTGCTCGATTTGACAACCGTACAGGATAACCAGACGACCGTTCAAATAGACTTGTACCGCTCTGCAAATTCTTCAATGGAAGACGCAGAATATGTCGATACACTTGAAATAAAGAATTTAAAACCGCATCCAAATGGAGAACCAGACCTGCACTTGAGTGTAAGCCTCGATGAAAAAAATGAGCTCAATGCGGAAATAAAAGACCCCGAAACAGGCAAAACAAGCGAAACGCAGGTAACACTTGTTTCACGCACGCTTGCAGAACGCTCCGCGCACCCGGTTAATTTTTCAATCGACGAGCAGGAACAAATTCCTACTGAAATAGAAGAGCCTATTCTTACCGATGACAACACTCTTGCAAACGATTTTGTTGTGCCGGCGGAAGATGACGCAGCCGTACCGAATATTCCTGACATAGACATTCCCGTTACTGAGCAAGAAGTTGCCGACAACGATGACACGACTCTTTCTGATGAAGAGCTTGCCTCAATTCAAAACACTGCCAATGTGCTTAATTCTTCCGAAGAAAATGCCGATACTGTGAAAGAGGATACTGAAGTGATAGGCCCATCTCCAAACAGTGAAGATTTTTCTTTTGATGATTTAACAAACGACTCTGAAACAGCAAAGAAGGATGATGTTTCTCCTTCGGAATTTGATACGTCTGAATTTGAGAAAGCAGTTACCGCAGATACTTTTCTCGAAGACGAAAAGAATACTGACGATGAAAAAACTCTTTCAGAACAGACAATTTCTGACTCAGACACCTCGGCAAAAGAACCGACCATTTCTGAACAAGACTCCATTCCAGATGAAATTCCAGCCTCTGAAAGTGAACCGGTTGTAGAAACGACTGGCGACGAAACAAACATTGACCTTCCTGATTTCACTGATATTTCTTCTACAGATTCATCTGATAGTTCAATAGAAGAAAAATCTTCTGCGGAAGAAACAAAACAGCTTTTCAAAGAATCAGATTATTCCGTTCCTGACTTTGATCAGCCGGCGCCAATTCCAACTGGTCTTACCGACTACTTTGAAGATCCAACATTCAAGGAACCTGTTTTCAACGAAACACCAACAGACGATACACCAATTGATGAAACAGCGGAAAAGAAACCCGTTGATCTTTCTTCTGACAGCGAGTCTGTTGAGCAAAAAACAAAGACACCGGTACTTATCTGCATCATCTGCGCAATCATCTGCATCATTGCAACGGTACTTGTGCTCTTTGTCATTCCTTCAAAAATCAATGTAATCAAATCCCGCAACACGCAGAGCAAAGAGCTTGTTGCTGAGCCAAAAGAACCTGCACCGGAAACGGCACCTGTTGAGCAAACACCTGTAGAGCCAGAACCTGTTGCTCCGGCAGTAGAAGACACCGTTGTTGTTGCACCTACGCCAGAAGTTGTTCCTGAACAGCCTGCGGCTCCGGTAGAAAAGCCGGCCGACATTCAGTACAAAATAAAATGGGGCGACACACTTTGGGATATTGCAGATGCGTACTACAAAAATCCATGGCGTTACCATAAACTTGCAAAGTACAACCATATTAAGAATCCTAACCTCATTATTTCTGGCACAACGATTCTTATTCCAGCAGAGTGATTTTTATTTTTAGAACGCTTGTGAACAACCGACATTTTTCTCAATTACTGTTTCTTCTCTGCTGTCTGTCTCTTTCTACTACAGGATGTGCCGGTGGTACAAACCTGCAGCAGGAGTACGGCGACGATGCCTGCTATTTCATCGGGCTTAACTCTCTTGCTTCCGGTGACAAAGACAATGCAAGTCGTCTTTTAAAAGAATCAATAAACAAAAGCTCACCGCTTGTAGCACGACGTGCTGCAGAAAAATATGCAGAACTCGGCGATGTGCAGGAACGCATACAGCGTTACGAAGAATTATATAAAAGATTTCCTGACAAAGATTCATTGCTGCGTACCTGCCGGGAACTTAACAATGATGAAGAATATGCAAAGATCATGAACTTAACTGAAGGAATTGACTGCCTTACCGAAGATAATGAGCTTGTGTACTATCATCTCAATGCACTCTTTGAAAAAAAAATAGAACGCTTTGCTCCTGAATTTTCCCAGTGGTGTCTTACACGTCCATTCACTTCAGAACAGTATAAACTTTACACAAAGGTAGTTGACGCTCCGATTGAAATCCGCTTCAGGGCATCAGTGTACCGCCAAGAATATGGCATTGCATACGAGAATATCAGAACGGTATGTGCAAACGCAAATGACAATCTTTCGCCATTTATCATAAGCGATGCCGGCAAAGCAAGTCTCTACGGTTCATCAGACTATCTTCAGAACGCATATTTCTTTGATAACCTTGCAAGGAAACTTTCCGGCGAATCAAAATTCTTCGCTTATTTTTATGCAGGAAGATTGTATGAACGTGCTGACAATAGTGACTCTGTCGCAGTGTCGCGTTTTAAGAAAGCAATGGAAACAACGACAGCAGACAACAGCTACGATAATGCGCTCTGGTATTACCTCAACACGCAGCTTAAAATCTCAACGTCAGCAGCTATATCCGCGGTGGAATCTTACCGTAAAAGCTGGCACGATGCTTCCTACTATGATGACTTCTTTGACACGCTTTCTGTGCGTCTCCTTTCACAACATTTATGGACAGACTTTTATCAGACAGCAAAACTGCTTGATGGATACGCAAGCGATGAGATTGTTGCAAAGTACAGCTATATTACGGCGCGGCTTATTGAATCAGGTTTTGTAAGCTCACCAAATGCTTCTGCAATAGAAACAGAAACGGCATTGTATACACGTGCGCTTTCAAGTGGTTCCGACTTATATTATCGACTCTTGGCTGCAAAAAAACTTTCAATCCCCGATGATAAATTTGACACCATTCTCTACCGCACCAACAGTCCTGCTTCATTTACAAAAAATGATGCAGAAGAAAAGCTACTGTCAGGGTATGCAGACTTCGGTCTTGGCGAATATATTTATCCTGAATGGCAGCAATTTTCTTCGCAAATAAGCGTTGCGTGCGTAAAAAAAATTGCGAGCTTTTTGCAGCAGGGTGGCAGTTCCGGAAATGATTTCTATGAGAAGAGTCTGCGCATTGCAGCAAAAAAGATTAATAACTGCGAAATTCTTCCTGATGAAGATTTGCTTAAACTTGTGTATCCACAAAATTTCCATGATGCGGCTTCAAATGCATGCCAACGTTTTAAGACGCCGGAATATCTTTTGTATGCGCTCATCAGAAGTGAAAGTTTCTTTGATCCGCAGGTAGTGAGCCATGCAGGAGCCAGCGGTCTTACGCAGCTCATGGGCAGTACAGCCGGTGATATTGCACACAAATTGCAAATGGAAAAATATGATTTGAATGACAGCACGACAAACATCCTGTTTGGCTGTTTCTACCTTGAGGAAATGCGCAGACGCCTTGACGGGTCATCAATTCTTGCAGTGTTTGCATACAACGGTGGCATCTCACGCGTGCGCACTTGGGTAAAAAGCGCTAATTTGGAATTTGGCACAAACACGCTTCCAAAGGATTTATTTCTTGAAGCGCTCCCGTTTGCAGAAACCCGCGAGTACGGAAGAAAAGTCGTTTCTGCGGCGGCAATGTATGGTTATTTGTATTACGGGAAAACAACCAGCCAAGTTATAGAAGAAATTCTACAGTAAGCAAGACAAAAAAATCTGCGGACAGGCCATTGTCTTTAGGCACAATCCGCAGATAAAACTAAAGCAAAAATAATTGACTATCAGTATCTAAACAATGCAACAGCACCGTATTTGCCAGGTTCAATTACCGGCAGCACGGCAAATGTTGGGGCATTTCTGCCAGATGCCATATCATGTGATTTAATATACGCCTTTCTAAACATAATAGGACGTACAATTCCCCAGGCAACACTGAATACGCCGAGCGACACTGTTGAAATAAGGAACCAGTTAGCTGCATTAAAAATGGAACCTCCCGCTTCGTTTGCAGCTTCCTTTGTAGACGCGTCATCTCCACCGCTAAAAATAGCGCCAGCCATACCGCCCATTGCTGCAGCCAGCGAACCCGATACCACATACACTACCGTTACAGCGGCACAACCCACCGCCACAACATCAACACCAACTTGAATCCAACCGCCCAACTTATCATGCTGAACAAATGAACCTACACCAAATGCAGGAAGAATATTCAGAATGATTGGTAGAGCAAGTTTTGTTTCTTTTGGAGTAACAACAGCCTCTGAATTAAACGCTATCGGTTCATCAGTTGTTGCTGTTGCTTCAGAAGCGGCTGGCTCCGCAATAGCAGTATCCGTATTTTCTGCAGGAAGAGAGATGTCTGCTTGCGCAAAAACAAACGCTGCTACAGACAAGAGAAGAACAACACTGCAAAGCATCTTTTTCATAAAAAACCTCCGTAACATAAATCTTATGTTCACTATAATAATAACACCAAAATCTCTAGTTTTCAACGCGTAAATTAAATATATTATTTAAGATTAATTTTACTAAAAACCCTATAGCCAAAATACTAAAAAACTTGTATGTTAATGCCACAGGGATAACTCGTTTAGTAGAGGAAATAAAAAATGGCAGACGAAACACTTGAATCAAAAGTTAAAGAAGCGCTTGATGCTTTCCGCCCGCAGCTCCAGGCAGACGGCGGTGACATGGAATTTGTTTCAATCGATGCAGATAAAAAAGTGCATCTGCGTCTTACCGGTTCATGTGGTTCATGTCCAATGGCAACCATGACCATCAAGATGGGCGTTGAGCGTTTTCTTAAGGAAACATGCCCTGAAGTGACTGAAGTCGTCCAGGAATTCTAATCGTTGCCTCTTCCTTTTCTGCCTGTCACAAAAGCTGATTTAGCTGAACGTCATATAGAAGAACTTGACTTTGTTTTTGTGTCAGGCGATGCATATGTAGACCACGCTTCATTTGCAGCCGCAATTCTTGGCCGGTTGCTCGAATCTCATGGATACACTGTTGGTATCATTCCCCAGCCAGATTTTCATTCCGCAGAATCTTTTATGGTCCTCGGGAAACCAAAATTAGCATTTCTAGTTTCTGCCGGTGCCATGGACAGCATGGTTTCAAACTATACGGCAAATAACAAACCTCGTTCAGAAGATGCATATGCCCACGGCGGAGTTGCCGGTCACCGTCCTGACCACGCACTCATTGCGTATTGCGCAAAAATCCGTGAAGCATACAAAGGCGTGCCTGTCATTATCGGCGGCATCGAAGCAAGTCTTAGGCGAACAACGCATTATGACTATTGGTCAAATACCATAAAGCATTCTGTCCTACTCGACAGCAAAGCTGATTTGCTCATGTACGGAATGGGGGAACACGCAATGCTGGAAATTGCAGCACTTTTAAAAAACGGTGTTCCGGTGCGACAGATACGAAACGTACGTGGCACAGTCTGGTATACAGGAAGAGAAAGTGAACTTCCGCCACATGTTTTTGCATTTGAAGGTAGCCGTCCGGCAATCGACACGCTTCATGTTCCTCACGACATGTCAATCCGCCTGCCACAATTTGCGGACATACACCAAGACACTCCTCAGAGCAAAGAATTATTTGCAAAATCATATCTCATTCAAGAGCAAAATACAGATGCAATAAATGCACACGTCCTCATTGAGCAGGCAGAGGGACGCTTCATTGTGCAGCAACCGCCGGCCTTTCCGCTTACAACAGAAGAATTTGACCGCGTAATGGAACTGCCGTTCACCAGACGCTACCACCCAATGTATGATATTCCTGCAGAAAACGGCAAAGTCGGAGTACCCGCGCTTGAAGAAGTAAAATTCAGCCTGGTAAGTTCACGCGGCTGTTTTGGAGCATGCTCATTCTGTGCAATCACTTTTCACCAAGGAAGGCGGATCCAGTCACGGAGTCATGAATCTCTTTTGCGTGAAGCAATACAACTCACCAAAGACTCTGACTTCAAGGGATACATTCATGATGTAGGCGGACCGACTGCAAACTTCCGCCATGACGCTTGTGACAAGCAGGCAAAATACGGCGCCTGTCCTGACCGTGACTGCATGGGTACGCATCCATGTCCAAACGTAAAAGTTGACCACAGTGAATATGTTGAATTACTACAGAAACTGCGCGCGCTTCCAGGAGTAAAGAAAGTCTTTATCAGAAGCGGCATACGCTTTGACTATCTCATGATGGACAAAGACCGCACATTCTTCCGGGAGTTGTGTCAGTATCATATAAGCGGACAGCTCAAAGTTGCTCCGGAACATGTTTGCAACAACGTACTTTCACTCATGCGTAAAAGTACACATGAAGTGTATGAGGAATTTTCAGCAGAATATCAAAAGATAAACAAAGAGCTTGGCCTAAAACAGTATCTTGTTCCATATTACATAGCAAGTCATCCGGGAGCAGGACTGAATGAAGCGATTGAAACCGCGCTCTATCTTAAAAAAACAGGATTTGTCCCCGACCAAGTGCAGGATTTTTATCCCACACCAGGAAGTTTGGCTACCTGTATGTACTACACAGGTCTTAATCCACATGAGCAGAATCAAGACGGTTCGCTCAAGGAAGTGTATGTTGCGCGAGGTGCGCATGAACGCAGACTTGAACGAGCGTTGCTTCAGTTTGACAAGATTGAAAACCGCGCCCTTGTCCGCGAAGCGCTAGAAACCGCCGGTAGAAAAGATTTACTCAATGTGCTACAGTAGCGTATTCATTTAGGAGATTACATGCAGATAGCAAAAGACAAAGTAGTTACTATAAACTACTCGCTTAAAGATGACGAAGGAAAACTTCTCGATGCTTCAACAAAAACTGATCCTCTCCAGTACGTTCATGGAAACGGAAATCTTCTGACAAAACTTGAAGAAGCGCTTGAAGGTAAAAATCCCGGTGACAAAATTTCTGTCCTTATTCTTGCAAAAGACGGCTATGGCGAATATGACGAAAAGCTGATTGTCGAAGTACCACGCAGCCAGTTTGATACATCTGTGCCGATTGAAGTAGGTATGAAGTTCCAGGCAGAAACGCCTATGGGCCCGCAGATTGTCACTGTAGAAAAGACAACAGACGAATCAATCACTATAAATGGAAACCATGAGCTAGCCGGAAAAAACCTTCACTTTGACATTGAAGTCATGGAAGTCCGTGATGCAACAGAGGAAGAACTCAAGCAGTCTTCTGGCTGCGGATGCGGTTGTGGCTGTGAAAGTGACGATGAATGCGAAGGCAACTGCTCAGGCAATTGCGGTCAGTGTCATAATGAGTAACAGTTACCGCGCAAGCGTTTGAACTGCTTTAAGAATGCGCTCAGTGTTCACTTGAACAGGCGCGTCAAGCATTTCTACCGTGACCGTTGCTATTTCTGAATAGAGTTTAATTCGTTCTTCATAAAACGAATGGAAAATATCCCGTACTTCAGCAATGGAGTGCGGGCTTTTTTTTGCAATGTATGCAGGAATATTTAAAATCGTACCATCTGGAGCAACAGAGGATTCACAAACAATGCGGTCAGCAGCAAGTTTTTCCGGCGACTGTAAAAAAATAAATTGCACTGTACCTGCAAGAGCCGCAAGTGCATCTTTATTTGTGCAGATGCCACCACCCGTCGCAATAACAGCGGTAATTCGCGCTGTTCCGCTGTCATCTATCTGGCTCAGAATATTTTTGCAGGCTTCACATTCAGCAACTTTAAAAGCGGATTCACCTTGCTGTGTATACAGTTCACGTGGCGAAAGTTTTGTCTGCTTTGCAATCACATCATCTGTATCAAAGAACGGCACATTGTACTTCTGTGCAATGCATCTTCCCTGAGTAGATTTTCCGCAATGTTTAATTCCCATAAATACAAGAATACTCATTCTAAAAGCGCCGACCTTTTTTCTGCACCGCATCATCAGTATTTTTTTTTGCTGATGAGTGTTGGGTGCGCGAAGCGTTCTTCTTTACTGGCGCAGGGCTACCGCTTCGCAGTGAGTTCCCCGGAACGTACAAAAGAAAAATCGCAGGCACTTTGTTTATGTCAGGCATCGGCAGACTTTTCCATTCAGCAACAGTATGAGTATGAATGAATTCTTCACTGCAAGTAATTCCCGCAGCAATGCAAATTTTTGTTTCCAGATGGCAGACTTTGAGCAATGTCTCAAGCATCTGCACATTGCGATACGGTGCCTCTATAAAAAGTTGAGTCTGCTGTTCTCGCTGCGCGCGAATTTCAAGCTGACGTATTTTATCACCACGTTCACTTGGTTTGACTGGAAGATATCCATTAAAAGCAAAATTTTGTCCGTTACAGCCGCTTGCCATTACTGCCATAATCATTGAAGAAGGCCCGACGAGCGGTATGACACGAAGATTCTTCCTTTGCGCCATCTCAACAACTGCAGCTCCGGGATCTGCTACAGCCGGACACCCTGCTTCAGAAATGACGCCCATGGATTTACCGTGGATAAGCGGATCAAGATAGGTGCTTATGGTAGATACATCGGTATGTTCATTAAGCTCTGTAAACGAAAGGGAACCTATGTCTATAGAATCATCAAGCTGCTTTAGAAAACGAATTGCAGAGCGCGTATTTTCCACAATGAAATATTTTATCTGCGAAACGATTGTTCTATTGTACGGCGGCAATACGCTATCTATAGGCGTTTCACCAAGCGGAACAGGAATTAAATATAATGCAACTTCCATAATTTCTTCTGCCATTACTCTAATGGAAAAAATATATTGTGGCAAGCAAGAATATTGTATGAATTTTCTTGACAACCGCAGAAAGTGGTGAGATACTTAAATTATCAACATGATAGCAATACTATCAGTGTGGCACACCATCAAGGAGTTACTGTATGACCCTGGCTGACATTATCGCAACAATCACCACAATTCCGGTAGAAGCAGAAGGAAAGACAGTCACCGTATTTAAAAGCACGCACTACTATCATCCTCATGCTCTCGAAACAAAAGCAACTGCAGACAAAGCAAAACGTATCTTTGCTGCGCCAACACTTACCTCGCTCATAAATCAAACAGTCGTTTCTGAGGAACAAAAGTCATATTGTCTTTCACATGACTTTTCCTTTTATGGAACAGGATGGCAGTCATGGGGATTTGGCGGTGAAACAAACTGTGGAAAATATCAGAAAGATTTTTTGCCCCTTATTCCACAATTCAAGAACTACATCACCATGCCAGGCGGTTCTCCGGTATCAGTGCGCAAACGAAGCAAGCTGCTCACCGGACAGTTCATCATCTACTTCAGATGGGGCAGCACCTATCTTGTTGTCGCATCAACTGGCAACAGTCTTATTTCACAGAGTGCCGCTTCTTGTCTTCCTCCGGTAGAATTTACTATAAATAGAAAGGATAGAATCCTTACCTGTAGCATTGACGCCGCCGGTAAGACTTGGAAAGACAATGATATTGTTGCGGAGCTTTCAATTTTCTCTGTCACCAATTTCTTTGAACTGTCCGCGGTGATTGCTTCGCTTTATACATCTCCATCAGACACCCGCTTTGCCTCGTGCAAAGAATTGAGTCTCTTTCCGCAAAAGATTATAACCGGCGGCTGGGAGTCTTGGTACAACCACTATGCAAACATAAATGAAAATCTTATTGCCGCTGATTTATATGCAATTGCAAAAAATGACAACTTTGTAAAAACATACATCATGCCAAAGACAAAAAATGTCGTCTTCCAAGTTGACGACGGCTGGGAAAAAAGTGTAGGCGACTGGCAATACAGCACACATCGCTTTCCAAAAGGAATGCAGGCTCTTGCATCATCAATTGCCAAAGAAGGATATGTTCCCGGACTGTGGATTGCTCCATTTCTCGTTGACTGGCGTTCAGACTTCCGCAAAGAACACAGCGACTGGATGTTGCGTAATAAAAAAGGCAAACCTGTCGAAGCAGGCTTTAATCCTACCTGGGGAGCTTTTGCAGGCAAGGCTCAACCGGCACGCCCATATTCATTTTTCTGCCTGGACTTAAGCAACGATGCTGTTCTTTCATATCTTGACGCACTTATGAATCGCATTATAAATGAGTGGGGATTCAGATACATAAAACTTGATTTCTTATATGCCGGAATGCTTAACGGCTGTTTTAAGAACGACGGCAGCGCGTACGAATGGAATAATCGCGCTTTGAAAACACTTACCGCACGCACCAAAAACAACAAAGGCGAAACAATTGTCTACCTTGGTTGCGGAATG
>JGI20225J20221_1001341_pt1 | contig 26437 bp, 13 predicted proteins | sample BioMet4_FD_20221 | JGI IMG/M metagenome (IMG submission 20221)
GCCAGTCCATGCACAGGGATATGCGTTCGTGGTCAACGGAGCCTCGATCGAGAGGGTCCGCGCCGTCCTGGATGCTCCCGACTGCGATGCCGACCGTGATTCCATCGGCAGGCTCTTCGACGCCGCCGCCTCGTCGGGCAGCCTGGATGTCGTGTCCACCTGCCCCAGCGTGTTCTCGTCGACCGTGATCCTGCGCGATCTGCCCCAGGGGCCCTTGCGTCACCGATTCGAAAGGATCTGAAATGGTATCCGACCATGCCGTCAAGGGGCCATGCAGGCGTACCTCGATTGACTCGAACGACCTTCCTGACGGTCTTGCCCTCTTCAACAGGGACAATGGCGAGGCCTATTACCTGAACCCCACCGCGACGCTGCTGTGGGAGATGTGCGATGGGCGTCCCGAGAAGGACATCACCCAGGCGTTTGCCAGCATCCTCGAGATCGACGACAAGACCTCGGCCGATTACGTGACCGCTGGTCTGGAGGCCTTCCGGTCGAGCGGAATCATCGAGCAGGAGGCCATTGGCACCGGAACGGAGTGATCGAGCGGATCTTTCCTTGGGGTGCCCTGTGCCTTGGTGCCGCACGGAGGGATTAGGCGTGCAATTTGCTCGTACGGTAGGATTGCATGCCTGTTTTGTCGCGCAGGGCGCGTTCTTGCGTACAAACGCACCGTGCGACACGAACGTGTGGCCTGGGTCCTCCGTGAGCCCGGGCGAGGTCTGCCATGNTAACAGTTTGGGCAGGGGTTGCAATCAACGGGCGTTGGGATTAACCANGTCGATCGCCCGTACGCCGGCCTCTCTGAGCCGTGTCAGCTCGTCGTCGGGCGCCATCGTGTCCGTAACGAGATGGTCGATGCCTGAGGCAGGGGAGTACCTGAAGCTCGAGGTGAGACCTATCTTCGAGGCATCGGCGAGCGCGAAGCGCCGCTCCGACCGCTCGATCATGAGGGCGTTGACGGGTCCCTCCTGGAACGACCCCGTCGTAAGGCCATTTGCTGCAGACAGGCCCGTGCACCCCATGAAACACTTTGACGCCTTGACTTGGTTGATGTTGCCGAGTGCGAAGTCACCGGTCATGGACCACTTGGGAATGCGAATCTCACCGCCGGTCAAAAGAATCGTCGTGGTCGGCCTGAGGGGCATCTGGAGCGCCTTGCCGTTGTTCGTGATGATCGTCACGTTCTCGGCGGTGATGAACGGCACGATGGCAAGCGCCGTCGTGCTGGTGTTAATGAAGATGGTCTCGTCGTCCTCGACGTACTTGGCAGCAGCCCTGGCGATTGCCGTCTTTGCCCTCTCCTGGGTCTGGGTCGTGCCGCCCTCGCCAGTTGCGAGCCTGGCTGAGCCATACTGCCTTGTGATGATACCCTGCTCTTGGAGGGAGTCGAGGTCTCTGCGCATCGTGAGGGCGGAGACGTTCATCTTCTCCGCGAGCGAGGCAACGCTCATTTGGCCGTTTTCCTCGAGAAGGGAGACTATCAGTTGGCGTCTGTCCTCAACGAACGCCCTGCTTCGTTTCATGCGGACTCCTTCCTTACTCCGAATCATTGTATACGATATGTTCGTTATGACTGGTTCGGTACACGAGAAGAATTAAATGAACGATATGAACATAATAAATGAATTGTAGACGGTATAATTCTGAACTTGAATGGTAAAAGTTCATTTAATGCATTCTAAATGACAAAATATCTGCTATAACTTTTGCCGCGCAGAGAGATCTCTCGATTATATGAACGTATTGATTCTTATAACATTCAAAAGAGCCAGGAGAGGAGGAGCTCGATGCTGCTTAAGGAAATCTATGAGAAGAAGCGCTACATCCTTGCTGACGGCCCACTCGAGTGGAGGGACGCCCTTCGTGAGGGCATCAAGCCGCTTGTGGCTGACGGGAGCGTCGAGCCCGAGTACGGAGAGTGTCTTATCCACAACGTTGAGCAGCACGGTCCTTACATCGTGTTGCTCCCGGGTCTCGCCATGCCCCATGCGATGGAGGGTGCGGTGGGAACCAACCGTTCCGCAATCGGCTTCATGAGAGTTAAGGTTCCCGTTCATTTCGGTGACCCGAGCGACCCGGAGACTGCTGCCCAGGTCTTTTTCACGCTGAGCGACGTCGACCCGGAGTCACACCTGCAGAACATGCAGCGACTCGTCCAGGTGATGTCGAACGAGGAGGTCATTGACCGCCTCAAGAAGATCGAGACACCAGGGGAGCTTCTGGATATCGACAAGCTCGTGGGTGACGAGTAGCAATCGCCAAGGCTTCTTGGCAAGTTTCGGACGAGGACCTTCCAGGGAGCATCAGCAACAGACAGAAGGGAATGCTAAATGGATTTCGTCAACTGGTTCTCCAAGACTATCTTGTCGAACCCTGCATGGATTATCGGTTTCATCGTCGTCATCGGTTACGCGCTCCTCGGCAAGAAGTGGTATGAGGTTCTCGCCGGCTTCATCAAGGCGTCCGTCGGCTACATGATTCTCCAAGTCGGCTCCTCCGGCCTAGTCAGCTCCTTCCGGCCGATCATCGTCGGCCTCAAGGGTCGCTTCGACCTCTCTGCCATGGTCATAGATCCCTACTTCGGCAACAATGCGGTCGATGCCGGCATCAAGGCGGCGCAGAGCGGCGCGGAGGGCGCGCTGAGCTTCCTTGCCAACGCCAACATCTCCCAGTACATGCTCCTGCTCCTGTTCGCGTACATCTTCAACATCGCGCTCGTCGCGTTCAAGAGGCAGACGAAGCTCCGTGCCATCTTCACCACGGGCAACGTCCAGGTCCAGCAGGCAGCCACGGCGCTCTGGCTCATCATGTTCTGCTTCCCCAACCTCATGAGCACCCCTGCACTCGTCATCATGACCCTGCTCCTCGGCCTGTACTGGGCAGTCGGCTCCAACCTCACGCTCGGTCCGACTCAGGAGCTTACAGACGGTGCCGGGTTCTCTATTGGCCACCAGCAGATGTTCGGCATTTTCCTCTCCTCCAAGCTTGCTGGTGCCATCGCCAGGAAGGATGCCAAGAAGGCTGCCACGGGCAATCGCAGGGAATCCGTCTTCGACAAGAAACTCGAGGACATCGAGCTCCCAGGCTGGCTCTCCATGTTCAACGAGAACATGGTCTCCACCGCGCTTCTCATGACCTTCTTCTTTGGCATCATCCTCATGGTCATCGGGCCGTCCTACCTCATTGACCAGACGACCGCCGGTACGCTCACCGGCAACGCCGCCCTCACGGCGGGCCAGGACTTCTTCTTCTACATCCTGAACAACTGCTTCCAGTTTGCCGTCTACCTCACGATTCTCCAGCTTGGCGTTCGTACCTTCGTTGCCGAGCTCACGGTCTCCTTCCAGGGCATCTCCAGCAAGCTCCTCAAGGGCTCCGTCCCCGGCGTTGACTGCGCCGTCACCTATGGCTTCGGCTCCACCAACGCTGTGACCCTCGGTTTTCTCGCCGGCGCCGTGGGACAGTTCCTTGCTATCGGCGCACTGCTCGTTTTCCACAGTCCTGTGCTCGTGGTCGCGGGCTTCGTCCCCCTGTTCTTCGACAACGCCACGCTTGGCGTGTTCGCTAACAACAAGGGTGGCCTCAAGGCCTGCCTGATCTGCCCGTTCATCTGCGGCTTGCTCCAGGTTTTCGGCTCCGCGCTCATCGCCTCCTGGGTCGGAATGGCCGCTTACGGCGGATACCTCGGAATGTTCGACTGGGCAACCATCTGGCCGGCCTTCACGGTCATCATGAAGTTCCTCGGCTACGCTGGTGTAGCAGTGGTCGCCATCTTCCTGATCGTGATTCCGCAGCTTCAGTACAAGTCCGCTCCTAAGGACGAGAACGGCAAGAGCGCCTACTTCCTCGAGGTCGAGGACTGGGACAAGTACAAGAAGCTCCGCGACGAGAGGGATGCGAAGACGGACTCCGCCGCATAGCGACTTGCATTCCAGCTTGTTTGACAGGGCTCGGACCTGTCGGCCATGCAAGGCTCGCTGACAGGTCCGTTCTCGTAGCAAGGGCAGTTCGGAACATTTGTCAACTCGAAGGTCTCAACGAAAGGTGAGAATCATGTCTGCAAAGATTCTCTGTGCGTGCGCCAACGGCTCCGGTACCTCCCTCATGATGCAGCTCACCGTGGAGCGAGTCGCCAAGGAGCTGGGCATGGACGTCTCGACCGTCCATCACTGCGCCCTCGCCGAGGGCACGTCGACCGCCAAGGACTACGACATCGTCATGTTCCCCCGCAACTTCGAGAACATGTTCAAGAGCGTCGAGGACTCCGGCAAGGTCATCTGCATCCCTCTCAGAAACGTCATGTCCGACAAGGAAATCCGCGAGAAGCTTGTCGAGGCCGGTGCTGACAAGAAGTTCGCCAAATAGCTCGACCACGAATCGTCCTTTGAAGCCCTAGGGAAGGTCTGGGATGCAGTACCAAAAGCATGTGATTGCCACGGACATGCCTCTCTGCTATGCCATCGGCATGTTTGAGGGCAAGGATGCGAGAAGCTTCGTCGTGGGTGTCGAGAAGGAGGGCCCCGTCCGTCGGTTCGCGCTGGACGGGACGCCGATGGAGACGATCGCGGAAGGGCCTGGCGGTGTCATGACCGTCACTCAGGTGCCCGGTCGAGACGACCAGCTCCTCGCCACCTGCAAGTTCTTCTCGCCGAACTTCGGCGGGGATGACGCAAGGATCGTGAGCTATACCCGTTCGGAAAATGGTGCCTGGCACGAGTCGACCTTGTGCGACCTTCCGTATGTGCACCGCTTCGGCGTGCTCGAGGGTGCTGACGGCCGTCTCTGGCTGCTCGCCTGCACCATCAAGGGTGCCTGTCGCAAGGTCAAGAACGACTGGCAGACCCCCGGCGCCGTCTTCATGGCCCCACTGACCGGAAGGCTCGAGGACTACGACGATGCTCATCAGCTCAAGCTTACCTGCCTCTCGTCCTGTCAGCTCCAGAACCATGGCTACTTCGTATCCGAGGACGAGACGTACGCCCTCGTCTCGACGGCGTCCGGCGTCTTTCGGTACGTTCCCCCCGTTGACGGGAACGGCGAGTGGACGGTCTCCTGCCTCATCGTCCAGCCGACGAGCGACATGACGGTCGTCGACCTCGACGGTGACGGCTGCGAGGAGATTGTGACCATCTCCGCATTCCACGGTGACACGCTTTCGGTCTGGCATGCGACCGACACCCCCGACGCCTACAGGCTCGTATGGACCGATCCGATCAAGCACAACTTTCTCCACGCAATCTGGGGCGGCACGATCGAGGGTGTGCGCTGNGNTGTGGTGGGCAACCGCAGGGAGGGACGTGACCTGCTCCGGCTCTCCTTCGTTGGCGGCACCTACCAGGTTGAGGCTGTCGACCATGACTGCGGTCCCGCCAACTGCCGGGTCTTCTCGGACGGCGGTCACGACCGCATCATCGCGGCCAACCGCGAGACCAACGAGGTAGCGCTCTACGACTGCTCGAGATAACCCATAGAGCGACCGTTCTCGGTGCATAACAACCAGCGGCATGGGTGTGCCATTGACACGCCTCTAGGCCATGCCATCAAAAAAAGGAGCAAGCATGTCAGCAATTGACGAGGTCTCTCGTGAGAAGTGGATCATGGACACGTTTCCCGAGTGGGGCACGTGGCTGAACGAGGACATGGAGAACGACGTTGTCGAGCCCGGCACCGTCAAGATGTGGTGGCTCGGCTGCACGGGCATGTTCGTGAAGACCCCCGGTGGTGCCGAGGTCACCATCGACCTCTGGACCGGCAACGGCAAGCGTAGCCATGGCAACGGTCTCATGAAGCCCGGCCATCAGATGGCCAACATGGCCGGTGTTCGTGCCATGCAGCCCAACCTCCGCAACATCCCCTACGTCTTCGATCCGTTCGCCATCAAGCACGTTGACGCCGTTCTGGCCACGCACTACCACCAGGACCACATGAGCAAGGAGTTCGCTGCTCACGTTGTCAAATCCGGCATGACCACGACTGACGAGGACGGTCACGAGATCCCCGTGCCGTTCATTGGGCCTCAGAAGGCCGCCGACTTCTGGATGAAGTGGGGTGTGCCTGCCGATCGCATCGTCGTCGTCAAGCCCGGCGACAAAATCAAGATCAAGGATCTGGAGATCGTCGCCATGGACTCCTTCGACCGTACCTGCATCGTTACGACCGATGATACGAGCGCGAATCGTCCCGACCTCTACGGAATCTGCCCGACCGACATGGACGAGAAGGCCGTCAACTATCTGCTCGTCACGCCCGGTGGCAACATCTACCACAGTGGCGACTCGCATTACTCGATCTACTTCGCCAAGCATGGCAAGGACATCATGAGGGAGTACGGCGGCGTCGACGTGTGCTTCGGCTCGTTCGGTACCAACCCCGTGGGTATCCAGGACAAGATGGAGGCTACCGACATTCTCCGCATGGCCGAGGCCCTTCAGGCCAAGGTCGTCATCCCTATCCACTGGGACGTCTGGACTAACTTTCAGTCCAACCTCGACGAGATCAAAGTGCTCTGGGAGATGCGCAAGGATCGTCTCGGCTACACGTTCCATCCCTATTTCTGGCAGGTCGGCGGCTCCTACACCTATCCCACCGAGAAGGACAGGATGTACTACAACTACGACCGCGGATTCCATGACTGCTTCGACCACGAGACCAACTCGCCCTTCCGCTCGGTGCTCTAGGAGGCTGCCATGCTTGAAGAGCTGAAGCAGCAGGTCTACGAGGCCAACATGGATCTTCCCCGCTACGGTCTCGTAACGTTTACCTGGGGAAACGTCTCTGGCATCGACCGCGAGAAGGGTTTCTTCGTCATCAAGCCCTCCGGCGTCGATTATGACAGGCTCACCGCTGACGACATGGTCGTCTGCGACCTCGACGGCAACAGGGTCGAGGGCGGGCTCAACCCGAGCTCCGACACAGCGACGCACGCGGTGCTCTATAGGGCGTTTCCCAAGGTGGGCGGCATCGTCCACACACATTCGCCCTGGGCAACCTCATGGGCGCAGGCCGGGCGTGCAATCCCGTGCTACGGCACTACGCACGCCGACTACTACTACGGTGAGATTCCCTGCGTGCGCAATCTCACGGCAGCCGAGATTGACGAGGGGTACGAGCACAACACCGGCGTCCTCATCGCCGATTGGTTCGCGGACAAGGACTACGATGCCGTTCCTGCGGTCCTGTGCAAGAATCACGGTCCCTTTGCCTGGGGAAAGGATTCCGCAGAGGCCGTCTATCATGCCGTCGTCCTTGAGCGCGTCGCCGAGATGGCGACCAGGACCGAGATGATCAACCACGACGCGAAGCCTGCCCCGCAGGAGCTACAGGACAAGCACTACGAGCGCAAGCACGGCCCCAATGCCTACTACGGACAGTCGGGTGCCGGGGCGAGGGCGAGGTAGCCATGACAGATGACTATCAGCTCGGCATCTACGAGAAGGCCCTCCCTGCCGACCTCTCCTGGGAGGAGCGGCTTGACGCCGTGAACCAGGGCGGCTTCGACTACCTCGAGATGAGCGTCGACGAGACCGATGCCCGACTTGCACGCCTGGAGTGGAACCCGTTCCGCCGCAAGGCCCTCGTCCGCGCCATGGACGAGAGCGGGGTGCCCATCCGCTCGATCTGCCTCTCCGCCCATCGCATGTACTCGTTCGGATCGATGGACGACGCCAAGCGTCAGAGGGGCCTCGAGATCATGAGGAAGGCCATCGACCTCGCGGGCGATCTCGGTATTCGCATCATCCAGCTTGCTGGCTATGACGTGTACTACGAGGAGGGGACAGCCGAGACCCGCGCACGTTTTGCCGATGGTCTCGATCAGGCCGTGTCCATGGCTTCCATTGCGGGCGTCTGCTTGGGGTTCGAGACCATGGAGACCCCTTTCATGGACACCGTGGAGAAGTCCATGACATACGTCTCCAAGGAGGGGAGTCCCTACCTCGGTGTCTATCCTGACGTGGGAAACCTCACCAATGCGTCCTTCCTCTACGGCAATACCGTGGCACAGGACATCGCGACGGGGGTGGGTCACATCTTCGCGGCCCATCTCAAGGAGACCAAGGCCGGAACATACCGTGACATGTCCTACTCGACTGGGACCACCGACTACGAAGGTGCCCTCGGCCAGCTGGTGAGACAGGGCGTGAGGCGCTACGTCGGTGAATTCTGGTGTCTGGATCCTGAAGGTTGGCGGGATGACGTGAGCTTCGCCTCGACCTATCTGCGTGGCAAGATCGATGCCGCCTTTGACAGGGCGCAAAACTGATACGACATTGAATGGTGGTGGCGAGAAGGACCGCAAGAACCGCATGTGAGCTTGGGGTGCCCTGTGCCTTGGTGTCGCACGGAGGGATTAGGCGCGCAATTTGCTCGTACGGCAGGATTGCATGCCCATTTTGTCGCGTAGGGCGCGTTCTTGCGCATAAACGCACCGTGCGACACAGACGCGCGGCCTGGGTTCCCATTGCCGTCCGCGAGGCTGAAAAACGCGTCACGAACGGCCCCAAGCGTGCGCGTAATGACGTTACCCAGCCCTTCGTGAAGCGTTTTTCAGCCTTGGGCATGTATAAGCTCATCGTCAGCCGTAGATGTAGCATGGGCCATGCAGGTCTGGATTCGTTACCGGAAGGGTGTCGATGGAAGCCTCTCGTCCCATGGGAACGTCTGCGTTGGAGCTCGTCTTCGAGGATGCGCTTGGCGAGTGTCATGCTGCCGAGGTTCGACGTCTCCTCGAGAGCTGCGGTGACGAGTTCGTGCCGCCCCTCTCCACGCGCACGTCCACCCACCAAACCGACCTGCATGGCCTCGAAGGGCAGGACACCCAACCAGGAGGGTACTTCTCTGAGCTGGGGCGACAGCCGTTCGTCCTCGCCCTCTCGGAGGGTCGTGTTGTCGCCTTTCTCAGCTACATCGTGGGCTATCCTATCGAGTGCGGGGGAGGGTGCCTCCTGACCACATATGTCACGACCATCTGTGCCGACCCCGAATACCGCCATCGTGGGATTGCGACCGCCCTCTATCGATTTCTGGAACGACGCTCGTCCTCGGGATACCTCTCCGTCAGAACCTGGTCGACGAACGTCGCCCAGATGACGCTCCTGCGCTCGCTTGGCTATCAGGAGCTCGTACGTATCCATGATGATCGTGGCAGGGGGATAGACACCGTCTACTATCTCAAGGAGCCGTCCGGAAGCGCTCGATGACGGCAATCACGACCGCTGGTCGTGGGGTTCTGCCCTGCCCCTAGCGGGAAAGCTCCCGCAGTATGTTGCAGAAGTCTTCGCACTTCGGATAATCCTCTATCAGGATGACTGGCTTCGAGCCCGTCCTCAGGTCTGGGGCGTTCGTGATTACGATGTCATACGGATCGCGCGGGTCCATCGAGGTTTCCAGCATCTTGAAGCTTCCTCGGGTAAACAGGGAGCCTATCGCTTCTGCCAGGAAGGTCGCATGCCGTGCCCCGAGGTTGCTTACCACGAGGGCCTTCTTCGGGGATGCGAAGCAAGCGCAGGAGGGGAAGGCCAGGCATGTCCTGAGCATGATGGTACCCATCTGCGCGGATATGTCGACACTCGTGTTCCTGGAGAAGGCATCCGCGTTGCTCTCGAACAGCTTGTAGAACGCCGGGTTCTCCCGCTCGACCGTGATGGCAAAGGAGTGGGCATGGTCGAACAGCGGGCGCACCCTGTGACGGCGGAGCTTTGTCAGAAGATACGAGTTTTCAACGATGAACTGCAGCTTTTGGTTGGGGTCACCGTTCGTTCCCAGACAGAGGGCCTTGCAAATCGAATCGGCGAACCTGGCTGCCTCCGCTTGCACGAGCGCGTGCTCTCCGTCAGAATCCCAGCCATGGAATCGGCGGACGATGTACTCATGGATTGGCTGCAGGCTTGCCTTCGACAGCCTCCCGTATCGTGCCACCAAGAAGGAGAGATCGTCATCGGACACCTCGCTCTCGACCGACCTTGCCGAGACGATGCTGTTGCCTTGGCTTTCACGCAGGAGAGATACGGAATAGAACATCGAGTAGTAGCCCATGAGCATCTCGTCGTTTCCCACGGCGGCTGCGGCCTCGGGTTCGAGTACGTGCGTGAGAATCTTCCGGATGATCCTGGCACAAGGCTCTTGGTCGAAAGCCATGCCCTTCAGTTCCAGCAGGAAGCTGGCATAGAAATCCCTCAGGTGCTGCTCATCATCCGCAATCACCTCATAGCAGCCTCTCCTGTTGAGGATGCCCATTTCGTTTTCCGCAAGGAAGGACTCGACCTTAGGCAGAAGCCGCATGAGGGTCGACGTGCTCGTAAACGTCGCCTTTCCGTAGAATTCTATGGTCATTCCNGGCGNGGAGAAAAGCTTCTCGAGAAACTTTGATGCGGACGATTCGCTGAAGAGATCCTTCAGGACCATGCTGATCATGGCAGAGTTGCGCTTGTCGATCCTGAAGCCCTCCTTGATTGAGGATTCAAGTCCGATGAGCGCCCCCCACCTTTTCCGAATCAGGGCGATATCATCCGATTCTGTTCTCTTGCTGGTCCCGGTTGCCGAAGCGAGTTCGGCGGCGGTCACCCAGCCTTCGGCGTCGACGAGCAACTCCACGGTGGCGACAATTCGCTGAGATCGGGCATCTAGAAGCCTACGCAACATAACCACCTTTCCTACGTGGATGGTGCCAGGCCGACCAGGTCCCTCTGATAACGTCACGGTGTTCGGGCTGGCCTCTATCTATCCTATGATTTTCCTCCGAGTGCTTATGTTCATCGTATGTACATATACTTCATATATCGATGAAAAGATTGGCTCTCGCGACAGACATGGACGGAGTAGGGATATGTGCGGCGCCGTCGATGCCCAATGATGAGGGACAGACGTGTGAACACGAAAAGCACCAACCCATGCATCGGATATCGTCACGAGAGCGCTTCCATGAGCGCGAGATGCACTTCAGACTCTCCGAGTGCCTCATGATTGCGATGCGCTGTGAAATACTCGGCAACCGCTTGCCGAATCGGTGCTTGGCTGCTAGATGACGTTGCTCTTTGCTGTTTTGGGCAGTTACCAGGGATTTCTCATATGCCATGCACAAATTGCATAGATAGATGATAAGTCTGGGTTTCATATTGAATGCAAATAAAATAAGATTATGGATATAGAACTTAAACCGAGCTAAAAGTACGGGGGTGCTGCGATGGATGCCTGGCCGGCGACAGGTTCGAAGAGACGGTCTCAGGCGGCGCTACCGTGCTTCCCCATGGTGGTTGCACCAATCCCGACGGGTGCTTTCGCCGGGGACGTGCCCCTTTCCTGTTTGATGCCTGCCGATGCGGTGGACTCAAAGCTGCATGTGGCATGCACTGTCTATGTTTCTGGCCTGCCCATGCGGTGACCAGATCGCCAAACGGATGTTGTCACGAGGAGGGTCCCATGAACACCAAACACACTACGACCGGACCAAGGGCGGGGGGGGCGTCGTGCGTCGCCTCCGGAGGGTGCTCCGCGGATGGCCCTCCCACAGGGTGCTCGCCATCCTCCTCTCGATCGTCATGGTGGCGAGCCTGACGCCCACGGCCTCGTGGGCCGAGGCGGCTGACGAGCTGTCGGCAGCGACCGCCACGCAGGAGACCGAGACGACAACGACGCAGCCCGACGCTTCCACGTCGGCCACGACGACAACGGCGCAGTCCGATGCTTCAAGCTCGGTCGTGGTCGCCGAGGCGCAGTCCGACGCCTCGGAATCGAGCGTGGCCGCAGACGACTCCTCGTTGGCTACCACCGAGGCGACCGACGCCTCGCCGTCGACCACCACCGACGCGACCGTCGCGGCCGCGGACGGCTCCGACAGCCCGACGCCCGAAGCCGCGCCGGCACTGCTCGCCGCCTCCGGCACCATCACGCCGATGTCGAGCACCGGCTCCATAGGCACCCTCGCGGTCTCGCTCTCCGACACGAGCGGCAACTTCACCGACGTGGACACTGCAGGCACCTACAGCTGGTCCTGCGAGGCGGGCAACAAGCGCACCCTCAAGATCCACGCGGCCTTCAACAGCGGGTCGGACAAGACCATCACGGTCAAGGTTCCCACGGGCTACCAGATCTCCGCCTACTCCGCCACCGACGCCACGGCGGACATGAGCGGCGTTAGCAAGACCACCATCGACAACGCGTACAAGTCGTACGTGACCTCGTCGGTGCTCACCGCGGCGACCTCTCCCACGCAGGTCGTGGGCGGCACGTCCACGGGCACCGACTGGACGAGCCAGAAGATAGCTGGCTACACCGGCTTGACGAATTCCGTCGAGACGGACTACCGCACCTACGGCGGCGATGTCACCTATACCTTCGACGACTCCGCCCAGACCGTCGAGCTGGTACTTGTGCTCAACGTGCAGCAGGAGCTCCTTTCCCACACCGCAGCCACCGAGGCGATGGACCCCGTCACGGTGACGATGTCATCCTCCGCAGGCAGCGACCTTGCCTCCACGATGAATGCCGACGCGACGAACGTGCCGGTGGCATCGATTTCCGCGCAGACAACATCGACATGGATTCAGCAGTCTGCCAACGCAGGCGTGGCAGTGGGTGCCGCGGTGTCCGACCAGTTCGGCATCGAGTGGACCAGTGTCAACTACAACAGTGCGAACAAGACTCAGCACAGCCTTGCCGACTCGATGACCCAGACCGTCACCTATCCCCAGGGCGTCTTCTACGACGCCGAGGCGTTCTCCAAGTACCTCGGTCTTACCAGCTACGGCAGCATCGCCGGTACCGCCACCTACGGCAACGGCCACCTCACCTTCACGGTGAGCGAGGATGCCACAAACGGCGGCGGCACGCTCACGTTCACCTACGATGACATCAACTATTTCCATAGCACCGGTCAACCGGCAGCTGGCGCGTACTTCCATGCCAACACCGACGCCTCCTCGCCGACGAAGCACTACGCGGTGGGCGACACCATCACCGGCTTCACCGTCACCGGCACCATGGAGAGAAACGGCGAGACCAAGAATCTTGGTACTGTGTCCTACACCCGTACGCTCGTCGGCACGGGAAACGGCAAGGATATCACGCTCACTCCCAAGAACACGACGCGACGCGACATCACCACCGACTATGCCACGTCCGCCTACGACTACTCGCTCGGCGGCTTCACCGTCAAATCGGCGCTCGCCTACACCGACAACACGTTCTTCTTCGACAACCGCGTGGGCGGGGTCGATAACACGGCGGGCCTTGGCATCGACGCACTCAACCTGCCCGGCTACAACCTGCGCGACGTGGTCGTGACCACCTCTACGGGCCGCACCATCACCCTCGCCTCTATCCCTGGAACGGCCAACAGTAGGGAAGGCATTGCGCTGACCAAGAGTGTGCTGGGGCTCGCCGACGGGGAGTACATCAGCACCTGCCGCTTCACGAACGACATGGAGCAGCTGATATATACCAATCAGTATGATTACAGTTCCTTCACCTACTACGGCCAGTTCATAGACGGGCAGGAGGCCGATGTTAAGCTCTCCGTCCTCAACGACGGCAGCACCGACCCCGCCGATGTCATGGACAACGTTACGACGGGTCTGCCCATCACGGCGACCGATCACACGGCCATCGCATACACCAACGTCGGCGTCGGCACCGTCGCCACGACCGTGAGCGACAGCGCGGGCGGGCCTTCGGTCACCACCTACTACCCCAACGAGACCCTCTACTACTCCTCGACGATCACGGGCGGCATCAGATGGCAGAACGACGACACCATCGTCGACCCCCTCGTGCTGATATCGCTGCCGTCCGGCATCAACCTCGACACATCATCGGTGACAGCAGTTTCCAAGAGTGGCAACCACTCCGACGGATCGTCGTTCAGCCTCGTGCAGGTAAGCGGCACGACCACCCAGGTCATAGACGGCGTGGAGTGGACCACGTACAAGTTCACCTCCAAGACCCCGCTCGACATGGTGGCGCGGGAGGCTCTGCAGACGAACGCCTCGTATACAAGCATCGCGGTCAGCTTCGGCGCCGTCGTGGCGAGCAGCTGCCCGGGCTACAACCTCTCCCTCAAGGACTGCGTGCAGTGGGACCTCGACCACGTCTCGCCGTGGAACACCACGATAACGGCCGTGAACTCCAACGGCGGCGGCAACTACGTCTATGCCGACACCGCGAACCGCGCGGAAAAGGGCCCCAGCTACATGCTGGCCGCCGCGGGCAACAACTACACCATCAAGCCCCTCATCGGACTCAACGTCGATCTGGGCATCCATCCCGGCAGCACCGCCACCGACCCCTTCACCACCTACAGCGGCCTCGACAACTCGATCGTGTCCGTCCAGGCGGGCGGCACGGCGCAGGTCAAGCTCTCCTACAACTCCACGTCGGACACCGACTACTTCAAGGATTCCGCCATCTACGTGCCCATCCCCAAGAAGGGCATCGACTACGCCAAGTACTTCGAGAACATCGAGCTTCAAAACCCGGTGGCGACCAACACGTCCAAGACCTTCGACTTCACCACGAGCCTCACCGGCCCGGTCAACCTCACGGGCGACGACGGCACCATCTGGACCACCTACTACGCGCTCGACGATGTCGCGTCCAACCCGACCGACCACAACTACACCGGCGGCACCGACAGCTGGGAGCCCGCCACCACCTCCTCCGGTGCGTCCATCACATGGGTCACGGCCGACCAGGTGACCGATTGGTCGAAGGTGGTCATGACCAAGTTCGTGGCCCAGGACAACATCACGCCTGGCGCCACCGGCTCCACCGTGATGACGCTTGACATCGCGACGGATGCCAACCTTGACCAGTTCGACTACTGGCGCGGCTACGACAAGGCCGTCACCACTACCGATGGCTCGCTTAGGGGTAACTGGAACTACACCTCCGTCGTCGCGGCGACGCCTTCCAACGCNACCCTCAAGGGCCAGATCTTCATCGACAAGGACATGGACGGCATGTTCGGCCCCACCGATGCCAACTACACCAACAACGGCTACACCGCCTGGCTCGCTAGGGACGACGGCACCATGGCCAACATCGCCATGGATGTCAAACCCGACGGTAGCTTCGACCTGCTCGATTCCAACGGCAATCCGGTCTACCTCAGAAGCGGCAGCTACACGGTCACGGTGTTTCGCAACACAGCCGTCGAATCCGAGTACCTCTTCTCGCGCGTGGAGGGAACGTCTAGCTCCAACGCCGGCCATGCCGACGGCGGCACCACCTGGTACAACGACATCTTGAACAGCAACATCAACACCCTTCTGCCCAAGGCCACGTTCACGGTCTCTATTGCCAACAGCGGGACGCAGTACGTGGGTGTCGGTCTCAAGGGGGACCAGGACCTCAACGTCTCAAAGGAGGTCACCGGCAACGCGACCACCGATGCCGACATGTCGAGGGACTTCACCTTCGAGCTGACCCTGACCAACGCCGACGGCACCGCGCTCGAAGACGGCATGGTGTTCTCCTGGACCAAGAGCGACGACACGACCGGCACCATCGCCAGCGGCGGAACGTTCACGCTTGCGGGCGGCCAGAATATCTCGATTGCCAACATTCCATGGGGCATAACCTGGAAGGCGGTGGAGACCGATGGCGACGGCTATGTGATATCCAATGACACCAATGATACGGTGACGTATGGCTCCACCGCGACGGGCACCATCGCCGCGGACAACAACAGCACGGTCGCCTTCACCAACGACAAGTCCACCACCACGCTCTCCGGCACCAAGGTCTGGTCCGACTTCAGCAACGTGACCGGCGTCAGGCCCGACTCCGTGGCGCTCACCCTCTACAAGGACACGGGCACCGAGGTCACCGACTTCGTCCCGGCATGGAAGGACAACGGCGACGGCACCTGGTCCTACAGCTACGCCGGCCTTCCGAAGTACGAGGCCGACGGCACGACGATCTCCTACTACGTCACCGAGACCCCGGTCGCGGGATACACCACGACCTACTCCGGCGACGGCAAGGCCGCCGATGGTGGCACCATCACCAACACGCTGACGACGACCCCGACCACGACCCTCTCCGGCACCAAGGTCTGGTCCGACTCCGGTGATGCGGCGCACGCGAGGCCCGACTCCGTGGCGCTCACCCTCTATAAGGGCGAGGGCACCGAGGTCACCGGCTTCGTCCCGACGTGGACCGACAACGGCGACAACACCTGGTCCTACAGCTACGCCGGCCTCCCCAAGTACGAGTCCGACGGCACGACGATCTCCTACTACGTCACCGAGACCCCGGTCACGGGGTATGCCACGACCTACTCCGGCGACGGGTGCGCGCCCGACGGCGGCACCATCACCAACACGCTGACGGAGGTCCCGACCACCCCGACGACGACCACCACCACGACCACGAGGGTGTCGAGGGTCATCGTGGCGAAGGGGCTCCCGAACACGGGCGACCCCGCGGGCACGGCGGGCGCGGCCGCCCTCGCCGCCCTCGGCGCCGCCCTCGCGGTCGCCGGCCTCCGTCGCCGCCACGAGGGGGAGGACGGGGTCTGAGTGACGTGACCCGCCTCCGCGGGACGGGGGCGAGGGTGCCTGTGCATGCCGGGCCCGTCGGGGAGCGATCCCCGGCGGGCCCTTTCCCATGCCGCCTGCAGGGGATTCGTCCGTATCGTGAGCCCACCAATTGCACATATGAATGAAGAAACTGGATACCATATCAGCTGCAAGCCAGGTAATATATAAAAAGATATGGTGCTTAAGTCGAGCTTAACGTATGGGGTGCTGAGATGGATGCCATGCCGATGACAAGTTCGAAGGGGCGACTTCCGGCAGTATCGCCGTGTCTCCCTATGCCGATTACCCTGACCCCCACGAGTGTTCTTGCCGTAAGCAGATTCGTCGTTTGCCCACTGGTTGCGGTGACCGTTGGCACCGCGAGTGCCGACCATGTGGCTCGTACTGCCTATACCTAGTTCATCCTTGAGGTAGCCTGAACGCTGAACAGACTTCGTCACGAGGAGGGTCTTCATGAACACCACACGCGCCACGACCGGCTCAGGTACGAAGGGCGTCGCACGTCGTCTTCTGAGGATGCTTCGGGGGTGGCCCTCCCGCAAGGTCCTTGCCATCTTCCTCTCGGTGGTCATGGTGGCAAGTCTGATACCTACGGCCTCATGGGCCGAGGCGGCCGACGAGCTGTCGGCGGCAACCGCCACGCAGGAGACCGCAACGACGACGCCGTCCGACTCCTCAAGCTCGTCTGCGACGACAACGACGCAGACGGACACCTCGGGCTCGGCTGCGACCACGGCTACCGACGCGGCGACAACGACGCCGTCCGACTCCTCAGGCTCGGCGGCGACCACGGTCACCGACACGACCACCGAGACGAAGTCCGACTCGTCAAGCTCGGCGGCACCCACGACCGGTGCGGCGACCGTGGCCGCCCCTGGCTATCCTACCGATGACGCCTCGATTCGTACGGTCAGCTCGGAGACGAGGGACCCCGCGTCGAATCCTACGACCGTTTCCGCCGTGCAGAGCGGCTTGAACCTGGTCACTGCGGCCACGTGGGACGACGACACCCATGCGAACGACAACTGGTCGGCCACCGATGCGCTCACGGTCTCTGGCATCGCCGCCGCTCGGCAGGCACTCGTTGAGAGTGGCAAGGAAGTCACGTCATCCCAGGTGTCCCTTCAGGTGATCCTCTCCAACGACTATGTGCTCGATGATGCTGGCTTGAAGAGTGACTTCGAGGCCGACAAGACGGCCCTTGCTGCCGACGGGATCAGCGCCTCATATGTCGTAGATGGGGTGACGTACGCGGATGATGGCGTGGCCACGCATGTGAGCAGTGACACCGCAGGCGCCTACACCTGCGTGACCTTCACGCTCGATTTCGCATCCGCCGTGTCGGGAACCGATTCCGCCGCCATAAGACTTCCCCTTGTTCTGGCTGAGGCCAAGCGCGCGGACGCAGGATCCTACGTCGCCCTCGCGCATGACGTCGACAGCACGTACGAGGCGACAGAAGGAAACGGCACCCTCGTCACGGGAGGCACAAGCGCTGCCTTCGACTCTACTACCGTCTATGCCACCAGCCCCGTGCTCGAGGTGACCGCTCCAGTGGCGACGGTCGCGCCGCAGCTCTCGGAGCAAGAGTCCGTTCTGCCAGAGTCTGCGCCCGAGGCGAGTGCGCTCGCCGCTCCCTTGGCACTGCTGTCATCCTCGTCCGACGACTGGGCGGTCAGCCGCTTCAACCTCATCCGGGTGACCACCGGTACCGCCACGTGGGACGACGGCACGGTAGCCGCCACGACCAACACGGGGGACCCCGCATCCGCCAGCTTCAACAGCAACCCAGGGTACGACAACACCGGCACGGACTCGCTCGTACGCTCCAACGACGAGGTCATCTACCAGACGAGCTACTACTTCGACACCGTTCCAAGCGGGGGCACCCCGTATACGGGAAGCAGCGTGGTGCACGTCACGGCCACCCTGCCGGCCAATGTGGCTGGTATCGCCAGCTGGGACACGGCGGCCATGCAGTGGCTGGAGAACCCCGTCGTCTCCGCCGATGGCCGTACGGTGGAAGGCGACATGACCATGACGGGGGACAGCACCTCCAATCCGCTGGCACCCCGCGTGGGGACCATGAACTGGGTCGTGAACACGGGATGGGCGGCCAACGGGACGCAGATCGCCACCCCGTCCTTCACGATGACGCCGACCGGCAAGACCACGACCACGGCAAGCCTGCTTAATACATACACCAACCCCAACGGGACGGGTGTGACCGTGACGGCCAAGGGCCGCTACAACGCCCAGATCAAGAGCGAGGGTGACAACCTCTACTCCATCACGCTCCAGTTCTACAACCCCACGGGCGGTCTGAAGGGTCAGGAGCTCCCCGATACTACCAAGCCCATCACGGTCACGGTCAAGTCCAACTGGAACCAGACCTTCAGGGACGTCAAGCTCAACACCACTAACGTGGCAGGCAATGCGGGGATCATCCCTGCGAGCGACTATGGTGCGAACGCGCCGTGGGACAATGGGGCAGCTACGCTCACGACGACCTTCAACACGGTCTACGACGGTGGTACGGTCGCCGGCAGCGGGGTCGCCGGCACGCTCAACTCGGCGTTGGTCAACAACACCACCACGCTCACCATCACCAACTACAAGATCGACATGACCAATACCACCGGCTTTGCCGCCGGGAGCAATCTGGTCTATCCGGACCGTAACGCCAGCAAGACCAGCGCAACACAGGCTGCTGACTATAGCGACGCGACAACGTACAACTTCGGTGCCTACCTGTTCAAGGTCGCCACGCCCTCGGGATACAACCCTGCCACCGCAGGGGTGCTCGGGCAGGTCAACATCACCGGTCTCTCCGCGAAGACCGTCAGCGGCCAGACGGTCACGGACGGTCTTGCCTCGGACAACACCACGAGCATGTCACTGTATCGTCCCGTGAATCCGCCAGGGAACACTGCAACTATTGATAACGCAATGTACGACACTATTCTGCCGTTGTTCATCAATGATGCAGGAGTTTCTCTGGGCACAGTGAGCAGCACCGATGTGCAGAAGGTATACCCCGGCCAAGACATCGTGCTGAGGAATCGTGTACTTACTGCTCAGATAGCGATAACTAATGGGTATTTCTCCACCACGAGCATGCCGCGCTATTACACCGTCTTCCAGAAGATCGACAGCGACATCTTCGACCTCGACGAGACGAATCCCTACACGCCGACATCGTACGTAAACACAGCCCCCGGTACCGGTCTGAACATCTACCAGCCTATCCCTGTGACCTACAAGTACGTCGCACGGGTCGGCGGCTGGGACAGCGATGCCCAGCTGCTCGACGCCCATCTGGGAAGCGCCAGCTCCACGCTTCCGTACTTTGACTCCACAAACGGTGCGACCGTGACGGGCCTGCAGGTCTTCGATACGCCGGAGGCATATCGGGCCGCCCAGGCGACGAACCCCAACCTGCAGCTCGTGGGGATAGTCGCCGAGATCGAGATGCAGGACGCGTGGATCTCGGGACCAGCGGGCGGGACATGGTTCGATATCCGATATCCAGCGATCACGGTGAAGGACACGGCCGCCTTCCAAGGTGGCTCGCTCATCACCAACAACGCCGACAGCAGACTCGTCGGCATCACGACGAGCGACCTTGGGGTTCGGTTCGTCAACGAGACGACGGGAAACTCCCTTGACAAGGCGATGCTGCGGCGGTCCACCTCCACGCCAAGCACCACCCTGACGCCCATACAGTGGGCGCTGCCGACTAATGGTGGCGCACAGTACATCTCGACCTACTACAGGAAGGCCGTCTTCGACGGAACCGACACGATGACGGCCACTCCCTATACCAACTCATATGGGGATGTCTCTTCCCCATATCGTCTTACTGTAGGAGGCTACTCCTGGAAAGTGGAGTCGTGGGGGCCGTACGTCACCAAGTCCATCGCGCAGTCCAGCGGCGGGGCTGAGAAGACGACGTTCAACATCGACCAGGGGGACCGTCGGGTCGACTATGTGGTGAGATCCGGCATAACGGGTCCGAGTGCGGGTTCGGCCACCGACACCCTCACCATCACCGATACCATCCCCGCCGGCATGAAACCGGTCGATCCCTCCTCGACCGATCCCGCCGTTCGCTGGGGCATCTCCTATGCCAACACTGGGAGCACCTATACGCAGGGCACGACCTCCTATGGGGGTGGCAGCTGGAGCGACGACGAGGCCANCGCGACGTCCACCGACGTGGTGTCTGGTCTGCTGGCCACCCATCCCAACATCTCATACACCCTCACCCAGACCACGAACGCCGATGGTTCCGTGACCCTCACGTGGGTCTACAGGAACTATCCCGTGGGATACAGTGCCCCCGACATCCACTACAGTGGCATCTTGGGTGATCCCACAGATAGCTACAACGACCTGGTCAACGGAACCACGTTGACCAACAACGTCTCGGCTTCCACCACCACCATCCCCAACACGGCCACCGCATCCAAGACGGTGACGGTAGTACGCCAGGAAATCGCCTCGGCCACCAAGCTGACCACGGATGACGTTCGCGACGCCGGTGGCACCGTGGGCTTCGACATCAACTTCGACAACGAGGTNGAGAAGCAGTCCGATGATGACGTCTCGATCATCGACGTGTTCCCGACCCTCGCTGCCGGCAACCTCGATAGCGGCTACACCGATCCCGGGAACTTTGTCCTCGCGAACGTCTCGTTCGAAGGGCAGAAGCTTGCGGGCGCAGACCTTAGTTTCTACTATGCCACCGATGCCTCGCTCGCTGCCGTGGGCAAGACGTCCGCTGACCTGGCGGCAATCCAGGCGCAGTACACCACCCCGGGAAGTCCTTACTACAACACCAGCTATACCTTCCCTGCCTCGGACGGCTGGCTCAAGACAACCATGACCATCAACTCGGATGGCACCATCGCCAATGCTGCCGCCGTGGAATCCGCCCTCGAAGGCGTGCATGTCGTAGCCATCGGCTTTTTGGCGGACACGCTCAACGTAGGGAGCAAGTTCAAGTTCCACTACGAATACGATTGGACCGATGCTGCCGTCAAGGACGAGATGCTCAATGGTGGTAACTTCGAGAACGGCATATCCTTCTATGTGAACTCCACCAAGCAGTCGGGCGGCAACAAGACCTCCACGGCGCCAGCCGTCGAGCTGGACAAGTCCCTCGTGTCCGCCCCCTCATCCACGGGAGGAACCGCAACCTACGAGGTGAGTGCGACCAACCACAGCAACGTCGCGGAGTCCAACTACTCCTTCCTGGACACCCTCACCAATGCCTCCGGCATCACGAACATACGCGCGACAGACCAAAACGGTAACGATGTGACCAGCAGGGTGAGCTACGACGCGGGCACAAGCACCTTTACCATCAGTTCCATCGACGGGCAGGTGACTATCGATCCTGCCACCGGAGCCACGCAGGCTGGCAAGGTGACCATCACCTTCGANGTGACCACCGATGCCTCNCAGGCNACCTTCTCCAACTACGTCGAGCCGACCGAGAAGGATGGGACATGGACGTTCGACAAGGCTCGCGTGTCCGGAGACGGCAGCGACACCTCCACCACGGACGTGCTGCAGCGCGGGGGAGACGTCTGGTACAAGGTGATGATTGACAACACCTCAGGTACCGAGACCGTACCNGCGGCGAGTTGCATAACCACCGANACGTTCGAGANCCTCACCTANNNGGGCTANTCGACATCCGGTNCCGGCGGTGCTGGTACCGTGACGACNNCNGNNNCGGGTNGGAGANACGNNNGCCACATGGGCTCCCGGGGATGTGGCCGCCGGTGCGAAGGCGAGCGTGTGGCTACACTTCACGGTCGATGCCACGGGGACGCTCTCCTCCGTCACCAACAAGGCCTCCGCCGACAATCGCACCGACGTGGTCACCGACATGCAGCCCGACATCGCCGTCGCCAAGGATCAGGTCACTCCCGAATCCGACGTGGTAGTCGGCGGCGCGATCGAGTACACCATTACCGCCACCAACGCCGGCAGCACCACCGCGACCAACTACGTCATCAACGACGCGGCTACCAACCTCACCTACGTGGGGCTGAGCGCCAAGGACTCCACCGGCGCTGACGTGACCGGCCACGTCACCTACGACAATGGCAAGATCACCATCTCCAGCATCCCCGGCGGGAGCTCCGTCATCATCACGCTCGACTACACGGTCGGGGCACTGCCTGCGACCAACGTCGCCAGCGGCACCGATCCCCACGGGTCGTACTCGCTCTCCAAGGTCCGTTGCGACGCCACCGGCAGCACCACCTCCGCCGACGCGACGTCCGCGCTCTATGCGGGCGACACCATCTACTACAAGGTGGCCGTCACCAACAACGGCGACACCGCGCTCTCCGGCGTCGACGTCACCGACACCCCGGGTACCAACCTCACCTACGTAAGGACCGTCAGCACCGACTCCGGCACCACCTCCGGCACAGGTCCGATCGTCTGGACCGGCTGGACGGCCGGCCCTAGAGCAACGGTCACCATGCTCATCGAGTGCAAGGTCAATGCCGACGCCGTGAACAGCGTCAAGAACACGGCTTCGACGCCCACGACCACCGTCGTCACGTCCGATCCCGTCATCGACCTGACGATCGACAAGGTCGAGAAGTCCGCCGACGACGCGACGTCCACCTGGACGATCACGGTGAACAACAACTCCACCGCCGCCGCCACGGACGTCAAGGTCGCGGAGCAGCCCGTCAACCTCACGTACCAGTCCCTCACCGATACGGCNCACATCGGCATCACGCGCGCCGCCGATGGGACGTTCACCATCCCGTCCGTCCCCGCATCCTCCTCCGTGTCGTTCGACGTCACCTTCGGTATCGATGGCACCCCCTACACCAACGGCACGAAGGTCGTCCCGCACTCCGACACCGACTACGACCTGCTCAAGAGCCGCGTGACCGACACGACGGGCGCCACGGCGGCCACCGACGCCGTGTCCTCGGGCCAGACCGTCTACTACAAGGTCTCCCTCAGGAACACGGGCGACACCGACATCGCCGCCGGTACCAAGGTCGCCGACTCCTTCGAGGGCCTCACCTACACCGGCACCGACCCGGCCGTCACCTCGAACCCTGACGGCACCCTCACCTGGACCGCCCCGGCGATCGTCGTGGGCGGGACCGCATCCGTGGTCCTCTCCTTCACCGTCAACGACGGCGTGAGCAAGATCACGAACGCCGCCACGACCCCGACCCACGTGGTCGTCGTCACCGACCCCGTGCCGCAGTACGAGATCGACAAGGTCCTGCTCAACGGGTCCGCCGTGAACAAGGTCGGCGACACCGCCACCTACGAGATCACGGTCCACAACACCAACAACGTGGCTGGCAAGAACGTCAAGGTCATCGATGCGTTCACGAACCTTACGATGCTCGGTTACAGTGTGGCGCTGAACAACGGTGCCACCACGACCGTCGACTACAGCAACGGCGCGTTCGACATCGCGAGCATCCCCGCGGGTGCCACGGCGACCATCACGGTCAACATGACCGTCAACGAGTTCCCGATCACCAACAAGGCCGCGACCCCTCAGGGTGACAGCCGCTACTCGCTCGACAAGATCCGCTGCGACGAGAACGGCAACGCGATCCCCGCGTCCGACCCCGTCATCGCCGGCGAGGACATCTACTACAAGGTGACCGTCACCAACACCAGCAACACCACGCTGCCCCCCCAGACCGTCATCGACACCCCGGGATCGGGTCTCCTGCTCGACTCCGTGGTCAGATACGACGGTACCAGTGCCGTCCTCGCGAGCAACGCCATCACCTGGGTCACACCCGAGCTCGATCCGGGTGCCTCTGCGTCGATGTCCGCATCGATGGTCGTCAAGGCGTCTGTTTCCGACACGGCTTCCGGCTCCGTTACCAACTACGCCAGGACGCCCGACCACGAGACCGAGGTCACGATTCCCATTGTGCCCCAGACCGTCGACGTGTCCATCACCAAGGTACAGGACACCGCCGCCACCGACGTGAAGACCGGCGGCGAGGTTACCTATACGCTGACCGCCACCAACACCGGCAACACCACCGCGACCGACTACGTCATCGATGACGTGGCCACCGGTCTCACCTTCAAGAGCGCCGAGGCCACCGACGGGGACGGCAACGCGATCACCGTCACCCCGGGCGCCGGCACGCTCACGCTTTCCTCGCTCGGGGCTGGCAAGACCGTGACCATCACGGTCACCTACACGGTCGACTCGCTCCCTGCGACCAACGTCGCGACCGCCACCAACCTCGACGGCGAGGCCGACTACACGCTGGCCAAGGTTCGCGTGACCGACGCCACCGGCACCACCGCAGCCACCGGTACCGTCCAGCCTGGCGAGACCGTCTACTACAAGGTCACCGTCACCAACACGGGCGACAAGGCGGTCTCCGCCGTCAACGTCACCGACGTCCCGGGCGCCGGCCTCACCTACGTTACCGGTGTGGCGCTTGACGGGGCGGGTGTCGTTGCCGACAGGGCCGACGGAGCCATCTGGTCCGGCTGGACGCTCGCCAACAACGGCGACAGCGCGTCGATGGTCGTGACCTGCAGGGTCAACGACGACGCCACCGGCACCGTGATCAACACCGCCCGCACGCCCAAGTCCGTCGTCGTGGTCGACACGCCGATCGAGAACATCGTGGTCCACAAGACCACCGACGGCACCGTCACCACCGAAGGCGGCAAGAACTACGTGACCTATGACGTCACCATCACCAACAACGGCGATGCTGATTCCGCCAACGTGGTCGTCGATGACAACCCGTCCGGTCTTGTGTACGACTCGTGCACCACGCCTGCAGGGGTGAGCGCAGTTGCGAATGGCAGCGGCGTGACCTTCACCATCGACAGCCTCGCCAAAGGCGCCTCAATCACGATCCCCGACGTGAGGTTCGAGGTCACCAGCACCATCGGCTACACCAACACCGTCCATCTCGAGGATCACCAGAGCTACAGCCTGTCAAAGCAGCGCGTGACCGATGCCACGGGTGCCACGGCAGCCACCGACACCGTCCAGGGTGGGCAGACCGTGTACTACAAGGTCATGCTCACCAATACCGGCAGCATCGTCGTTCCCGCCGGCATCCAGGTCACCGACNCCTTCGAGGGTCTCACCTACACCGGCACCGATACGGCCGTCACCGCGAGCTCTGGCGACACCCTCACCTGGACCGCCCCGTCCATCGACGTCAACGGCAACAGGTACGTCGTGCTGCAGTTCAAGGTCAACGACGGCGTGAGCCTGGTCAAGAACACCGCGTCCATCCCTCACACCGAGATCGTCGTTATCGATCCGGTGCCGCACTATGAGGTCTCCAAGACCCTGGCCAACGAGGACGAGGTCACCAAGGTCGGCGATACCGCCATCTACCAGATCACGGTCCATAACACCAACAACGTGGCCGGTACCAACGTCAAGCTCATCGACACGGCCACGGGTATCACCATCCCCGATGGGTTCGTGTGTAGCATGGACAACGGTGGCACCGCCAGCTATGACGCATCGACCAACCAGTTCACGCTGTCGGACATAGGTGCCAACGCCACCGTCACGTTCAGTGTCGGCGTCCCGGTCGAGAGCTTCCCGATCACCAATAGGGTCACTACGCCCGTCAGCGATCAGAAGTCCAGGCTCACCAAGGTGAGGGTGGACGCGGGCGGCAACCCGGTCGCCGCGGGCACCGCGGTCTACGTCGGCGAGACCGTCTACTACCAGGTCACGGTCGCCAACGCCTCCGACACGGCCGCCCTGGCCTCCCAGACCGTCACCGACGTCGCCTCCGCCGGCCTCAAGATCCAGTCCGCCACCGCGGGCACCGTCTCCGCCGACGGCACCACGCTCACCTGGGACACCGGGGAGATCGCGGCCGGCGGCA
>JGI20225J20221_1001344_pt3 | contig 26371 bp, 29 predicted proteins | sample BioMet4_FD_20221 | JGI IMG/M metagenome (IMG submission 20221)
TGTTGGCTGGGGAAAAGAAGAAGGGGTTATCCCTTTCGAGATAACCCCTTGAAGTCGTTGTGGTGGAGCTGGAGGGAATCGAACCCACGACCTCTTAAATGCCATGCCAACAGAAAACATAATATTCTGTGGCGCATCAGCCAACATACCGCCAACGGACAGCCAACACCTCTGTGGCGAACCTGCCAACGATCATGGGGCGCGTCAGCCAAGCAGCTATCAAATGGTGGGCATCGCACACAACGCTACACCTTCTTTCCCAAAACTTCATCGCGCCCTTCGGCGTGGGCGTTGGATTAGCCTAGAGATCCGTAACGTTAGCGCATGCATCAGGCCGTTTAGGCATAAGAAACGTGCGTCAGGCCGACCCGCGTTCCGACACGACTCGATCTCGGCCATTCCGCTTGGCCTCATAGAGAGCCTCGTCCGCCCGTTTCATCATGGTATCTGCCGTATCCCCGGGCCGATAGCTGGCAACCCCCAAACTGCAGGTCTTTGGGCCGACCACCGAAAACGAATGTCCCGCGACAGCCGGCCCGGTTTTACCCAGTGGCCTTCTTCGCCACGACTTCCGACCGCGCAGCCAAAGGCCTACCCCACGCCATGCAAAAAGGGCCAGGAACATGTTCCTGGCCCTTGGTCGTTATGGGAGGTGCGAGTGGAGTCCTCGGGGCCTACCAGCGGCTGCCGCTGCGGTTGCCGCCNCCGGAGCGGGGCTTGTCCTCGGCTTCGTTGACCTTCAGATTGCGGCCGCCGAANTCCTNGCCGTCCATNCCNNNGATNGCNGCNCGGGCGCCTTCNTCGTCCATCTCGACGAANCCGAANCCGCGNAGGCGGCCGGTTTCNCNNTCGGTGATGAGATTGACGCTGATGACTTCGCCGTAGTTGGAGAACTGCGTGCGGATGTCGTCTTCGGTGGAATTGAAAGACAAGTTGCCGACATAGAGTTTCTTGGACATGGGTTGCTCCTGTTTTAAGCATTTTTTTTCGTATCGATTGGAGCTGTACATCAGAACGCCCAAGATCCAAAAATCCATGCTCGTTGAAATAGACTGAACACGGGACAGATACACCCTTCTGGGAGAATGTAAAGAGGTCGACCGGAAAATAAATTTAAAATGGACGTTATTTTAGTATTCCATGCTCTTTCCGGGGCCGTATCATGGCGTTGCATAACCTGTCCCTCAGCAATAAAGGCTAAAGTAGTGCGGCGTGTTACGGTGTATTTTGCGAATTGATGAAGGGTGGCGAAAATATTTTGGCCGAGCTGCGACAAGGGGGAGCTGTGTGAGTAGGAGGCCGACCGCCGGGAAGGCAGCGAAGCGGCGGCAGGCAAGGGGGGGCATCGGTTCACGTCTTGGCGCAGTCCCGGCAAGTACAGAAACATACAATAAAATCGATGGGATGCTACGCGGTTGAAGCCTAAATGCTCAAGCCGGTCGAGCATCACGGTGGCCGAGCTGGGGTAGGTGCCTCGCTGGGGAGTCAGTCGTCCAACGGACATCGCCTTCGCTGTAAAAAAAGAAAGGCCCCGACTGTAGTAGCCAGGGCCAGTAAGGTTATAGTCGAGATTTTTTGAAGGTTATTGTGGATGCCTCAGCATCAAGCGTAGGGCTGGTGTTTACCACACATGCAGTTTGCCAGCTTTTCTTTTTCTATACTGGCCTATTTGTGCCCTACATCAAAAAACTGTTCCTCGTCTGACTGGCCCATCGGCATCACCTCCGTTAAGGTTACAACCAACCTTTTCAAAGGAGTCGCTTACTATATAGGCCTGGGTCATGCCCGTGTCTAGTGCTTTTTTGAGGGCGGAAATTAAAAAGCCCTGCGACCGTGCCAGGCCAGGAAATTAGGCGCGGCAGAATACCAATGGGGTCGGGATTATTTCCAGGGGTATGGTGCTCACGCCGTCAGTTTCCGGGCCTCTACCCGCTCCAGAACTCGATCAAGCGGTCCAGGATGTGTCGCCCCAGGGTGTGTCGCCTGCTGGCGTCGTTTTTTTCAACGATGCATTGGCATGTCCACTTGTCCGGGAAAGGTCCGAAGGCGGGAGTATGGACCGAGGACGGGAAGGACCTAACCCCTGGCGAAATCGTACTTTCCTCCAGACCTGCCCCCTCCTGGGTGAGGGACTGTCCGGGGGCACCAACCCCCAGGGCAAGTGGGAAAGCCCCAGGAAAGGGCCCTACCGAGCGAATCCAAGGGGTGTCCGGGCCGGCGGCGTGGGCCAGCGGGACAGGAGCCCCAGAAAACCAATGGGGCCGGGTAAATTCCAAACCCCATGTGCCTCACTCGGCCAGTTCCTGCGGCAATTCTCGTCCAGGGGTCAGGCTTCGGTGCCGGCGGCGAGAAATCGGGGCAGTGGTCGATCACCTGCTTCCGATTTCTCAGAGGATGCACTTGGAAAGTCCAAATGGCTAATTAGGGACGGGTTCCTAGGAGAGGGAGGAAGGCCAACCGCCCACCACCGCTTGAAAATCCCCCAAGAGGTTCTCGGCCTTTTCCCTCATACACCCATGAGGTAAGTTGCGGAGAAAAACTCTTGCAGGAGCAAAAAGTGAGCTCCGCATCATCAACTTTTCGCCGTGAAGGAACCCGATTTCCCTCGCTTGGCAGCCGCTGGAGGAGACACCCGGATCAGCTCAGCTGGGGGCATCATTTCCAGAAAGTCCTGTGAGGAGCGGCCAATTCGTCTTCCAGTTCCGGAAAGGGACCTGCCACCAAGATGGGCTTTTGCCCCGCTTCAAAGACCGTACGACATGGCAGGTTCATAGTGGGGTTATCCTTGCTGGTGCCGGTCAGTTTTTTTAATGTGGTTTCCTCAACGCCATAGACAAGGTTTCCGATGTTAGCCCAATAAATGTTTCCAGCGCACATCACGCACGGTTCGAACGTTGTCACCAGGGTACATCCCCACAAGTAATCTGGATTGTACTGCGCAAAAGCCCGCCGTGATAGTTCTGTTTCTGCATGCTGCATCGAACTCAAATTACCCTGCCTCATCAGCACCCTATCGCCATTCGGCGCCACAAGCACTGCACCAAATGGATGATGACCAAAATCTGCCGCTTCCTTAGCGACATCATTTGCCGCCCTCAGATATTTCAGTATCTGCTGATACTCGAGAGGAAACATTCTTGTGCCCGATGGTGGTTTCCAATTCTCGGATTCGGTATTTTCCACAGCAAGCACACGATGAGCTGGCAGGATGACCGCCGTCGAAACAAGGAATGCTCCGATCGTTGCCGTAGCTTTTAAAAAATCGCGCTTTGACTTTTGCATGATATACCCCGATCAATCATACAAATCAAAAGGTTTTGTTGCATATTTTACGTCAGAAGACAGACCAGACTTAGCCTGCACTGGAGTTGGGGTAGCCCCTGTTTAGGCCGGACACCTCCGCCAACCCTTTGATCAACTCCAAAACCATTTTTGAAGCCCCATCCCAGGGGCAGCAAGATCCAATGCCCGCCACCTCTTGAAAATTCCCCAAGAGGTCCTTGGCCTTTACCTCATACACCCATGAGGCAAGTTTGGGAAAAAAAATCTTGCAGGAGCAAAAAGGGCCCTACCGAGCGAATTCAAGGGGTGTCCGAGACAGCGGCCTGGGGCAGCGGGACAGGAGCCCCAGAAAACCAATGGGGCCGGGTAAATTCCAAGCCCCATGTACCTCACTTGGCCAGTTACTGCGGCATTTCTCGTACAGGGCTCAGGCTTCGATGCCAACAACGAGAAATCGGGGCAGTGTTCTTCACCTGCTTCCGATTTTTCAGAGGATGCACTTGGAAAGTCCAAATGGCCAATTAGGGACGGGTTCCCAGGAGAGGGAGGAAGGCCAATCGCCCACCACCGCTTGAAAATCCCCCAAGAGGTCCTTGGCCTTTTCCCTCATACATCCATGAGGTAAGTTGCGGAGAAAATTTGTTTCTGAAGCAAAAAGGCGACGGGTGGGGCGACCTCTTGAAAAAAATACAAGCGCCCTTTTTCAGGAGCTCATGCTGGCTCGCTTCTGCGAACCCTTGTGCTGCTCATACGGGGGAGCCAACAAAACCTGTTGGCGCAGTGTTGGCGACGAGGGTAAGGAGACTTCTGTAGGGACTAATTACAATTTATTCCGTTGTGTTGCGGCATCATTCATACACTTTTTACACCAACAATGCTTTTTCCCCTGTGAATCACCATGCGAACTATCATTCGGAAAATCTGCCAATGGTTTCCAGCTGCCACAGTGAGGACAAACTTTTCCGTCAACTCCGTCTTTTGTTTCTATCATATTATAATGCTCCTATTTTCTAAATTGGCTCCAGAAGCCTAAAAAAAGGGGTCACCGATTTCTCGGTAACCCCTTGGCATTCTTCTTGGTGGAGCTGGAGGGAATCGAACCCACGACCTCTTGAATGCCATGGCAGCAAATATCCGATATTATTGAACTTTTATCGAGCAAGAGTTGATTCCCAATCAATCATTTTGGCGCATGCCAACGATTTTTTGGCTTTACTGCCAACAGCAGCCAATGGTCAAGATTTGATGGATGGTTTTCATCATGGGTAACCAACGGGGTGTTGGCGGTCCTGTTGGCTCTCCTGTGGCGCTACATTTTGGTTGAACCCGATGAGGGAGTTGGTCATACTCTTTCCAGGTCATCATTTGGGGTTATTATCATGCTTGATTCTTTGCATCTTTCCCTTTCAGACGAAGAATTTGACGACCTCGGGAACTACCTGGAAACCATCCCTGGAGCCATGAATATCGAAAAGGTTCATGGTTTTCTAACGGCATTACAATGCTCACCACAGCTTGTCATGCCAAGCAATTTCTTTCCTTATATCTTCGGTGAAGATCATGTCTATGACTCATCAAAAGAACTTACAAAATATACCGGCCTTCTGCTTCGTCTATGGAATGAAATTTCGAATCAACTGAATAATAATGCCGAATTCGATCCCATCTTCATCGAACAAGAGAATGGGAAGTCTCCCGGGAATGAATGGGCTGAAGGCTTTTTGTTCGGGATGCATCTCGATCAAGAAGGTTGGAAGGTCTTGGTCGATGATGATGACCATATGGGAATATTGATTCCAATCTTTGCACTTGGCCATGAATATGATTCGGATCCAGAACTTCGCCCTGATCCTATCACCGATGAGAAACGAGAACTCATGCTTGCTGGTATCAAGGTGTATACACCAAAAATATTTGAATATTTAAAAAAATATCGAAGGCCTGCATTCGATCTAAGTGGATCAAAACAGATCCCATTTAGAAGAACTTCTGGGAAAATCGGTCGAAATGAACCATGTCCTTGTGGAAGTGGGCTCAAATATAAGCATTGCTGCGGAAAGAACTAACATTTGGTTTCTTAACTAAAAAGAGGAGAGTCCGAAGACTCTCCTCAAGTAGCTACTGCTACTTCATATTTAATAATATCTCTATATCTTTTGGCAATTCAAACTCATTCTTGCTAATTACTTCTGCTTGATTAAAGAAGAAGCAATCATAACATTTCAAACTGTGTCCGTTGTCGTCATACTCTAACTCACTACAATCACACAAGATACATAACTTGGCGATATCTACGAACATTTTGCATCACCACTGAAGTCCGCATTCTTTGAACAGCTTATCGATTCTTTGTTGCTTATTGCCATGTACCTCTAAAAATTCTGAGAATGTATCTTTATCATGTTCTCCAGGAAACCCTTGTCTGAGAGCATTTAAGAAATCCCTGTCGCAGGTAGGACAAACTACTAAACCATCGTATCCATCAGGAACAAGAGTTTTTTCGGTACATGTAGGATCCATACATTGTTTTAATACATATAAAATAAACATAACGCTCTCCTTCGAATAAAAGGTGGATATTGGCTATCCACCTTGGCTAAAATTAAACACCTTCAAGTTCCGGGAGCAGGTTGACAGCCCGTTCCTTTTCCCCTTCCAGATAATGGTAATACACATCCGCAGTCATCTTGACCGAGAAGTGCCCCATCAATTTTGAAACAGCCGAAAGGTCAGCTCCTTGAGAAAGAAGCGTTGTCGCAAAGAGGTGCCGAAGATCATACATCCTTATGGGATAAGTAATCCCGGCCAACTCACAGGCTGTGTTGAATGACTTCCGAACACTATCGACCTTTCGACCTTTGAATTCAATTATGTAAGCTGTCAAAGCATTTGCTTGCATAACCTTCAACTTTTCAAGGAATGATGGCCTAACAGGAACAGTTCGAAAGGTTTTGGTCTTTGTAGCATAAATCTTGACCGTCCCTTTCTCGAAATCAACATCCGACCATTTCAAGGCTAACAATTCAGATTTGCCAGGACGTGTTCCAAGATTAAAGCACACCTCCATGGCCCATTTTACATGGGGTTCCGCGTGCTCCATAATTTTCTTCATGTCCTTGACGGTTAGCTGGACATCACGTGGTCGCTCCCTGGCTTTCTTCCTCTTGGACAGAGGGTTAACCTTCGAGAGTTCATTTTCAATGCCGAAGTTGAAAATGGCTGCAAGATAGTTGCAATACCGATTTACCGTGGTTTGAGCCCTTGGCTTTCCGGTTTGCTTGCTGACACCTTGATAATGTTTGATAAACTTCATTCCATCTTCGACATAACTCATCGAATCGACAGGTTTGTTCTTGTCGAGGATATCGAAGAAGGAGAACTTGAGCAGATGGGCCAAGGTTAGGATATGCGTCTCTGTTTTTCCAGAGACCTTCAGGTGTTCCAAATATTTTTTGGACAATTCACCAAAGGTTATTCCTTTATCTTCTTCAGGTTCTTGAACAACAACTGGTTCTTGCTGGACAGGTTCTGGCACGATTATCGTTTGGATGGGAATGATAACTCCATTAATGACGCGGCCTTCGTTAACTGCTGTTTCAAAATCTTCAGCTAGTTGACGGCCCTCATCACCACGACCAAATGATTTATCCCGACGCTTACCATTCTCTTTCCAATAGACCATCCATCGTTCATCTCGCTGATAAACACCCATAAGCACCTCCAAGTGCGATTATGATTTTGAATTATGAGAAATGATAAAGATGAAAGAGTTGGAGCCAACTTTTTAAAGAAAGGAGCAGGAGGCCCCTTTCCGAAGAATCTAAATTGTATTCATCAAGATTTCTTCGACTTCCTCCTCTTGAACCCCAAGATAACGGCGAGTTATCGCTGGGCTGCTATGGTTTAGTCTTTTAGCTATGACTTCCCATGAAACACCAAAGGTTTTCCGTTGATGATAACACCATGTCTTTCGAAGCGTATGGGCTCCTGCGTTGATGTTCAAGTTAATGGCCTTACACCATTCCTGAACCATCATTGTCACGGCATAGGTTGTCAGCGGATAATTCTTACCTTTACGACTTTTGAAAAGGTATTGCCAATCTTCAAGCCTCGATGATTCAAGATGCTCGTCGAGAGCAGTCTTGATCTCTTTGTTCATGATGAAGATGTTTTCCTTACCAGTTTTCTTCTCCTTTAAGCAGATTCGTTCTCCGATTTTACAGTCCTTGACATCTTCGACCTTGAGGGCCAGGAGGTCTTGGACTCGAAGCCCGGTATTTATCCCCATGATAAATATGAGCCTGTTTCTGGGTTGATCAGCAAGAAGCTTTTTAATACTCTTGATGTTCTTGAGGTCAATGATGGGTTCAACCTTCATAAGCAACTCCCTTGAACTCGGTGTTTTGGTTTAATCCCCATGGAAAACGTTGATTGAAAAGGGAGGACTTCCGGGACGTCCCCAGACAATGGGAACTATCCCTTTAGAATTCAAAGACTAATGCCTTATGGCAGCCCCAATGTACGATTCTACATAATACCGGTCTTCCCTTTTAGGTTCTCATATCTGTATATTTTTTCTATAATTGCTGGAACTTGCGAAAGACAATGAAAAGACCTGAAACTTTCAATGTGTGTCGCAAGAAATGAAAAGAGGGATTGAAAAAGAATAAAATGCCACCTCCCAGGAGCATGGCATTATTAACAGGTTCAAGTTAAACGACCGTCAAGATGATGCGGCCATCCTCAGCCGTGATCACGAACTCATCGCCCTCCTTGATTTCCATGTCTCCGAGGTCCACCTTGTGGATATTGAAATGAACCTCACCCTTCTTGTTGACGTAGGGCCGACTGGAGCTCTTCAGATAAAGCCCCTTGACATCGTAAAAGGTCCTGTCGTCGCTGATGAGCCTTAAGACATAATGCTTCAAGGTCGGCTTGTGGGCGATATCCATCTTTTCCATGATCGCCTTGGCGTCCAAACCTTCCTTGATGCATTGTCGGAGGACCGTTGCGTTGTACCTGGATTCAGGGCGCTTCTTCTTTCCCGAAGGGTCTTCCGTGGCCGATGATTCGGTATCGTTCTTGGCAGACATGTTCTCTCCTTGGTTAATAATGCTATATTCTTAATATATCTGTATATTTGTGCATAAACGGCAAAAGAGGATCATCAACATGCTGATATTAATATTTTTTGATGAAATTCAATCATAAGGTCTTCATCCCGATCATGTCGGATTCGTGGATTGGCCCCAGGATCAATTCTCCTGGACTTTTGGGGACGGGATAGGGGAAACCATGGGTCAGCCCTTAAAAATGCAGGAGAGGGCCGATTTGAGGGGTCGACCCCTGAAGGGATAGAGACGTGATGGAAGAACAGCCCGGAGCCTAGGGTTTCAGCAGCCCCAAGCGCAGTAGCCGGTAACGAGAACAAGAAAAGCCTCCTGGTTTCACCCAGAAGGCTGCCGTTCATCAATCTCTACACGACAGCCGCCCATCAAGCGTCATGGATGATCCCAATGACGCCGATGAGCACCCGGTAGAAAGAGACTGTCACCAATCTCAGGCCCCGAATCACCACCGGACATAGGGTTTTCCCCTATCCGGCGATCCCGAAATGATGTTCCCCCAAAAGAAACGGATGCAAGCTAGACTGAAAACTTTCGTAATGTTACATAAGCTCTTGNATAAGAGCCCCTATAATTTCAAAGCGGTTGTTTTCTGTTTGCTTGTTCGAGATGCTTTTCATTAATCAAACTGAACATTTGAAATTTCATCTCGCATCCTGGGGAACATCATTCCGGTGTACTTCTTACAAGTACGCAGACACCCATGTTTTTTGAATCATGGGCTTCCCTTGGTCATTTATCCTGTCTATTCGGAACCATCCAACATCTAAACGCATCCACATACCCGAAAGAGGCAATCCCTGACTTCTCTTTCTGTACTTATAGCGATAAGCAATTTCTGTTTGTCATGAACATCATTTGATATATGGGCCACCTTGATCTAATCAGTACTATACTGAAAGCAGGCTGGTTCTTCGATCTCAGCCCTTCCCCTATCGTTGTCACCATTGATAGGTTGGCATCTGTTAATCATGATCAATCAACAAGATTCTGATTTTTCGACCTCAATCTTTTCAGGTTAAAGATCGTCCGTACAACAACGGCACTGAGACTGGATAAACTGCAAGGCCCCCATAACATTAAAAGCTGTTTGGAAACTTCTCTTGAGTTTTAAATAATTACTTGTCATCGCTACTGGAGCAATAAACAACTTGTTTTTAATTATAAGTATCAATATCTTTATAAGATAATTGAAAAAGATTTACATTACCTTAGTAAGCTATTAGTTTTCATCAGATTCTTCTTTCCTTGAGAAAGAATGGCAAGGATTCTCGGCAGTGTTATTCAGTTTTATCGGACAACCGTCCCTAGTGCATATGTACGAATCAGAACTGTCATATGGATCAGAAGATTGTTGGCAGTAGGTACATTCATAGCATTGATTGAACATTATATCGCCTACATGTTGAGCATCATCAGGACCGTCGATTTCAGATGATAGTTTTACTTCATAATCTGGAGAAGTCTTAAATTCAGTTTTAGGAGATTCATAATCATCATCGAGTATGTATGGATCGCCTTCATCATCAGAATAAGAACAATTATTTTTGTCAAAGAATGGATTGAATACAACAGGATTAAGTTGAAGAGACAAAATGAAGTCATTGAAAACCATTTTCTTTCTCCTTAAAATTTTTCTTAATATTCATGAAAATTTTTATTCATCTACTGAGGAAACATCTTCGACTTCCTAAAAATAAATGAAAAAGTGACGCCACCATCCCTTCCCCTTCAAAGGATTTAATAAATATATTTTTTAAATAAATTTAATATTATATCTACTATAATTATTATTATATTTAGTAAGTCTAAGTAAAGACTAAGGAGATACCAATAAAGAATCAGTCAAGGATAGTGGTGTCACTTGGTAAGTCTGACAAAAAGCTTCAAAAAATCGGACGCTACTTTTATTCTTCAAAAGCAAATGCTTCTTTCTTAATACAATAAAGATTCAACTTTCCCATATGCGATTTATCTGAAGTCCCTGGGATGGGCACCTGACGCTGAAAACCTTTTGATGTTTGATTTAAATCAAGCCAACCTTTTGATTTCCAGATTCTACGAACATCTTCTATCTTAAAGTTATTTTTCTGGAGAAGTTCCTTAAGGGTTTGCGTTGTTAATCCTACAAATGCCCAGTTTCCAGTTTCATCAAGATCAATCATTCCGATAAATTGATCATTATCCCATTTAATTCCTTGGGAATATTTTTCTTTTGTATACAGTCTATCATGATTATTAAGAACAAGCTCATAAACAATATGCATCGACTTCACTCCGATATCAGACTCTCTTGCCTCTTTTCTTGATCTGTTCCAAACAGATTCCAACAAATCCTTGACTTTCCTATCTCTTCTGAGTTCTGGAAGGGCCGCATGGATAATCGGAATCGCAGTGGTAACAAAGGCAAAGTATTCGCTAAGCCTCATTTCAATAGGACTCATTGATTCTGATGAGCAGAGGAATCCATTGGCTTCTCGATATGCTTCCCGCCAAAGCTCCCATTGACCCTTATGGTCAAGGATGTATTGAACTACACGAGGACCTGCATGGCCATAATGGTCCTGAATGGTCCAGTTGATTTTATCGACTATGGACTTGGTTTCATTATCCGTTCTCAGAAAAGGATTACCCCAAAGGTCAATCAAACGACCTCGTAGCCCTCCATCGTTTGTCGCATCAAGGCTTGGGCTTTCGCCTGTGCTAAAGAGGATGGTCCTAAAGGATTCCGTGCGTGCTGTTCCCTCAAGATTCCCTCTGGCTTTGTCCCTTCCGGAAGTGATCATGAACATGGTTTTGCTCACGATATCACCGGCCCGATCCCTTCGGTCTTGGGAGTGAACCAACTTTGTCTCATCGAGGTAGAGGGGCAATCCATTCAGGATGGATGCCGCCCTTCCGATCCAGACAGGTGTCGCGTACCAAGTGTTCACAAACGAGCTGGAATGGAGTTCTGGAGCGCCCCATGCTGAAGCCCCAAGAAGCAAAGCCGTTGTCTTTCCCGAAGAGCTTTGGTTCGATAACTCCAAGGAGAAGTTTTGGCTCCCTAGAATCGGAAGCAAGGGCGTCGCAAGCGAAGCATAGAGGAGAAAGGCTACGTCAGGATAAATCAAGACCTCATTAACCAAGGATATCCATGTTCGATAATCACCTTTGGATCGAAACCCATCAGCGATCTGTTCATCCCCCTGGGCGCTTCCGAAAAACATCATGGACGGTTTCTTATCGGGAGGAGACGCATGGTCATGACTTGATAAGAACCTATTGCCCCATAGAAACCCTTCCATGTCGTCCGTCCATCCGAGTTTATCGGTAACGGCAATTTTGTCGATACAATGAGAATTCACATTTTCATAAGCGAAGAGGTAATTAATGATCTTGTCGGCATTAGTTGTCGTTATAGGGAATCCATGACTGGCGAGATCAACAATAAGGCTCTTTTTGGCAATAAAATTCTTTTCTTTCGTTATTGATCTAAAAAAACTATCCTCTCTCCATAACAATGTTACATAGTAAATATTAGTAGATTTATTATGCTTTATTTCTGTTATAAAAATCGGACATAGTGATACCGAAGCATCGTCTTTATCTGTATCGTAGGAATAAGATATCCCTTGTGATTGTGTAAAGAAATATCCAGACGGGAGGACTGCTTGATCTGAAATGGGAGCATCCGGGATATAAGTTTTTATGATAGTATTTATGATTGGATATAGTTGTTGTTTCTTGATAAGCTTGGATTGATTTTTTATCGTCTTAAGGATTGATGCTGTATCTGATTTTGCTACACCTCGATCGTTTGCTTCGTTTAGAAATTTCTGAACTTCTATTTCATTTTCAAGATATATTGCTGTCATTTTTTCTATAAGCCCGTTTGTTGCATAAAACTTACCAAAGAATTCTTTCGGCTTGATCAGTATTTTGTTAAATTCTTCTACAAGATCCACTTGTTTGTCAGGTGACTTTTGAGTTTGAATTGTTGTATCCATAATTTACCTTAATAATAATTTTTAGTGATAGTTTTTAGTGAACGACAATATCTTAAGAGATAATTTTAATACTTATTTCACTATTGCATTTATCCAGAAGCTATTCCGACAATGATTTACCTCCTTTTTCTTTATTGATTGATACCGTAGATGTGACCATTATATATCTATAAAAAAGTTCTCCAGAAAAATCAGAATGAGCCTATAACAACCGGCTATTGTCATAGACTATTTTGCTGAATAGGCAGCTTGTTCTGTTGATTTGAGTAAAGAAAATAAAGAAATAATTATCAATCAGAAATAAGCTCATCCACGAATTCATCGAGCTCTGATTTTTCTCCAAAGCTTAACGCATGTTGAAAAGAGCAAAGGCTTTCATTTAAGAACGGATCATCTTCAAAATCAATCCCAATATCAAAATGTAATAGTGTCAAATATCTTTCTAGCCACCAATAATAAATACTATTCGAATATGTCCTTGCATTTGAGTCATTAAGTAGATCGGTGAATTCAATGTTGGCTACTTTTCTTAGGAATTTCGAGAACACTTCATTGAATTCATTCCATTGAAAATAATATTTATTTTGCTTGCCATTCTTTTGGTATTTATTGAACGCAACTGTCTTTTCTATCGTATGTTTAGGACTTGATTTTATTTTTGTTCCCAATCTAGCCTTACATGCAGCAATAAATTTTAATTCTTCTTCATGACTAAAGAGAATGCATCTTCCAACGGCAGTCCAGCGTGCATGTGATGAACAATCTGAAGAATACACATGCAGGTCGCGGAGTTTTTTTGTAGCTCCCCATCTTAAAAGCATGCACTTTGACCTTCTCATCATAAAATTGCTTAACAACACCTGCAAACCTTTTATCGCTTATCGAATTTGAGCCTATGGCTACAAATGGATATTTTGACTTTTGTTCTAAATAATATCTAACTTCATCATCATCAAGTAAGTGTAGTACAGGAATTGGCTTAAAGCCAGCGTCTTCTAAATACTTTTGATTGTCTCTGTTTTTGCTAGAGAAGTCATCTTTCTTTATTTCTTTAAAATCTTCGTCATAATTGAAGTATATATCAAATTTATCGGAATGTTGTTTTAAAAATAGTGCATAATCTTCAACCGTATGATTATGATTTATAGGGTCGTTATATTTCGACCACACACCAGAATCAAGAATTTTAGAATTGATATTGTCTTTAAAGTCATGAATGATTTTCAATGTTTCTTCATTGTCGTTATCATAAGAACGCAATAGGTTTATTTTAATATCTGGTCTGCATTTTTTGATATATTCAAAAGTCGTATAGCTAAGTGATGATTGAAATATCTTCATTTCTTTTCATCCTTTTTCTTAAATCCGCCCCACTTCTCACCCCACATCTCTAATAGGTCGGCCTCCATTTTCATAAGAACATACATCAATCCTTTCGTAAATTTAGCATCATATGTCGGAGTTGTTTCATAGTACAAGATGTCGTCAATGATGTCCGTAAGTTCTTGAACTGCTGCTTCGAAGTCGTTGAAGGAAGAGAGACTATCTGTAAGCCTTGTTGACGCTGCTGTCTTTACTGCTTTTGAACCAAACATCGAATCATATAGAGTCTTGCCATCTAAGACATGACCAGCTATTTCATCAGCTCTCTTTTCGGTGATGATTCCTTCCCTTTTGCTTAACTGCTCGACAAACTCCATGTTAGGCGTCAATGACTTTGCCTGTAATTTTTCAAAATTGATGCAGTTTGATATTTTAAACTTAAAATCCTCAGCTGTCTCTTCTTTGCTCAAATCAAAAGTATACTTAAATTTTTCAAGCATGTCTTTGATTGGATGAGGAGAGCTATTGAAATCCACAACGCGTGAAATCTCTATTAACTTTTCTATTCCAAGGAATGAAAATTCCTCTGCATCTTTCATTTTAGCAACGCGCATTAATGCATATCTTCTTGCTTGTTTGTATTTTGTTGGAAATATTTTTCCAACTAATTCAGAAAAATCAATTCTATCTTCTTTAGAAAGTTTTTTATTGTGAAGCTTCACCATGTTTACAAGAATATTTAAGAGCTTTCCACGTTTGATAGATATTATGGCATAAACTGCTGCATCCAAATTTTGTAAAGTTGTCAAACTTTTGTCAAGGCTATCAATAATAGCTATGACATTGTCAATATTCAATGTTTCATCAACAGGAGCCTCTTGATATTTTTCTGTTATCGCAAACGCTTCATCAATCGTTTCCTTAGAAAACGGCGATGATTTGATTTTCTCATCAACATAAGCCCTAATTTGTTTTTCTGTTGAGAGATCGATGATCACTTGAAGTCCTTTTCCGTGCAAATTTAGGGGGCAGTCCCCCAAAAATTCTCGGGACCGAGAAAATTTGGGTCCCCGACCGGCCCCGAAGACCTTTCCTGCCGTCTGTGGTGCGACTAGCCGCTAGCTGGCCCGGAAAATTCTCGGTACCGAGAAAAAATCGCCCCTCTCTGGAATCGGGAGACCAGCGCGGACCATTTGCGCGATCCATCACCCGCCCAAGTAGTGAGGTAAGAATATCTGTAACCTTTTGCTCCTGAAATCAGCGTCTCCACCAGGCCGAGGGGCAAGGAGGAGACAAGGGGTTGGGTCAACCCTACGGGTGAGACTTTGACACGGCCTTGGCCCGATTTCCAGCACTACCGGGCCATTTCCCCCGGAGGCGCCACGGCGGTTGCCGACATTCCGGGACCGGGGCCAGTTTTTCGCCCAGTTTTTCCGACAAGGCAGCTATGCTCGCACTCGTCATGGGAGGATGTTCACGGGTCCACCGTTGGTCAGATTCCATTGTTTACCACCTGATGGTCGATTTCCATCAACAGGTGCTTAAAATCCTGGGGTTTGATTTTTGAGTTTACCACATTCATTCCATTAGTGACGAGATTTCCTTGGTTGCTTCCCATTTATCTTGAGATTTGATCGCGGCTAATTCATCGTGAATTCGTATGAAATCGCTGCATGAAAAGAGAAATAACCTTTCGTTATTTTTAATTAATCGTCTTCAGGAAGCATGATGGTCAACACCGGCTCTCCGTTGTCACCAGGTCCGATGTGGACGATAGCTTCGATGGTTTCCTTGCGTCCTGGGGCCATGAGGAATGCGACCTTGAAGGTGACCCGGTCCGTGTTGACGCCGCGCTTGGCAGCGAACAAGGCCAGGACCATCAGGTCATGAAGCCGGCCTGTCACAGATTGGCCGTCTCCTTCAAGCCCGGCAGGTGGATCGAGGTATCGGTGGAACAGGTTCGAAGTGACCACCGTCTGAACCTTGAAGCCGATCCTTTTCGCTTCCTCGGTGACGTCGATCAGCACCCCGTCATCAATGGCCTGTTGACGGGAGTAGCTGAAGATCAGGTTCCAATCCCCGTTACTGGTCATCTGCCGATCCATTCTTCATGTTGTCGAGGATCACATTGATTTTCGTTCTAAAATTTTGCGATAGCTCGAGGCCGACTTCTGAGCACGAACGAACAAGTTCCCCTTGATCGTCCAAGAATGAAGCGTTCATGATCTTAAAGAGCTGTTCTATAGGTCGAAAGCTATTAATTATTTCATCCCTAAGAGTTTTAAGGTCGCACTGATGTTGTTCCATTTGTAGCCTCCTTCTTCTTTTTGGATTGAACCCCTTGGGAGGGTATCCTTGGGGAAGGGGGCGGGGCACGGTTTGTTTCTTGAAAATTGTAAAGGGGCAGATTGATCCTTCTGCCCCTACTTGTATCGATATTCTTGCAGCCTCTACATAACCTTGACCCCGTAATATTTAAGAGTGCTGGCTATCGTAGAGATACTTGAAAACATATCGAAATATCGACGCTGGAGTTCATAGATTTGGTAAAATACTCCTGGATCATCTTCGTCCATGTGGGTAACAAGATCTTCGGCTAAATATCCGCCTACAACAGCATTCCTAAATTCGATAAACACCTTTTTATTATAAAGGCGGATCGAATTAAGAAAATTAGACATATCGATGACTTGAATTGTATTATGTTCAACTTTTGGAGGGAAGGGATTAGCCATCTGAAACTCCTTTTGAGTAAGGGTAATGGTTTTTCATAGTGGGGTGAGGTTTCCCCCACCCCCAACATTGTCCGGTGAACCTTGGCTTCGGTTAGGAGACCTTGCGAAGGGTGATAGTGTAATCGCCAGCGCTGTCGACCTCGCTTTCGATCTTCAGCTTGTCACCCGGCTTGATCGGCAAGCCCAACTTCTCGATCAAGCTGTAGTTGATACTGATCTGCTTGTGCGGGCTGACCGTGACCATCGCCTCGCGGCTAAGATCGGGCGGCAGGGCGAAAAATTTCTTTTCTCTCTGCACCAGCATCGCCACCCATTTTTTGAGGGTCTCATAGGTGATGCCCAATTTCGCGCAAATGTCCTCAGCGGAACATTCACTCTCCAGCAGTTCGGCCAGTTTTTTTTCCTTGGCCGGATAAGGACTGATCATCATTTCGGTTCTCCTTCTATGTTTGAGGAACGATCTTTGGTGCTCCCGCGTTTGATGATGACCGCTCTATAGCTAGAAGGATGCCAACGCATGATGTGTTGAATTAATTAAGAAAAATTTCTTGACAACGAAAAACTGTCTGAAATAAACTCAATATATCGAGTATAGCGCAAGATATTGAGTTTTGTCGCGTAGCACCTTGACAGGCCTGGCGGCCGCGTGGGATACGCTGAATTTATGAACAGGATCGCATCAAAGAAGCCCTTCACTGGAGCAAGTCAATCATCGACGCGAAAATCATTAAAAGCTAAACATCATAATTTTGTTAATGATTCAGAAGTATCAAGTACTCAATGGCTTCTTTTTCCGGGATTGATGGAACCATTTGAAAAATTCATAAAAATTGCCGATAATTATATAAATAATAAAGACAACAAAAACGATAGACCATTGATTATAATAGGGGAATCTGGATCAGGCAAAAGTCTATTTATTGAAGCTGCAAAACAAATATATAAGCATAATTCAGAAAACCAAGGTTCAATCATTAGAGTCAACTGTGCATCATTTGATAGTGGAGTTGCTGATTCGGAGATTTTTGGTCATGTTAAAGGTGCTTTTACGGATGCAATAGAAGACAAAATAGGAATTGTGGAAGAAGCCGAGAACGGACTGCTCATTTTGGATGAGATAGGAGAACTTCCAAAAGCAGTCCAAGCAAAGCTATTAATATTTATAGAAGAAGGAACCTTTCGGCGGGTTGGTGAAAACCTGTCGATACCATTAAATATTAAGATAATCGGAACTACAAATAAAAAACAAAATGATTTTCGTGAAGACTTTTGGTATAGGTTCTTTCCGTTTTTTGTCCCAGCTCTTTATGAAAGGAGACTCGATGTTTTGTATTATATGGCAATAAAGTATAAGAATCTATTTAAAAACCTTCACTGTCATTATGCCATGAGTCTTTTAGCACATCATTGGCCTGGAAATACTAGAGAGCTAGAAAGAGTTTTTTACTTAATGAAAAATAGTTTATTTAGACCTCATCAAGAGAATGCTTATGACCATGGAGATATGACAACCCCATTAACTGGTTATCTTCCATTTCCTTCCGATAACAGGGAAACGTCATTGGTAAGCTCTGATTTTGTAAATTTTTGTGAACGGTTAAACAAATCTAATATCGATCTTTTTGATTTCAATGCGATAACAGAAAAGTATGGATTGGCATTTCCAATTTTGTTCAAAACTCTAGATGATTTCAACAATGCCGTAAAAAAGCTTTCAAAGCCCAAGTCAAATAGCTTGAAAGATGTAGAAAACAACAAGCAGAATAAAAAAGGGAATGAAGAAGACAACTCCGATGTTGATTTAAACAATAGATATGAGCAAAAAGTTCCATCTTCAATTCTTTATCTTCAGCATACGCTTAACAGTAAAAGTAAATTTTATATCAATCTATCCAAGACTGTAGATATTGTACCTTTAGAAACGCCGGAGTTTAAAAACATATTCATCGTTCCAAAGGATAACAATTTAGAGGCAATAGGGGCATGCTTTTCATCAATAGCAAAATTATTCTTGCGCAACGATAAAATAAATGAAAATGTATTTAACATCAGCAAGATCGATCCAGGAGAATCACTTTGGGACAATGCTGTTGAATGTGAACTTTTTAAAAAATTCAACGAGCGGAAATTTATCAACAAATGTTTATCATTTGTTTTAAAAGAAAACGTTGACCTTAGGGAGTTTACATTTGCAGTTGGCTGGAAATATATGGTTGCTAGTATCGTGGACGGTTTGAAGACAAATGGCGGTAAAAAAGGGGACCGTCCAGTTGATATCTATTCAATTTATCATTTTTACAACGAAAATACAACTAAAAGCCTTCTGCTTGGCTACTACACATTCCTTATTAAAAAATACAAAACTAGAAAAGAAGCTGCTGAACATGCAGGGATCAAGTATTCTAAATTTCTCTTTGATTTAAAAAAACTTGGTTATTGTGACGAGGTAGAGGAAGAAAAGAATGACCCTTCAGATAAGGAATAGTTTTCCAATGACGGGAAATTACACCTCCCGCAGAAACGGACATTGGCCCGGAGGGGCGATTTCCCGGGCTTTTCAGCAGGGCGGGCACAAAGGGCGGGCCAGCGGGGGAAACCCCAGGAGAGGGCCGCTCCGCGCGAAATAGAGGGGTGCCCGGGTGGGGCTGGGAGAGCGGTCGGGATTCCAGCAGGTTTCCCGAGATCAGATCTTGAAAAATCAAATCCCGTGGTCCATCAACGGATCGCGGTCATCAGGACCTTAAAGATTATCTCCCATTCAAGGAAAGCTGATAAATTTTCGAGCTTGATGTTGACATCTCAATCCCAACGAGTTCATAGATATCCAATCTTAATAAAGGAGCCGCCCTATGTACGATAAAAAGGCTTGGGATGAAGCTACCGTTCTTGCCAAAGCCCAACTCCGTCATGGAAATATTGAGCATGATGAACTGAAGAGAGTTACGGAAAGCATTTATTCTCAACTCGTTGAAATTCAACAAGGTCCTGATGTTATTGATGTCACGACCATTCAACAAGTTGAAGAACCGAAAGCACTTCCTGCTCCTGCCGAAATCGGTTTTAAGCATGAGATTGTTGATGGAAAAGTAAAATGTGCTGTGTGTGGAAAGCTCCTCAAGTCTATAACCAATCTTCATTTGAAGACACATTCAGAAATAAAGACCCGTGAAGAGTATATGCAAAAGTTTGGTGTCTCTGAGAAGGATATGCAGGGAACCATTGACCGTAGCAATGTCAAGAGAGGAGAAGACAACGCCCTCACTATCATGGGCTATATCATGAAAGCCTATGATATCAAGAGAGGGGAAGTGAAAACCTTCGTCACTGAGAAGGGGTTTGAAGACATCAAAGATTTGATGGCCAAAGCAAAGGAGAAAGGGGTTGCTGCTCTTGATCTCCTGAAAGAGAAAGCTCCTCTCCCTAAGAAGGAAGCTAAGTAGCTTTCTTGTTTGATCTGAAAATTAAGAAGCCCATGTCTTCCATTAAGAGAATGGGGGCGTGGGCTTTTTAGTAAGAATTCTTCTATGTTTTAATTTGGAGAAGCTCTTCATGACAAAAGAAGAGGATCACAAAGTTAACATCTTTTCCGGAAGAACATTAGATGGTTGGAACAATGCTTGTCTAAATTTTACACATGGTAAAAATACTTGGTTAGGATACTCTACAGGGTATAAAAGAGGCGCGGCGATACTGTCTGGTTTTGTTTGTAACCAACAAGAATATCAGGACACCCTGATTTTCCCGATACTATTTTTATATCGTCATTACATTGAATTGATCTTAAAACAGATACTTAGCGATTGTGCGGTTCTATTGGGAAAACAGATTAAGTTTAAACATCATAATTTAAAAGAATACTGGGAATTAGCAAAAGATAATACGCCGAAATGTGCAGGAGAACCATTGCCAAAAGAATATATCGACGCAGTTGATAATGTTATTAGCCAACTAGACGAGGTAGATAGAGCATCAGACGCCTTTCGTTATCCCTCCAGGAAAGATGGAACACCAACACTTCCTGGGATTAAGCTTATTAATATTAAACAACTTAGTGAAGAGATGGATAAGATTTCAGGGATGCTTGAGGGTATAGAGCTGACTTTAGATTCAATAATTGATTACAAAAATGAATCTTTATCCTCATTAGATGTTGATCCGTATTAACATAACCATGGTCAACAGCAAGCTAATTCTAGTTTGGTGAAGTATGCTATACGATATATTTATAAGTCATGCATCTGAAGACAAAACAACGTTTGTCAGAAGCCTTGCAAACGCTCTCCAGAAAGAAAATATTTCTGTTTGGTATGATGAGTTTTCTCTTAAACCAGGAGACAGTCTAAGGCGTTCGATAGATATCGGTTTGTTGAAATCGCGTTTTGGGATAGTCGTTTTAAGTAAAGCTTTTTTTGGGAAAGCATGGCCTGAATGGGAGCTTGATGGGCTCATCCAAAGGCAAACATCCTCAACAGAATCTGTTATTATACCTATCTGGTTAAACATAGACTACCAGGATGTTCTAAATTATTCTCCATCTCTTGCTAATATATACGCGTTACGCTCAAACAATGGACTGCTGGATAATGTCAATGAGATACTTAAAATAGTTAAGCCTCAAGGATCATCTTTAGTATTCGCTCGCGATAGACTTATAAAAATGGGTTATAATCCACCAGTAGTTACAGATGACTGGTGGCACAAAGCCATAGAGTATTCAAGTTCAAACGATGTGGAGGGAACCTTTCAAGAAGCTATGGGGTGGGGAAGATGGGGGTTCCCTTTGCCAGAACGGGGCGAAATAGCTGCGTTAAGAGGTGAAAGAATCGCATGGTCAGTTCTTCAAGTCGAATGGATGGAACGCGCTGAAAAAAATGAAATTACACAAATCACTGAGCCAGAAATTGTACACGAGTTTATTAAAGCATCAATTGGCTTGTCTGAAAAATGTCATGACCATTTACAATATCTTGCAGCTTATGCACCCCAGCTTACCATAAAAGGCTTTGGAGGTGAGTTTGAACAAGAATTTGATAATATGTTGTATTGGTCTCAAGAAGAGTACAAATCTAGGAAAGATCGGAGTCCAAACTTTGGATCAGGATTGACAAGAACTGGAAACACCCCGAGCTGTGATGAATTTATAGCTCTTCGAGATGATAACTTTGGCTTTTATGAACCAGACATGATTGCTTGCACATTTATTCAAAGTGATATTTTCGGCCCACCTATTCGATACTATAACTATATTGATTATCTTGTTTGGATGATTTCCGATAGCAGTTTATGGTTACCAGGTCGATGTAGAAAATTTTTAATTGAAGGAATGAAGCGATGGGCTCAATGGCCTTGGGATAAACACAACAATAACTTAGAATTCAAACCAAATATAAATACCGGCATGCTACATGACGAGATGCTGAAGGCTATGTCTTCTCAAAATTTTAAGCTTAGCTCAAAAAGCAGGAAAGATTTAGAAAGTCGCATACGATATTCAATCAACAGACTCCATTTAAAAGGAAGCGTAAAGCAACTTGTAGAAAGGTTTATTGAATACGACTTTATTGATGTATGGATACATGAACACAGCAAGTAACGAAATGGGAATATCGTCTGAGTCTAAGGAAAAGTCTATCTCCCTAGACAATTCTAACTATTATCATCCTCTATCAGATATTTCCCTTTTATAAAAGCAGTTCCTGATTCATACATTTTTTCAAAAATATTGAGCAAATTTAAATGAAATAGAGGCGCACTATCCCCAGCTCCAACTAAAAGTCTAAGCTCCATCAGATCAAGTATTGAGAAACAAAATTTTGTTGATTTTGAGGCTATGATCAGATCATAAGCAATACTTTCCCAGTCAATTCCAGGAAAAAAATCAGAAATGACAATCACTGCATGCTTGAATCTCATGTTGTAAAAAGATACATCTATCTCTTTATCGCCCTTGTTGTATATTTTTTCCCCAGATTGTATATTGTTTGCTGCTCCTTTCAATTGCGAAATCGCTTTGTATATCTGCTTTTTTATGTTTGATGCCTTTCTAGTAGAAGATCGTAGCTTTTCAGAATCAAGGACTGTAGCACATTTTGATTCAAATAAAATAACCCCTCTGTCGCTAAGTGCGAGAATATCTGTTAATTCAGTTTGTCGTTTATCTTTTAAATAATACGGAGAGTGGTATATATTTGGTGAAAAAATATTTTCAATTAAAGTCCAAACGGAATTTTCAGAAACAATCCCTTCTTCTTCCTCATTTATTGATAATATTTTTACAGCGTCATTCCCTATGTAATCAATCTTGTTTGCAACAATCTCTTTCAATTCAATTGTTAAAGATTTTTGTTCAATAATTTTGACTGTTTCATTTATTTTGTTTTCGATTTTCAATTCAGTTGTATAGTTCTCCAGTGCATCAATTGCTATGCTGGCAATATTTTTTTCAACCGTATCGTAAGACTCTCTATTTAAAAAATAACCAAATTGATTTATACTTTTAAAAGAAGTCATTGCACTCACTATATTCATTGAAAGTTCATCAAAAAAATGTATTGGAATTAATTGCATTGGCAGTATGCACTTTATGCATTTTAATTCATAATCAGTTCTATGCGGAGTAAATACAACTAAAGGGTGGTTAATATCATCTTTAATAACTAGACGTGAACAAGCTACCTTTGTCTCATTCACAGACACATTAAATAAAGTAAAATCAACACGGCAACCGTTAACAATATTTTTTATAGAGAATATTGGTATCTTAGCAATGACACCATGAGAATGGTCACCCAAACTTTCTTCGAAAAATAGCCCTGCCTTTTCATTACACATTCTATCCCATAATTTTTTTGATGGTATAAACATTGTTTGACTCTCAAAAAAATGTCATTAATAGAAATAATTTTTATTTCACCAACACATTGACTGTTGAATCCTTTGCTACGATTTGATCAATCGATTTTGTTCCATTGTACAGTTTATTGTCAAATAAAGTCTTAATGATATACTCTATAGTCACCGCAAGTGGCTTCATGATGATGACGAGGAAAAGAAACTGCAAGATACCACCAACAAAAGAGATGTTTCCGATTAATTGCAACATTAATAAGGCGACAATTGTTACTGATATTGCGTTGGCCGGACCTGTATATGAAAACAACTTATTCGAGTTAATAACTTTATCAACATTTCGCGCGACACAATATATATCTTCTTGCAACCTTCCATCAATAAATAAAGACAGGTGGAAAGATTCTTCTTTGTGAAGGACAGGAATAAAATAAGACAACTCGATAGTCTTGTCAGTACTTTTTTCTATTTCTTTATAATCAAAGACAACTGGCAAAGTTTTTGATAGTTTTTCTACAATGGTTACTCCTTTTGGGATTATAAATACAAACTCGACATCTGAAATGCTTTCAGTGCCAACATTATTTATTTTTGCACTATATCTTGAGAGTGATTTATATTCATGGCCTTTAAATCGAACAGTAATATCATCACTTTCAAAATTATCAAAGAGACTAGAGGTGACGGTGTAAAATCGCGATGTTTGTTGTGCTAACGATATTTTTTTCTTTAATCGCTTTGAGACAAAATAGTTCATTCCTTGTGTCAACAATGCTCCAGCTAATCCTCCAGAAGCCCATGGGACCAAAGAGCTATAGTCAAAACTAAACATACTGCACCCGTTAATAATTCTTAGTTTTCTAGCTAAATCTCATGGTGAATCAAAATACTATTAATAACCCTTGGGGTTCCATCAAAATCTGATATCCATTTACCAATGATCCCGCCGCGATGACAAGGGGAAAGACCGGGCCGCTTGAACATCCGCCAAGCGCCCATCATCCTCCCGTTTCGCACACCGCTGCGGAAAGTTCCTGAAAAATTTGTTTCTGAAGCAAAAAGTCGAGGGGTGGGGCGACCTCTTGAAAAAAATCACATAGCTATGTCGATGGTTCGTATATTTGTCCGATTGTAGTCTTATCATGTTCGTGGAGAAAAGTATCATTTAAATTTTTTAAAAATTGTTCCGCATCAAGAAGCTCAGCAGTAGAAACTTTCGATATGCCATGCACGATCTCATTGCGCATTCTTCTGATATAATTAAGACGCTCAATATGTATATGGTCAGCATCATTTCTCGAGAAGTACTCGAAAACCTTTAGAGGCGTCAAGGCTATTCCTTTTTTAATTTTAAACTCTTTAGTATAATTAATTCGTACGTTTTTCTCCAAGGTTATCCATTGATTCATAAATTTACCGAGCGCGCTGATGTACTCATTCTCGTCAAAACTAGAACCAATCTCTATCGATTCATAAGGATTAGCTATGCCTACTTTCTTTTTAATCTCACTCAATTGTTCGTAAAAATTCCCGTTCTCTATCAATATGCTGTCCATCAATTGGTCAACCAGAGGACTTGGTTCTTGGTCAGTTTTGAGCATTTCAAGATATTTCTTTACCTTGGAAGGTTTGTCAAATTTAATAGCGCGCAGAAAATAGAATAAAATGTCTACTCTTCCAACAACAGGTTCAGTGTCTCCAGCTTTTGCAACATTTTCATATAGGTATGAAGCTAGCTCATAGTGATTACTAAAACTTCTTGAGTCACTTGCAACTCTTCTTCTGATGGCCTCATATAATCTTTCCAATGCAATTTCGCCCGAGAGCACTAGGCCATTTAGTTCGTCAAGAATGCTATGCTCTTCAATAGACAAATCTCCTGCGAGGGGCTTGTAAATGAGGTCGTGTTCAACTTCAGACCATGCATGCATTAATACTGATGCAACTTGAATTTCAATCAAAGCTTCGACATATCGTTTTTGTGAATCATGAAGGTTTTCATCCTTCAATCGAACTCTATAATGCGTCGCCCAGTATCCTGAAAACCTTTTTTTATATGACGAAGGTTCTTTGTCTTTAACTTCTCCTGGAAATTGTTTTGGGGTATTTAAAACTAAAAAACCATCAACTATATGTTTATTGACTTCATCTCGATCAGAAGGAAAATACAAAGCGATTCTAACACCTGCAAAATCAATTATATCGTTATAAATTTCATCAACCGTTTGAAATTTTTTTGTTTTATTTCTTCCTTCAACTTTATTCTTTAGACTTTCTATTCTTTTTGCCCGATATGTTACAATGGCTCGTATGCCAGAAGCTTTAAGACTTGTCTCACATTGTTGTGCACATAATTTTGCAACTTCTAAATAATAGTCATACTCCTTCCTGTATCTTTCTATAAATTGATCAATAATAGTCATGCTTTACTCTTGTATATTTTGCTAAATGATGCTTTTGTAAGGTTTAATTAATTGGGTATACTTTAGAAAGCTAACGCATACATAAATCACTACCTCCATCTCACAGTATCCATCAATATGGACTTTTGTGTAAAGCTTGAACCGGAGAACTAAAAGAATCCATAGAATTCTGACCATCCATCAACATCTGATATCCATTTACCAATGGTTCCACCCCGATGACAAGGGAAAAGAACGGGCCGCTTGAAAATTTGGAAAGCGCCCATCATCCTCCCGCTTCGCATACTGATGCGGAAAGTTCCTGAAAAAATTTGTTTCTGAAGCAAAAAGGCGACGGGTGGGGGCGGCCTCTTGAAAAAATTCAAGCGCCCTTTTTCAGGAGCTCATGCTGGCCCGCTTCTGCGAACCCTCATGCTGCTCATACAGGGGAGCCAACAAAACCTGTTGGCGGGTGTTGACTGGGGAAAAGAAGAAGGGGTTATCCCTTTCGAGATAACCCCTTGAAGTCGTTGTGGTGGAGCTGGAGGGAATCGAACCCACGACCTCTTGAATGCCATTCAAGCGCTCTCCCAACTGAGCTACAGCCCCGCAGCGAGAAGCGAACCTACGCTAGACCCCGGGAAAGTCAAGCGGTATTTCCCGGA
>JGI20225J20221_1001348_pt1 | contig 26344 bp, 16 predicted proteins | sample BioMet4_FD_20221 | JGI IMG/M metagenome (IMG submission 20221)
TTAATGGTAGGTGCTTGTCATTACGAACTAACTTACGGGGACCTCGTGGTGAGACTCGATTATTGCAAAGGGTGGTGGGACGTCCGAAAGGGCAGTTAACCGAACACGTCGGTCCCAACATTGTCCTTGTCAAATTCAAGTAGAGGAGGATGCGCTAATGTCTTCGTCGTTCAATTCAGAAATCAAAATGAAAATCGGTATTGGTTAACCGTTGATGAACCAAGAAATAAAATGAGTTCCCATAGTTCGTAAACGTCAGGACTATCCAACGAGAGGATTCTCGACACTGTACGAGAGTTATAAAACAAAGCTTAACGTAAGTGGCTACAAATGCAATGTCGAAACACACTAGCATTGGATGTCTTCACTTTTTTGTTAAACAAACGTCATCGCACCCTCTAGACAATGGTATACCATGGAATATAAATAGGTTAGGGGGTTATGTTCTTACGAATTCAAGAAGTAGGGAGCATGAATCATGTCATGGATAAACAAACTGTGCGCTCGCTAATTAGTGGGGTGGTTAAGTCTTCTGTATATTGACACCATGGTCATATGTGACCCAACTCGTATCCCAATAACAAGTACAAACTCAACGTTTTAAAGACGTTGATTTCCACGGTCTTATCAAGCTGGGTTTATATCACAATCTACCAGATAAATAGTACCTCATTCTTACGGGGTATTGACAGGATGGGGACGCGGTACATTCGTAAGAGTATCGCATACCCTTGAACTAACCTGAAATATTCTCCTCTAACTAGATTTTAACCTCTATCATATTTTAGATTGGGTCACACAGTGATTTGTTAGTATTACACAAAGTACTTCTCCTCTTTATATTGTAGACGGATTCCAAATGGAAAATGGTTTGCAGAATGTTGATATTAACGATATTGCATCTATTGATGTAATGAAAGATGCATCTGCTACTGCTATCTATGGTGCGCAGGGATCTAATGGTGTAATCATCATTACCACAAAATCTGGTAAGGCAGGTAAAACAGAAGTTAATTATAACACTTATTTTAGTTTTGAAAAACTTGGTAAGAAGCTTCCTATCATGAATGTTCTTGATTACGTAAAATATCAATATGAATTCCAGACTCTGGCAGGAAACGAAAGTAAGTGGGCTTCAATGTTTGGTGGTGATACATCTACTACAGATTTCTATACAGGAGCATATGATCGTATTCAAAGTGAATATGGATCACGTAAAGGTATTGATTGGCAAGATCTTGTATTTGGTGGAACAGGTATGCTTCAGAATCATAACTTAAACGTCAACGGTGGTAATGAGAAAACAAAGTATATGTTGAGCTACAACTATACAGATCAGGAAGGTATTATGTCTAAACATGGATATTCTAAAAATAGTATTCGTGCAAAAATCAATCATGAACTTTGGAAAGGTGTCAGATTAGATTTTAATACCGGTTACCAGTCAACAACACTTGAGGGCGGTGGTTCATTAGGTGGTATGCTTAAAATGACTATTCTGCAACCTGTAACAGGTGGTACTCGTTTCACAAACGAACAATTTATAAAGTCAGATATCAGTGATGAAATGTTAGCACTTGATTCGCAATATGATGTTTATAATCCGCTTATTATAAATGATGCTGTAACTCAGAAAAAGTTTACTCGTCAGTACTCTGTTAATGCAGGTTTGGAAATTGATATAATAAAGGATTTAACTTTCCGTACTGCAGGTAGCTATTTGTGGCAACAAGTTCGCAACGATTATTGGGATGATGGACGTACAAAAACTGCTCAGAATTATGGTGGACCTTACGGATCACGTGATAATGCTGAAAAGATGTCGTGGCAGATTACTAATACTCTTAATTATGGTCATCAATTTGGAGATCATAAATTGAATGTCTTATTAGGACAAGAAACAAGTTATTCAGAGTCTCTTAGTTTAGATAATGAGTATCATGGTTTTGATGAAACAAACTTTGGATTGAATAATGTATCTATGGGTTCTGCTTATACATATGGTTCTGATAAAAGTCGAATTGGTTTAGTTTCTGTATTTGGTCGTGCGTCATACGATTATAAAGGTCGTTACTTGGTAACTGGTACTATGCGTGCTGATGGATCTGCTAAATTCTTAAAAGGAAATCAGTGGGGATATTTCCCTTCAGCTTCAGCTGCATGGCGTATTACTGAAGAAGAATTTATGAAAGATCAGAAAATCTTTGATAACATGAAGCTTCGTCTTGGCTATGGTAAAGCTGGAAATTGTAATATTGATAATAACATGTATACAACTGATTATAAAGCTGGTCATTATGCAATTAATAATGCAGATGTTTCGACATTGGTTTTTGACAATACCCTTGGGAATAAAAAAATTAAATGGGAAACTACCACCACTACAAATATTGGTTTGGATTTATCTGTTCTTCATAGTCGTGTAAATTTAAGCGTTGATTTGTATAACAATGAATCAGCTAACTTGATTATTAAAAATAAGATTCCACCGACAACTGGTTATTCATATCAATTTCAGAATATTGGTTCAGTTCGTAACCGTGGTATTGAATTCGTGTTGAATTCAAGTAATATCCGTAATAAGAATTTTACCTGGTCAACAGATTTCAATATTTCATTTAACCGTTCTAAAGTTCTTGATCTTTATGGAGAAGGAGGTAATGATTACTTTATTCAGAACTATGGATCAAGAGTTGATTATATGATAAAGGTTGGAAAACCTCTTGGTCAGTACTATGGATACAAATACAACGGGGTTTATACAACAGATGACTTTAACCAGAATGCAAATGGTACATATACATTAAAGGATGGTGTTGCAAGTTTGAAAGGTAAAAACAGAACATTAGTTAAACCGGGTGATGTGAAATATGTTTGTATAGCAGGTGAAAAAGATACCAATGGTAATCCTGTTTGGTCAACAAATGATCGTAGTGTTATTGGCAATGCTCAACCTAAGTTCCAGGGTGGTTTAAATAATACTTTCTCTTATAAAGGTTTTGACCTAACTGTATTTATGAACTTTGTATATGGAAATAAAGTTTTCAATATGAGTTCTCAACGTTTTATCGGTCCTTATTTACCTAATCAGAATACATTGGACGTAATGAACAGCCGTTTCAAATTGGTTGATCCTGCTACAGGTAAAGAAACTAAGAATCTTGCTCGTTTGGCCGAACTAAACCCACAACAGTATGGTAAGAATGCGATGTGGAGCTTAAACGCCGATAATAAAATAGCTATTTCTGATGCTTTGGATTATTATCTTGAAGATGGTTCATTCCTTCGTTTAAGTACTATTACATTAGGCTATTCATTACCAAAAAAGATGTTGCAAAAAGCACATATAAACAATGCCAGAGTTTACTGTACATTGAATAACATCTATACATTTACAAATTATAGTGGCTATGATCCTGAAGTTGCTGCTACCTCAAGTGCATTGACTCAAGGTATCGATGACTCTGCATATCCACGTGCAAAGAGTTATGTTGTCGGTTTAAATTTAACCTTTTAATAAATGATGATAATCATGAAGAAAGTAATTAATATATTAGGGTTGGCAGCTATTATGCTAGCTTCTACTTCTTGTGAAAATTGGCTTGATATGCCATCAGAAACAAAATTAAACAGTGCTACAGCTTTTGAAAATGTTTCTAGAGCTGAAATGACAGTACTTGGATGTTACTCAAATACATTCAATCGTGAGTTGTATTATCAATTGGGAATGGGTACAGATGAATGTTTCTCTACAGAAGGTGAAACAAATTCTAAAAACCAGGTAGCCAATTACTTGTACACAACATCGAATATTCCTACATCAACTTATACAGCTATGTATACTGGTATCGAAGCTGCAAATGTTTGTATTAAGGGGCTTAAGGGAATGACTGCGGCATCAGCAGCTGAACAAGAAAAGATTAATATGCTACTTGGAGAGGCTTATGCTATCCGTGGTATGAACTATTTGAATATTGTTCGATTCTTTGGTGATGTTCCTTATCCTATTATACCTCAAAGTGATGCTGATGGTTTTACTTCGTCTCGCGTAAGCAGAGATGTTATTCTTGATGGTAGCATAGAAGATCTTCAGAAAGCTGTAGAGTTATTGCCTTGGCAAAGTGAGGGCAAGGTTTCAACAGTGGAACGTTTTACAAAGAATTCAGCTTGTGGTATTTTGGCTCGTGTAGCTCTTTATGCAGCAGGCTATTCTCTTCGCTGGGACTTAAATACTTATGATCCAGCATCAGTAAAACTAGCTCAACGTGATGATCAGGCACGTATAAAGGAACTTTATAAGATTGCTGCAGATGCATGTAAAATGGTTATAGATAAAGGTGAAAATGGTTTATTATCAAGCTATGAAAAAGTTTTTCGTGATTTAGTTTGTGACCGTTACAATAAAGAAAGCATGCTCGAATATGGTCAGTTTGGTACTAATGTTAATGGAACTTCTATTGGCTATACTAATGGTATGTATACACATACAAGTTCTATGTATGGAAAGAGTCAGCCAGCAATGGCAGCATTAGCTACATATTGGTTTGATTTTGCTGAAGGCGATACTCGTCGTGATGTAGCGATTGCTAATTATAGTATTGATAAAGATAATAACCGTCAGATGAATAATTATGCCGGTAACACTATTGGTAAATTCCGTGCAACCTGGAAAGAAACGAAAGGAACAGATATTAACAAACGTGATATTAACTGGCCTGTGTTACGCTATTCGGATGTGTTGCTAATGTATGCTGAAGCTTTGAATGAGTATAATAATGGTCCAACAGCAGACGCTATTAAAGCTTATGAAGATGTCCGTATCCGTGCTTTTGGAAGTGCATCTAAAATAGGAACAACACCAACTTCATATCAAGGTTTTAGAGATGCAATTATCAATGAACGTAAACTGGAACTTGGTTTTGAAGGCTTGCGTAGAACCGACCTTGTTAGATGGGGAATTCTTTACGAGGCATTAACTCAGACAAAACAGAATGTAATTGATTTAGCAAATAGAACAGGTAAATATGCAAATGTAGATATGTATCGTGCTTACAAGAAAGAAAAAGCAACTTCGTTCTCTGATCCTGTAGTTTCTGTTTCATACATTGGCTATAAATCAGCTCCAACAACTGAAGAAAAAGCAGCTCTTGCTAGTAACGGATATACACTTCTTAATATGTATAGTAAGGATGCACTTTCTTTTGCTTATGAAACATCTGCTACTGCAGCTTGGGTTATAAACCTTTTCAGAGGATTAGAAAAGAACAAAGTAGAACTCTTACCATTGAATACTACTACAATTGATGATAATGCTGGCTTAAAAGGTCAACAACATCCTTTGTACTAATAGTCTTTTAAATCTCATAAACAAAAGGGTAGTCGTTTGGGAGGGCACTGAAAAAGTGCCTTTAAGCTCCTTTTTTTTAAGTATTAAAATCTGCATATATCCTACAATTATTTTGGATATGTGCAGATTTTTCTATAACTTCATGGCATAATAGAAGTAATTATGCTACCCCAACAAGAGACTATCCCGCTCAGCAGTTATTCAGATTTGTATAATCTGATTATTCCCGAAAACAACCTTCTTCGGAGAATTAACGACCTCATAGATTTTAGTTTTATTCATAAAGAACTTGTAGATAAGTATAGCCATGACAATGGTCGTACTGCGGAAAGCCCTATTCGCATGTTCAAGTATCTGCTTTTGAAGACTATCTATGACATTTCTGATGTTGACGTTGTGGAACGTTCCAGATACGATATGTCATTTAAGTATTTTTTAGGGATGGTCCCTGAAGACGATGTTATTAATCCTAGTTCTTTATGCAAGTTCCGTAAACTACGTCTGAAGGATATGGCTCTACTAGATTTGCTTGTGGGCAAGACTGTTTCTATTGCCATTGAAAAGGGGATCATACAATCAAAGACTATTATTGTAGATGCCACTCACTCAGCTTCTCGTTCCAACCCTTATAAACCGATAGAGATACTTAAAATGCGTTCCAGACAGTTGCGCAAGGTTCTCTATGAAGTAGATGACAGTCTGAAAGGTACTCTTCCGGATAAAAATGAAGATGACGATTTAAAACATGAGCTGGAATATACAGTTCAACTTATTGACCGGATTGAAAAAGAAGAGATTCTGATCAATATACCTAAAATAAAGGAACGTCTCAACATGTTAAAAGAGACTGAAGAAGACATAGAGGACCATTATACGACTTCAAAAGACGAGGATGCGCGTATCGGTCACAAGACGGAAGATAGTTCCTTCTTCGGATATAAGACGCACATTGCGATGAGTGATGAACGCATTATTACAGCTGCGGTTGTAACTTCTGGAGAGAAGGGGGATGGGGCGCAGTTGGTGAATCTAGTGGAACAAAGCCGTAAAAATGGTATGGCAGTTGATACGGTAATTGGTGATACCGCCTATTCTGGTAAAGACAACTTAAAGCGCTCTAAAGAAAAGAATACAGGATTTGAACTGATATCTAAATTGAATCCTTCCCTAAACGGGCTCAGAAAGGATGAAGACAAGTTTGATTTTAACAAGGATGCCGGAATGTTTGTCTGCCCAGCAGGACATATGGCAGTCCGTAAAGCGGTTCAAGGCAAAAAGAATGGAGCATGGAATCAAACCACAACCTATTATTTTGATGTAGAGAAATGCAGGGTGTGCTCAAGGCGGAAAGGATGTTATAAAGATGGAGCAAAGTCAAAAACTTATTCACTTTCGATAAAAACAGACGAGCAGAAAGAACAACTTGATTTTCAACAGACTGAAGAATTTAAAAAGAAAGCAAGAGAACGCTACAAAATAGAAGCCAAAAACTCAGAACTTAAACATTCCTATGGATATGACAGGGCATTATCATATGGATTGTCATGCATGGAAATGCAGGGGGCTATGACAATCTTTGCTGCTAATATAAAAAGAATACTCAAATTAATGTAAGAAAGTTCTTTTCCATGTTATTGGAAGATATATAACCAGACTGCAAGCCAAATTAACCTGTGTAGCCCATAAATATTACTTTAAAAAAGAAGAGAACTCAAAATCTATTTTAGTAGATTTTGAGCTCCCTTTTAGATAAATGGATTTTCAAAATTTCAGAAGGGGCAACTTTTTCAGTGCCCTCTCGTTTGGCTACCCTTTTTTTATTCTACAACGAAAACACATTTTCATCACTTATTCCCTAACTGAATCTTTCAATTGTCTGATATATAGTGAAATGCTTGGTGATGGATGTGCTTTTATCCCTTACTGAAACATCACTAAATTAACTCTACCCTCACTATTTCAATCACAATTAACGGATTTTGGAGAGAGTTTCAATGAAAGATACTTCCATTTGTATTTCAATACTCTTATTATTGATGGTATCTCGACTCTGAATCTTTGCCTGAAATGATAAGAAATGGCGCGAAATGGTGAGGGATGGCTATGAAAGTGAGGGTACTGGTGATGGATGAAAATGCTACCATCACCATTTAATTAACAGGTAATCAAGAATATATATAAATAAAGTGAGGGAGTGATGGTTACTTTTTATTTTTTATTCGCCTTTGGTTTTTAGCCATTCACTAATGGATTTTATTTATTGGTGAATAAATAAAATTTAATGATAATACAAAATAACACCTATATTGAATAAGTGTTAGTTTACAGTCAAATAACACAGCATAAATGTCATTGTTTATATAAATTAAAGAAAAATAAACGTCTATATTTGTGCTTATAATCAAAATACTATCTAAATAGTCAAATAAACACCATGAAAAAGATTTTATATTCTTGTTTAGCACTTATCTGTTCAGTAAGCGGAGTTGCAAAACAAACGCCGATTAATCGTCTGGCTTTGGTTACCCGTAATAATCCTCAGGTTACAGCATTTGATTCTCTTTCTTCTCTTTCTGTAGGAAATGGAGAGTTCGCTTATACTGTTGATGCTACAGGTTTACAAACATTCCCTGAAATGTATTCAAATGGAGTGCCACTTGGAACTCAGTCTCAGTGGGGATGGCATAGCTATGCAAATCCTAAGAACTACAAACATGAAGAGACTTTGAAAAACTATGATTTTGGCCATGGAAAGCAAGAACCTTACTCAACGCAGTTTAATGAAGATGGTCGTCCAAAAGAAGCATCTAACTGGTTCAGAGTAAATCCTCACCGTTTACACTTGGGAATCGTAGGTTTTGAGTTAGGAAAGAATGTAAAAGCGACTAATATTACTAATATCAAACAGAAATTAGATTTGTGGAAAGGTGAAATAATAAGTAACTTTACCCTGAATGGAAAATCTGTACAAGTAGAAACAGCTTGTCATCCTCAGAAGGATATGATTGCTGCAAAGATCAGTTCATCATTGCACCCTGCAATTAATTTCCGTTTCCCTTATCCAACCGGCGGACATTGTGACGATGCTTGCGACTGGACAAAAAATGATCTTCACAGCACTGTTGTTGTTTCTCAGGATGCAAACTCGGCAATTCTTAAAAGACAACTTGGTGAAACAGTTTATTATGTTCAGATAAAGTGGGAAGGAAAAGCGAAACTATCGGAAAAGCAGAAAAACTATTTTGTACTTACTCCCCAATCAGATAAGTTTGCTTTTACTTGTTTATTTACTTCAAATATTCAATATGATAAGCAACCTGGTGTTGCAAATACATTTGCTGCGTCGGGTAAATACTGGACTTCCTTTTGGAAGAATGGTGGTGCAGTAGACTTTTCTGCATGTAAAGATGCTCGTGCTAAAGAACTTGAACGTCGCGTTGTGCTTTCACAATATCTTCTTGCAATTCAATGTGCTGGTTCTACACCTCCACAAGAAACCGGACTGACTTATAATTCATGGTTTGGCAAGTTCCACCTTGAAATGATCTGGTGGCACCAGGCACAGTTTGCATTGTGGAATCGTCCGGAACTTCTGGACCGCACGCTGGGATGGTATGAGAAAGCTTATCCGATAGCAAAAGAAATTGCAAAACGTCAAGGTTTTGATGGCATTCGTTGGATGAAGATGACAGACCCTTCAGGAATTGAAGCTCCTTCAAAAGTAGGTTCATTCCTTATCTGGCAACAGCCTCACTTAATCTATATGGCCGAACTGCTTTATCGCAGCAATCCTAATGCTGAGGTTCTTAAGAAATATAACAAACTGGTGCAGGAAACTGCTGAATTTATGTACTCGTTTGCTACTTACGAAAAAGATAAAGATCGTTTTGTGTTGAAAGGAGCTATCCCTGCACAGGAAACTCTTCGTGCTGCCGAAACTGTAAATCCTCCTTTTGAACTTTCTTATTGGCACTTTGCTATGAGTGTTGCTCAGAAATGGCGCGAACGTATCGGTGAAGAACGTAATAAGAAATGGGATGAACTGATACAGAAGCTTTCTCCGCTTGCTGCACAAGATACTTTATATCTGGCAGCAGAAACGGCACTCGATACATATAAAGATATTCGCTTTACTTCCGACCACATGGCTGTACTTGGTGCAGAAGGTATCTTGCCTAAGTGTAATCTTGTTCGTGAAGATTATATGAAGAATACATTAAACTGGATCTGGGATAACTGGAACTGGAACGAAACCTGGGGATGGGATTATCCGATGACTGCAATGAATGCGGCTCGCCTTGGTGAACCGGAAAAAGCTGTTGGTGCACTGTTGATGAATAAACGCACAAATACTTATCTGGTGAACGGACACAATTATCAGGACGATCGTTTGCGTATCTATCTTCCTGGGAATGGTGGCTTGTTGACTGCTATCTCTATGATGTGTGCAGGCTGGGATGGTTGTAAGGAAAAGAATCCGGGCTTCCCTAAAGATGGAAACTGGGATGTGAAGTGGGAAGGGCTTTCTCCAATGCCTTAACAGGATCTATTTGATGAATAATAATCAGATCTTGATAAAATAAAAAAGATATGTTTAATCTGAAATTAGTGAAGATGCTGCTATTCCTCTTTTTGGGAATTACAGCTTCTGCACAGCCATTAGCTTCACTTAATGATTCTCAGCGAGGAGCGCAACGTAAATTACGTTATACTCCCGATGGGGAAGACTTTGTGATTGTTAATGGTGATAAGAAGTTTAATCGTGCACTCTACGGTGATCATACAGGTTTTCGTGTAGAGACAGGTGATGTGCCCGAATTTGCTCTTTACCTCCCACGAATGGGTGGAAACCTTAGCTTTGGAATTGTCCGCGATTCTAAAACTTTATCACTAAATAAAGCATCTTATATTGAAAGCCGTTATAGAGCCGGCTCGCGTATATATACTATTAAAGATCCTGTTTTGGGAAAAGGATTTATTCGTATAACAGTTCTTTCAATGTATGGCGCCGATGGTGCTGTGTTTAAAATTGAAACGAATAATTTGCCAGGTAATACTTTTCTAACCTGGCGCTTTGGCGGTGCTGCCGATAAACGATTCAGCCGGGAAGGTGATTTGGGTGTTGATCCTTATGACAGCTTCGATCTTAAACCCGAATATTGTGCGGGTAATGTCTATTCAATAGACCGCAACAGTTTTACCCTGAAGTTTGGAAAAAAAGAACCACGTCAGTTGAAAGGAATATTTCCTTTAGATGCAAAATTGAATGTTACCACAGATTTACCTGTACTGGATGGAAAATTATCTGTTGCCGGAGGTAAAACATATTATATGGCTTTGCAAAGTTCAAATCTGGATAAATCATTAGATTATCCGGCATTGGCAGATTGTTTTGCTAAGTCCGAAGCTGCTCGTGTTCAGCTGGCTTCAAGAATTAAAATAAATACTCCCGATCCTTACTTTAATACGCTTGGTCCAACACTGGCTGTAGCGGCAGATGGTATATGGAGTGGAGAAGTATGGCTTCACGGAGCAGTAGGTTGGCGAATGCCTCTTAGTGGTTGGCGTGCAGCTTATACAGGAGATGCACTGGGCTGGCACGATCGTGCCCGTTCTCATTTCAATGCTTATGCAGCAAGTCAGGTTACTGATGTTCCCGCTGTGTATCCTCATCCAACTCAGGATAGTGCAATGAATCTTTCCCGTTCGGAAAAGAAGTGGGGTACTCAGATGTATAGCAATGGCTATATTTGTCGCAATCCTCGTGAGAATAACAAGATGCATCATTACGATATGAACTTGTGTTATATCGATGAACTCTTGTGGCATTTTAATTGGACGGGAGATTTAGCCTATGCAAAACAGATGTGGCCGGTTATTACCCGTCACTTAGCCTGGGAAAAAAGAAACTTTGATCCGGATAATGATGGATTGTATGATGCTTATTGTTGTATCTGGGCCAGTGATGCCTTGTATTACAACAGTGGAGCGGTTACACACTCTTCAGCTTATAATTATCGTGCCAACAGTATGGCTGCCGAGATTGCTGCCAAGATAGGAGAAGATCCTAAACCTTATGCCGATGAGGCTAAGAAGATTTTGAATGCATTGAATACCCGACTGTGGATTCCTTCCAAAGGACATTGGGCTGAATTCCAAGATTTCATGGGCAAAAAGAAGCTTCATGAGAGTGCTGCGGTATGGACTATCTATCATGCAATAGACTCGGATATTCATAATCCATTCCAGGGTTATCAGGCTACCCGTTATGTAGATACAGAGATTCCTCATATTCCGGTTGTTGCAAAAGGTTTAAAGGATGAAGGTTATGCAACAGTTTCCACGACCAACTGGCTTCCTTATTCATGGTCAATCAATAATGTTGCTTTTGCCGAGGTAATGCATACTTCGCTTGCTTACTGGCAAGCCGGAAGAAATGAAGAAGCATTTAAATTATTAAAGAGCTCGGTTCTCGATGGAATGTATTTGGGTAGCAGTCCGGGTAACTTCGGACAAGTCAGCTTTTACGATGCAGCACGCGGAGAATGCTACCGGGATTTTGGTGACCCGATAGGAGTTGCCTCCCGTGCGCTTGTTCAGGGACTTTTTGGTGTGTTGCCTGATGCAATGAATGGACGAGTTTTGGTTCGCCCCGGTTTTCCTTCAGCCTGGGATCATGCATCTATTTCCACACCGGATATTGATATTGCTTTTAAGCGTACTAATAATACAGAAGTTTATAACGTTGAACTTAAATTTGAAAAGCAGCTGGCTTTGGAATTACAAGTTCGTGCTCTCTCAGATAAAATTAAATCTGTAAAGGTAAACGGTAAAGATGCTAAGTGGTCATTTGTTGAGTCTGCTGCCGGATATCCAATAATGAAAATATCTTCTCCTTCTGCTAAGAAGAACAAGATAGAAATTGTTTGGGGAGAAAATAAGCTGGTTAAATCTCCGGAAGTAGTATCTGTTATGAATGGTTCTTCCTATTCAGTAAATCTGAATTGTTCAGTAAAGAAGATCTATGATCCGCAGAATATTTTAGCTAATGCAAAAATCTCTGGTAATAACTTATCGGGTAATGTAATTGCTGAGGCTGGTAGTCATACACTGTTTGCTCTTGTTTCTCAGGGAAAAATGGAGTGGTGGATGCCGGTTAATATTAATGTGAAAGGAGAAAACAAAGTTGCATTTAAGGCATTTGTCGATGTAAACGGCTCCACTTGCGAACCGGTTAATATGGATGGAGCATTGAACGATTCGGTAAGTAAGATATTTAAAAATGAATATCTGTCGCCACGCTCACCATATACAACGCTTCAGTTGCCAAAGCAAGGTATTGGTGAATGGTGTCATCCTCAGACAACAGCGGATATTGACGACTCGGGTGTTCGTTCTAAAGTTCGTGATGGAATATTGTCAACTACTCTTGGAGTGCCTTTCAGAACTCCTACTGTGGGTAATAATATTGCTTTTACATCTCTCTGGAAAAACTATCCAGAAAGGGTTTCCGTAGAATTAAATGGAAAAGCTTCTCATATTTATTTGCTTTTGGCGGGTACAACAAACCACATGCAGAGTCATATAGTAAATGGAATTGTAAAAGTGACTTATAAGGATGGATCAGCAGAAGTGCTGAACTTAATTAATCCGGATAATTGGTGCCCTATCGAACAAGATTATTTTGTAGATGGAGCTGCGTTTAAACTTCAATCTCCTCGTCCTTACAGATTACATCTGCTATCGGGTATTGTGAGTGATAATCTGGAAAAGGAACTTCACATAGAAGGTGTTTACGGAAGAAGTATCAAAGGAGGTGCCGGTGTATTACTTGATCTTCCATTGAATAAGAATAAAGAATTAAAGAGTCTGGAGTTGGGNACNGAAGCTAATGATGTGATTATTGGTTTGATGGCTGCAACTCTGCAGAGATAAGATGATTAGTTAGAATTAAAATATATGTTTGTTTAGATTAGATTTGTTAGTGTTACAAGAGGCGGAATTTTAGTCCTGTGAAGGAGCGAAATTCTGCCCTTGTTGTTTTTAAGAACTTTATAAGCACTCTTGTGAAGTGTTTGTATAACCTGCTGAGTTATTTATTTAATATGGCGAATGGTCTATGAATTCTTGTACAAAACAATTAATTCTTCTGTACAAAAGAAAGAATTGTTTTGTACAGAAGAATACAATCTTTTGTACAAGATGTTTAAAACCTTCCGCCAGCTTTTTTAATAATAAGCTGTATCCTCAATTATATTAAACCAAAAGTACTATATTTGTCATTAATAAAAAGCAGGATGAATGTGATGACGATATGTTTTTTACCTTATGAAGAAGCAAATGTTTTATAAAAGAATACTGATTTGGTTGTTAAGATTCAGGCATCGTAAAGGCTATGGAGTGCATTCTCCTTTTGCCTTTAATCTGATAACCGGAGTAATCTATGAGAAAGCTCAATATTACGATTATGAGTATTTAAACGATTTAATTGAGAAAACCAGTCAGAAGTATTCTTCTTCCTGGAATCGTTATCTTGAGAGTGCTAAAATATATGAGTTTATTTTTAGATTGGCTAATTATGCCCATCCGCAAACTATTCTCGAAATAGGAACTTCTGTTGGAGCAGGCAGTGTTTATCTTTCATGCAGTAGAAAAAATGCTCGTTTCATAACTGTTGATAAGAATTCTCCGACAAATACTTTGGCTGCTACTCTTTTTAAAAATTATAGTGGCAATATAGATTTTCGCTTTGGCGATGTTTCAGCTTTGGTTTCGGGAGCAATATCAGAACTAGACTTACTCGATTTTTTATTTCTTCATGCGGGAGATTATCCATTGAACGCCGTTCAGTCAATGTTTGAACAATGCATCAGTAAAAGCAATGCAGGTTCTGTCTTTTTAATTCAGGATATACATAAATCTTCAGCTTTGAAAAGATGGTGGAAAGAAATTCAGCTTGACGAACGGGTGGGCATTACGTTTGATCTTTACGATTTCGGTATTATTTTCTTCGATAGAAAAAAAATAAAACAACACTATATTGTTAATTTTTAGATATAATTTTGCTAAACTCAGTCTGGACTATAAATAAAAACACTATGAAAAAAAGCAATGTATATACCAGAACCGGAGACGAAGGAACGACTTCACTGGTAGGAGGGACAAGAGTCTCTAAAACAGATATTCGTTTAGAATCGTACGGCACTGTAGATGAGCTGAATGCTCACCTAGGTTTGCTGATGACGTATATTGAGGATGATGCGGATAAAGAATTCCTTTTGAAGATACAGCATAAGCTGTTTTCAGTTGGTTCTTACCTGGCTACTGATCAGGATAAAACACCACTGAAGGAATGTAGCATTATTTTGCCGTCACACATTGAAGAAATAGAAAGGGAGATTGACATGATAGATGAACAATTGCCACCNATCAATCGTTTTGTTATTCCAGGCGGGTGTAGAGGAACNGCAATTTGTCACGTTTGCCGTACTGTTTGCCGAAGAGCGGAGAGGCGTATATTATCTCTATCAAAGAGNTGCTTTATTGATAAAAATATAATGGTCTTTATNAACCGTTTGTCCGATTATTTGTTCCTTTTATCCCGAAAACAGAATATAAATATAAATCGCAATGAAATATTTTGGGATAATACTTGCAAATGAGATTATTTATTATACTTTTGCGGGAAAATTAAAACACGAGTTTAGTAATCATTTTTAATACTAACAGTTATGTATTGGACGTTGGAATTGGCATCTAAACTGGAAGATGCACCTTGGCCTGCAAGTAAGGACGAGCTTATTGACTTCGCAATGCGCTCTGGCGCACCGCTTGAAGTTATTGAAAATCTTCAGGATTTGGAAGATGAAGGTGAGATATATGAAAGTATAGAAGATATTTGGCCGGATTATCCCAGCAAAGAAGACTTCTTCTTTAACGAAGAAGAGTACTAAAAACTTATTAAAGGAAGGAATTTTGAATTACCTTCCTTTTTTGTTGACTTATTCTTCATTATCTGTTTTCGTATTTCTTTTTAATTTTTCTTCAGGAATACAATTTATTAACCTTTTAGCAGTTAATTAAGGTAGGTGTTTACTTTGATTGATACGCTTCGATGAATTTAATAAAATACTTTTTATTTTGTTTCGCTTTGCTTTGCTCTCTTTCCGTCAAAGCACAGTTCGACGTGCAGTTTAGTCAGTATTGGGCGGTGACCGGATATTACAATCCCGCCTATGCCGGGCAAACCGACAAACTAATTATTACCGGAGCCTACAGTCAGCAATTAATGGGGTTTACCAATGCCCCGAAATCAATGTTTTTTGCTGCCGATATGCCTGTTAAATTCTTAGGAAGTAAACATGGTGTAGGCGTAACTCTTTTTAATGAAGGTATCGGCCTTTTCAGAAATCAGATAGTTGGCTTGCAATATTCTTATAAAAAGCAATTGGGTAAAGGACAAATGGGTGTTGGCCTGCAGGTTGGTGCATTAAATTTATCTTTTGATCCGACAAATATCAACTTAGGCGACCAGACCAATGACGACGCTTTCCCTGCAACATCTGTTTCCGGAACAAGTATGGATGCAGGCGTAGGTCTTTATTATACACATCCTCAATATTATGGCGGTTTATCTGTCACTCATCTTTCTGCTCCAACTGTTTTGATGGGCGAGAATAACAAGTTTAAAGTGGATCCTACTATTTATTTAACGGGAGGATGCAATATAAAAACGAAAAATCCGTTAATTTGGTTACAGCCATCATTCTTGTTGAAGAGTGATTTAGTATCTACAAAAGTAGATTTTACGGGACGAATGTTCTACAACTATAACGAAAAGACTCTTTATGGAGGACTCTCTTACAGTCCTGCAACATCAGTCACGTTTTTAGTTGGAACAAAAATAAAGAATATTACTGTAGGCTATGCTTACGAAATGTTTACGTCGCAGATAGGGATTGGAAGCGGAAGCCACGATCTGTTTATAAATTATTCGACTGATATAAACTTTTCGGGACACAGTAAAAACAGACATAAAAGTATACGTATTTTATAAGATTATGAAAAAACTCTTATTCATAGTTAGTTTAGTAATAACAGTTGCACTAATTTCATGCGGTGCCCCTGTGGGAGAGTCTTCTTCCGGAGGAGAGCTGACCGGCATAAGTGCANTGGCGTGGGATGAACCGGCACCTTATGGTATGGTGCTGATTAAGCGGGGATCAGTAAAGGTAGGCCCAAGTGAAACCGATAGCCTTTGGGGCAAGTCTGTTCCGTCTAAAGATATATCTGTAGATGCTTTCTGGATGGACGAAACAGAAGTGAGCAATTCCAAATATAAACAGTTTGTATTTTGGGTAAGAGACTCTATTATCCGTGAACGTCTGGCAGATCCTGCCTATGGGGGAAACGAAGTATATAAAATAACTGAAGACAGATATGGCGATCCTGTAAAACCTCATCTCAATTGGGCAAAACCTATTCCATGGAGAAGAGCTTCTGAAGAAGAGCAGGCTGCTATTAACAGTGTTTACAAAACTCATCCGATTGATGGAACAAGGATGCTTGATGCCGACCAGATGAATTATTATTATGAAGACTTTGATTATACTCAGGCTGCGCTTCGTAAAAACAGATTAAATCCGGCTCAAAGGAATAAGAATACAGATGTTCCGGTGAATTATGATGAAGTGGTAATGATATCTAAAGATACTGCATATATTGATGATGAAGGACGAATTGTGAATAGGACAATTACTCGCAGACTTTCATCTTTATATGATTTTCAGAATAGTTATATCGTGAACGTTTATCCGGATACAACTTGCTGGGTGAACGATTTCCGAAATTCCTATAACGAGCCTTATATGAAGCTCTATTTTAGTCACCCCAGTTATAACGACTATCCTGTAGTTGGTGTATCGTGGGAACAAGCAAATGCTTTTTGTGCATGGAGAACTAATTATTTGTTAGCCGGCCTTCGTGGTGCTGCCCGCTATTTACAACGTTATCGTTTACCGACCGAAGTGGAATGGGAATTTGCAGCAAGGGGTAAGGAAGATAATGCTTATCCGTGGAAAGGAAAAGATACAAAATCGGATGAAGGTTGTTATTATGCAAATTATAAACCGGGTAGGGGAAACTACACAAAAGATGGAAATCTGATATCAACAAAGGTGGGTTCTTATTCTCCTAATTCAAATGGTTTATACGATATGGCAGGTAATGTTTCTGAATGGACTTCTACTGTTTATACAGAAGCAGGAGTATTGTCCATGAATGATATGAATCCCGAACTAAAATACAACGCAGCGAAGGAAGATCCTTATGTGATGAAGAAGAAAACCGTTCGTGGCGGATCCTGGAAAGATGTGGCTGCTTATGTACGATCTGATGCACGTTCTTATGAATATCAAAACGAAAGTAGATCTTATATAGGTTTCCGCTGTGTGAGAACTCAGGTTGGTTATAATAAAAAAGGCAGATAACTATGATGAACAATATTAAAAAGAGAGGGCCATTCCACCGATTGCAGGATTTTATGGCTAGCTATAAAGGAAAAGTTTTACTCAACTATGCTTATAGTTGGGGTGCCTCTATTGTAATTACCGGTGTGCTGTTTAAGCTAACCCATTTGCCGGGTGCAAACATGATGTTGTGGATTGGTATGGGTACTGAAATATTAGTATTCTTTATCTCTGCCTTCGATCGTCCTGCCAAGACATATAAATGGGAGAGTGTGTTTCCCAATATAAAAATATCAGGTACTACTTATGCTAAACGAAAAGAATGGCCGGATGCTGATAATGGTATCGAAGAATCTAAGATTCCAGATGTTGTTCAAGAAGCTATCAACCAGTCTGCAGCTAGAAATGTTTCAGGTGATGTAGTATCGCAACCTATCTCTTCCCGAATTGTTTCGGCATCTGCACATGTAAGTTCTCAGAATACTCCCGCTGGTGTGCAGGTACAAAGAGTAGCGTTTCCTGGTGGTGCTCCTGTTTCTGGTGGTGAAGACTGGGCGTCAATAATTAGTGGTGAAGTAGCTGCTAATTCTCCTGAGGTGGCAGATGCTACTACTGTATATCTGACAAAATTGGAATCAATGGCAAATACATTGGAACGTTTCAATTCAGCTACCAATGCTTTGGCTGAAGTATCAGATACTCTGTTGAAATCTTATAAGAGTATTAGCGATAATTCGGATTCTATCACTACAAACTCGGCTGGATATGTAGATCAGATGCAATCCTTGAATCGTAACCTGATGGGATTAAATACAATTTATGAAATTCAATTAAAGAGTATCAGTTCTCAGATTGATACCATTGATAAAGTAAACGTTGGTTTGAAACGCATCAAAGAGATGTATGAAGGATCGACAGGTAATAGTGAGAAGTTCAATGAGGAAGCCGAAAAAATGGCACAGCAAATGGAAGAATTAAACAAAGTTTATGCTCGCATGCTGAAGGCTATGACGGTGAACATGAACAATCAACAACAATTATAAACAAGTAGATAGATATGGCATCAATCGGACCGGAGTCTCCACGGCAGAAGATGATAAACTTGATGTATCTCGTCTTGATGGCTTTGTTGGCTTTGAATGTTTCTTCAGATGTGCTCAATGGTTTTTCACTTGTAGATGAGAGCTTGAACAGATCAACTGCTAATTCTACGAAACAGAATAAGTCTTTATATAAAGACATGTCTGATTTTCTGGAAAAAAATCCGGAAAAGGTACAGGAATGGTTTAATAGAGCACAGTATGTTCGGAAAATGTCGGACTCTCTTTATCAGTATGTAGATGAACTGAAATTAAAAATAATAAAGGTTGCTGATAGTGATGCAAATAATTTAGCGGAAGTCAGGAATCAGGAAGATCTGGAAGCTGCCAATTTTGTAATGTTAGCACCAGGCACAGGTCAGGGCAAGAAACTATACAATGCAGTTAACAGATATAAAAAAGCCATTTTGACAATGGTTGTGGATAGTACGCAGAGAAGAATTATAAGCAGTAATCTTAGTACAACTGTCCCACGTAGGGCTACTACTATTGGTAAGAACTGGCAGGAATATATTTTTGAGAATACTCCTGTGGCAGCTGCAGTAACTTTACTTACTAAACTGCAAAATGATATACGTTATGCTGAAGGTGAGGTTCTTCATACTTTAGTAAAGAATATAGATGTAAGAGATATTCGTGTAAATGAGGTGAATGCTTATGTTATTCCTAATTCGCAAACCATTGTTCGTGGAGGTAAATTCAGTGCCCAGATTATTCTGGCAGCAGTCGATTCCACTCAAAAACCGTCTATTTATATAGGAAACAAATTGTTGCCTGGTGCTCGTAATGGCTTGGTTGAAACTATTTGCAATAATACAGGAGAGTTTAACTTAACTGGTTATCTGGAATTGAACAGAGGTAATGGAGATATATTGAAACGTAATTTCTCTCAGAAATATACTGTGATAGATCCATCGGCTACGGTATCGGCTACCATGATGAACGTGCTTTATGCAGGGTATGATAATCCGATGAGTGTATCAGTACCTGGAGTGGCAAATCAAAACGTGCAAATGAACATTGCGAATGGTAATGGAACATTAAGAAAAGTTCCGGGAGGATATATTGTTCGTCCTTCAAGGATTGGGCAGACAGATTTTGCTGTAACTGCCAATGTTGGGGGAAGAAATCAGGTAATGGGCCATTTTGTATATCGTGTACGTCAGTTACCAGATCCAATGCCGTTTATAGAATATGGTAGTGCTGATAATCCTAAAAGATATCGTGGAGGGACTGGCTTCTCTAAAGCTCTTCTTATGGGTACTGACGGTATTGTTGCAGCTATCGACGACGGGCTGTTAAATGTAAATTTCCGTGTTCTCAGCTTTGAAACTGTATTTTTTGATAATATGGGGAATGCTGTTCCGGAAGTTTCGGCCGGTAGTAAATTTTCGGCAAGACAAAGAGATGTCTTCCGTAAGTTGTCTCGCGGAAAAAGATTCTATATTTCGAGGGTAAGAGCTGTTGGGCCTGATGGTATTGAGCGCTTGCTCCCAACAACTCTGGAAGTAATTGTTAATTAATAAAAGACGAAGATATGAAACGCTTTATATGTATCATGGCTTTTCTTTGCACATCACTTGGCATGTATCAGGTAGTTGCGCAACCTAAAGCGCGTAAAGCTAAACAAGAGGTTAAGGAATCAGCTCCGGTTCTATCTGTAAGAGCACAAACTCAGTATACCGGTCAACTTGATATGCCTGAGGAAGTGGTTTGGAAACGTGAAATTTACAGAACGCTTGATCTTAAGAAGGAAAAGAATACTGCCTTGTATTATCCTGTGGAACCGATGGGGGATAAAATGAATCTTTTTACTTTAATATTTAAATTGATGGCAGAGGGAAAGATTCCTGCTTACGAATATCGTCTNGATGGCACAGAAGTATTGACCAGTGATAATAAAGTAAAATTTAAAGATGTACTCGANCGTTTTCATATTTATTATCAGATAAAAAAAGACACGCAGNGTAAAGATACTCTTTTTACTTTTGATAATAGTGATATACCCAGTAATGAAGTTCTCAGTTATTTTATAAAAGAAGTTTGGTTTTTTGATCAACATTCATCAACCTACAATTCAAAGGTGGTAGCAATTTGTCCGGTGCTTCATCGTAGTGGTGATTTCTCTATGGAAGTAACTAAATATCCTATGTTCTGGTTAAACTACAGTGATCTTAGTCCTTATCTGGTTCGCATGAATGTGATGACTAGTAATTTGAATAACACTTTTAATATAAGTCTGGATGATTATTTTACTACTCGTCAGTTTAGTGGGGATATTTATAAAACTACCAATATGATGAATCAGACTCTCGCACAGTATTGCACTACCGATAGTGCTATGGTGAAAGAGCAGAAAAAGATTGAAGGTCAGCTAAAAGCTTTTGAGGAACATTTATGGGAAAGTGATTCAATCTCACAGAAAGATATTGCAAGCAAGAAAGCATCTTCTANAGTCAAAGCAAAAGCGATAAAGAGTCCTAGAAGGAAAGCACAGGCTGTATCTGAAGTGAAAGTTAAGAAAGAAAAGTCTTCTCCAGCTTCTGCACCAAAAGCATCAGTTCGCCGTCAAAGAAGATAATAATTTGATAAGTATCTGCTACCTGCTACAGTTTATAACTTATTTTGTTGATTTTTAGTAAGATAAATTAGTGGAAGATAAAATAGCGTTACGATTTATCTGCCACTAATTTATTATATCTGCTACTCTTTTTATGTATAAAGAACCTAAACTTTATCTTTTATGAGGAACTCCGTATTCTTTTGCACTAATGCTGTCAATAGGAATCTCCCAGATCTTTACATTCTTTACTGCAGGATCTGAATATTCAAAGGTTTTATCAGAATACTGTTTCATAATGATATTAAGTGCATNTCGTTTATCCTCTAAATTCTCTATGAAGTGAACCTTTCCTCTGCAGATAACACTTTTTGCTTTCATGCGATAGCTGCAAGCAACCTGCGGGTGTTGAAATACCAATTCGTGATCAATACTGAAAGTTATGCAAACATTGTTGTTATGATTTAGTATATCAATAGAATGTCCTGTAGGACCAGAGTGCAGATAAATTACACCGTCCTGATACCCAAAGTTCATNGGGATTACATACGGATTNTTTTCACTATCAACCATTCCTACATAACAAATATCACATCTTGAAATTATTTCTTCTACTTTTTCTTGTTCGTCTAATACTACTGTCTTCATTCTTTTATCTCGTTAGTTTGTTTTGTCCAATGTACTTTTGCCAGCTCAAATCCATTATTTACCAATCGATAAACGATGGGGCGTAATTCTTCATTGTCAATTATTGGTTTGCGATAAAGAATCCATAAATTGGATCTTGAAGAGTTTGAAACTACAGCCCATTGGTAATCCTCATCTAAATCGATAACCCAGTAATCACCTTTAAATGGCCAATGGAACTGAACTTTAAGTTTTGCATTTCCGCTATTTGGTACAATAAAAGCTTTACCCTTAATTTCGCCATCTTTATTTGATTTTGATTTCTTGCTATTCTGTTTTGCATAACACGTTCCANATAAACCATCTTTTTGAATGCNANTCTGCCCAGAAACANTAGTGGTGCCGCCTNTCTGCATACCAGTGTTGGTAAGCGTGCCCAACTTNCGTACCATACTCCCGGCCCATATCTATCTATTTTCCTAAACAATAGGGAACTGCTTCGGATTGTTGTTTTTTTTCGCTTCATTATATTTAATTAAAAACTTAACTACGTAAGTAACCAATGTTTATGGAAAAATAAAGTTTTAGCTAAAAAATAGAAAGAAATTATTCAACCAATGCCCAATTAAATCAAGCTGTTTCCTTTTCAAATGTTTGCCGGGCAACTTTTATGGTGGATTAGAATCTCTTAAGCTATATGTTCCTTGTGGTTTCTTACGACCCCTTAGGCAATATTTCTTTTCCATCAAGATTCATAATAATCATCAGTCCAGATCAACGGATAGGAACGCAATTCCCCTCGGACTTATTCTCATTTAGTTCTACATAGTCAATCTGCACCGAATGTCAAGATGATTCTCTCACCGAATTATATACTACCGAAGTAGAACTTGTTGGCATGTAAACCATGAACGTAAAACCGCAGTCTCGACTAATGATACAAACTTAGCTCTGCTCAAATAGTGTTACCTGACCGTGTCATCCCGGTTGCTGACATTTTCACGGCACCGCAATTCCCCGTGATCCTGAAAAACCTGGATAATTTATCCTCCAGTTTATTTCCCAGTTTTTGATATAAGCTGTCGTACTTATCGAACAAAATGACTTGATATATCAAATATCAATTATACACTGTTACGTATAATCAAGGGAATAATTGAAGGCAGGAATGCGAAGTATAAGACAGTGAATCAATAACATGCAAATCTAGAAAGCCAAAAAAAAGACACAATACTGTCGTAATACACAACATGGACATACGGATTTGGCTTTCCCGATTAATTACACTCATTTTACCCACACCTATCCGTCTTCCCGATTTTAATGGTCATTCGTCGCCAAAGATATCGGAAGGAGAAAACAGCCTTCGAAATTCCAAATACGAAGAGCTTTGTGTGCACATATTTCGACCAGGAACAAATGCCGGCTAATGCAGAACGTCCTCAGTAAAAACAAGCAAGTTGAATATGAGCGAACGGTCTTGCGACAAATCTAGACGGAGTTATTTCGGGCATCACTGAATGGGTATGTATGTAGAACTAAATGAAATAAGGCCGAGGAATGGTTCCTATCCGTGATCTGGATGATGATTATTATGAATATGAAAAAGAACATTGCCTAAGGTCCCGTAAGAAACACAGAACATATAGCTTAGGAGAATTCTATCACCCCATAAAATTGCCCCGCCCAAACATTGAAAAAGAAACCAGCTTGATTTGCATGTTTGAATAATTCTTTCCAATTTTTAACAAAACTTTTTCCATAAAATGTTACTTACGTATTAATTTTTATTAAAAAATGAAGCGAAAAAAAAACAATCCGGAAAGCAAGTTCCTATGTTGAAATAGATGATATGCCGGATTATGTACGAAATTGGACGTGTACCAAACACTGTGATGGATAAGGCGCCACTAATGTTTCGCAGAATACCTTCAAAAAGATGTTTTGGATTCCAACAGATACAAAATCAAATAAAGATGGCGAAATAAAGGGTAAAGCTTTTATTGTACCAAATAGCGGAAATCCAAAACTTAAAGTTCAAGTTCCATTGGCCATTTAAAGGTGATAACCTGCGGTACCGATTTAGATGAGGATTACGCCAATGGGCTGTAGTTTCAAACTCTTCAAGATCCAATGTTATGGGATTCTTTATCGTCAAACCAATAATAGACAATGAAGAATTACGCCCCATCGTTTACCGGATTGGTAAATAATGGATTTGAACTGGCAAAAAGTAACATTGGACAAAAAACAAACCCAACCGAGACACAAAGAATGAAGACAGTAGTATTAGACGAAAACAGAAAAAGTAGAAGAAATAATCTCAAGATGTGACATTTGGTTATGTAGGAATGGTTGAATAGTGAAAACAATCCATATGTAATCCCCATGAACTTTGAGAATCAGGACGCGAGTAATCTATCTGCATATCAGGTCCCACAGGACACTCTATTGATATACTAAATCACAACAACAATGTTTGTAATAACTTTCAGCATTGATCACGAACGTGGTATTTCAACACCCGCAGGTTGCTTGCAGCTATCGCATGAAAGCAAAAAGTGTTATCTGCAAGAGGAAAGGTTCACATCATAGAGAATTTTAGAGGATAAACGGGAGATGCACTTAATATCATTATGAAACAGTATTCTGATAAAACCTTTGAATATTCAGAATCCTGCAGTAAAGAATGTAAAGATATGGGAAATTCCTATTGACAGCATTTTTTAGTGCAAAAGAATAACCGAGTACCTCATAAAAGGATAAAGTTAAGGCTTCATTATACACTCCAAAAAAAGGTAGACAGATATAATAAATTAGTGGTCAGATAAATACGTAACGCTACTATTTAACGACCACTAACAACATTTACTCTCAGCTAAAAATCAACAAAATAAGATATAAACAGTAACAGGTAGCAGAGACTGGTATAAAATAAGCTATCTTCCCTTTGACGGCGAACAGATGGCTTTTGGTGGCAGGAAACAGAAGAAGGAAAAACTTTTCTTTCTTAACTTTCACTTCAGATACAGCCTGCGCCTTTTTCGTCTGGAACTCTTTAACGCTTTCGTTTTGATTGAGGGAAGCCACTTTCTTACTTGCAATATAAATTCTGTGGAGATTGTATCAACTTTCCCATAAAGTTTCCCTCAAAAGCTTTCAGCTGACCTTCTAGTTTTTTCTGGCTCTTTAACCCATCAGCACTTCCCGTAGTGCAATACTGTTGGCAAGAGTGCTGATTCATTCATATTGGTAGTTTTATAAATATCCCCCACTAAACTGACGATGTAAAAAAACTCAAAGCTTTATATTAAGAAGTGTTTCATTCATATAGCCATCATATTCATACGAACCGAATTAAGCGACCTAAGAATCACTGTAGTTTAACCAAAACATAGGAATATTTAGTTACTTCCATAGAGAAATCACCACTACGGTGAGCACGCGGACAAATTGCTACCACGCTTTGAATTGTAAAAGTTGATAGTGTTCGATCAAAGAACCAACTTCTTTATAAAATAGCTGAGAACCTCATTAGCTGGGTAATATCCACTATAGTCAAAAGTAAAAGAGTATCTTTGTTTCTGCGTAATCTTTCTTTATCTGATAATAAGATATGAAAAACGGTCCGAGGCCACATTCTTTAAATTTCAACCTTTTATTATCAGTAGTCAATATTTCTGTGCCATCCAGGCGATATTCGTAAAGGCAGGAAATCTTACCCTCTGCCCATCCAATTTAAATATTAAAAGTAAAAAGATGCATTTATCCGTCCCATCCGGTTCCACAGGATAATACAAGGCGGTATTCTTTTCCTTCTCAGATCAAGCGTTTTTCCCTGTAAATCTGCACGTTTCCAAACCAGCTTCCTCGGGCATATCAAGGTTGACCGGATACTCGAGTTTTGCGCTCTTACACGAAAAAGAACCGGAGCTGAATTCGCTTAAACTTCTTGCTTAGCTTTTACGCGGGCTCTTTTAGGCTTGCGCAACTACCTGATACATAAGCCAGTGAAATGTGGCAAAAAGAAAAAGGGAAAAAGCCCATGATAGCATAAAAGCCGTTTCCATATCTTCTCTTTTATTAATAACATTAGCTTCCAAAGTTGTTTGGAGGCAAGCGGCTCCAAATACGCATCAGGCCCAACAGCCTCTTACCCTCAAAATATATATCTTTTTCCCGCGAGAGCAAATTACGAAAGCACATCTCTTTTCCTTGCCGAAAAATTTACTGCCGGGCGGCC
>JGI20225J20221_1001349_pt3 | contig 26320 bp, 17 predicted proteins | sample BioMet4_FD_20221 | JGI IMG/M metagenome (IMG submission 20221)
TATGAAAAAAGTCCAATCCTTTTATTAAAAGGGGTAAAGAACAGTGGTTTGTTTTGTTTTCGATAAGTAAATGGGTTGTAGGGACATTTGTCGATTACATTAGGTCCGCCTATGGACCAAGCGATACAGAAAGTCGACGTTGAATAATTTATAATAAAAGGCAAGTCATTGAAGTGTCTAAGGGTTACAATATATCACATATGTTAGTCTTATGAAGTTGGGTGGAAAATAATACTAGGAAAAATTAAAATAAATTACGTGAAGGTTTACCCTAAAAAAGAGATTAGAGGTGTCTTCCCCCCTTTATTGGTAATTTACAGGAGGAAAATAGTATTATTTTAAGTTTTCCAGGGAATCGGGAAAGAAATAATAAAGTCAGAGAATGTATAGTGGAGGCAAAAAACAGGCCATTTTTTTCAACCGCGAATTTATAGATTCGACGTTGAAAATAAAAGGGAGTCCTTAATGTAAAAAGCAAGAATAATAAACGTTAATCAGTCTTGATTAAGGTTCATTAATTTTGTTATTCTAAATTTTAGACAAAAAAGTATTATCATAAAAAATAAATATACGTTTACATTAATATCATAAGATAAAGTTCTGTTTATTTTTTTTATATAAAATGGTTATTGTAATATATTTTTATTTCTTTAAACCCCATTATTTATTTTTGTAAATGATGCGTAGGTTATTTAATACTATGTACCCCCTGAATAATATAGAAAATAATATTAGTTCTAATTAATAAAGTTGAAGTCTATAATGATTATTTTTAAGTACTCGTGGAGGAAACCAACTTCCACTAAAGTATCATATATTAAGAGAATCGTCGTAAAAGACATGCGTTCGGTTTTCGAATTTTACGAATTAACTTAAAATAAGACGCGGGGTAGCTAAAATTACTGTCGTTGTCCCTGGAAAGGAAGGCGAAAGAGGTTTTCGAAGAAAGGGGAGACTATTTCTCTTTATATAAATTTGGACGTCATGGTTAATTGTAGCGCGCTTTCCCGGTTTCGGTCAATTAAGTATCTAATTTTTGAACTATTTTCGGGTTTTGTTGGCTGGTATATATGGTGTGTGGAAACATGTTAATGATAGTCGCCGTTATTAACCCAGACTCGGATTTAAAAAAGGGCTAGCAGAAAAACCGTATGTAATTGGTATAGTAACAGTTATATCTAATATCTTCTGTGATTATGAGGGGTTTCCACATCAGAGACGCAAATACAGGTAATAGTCCAAGTATTATTATGGGTCGGTTATCCCTGGCCCTAGACTATTCTATATTTTACCGTTTAGGGACGATTAAAAATTACGACAAAAAAGGTTTTCGGCTTGCGAGAATAACGAAAGCCCTAGAAAACAAATACGCGTTAATAGTATTGTTCGATATGGTTACGGGCTGTTATGAAGATATTTTTGATAGTGGTGGGTGTTTCGGGGTTTATTGCGATTGACAAAAGGAGTATAGGTTTTTTTTGTATCTTTTGGTCCGGAAAGTTAGGGGTGCAATAATCTTATAACATTTAATTTGAATCAATCGGTTCGAAAAAAACTTATCTAAAAACAAGGGTTCTCAAACAAGTAGAATGAAGATTAAATCATTAAAATATGAATAAAACAATAACATATGTTTAATTAGTAAACATGAGTTGGTTTCTATTTTCAATATATTTTTGCGACGTTGTCACAACCGTAATAAATACCGTTACGCCGTGTTTTTTGAAGGAAATTAATGTTTTAATCGGCAAAGTTTCTGTTTTAATAGAACCTTCGACTTTTTCTTCCCTAATCCCCTGAAAAAGTATATTTTTCAAGGAGATTTATAAATAATAGTTCGTTACTAAAATAGTATATAACTATGTTGCAATAGTAGCAAACTCAATGATTTCTTTGTAAAATTTGTCATTTCACTTCAGAAAGAATATCCTTTCAGATATCCATATATTGGTTAAGTATGCTTGATTTTGTCTTATTATTTACGGCCTCGAATGCTGTAGGAATACTGGAAATCTGCGACTTAACCATTCTTTATGATAAAATCCAAATATAATTTATTGTTTAACAAGCGCTTGATAAATTATTTAATGAAGTATTGAATTTACAAGTATCGGTTTAATAGTATAATTTTCTTTGCATTCTGAAAAAGAAGAATTATTTTTGGTGTCCAAAGTCAAAGTGTTATACCTTACAGATTATTAATATTATAATCAATTATAAATTTAACCGTTATCTAATTATTATGAATTCTATTGTAATTGTAATTATTGCCGCATTATTCCTTGTTATAGGTTATGGTGTCTACGGCAGATTCATGGCGTATAAAGTTTTAATGCTGAATAAAAACAATGTTGTTCCTTCGGAAACTCTCAATGATGGGCACGATTATGTGCCAACAAACAAAGTTGTATTAATGGGGCACCATTTTGCGGCAATAGCCGGAGCAGGTCCATTAATTGGTCCGGTACTCGCTGCTCAGTATGGATTTCTTCCCGGTGTTTTATGGATACTTATCGGTTCTTTATTTGCAGGAGCTGTTCACGATATGGTAATTCTTACAGCTTCTGTTCGTTATAGAGGAAAGTCAATTGCTGAAATTGCGAGAGACTTGGTTGGCGACAGATTAGGTTTTATAACCTCCATTGCTGTAATAGCAATTTTAATTGTATCAATGGCCGGTCTAGGTATTCCCGTTGTCAACGCTCTGAAAAACTCACCTTGGGGAACATTTACGGTTGGCTTTACAATTCCTGTAGCACTTTTTATTGGCATCTATTTGAAATATATCCGTCCCGATAAAATATGGGAAGGAACCATATTAGGAGTACTTTTAGTTCTGCTGGGAGTAGTTCTCGGTCCGGTGATTCAAAATTCTGCTTTAGGTGCTTATTTGGATTTTGACCAAAAGCAGATGTCTTTAATTCTGGCAATTTATGGATTCTTTGCTGCTGCATTACCTGTTTGGTTATTACTCTTACCCAGAGACTATTTGAGTACTTACATGAAACTTGGTGTTATCGGTGCATTGGCTATTGGTATCATTATTATTCAGCCCGATATTAAAATGCCGGCTATTACACAATTTGTAAATGGAGGTGGTCCTATTGTTCCCGGTAAAGTATTTCCTTTTCTTTTTATAACAATTGCATGTGGTGCTTTGTCAGGTTTCCATTCACTGATAAGTTCCGGAACAACACCTAAACTGATTAAAAACGAAAAAGATATATTGCCAATCGGCTTTGGTGCAATGCTATTAGAAGCTTTTGTTGCCATCATGGCTTTACTGGCTGCAACAGTTTTACCAACTTCCGATTATTTTGCAATTAATTCTCTACCTGAAGTATTTTCTAAGCTGCATATGGTTCCTGTTGATTTGCCGGAGCTTTCATCTTTAGTAGGAGAGGATTTGGCAGGCAGACCCGGAGGTTCGGTATCTTTGGCTGTGGGTATGACTTATGTATTTGAAAGTATTCCATGGTTAAGATCAATGATGGGGTACTGGTATCATTTCTGCATAATGTTCGAAGCATTGTTTATCCTCACTACTATTGATTCCGGTACAAGGATCGGCCGATATCTGCTTCAGGATTTATTCCGTCAGAATTCAAGTGATATATCAAAGGGACGCGCATGGTTTAATGCTATCTTCTTTTCCGGACTCATTACTTTCTTCTGGGGATATTTATTATACACAGGCGATATTTCAACAATCTGGCCTCTCTTTGGAACAGCCAATCAAATGCTGGCAATCATTGCATTTGCCATTGGAACAACATACTTACTTCGTTCTCAGCAGAATAAATATGTTTGGGTAACTGCCATTCCTTTGTGCTTTGTTACGGTCACTACCTTATCGTCGGCGCTGATGAATATTTTCGATAATTATTTGCCAAAAGGTTTGTATGCACTTTCTGCTATATCCGGTATATTAGTAATTCTGGTTTGTCTGGTTCTTATAGAGAGCTTTGTTAATTGGAGAAAAATAACCCGCATGAGTAGCGAAGAGTTAACATCAGTAAAAATTGGACTTATTGGGGAACCGGTTGTTTCATATAGCAATATTAAAAGTGGTAAACCATCTAAAGAATAGGAGTTTAATAATGCGGGATAGTGCAGCAAGTATGTAAGAAAAGATAAATCATAAATGAATATGAGAAAGGCAATATTTCTTTTAATTGGAATGCTAATAGCAGTGAACACATTTTCGAATGTGAATTATATTGAGATCTCTAAAATTAGTAATGATGGGAGATTAGTAAATGCTTTCAACTATATTAAAGACAATCAGCAATATTTTAATCATTGGACAAATGAGTGGAACTATGACAAATCCAAAAACGAATTAATAAAGAACCTTCGTGAAAGCTATGTCATGTTTTCATCTGTTTCAACAAAAAACGAAGAACTCTTCAAGTTGCTGGGTGACATTGCGCATTACCTGTATAATCTTGACGAATCTGATTATTACCAGTTAGCTGTAAATAATTACAACTCGGCCATTGCGATTAATCCCAATGATTATAGAACTTACTGGTTTCTGGGGTTTCATTATGTGCTTTCCAGTGTTCCTACATTAGGCATTGATAATTTTTTAAAAGCACAAAAATTATTGCCTGCGAAACAACCTGCTGACTTTTGGGAAGAATATGCTTGGGCTGCAGCTGTTACAAACATGCCATCACATTGCATTTACGCTATGGACAAAGCAAGAAGTATTTTGGGTACTCCTGGACATTTCGAATCACAGCTTGGAACGGAAATACATAAAAGAATCATTGATGTAGATAAAAATATCTCTTATAAAAAAGAAGAGATATGGTCATCGTCAGAAGGAGAAAAAATGGCATTTACTTCCCGGCCGTTAGGTATTAAAGTCTTGGTTGATTCTATATGGAAGCTATCAATATATGATTATAAGAATAATCAAAGTGCATTTATTCTAAATCCACCGGCTATTAAGAGTAAAAAAGGGAAAGAAATTAGTTATACTATCGCTATAATTATGAAAGCGGCGAACTTAACTGACAAATTAGATGATTACATAAACACACTGACCTCTAATTACTCAAATAAAAGTAAGATAACATTTTCTGATAAATATGAAAAGATGGTTGCTTATGAAATAAAAGATAAAGAAATATATAAAGATATGGGTGGAGGTTGTATATATATGATTGGGGTTGAAAGAAATAGCCCAATGTATCCTGGACTGCTTTTGGAAAATCCAGCGACTATTCCAGATGGTAATAAAGGTAAGGTTTCATATTTTAGGGCAACAGATAGTAAAGGCCGATTTGAAGGACGAATTTTCTATGCCATTATGTTAGATTGTTGCGAAGATATCAATGAACAATCGCTAGCTGTTTTCAAGGCTCTCTTTGATAATCAAATAATAATAGAATAAAGTATTAAGATTTGTAATGATGAAATTTTAGACATTATCTATATAATTGTATAAATTGGAAATACAGGGTTAATTAAATTCTGTATTTTTTATTTTGAAATTTTAGTAAATGCTTGTCCTCGCTCTGTAACAGATAAGTTTGTTTTGGTTCAATGCTACGTTTCACTTGTCGCTGACCTTCTTGGCGAACTAATAAGAATTTCTTATAAGTTCGATTTTCGTCCAATTCATTATCTTTGAATATGTTGGAAATGTGCATAGATATATTCTCTTGCGTAGTGTCGTATATCTCAGCCAACTGTTGTTGGGTGAGCCATACGTCTTCATCCGCAAAGCGGACATTTATCTTAGTTACACCGTTATCATCTTGATAGATAACAATGCCATTTTTATCGTTTAACTCCATTATATGTTATTTTGATTGGGCATTAATAATACATCTCAATATATTGATATGCCTTATCAAATACCTCTTGATCTTTAATCTGATAATTCACCCAAAGAATCGACCGAAGTTTCTTCTTTATTTCACGTTGAGCTGTGACACTTTTGAATACCTCTTTAAACTTACGCACAATTGCCACTACGTTTTCATCAATATCGGCAACTACTCGCTCAATAATGATTGGTGTTTCAGAAGTCTTAATCGATTCAAAAAGTTCCGTCAATGCATTCTTTGCTTGTTCGCGCTTATCCAAAGGTTTATCAGACTTTTTTTCTCTGCCAAAACAGCTTTTAGTCTATTCAAATCAGTTGTCATATTGCTAATATATTTACATCTATTGCAAATTTAATAGTATTTATTGAAAAGAACGTAAGAATCCATCTATTTGTGATGACTTTCTCTGCTATTTACAAAATAGTAAGTGTAAAGATATGGGGCTTTATAATGTAACCTGGAAGTTTTTAAGATAGTTAGGCCTTATATTATTTCTTGTATTTTAATAATGTAAGTTAATAATTTTTCCAATGTATTTATTTGATTACACTATTTTCACATTTGGTATATTGGTTGTACTTTGAAGTCTTATTTTACCCTTAAAGGGAAATGCATATGTAAATAATATTTTCTGATAGGAGTGCGGGGGGTTATTTATTAAAATCCTTTGAAACTATTGTATCATTAAAATATCTTTTGTCTCTGTACATCGATTCGTATTCTATAGATATCTTTACATCTTCCAAAATTGAATAAATAATTTTTTGCAATTCAATTGTTTTGAATGGAATATCTAATATAATTTCTCTTTCATTAGCTGATATATTACTATTCTTATCAAAAATCTTATATATATAATGTTCTTCTAAAGGAACTATACAATTCTTCAATAATTCCTCGAAATCAGTAAATGTACTATTATTATAATGAAGCATAAAAGAACTTATTTTTGCAGTTCCTAGTCCATTATTTATTAATTCCACCTTTATGTTTAGTTCTGAAGCTGATATATTAACTGATAATAGAGGTTCAACGGATAACTTATTATGCGTGATTGTTGTATTTAAGGTTTTTCGGTTGTATCCAACAGATAATAATAAACCAATCACACTTATTGCAATTGCAGATAAAGCTATAATAGTATTTGGATTTAAAAACCACTCTATAAAAGTTTCAGGTTTATTTTGAACAACAACATTGAAAGGAGTATTAAGAAGAATATTTTTTAATAGTATCATCTGTGAATATTTTAGTGATATAAAGTTAGTAATTATTTCTGGGTGGCAATGCTCTGAATTATGTAGTATATTCTAAATTCTTCTATTTCTCATTTACAAATTTTTTGGATAGAGCCGATTATATTCTAAGAACCTGTTTAAATTTTATTTTTAGTTATAATCTTAATATACTTTTATTTTGTCTTTTTAAACTCCTTAAGTACGGACCATTCGTTTTTATAGTATGGATTATCAATTGGTTTTCCAAGCGCGCTGAAACTATCAAAAATGAGTCGGCTTATGTCTTTCTTTATATCCAATGGTAAAACTTTATATTTAAGATTCTCATAATTAGAATACATAACTTTATAGCCTTGAAGATAAAGTAAGTCTCTACTTGGAATATTTTTGGTAAAATGTGCTTTAAATTTTGTACTTCCATTATCATTAAAGAGCATCGCAATAATTTTATCTGAATCAATAATTTTTATATAACTCAAAGAGTCATGAATGTTTAAACCATTCATATATTCTCTATCCAATTTCTTATTTAATAAAGATGATATGTTTACTTTATTTATATGACCAGAATTGTAACATTGGAGTAAATATCCATCTGTTTGGTTTTCTTTTATTGGTATTACATAATCAGCGTCAAGAAAAGCTTCTTTAGTTATTGTGTAATTCCCTGATTTATACAAATTAAAATATCTAATGATTTTGGGTTCTTCAGACAGTGAAGAGAATAAATCTTGTTGAATCGGTTCTGAAGTTGCAGTTTCTGTTCTCTTATTCCATGGAGTAAGTATAAACTGACTGGTGGCTTCTAAGTATTTATCTTTCTCAATCAATTCTTTTTGTTCTTCTTCTTTTTTATCTGAATTGTTGCTGGTAATAAATAATTGTAACTCTTCTTTTTCTTCTTTAGAAACATATATTTCTTCGGAATATGTTACTTCGGATTCTTTATCTTTTATAGTTACACATTTTTTATCTGGCATCATTTGCCATAATGCTTCTAATGAATTTACTCTATCTGTATAATATTTACATCCTCTAATGCGGAAGAATTGCCAGCCACAACGCTCTAGTACCTTTTGCCTCATTATGTCATTTGCATATTGCTCTGCTCCATGCCAATAATCACCATCGCATTCAATAGCAATTTTTGTCCCATCAGGGAATATAGCTACTAAATCAATAATATACCTTCCATTTGCAACTTTATATTGAGGGATCACGCTATAACCCTTTCTAATAATATCATTGTAAACATCTACCTCAAACCAACTGTCAAATGGCTTTGGTGGATTTGTATTAACCCTTTCAATAGGACTAGTAAGTATCGGCTGATTGGATTTATAGTTTTTGAAATGATCTAATAGTTTGTAACGTAAATCATCTCTATTGCTTAAATCTTCTAATTGAACAGAATGGAAAAGCCATACTTGTTCCTTTGCACGGCTCATTGCAACATTAAAACGTCTTTCATCTTCCGATTTGGTTAATGCAGATCGTGAGTGATTAGTCGCGGTAACTAAACTTAAGAATATAATATCTCTTTCATCACCTTGAAATGAAGCAGAATTACCACAAATAATTTTTCTTTTGTAATACTCTTCAGGCCCAATTTGTTTTAATAGTAGGCTGTCAATTAGATTTGCTTGTTGATTCCCTTGGAGTGTTATGATTCCAAAAGTTTTATTATCATATTGTTTTTCTAAAATTAAAGCCGCTATCTTGTTTGCAATCATTGCTGCTTCTGGTTCATTAATAATTCTTGAACCAGTACCTTGAATATTGCCATTCTTACAAAAAATAGTTTTTAATGGTTCTAACCTAGCTTCAGAATATTGCTTCAATGAGTAAAGACATTTATCATAAGGAGCATAGAAATGCTTATTTGAGAACTCTATAATTTCAGGCATACATCTGAAATGTTCTCTTAATACAGTGATGCGGTCACAAAATAGTTTTGCTTGATCAAAGAAACTAAATTCAGTTCCATAATAATCAGCAAAAGGAATTTCTTTTAAATTTGTTTTTATGTAATGGGTCATAATGTTTGAATCTACACCAATATATTCTGGAGAAGTCTGCTTGTCATCACCTACAATTATAATGTTTTGGGAAATGTAGAGAAGAAAGATCGCATCAGGGCCTAACTGGCTAGCTTCATCAACAATAACATAATCATACATTCCTTGTTTCGGTTTAACCGTTTCTGCAACTTTATATAAGGGCATAATCCAGCAGGGTACTGAATCTTTGCATAACTCCATTTTATCTTGAGCTATTTTTTTAAACTTTAATGCTCTAGGACCAGTTCCAGTTTTGCCAATTTTCTGAATAGCCATTGACCAAGCAGTAAGATTTTTCTGTAAATCTCTATTTTTCTGTAGGTTTTCAAGAACTCTATACCATGCTTTTTGAGCAGCAAGCTTTTCAATGAGTCTCTTTTCTTTTAAATCCCATTGTTTAAGTTCATCGTATAATATGTCATCAGAATCAATGTCCATTATCTTTTTAACTTCATTTTGAGCATGCCTGAAATGCACAGCTCTTTTAAATTCTGATATTTCAAAGGATGAGAATTGATCTGATATTATAGATTCAATAAGGTGTGGTACATTATACTCCAATTTGTTTTTTAATTGTTTGAATATATTGTATTCTTCATTTTTTAATGTAATAAGCTCTAATGTAGATAAAATTTCTTCATAAGTCTGAGTGTCAGGATGTTTATAGATATTAAGGATTTCGTTTTTAATAGGGTGAATGTTTTCTTGATTTAGATAATCTGATGCGCAATTAATTATATCATTATATTTATAGATGCAATTTTTTAAGCTGTTGTATTTTATTTCTTTAATGAAATATGAAATATTATTTAAATCAAAAGGAGTTATATTTATATCGCATAAAACTTCTATTTCTTTACGTAAATTTTCTGATTCCTTAATTATGTCAATAAACATTGATATATCATAATATAAGTTCTCAAAATAACTGATATCACTAATATAGGAATCCCCTTTTTTATATTCAATTTCCCATAGTTGAGAAAGATGCTGAAAATCTTGTTGAAGTTCTAAATCTCTTATTACTTTCTGGAATTCATCTATAGTATCACATGGACTTCCATTAACTTTAACTTCATTAATAAAGTAAAGTCTTTCTTTTATTTCATTAGATAAAAATTTTTTTCTTAAAGTAAATGACATACCATTAAGAGTTTTCCCTCCATCTAAATAATTTAGTAGAATTTGAGCGTCATTCTTATACTGCTTAAGACTTTTTTCACCGTTATAACTGATCTCAATATCTCGATCTATCTGTTCAAGGTTTTGTTTTTTTATAGTGTTAATTATGCTTTGAGTGTTTTTAAGCTTATGTTCACATAAATCTTTATTGCTCAAGAAGTCATTTATAATATCTCTATTGATACGAGACTTTATATTATTCGCTAACCTATATTTATCTTTTAAGTTTGAGGCTAATGTTTCTAGCTTGTAGAAATCATTACAACTAATTTCTCTATGATATTCTTCGATGGGGTAGCTTTTAAACTCACTTATCAATTCCATGTATTCTTTCAATTGTTCAATGGAAAGAAGGTATTCTGAATTCGGAATAATATAAGAGAAGCTAGATGAATCAATTAGTTTTACCTTTTTGTAAAGATCAATAAAGGTGATGATGTTATTATAGATTTCATGATCGTTGATATTATTAAAAGAATCTTTGTACCAATCAAATTTTAATGACTCATCCTCTAATGATTTCGCAATATCGATCAAAGTGCCTGAATAATATCTATTAATTTCTATCTCACGAGTATCCTTTTCTTTAAAGTTAATTAGATTTTGATTAGCAAAGGCTTTTTTCTCTCTTATTTCTTTGAGGTTTGTTTCAAGATCGCATATATTCTTGCTATAGATTGTAAAATCAGCTTTGGAAAGTTCATCATTAATATGATTTACACTCGCCTGCAAATCTTGAATGGATTCGGTATCACCACTTAATAAATTAACAGCAAGACTTTTAAAATTATCTGGAAGCTTATCTTTTAGAACTTCCAATGCTCTTTTAGTATATGCAGTTACTAGAACTCTATTACCTTCAGCAAGTAGATGGCATATAAGATTTGCAATCGTATGAGACTTTCCTGTTCCGGGAGGGCCCTGAACTAGAACTTTGTTGTGCTTTATAGCTTGTTCTATTATTTCGAGTTGTTCCTCATTGTATTCTTTCGGGAAATAAACATCTTTAAAAGGACTGTTTTGAGAGCTGTTTTCTGGGCCATGTAAATCAGTAAAACTTTGTTTATCTACTTGGTAACCTATTAAATCATCGATAGATGGAATTGATACTTTATCATCATCTTCTTCACTGATATTGTTAATTATCTGGTTATACAAGGCGGTGAAACTTTTGGTATTTCTTTTTCTGAAGATTAATGCTGGTGAAAATGAAATAAAAGGGGTGCTACATTTCTCTCTAGGTTTTTCAATAGTTTCGCTAAACTTTCCATCAGCAGATATCATGACAATGAACTTTCTCAAGGCTAGCATAATATCTTCATTGCAGAATAGTGAATATAACTCTTGGGTATCAATGTATTTTTTAACTTCTAGTTCTGCTTTTGCAATATTCTGTAAGTCTAAATCTGTCGAAATATCAGCAATTGACTCAATTTCGAGTGTTGGGGAGGAGAATTCAAAATTAGGACGAATCATAATCTCTGAATCTTTTTTTAGGGAATCAAATTCGATTTCGACTTTTTGAGTTAGAATATGGCGAAATATTCTCCCAGAATTATTCTCTTTTTTAAGATTCAAGAGACCTACACCAACGATTAGTTCAAATTCTTCACCTAATTGTTGAACTTTGTTGTATAGAGTGAAAAGTCTTTTATAAATATCATTTAAAATTTCGTAAGTTTTATATTTTTGATTGTAATCGTCTGTTTTGTGTCTGTAATCATTAAGATCCTTAATCCAGTGTTTTTCAATATATTGATTCAGTTCTTCAGAGACCTCTGGATAATTATAACTGTAAATTGTTTCATTATCCAATTCAATATATTCTTTCAAAACAGGTATATTCTCAGAGTCTATCAATGAGTTAGGTTCAATCCATTCTTCCAATGAAGGAGATAATTTTGCATAGTATGGTTTTACGGGTTCTTTTGGCTTTTTAATTTTAAGCCAGTACTCGTCTTTCTTTTCTGGATTAAAGTTCGTCCTAATTATATTTTCAATAATGTCACATTCATAAATGTCATTTAACCAAAGAATCTCAGGATATAGAATTTCACTTTTCTCTATATCTCTTACTGGCTTATTCTTCAAATTTGAGAACTTTTCTAAGTATCTAAATATTTGCAGATATTTTTCTTTCTTCATTTCCATCTATAATCCTTGGTGCCAAGTTATAATTACTCTTAATAAAATTTAATTATTAGCATTTAATAGTTACAAAGTAAATAATTTATTTTAGTTCTTCAATATTTTTTTATCATAATCATTTCTGTATTATCAGTTTTAATTTTTTAATTATTATTTACTAGATATTTCATTTGTCTTAAATACAACTATATATCCTTCGTCTTTTAATAATCGTTGCATTTGATGGACATATTTGATTCCTTTTGCCATTTTGGGTAATCGACCCAATACTTCACATATAGTACACCCATTAATATAATATGATGAAGGAGAATATAATTCATGCTTATCGCAAAAATTGGGCATTTTAATATATTGGATAATAAAGTCATCTCCTTTATCGATACTTACAGGCTTCATGTATTGCGGAACTATCTTCTTGCCTTCAATGAAATATTCTCCATCATTAACTTGAATTTCATGAATACTTCCATTATAAATCACATCTTCTCCATCTTTAAATTTTTCCATAGTATAGATTATATAAAAGAAAATAGTACAAAAAATATTAGTATACCCAATTAGGAAGACTAAAATTTCCCTTAAAATTGTCTACAACAATTATATCTTTATCAATATTTGTTATGAGTTTCTTAAGAGTTTTCTTCTCTTCTTTATTCATTTTCATGCCTAAAACTATAATTTTTATCTTTATATCAACAAACTTTCTTCTTTTTGTAAAGACTCGAACCTCTCTTTCATATTTCCAGTCTTTGTGTTTATTTTTTAGATTTTTCATAGCCGTAATGCCTTTGCAATATCGCTCAACACTTAAATTGGTAGAGTTATATTTTAGCGGAAAAGCTGTATATATAGGTTTAAGCTCTAAACCAATAGCAATCCCTTTATGTCCATCAGCATAATGTGACCATAAAAGTATATTATGCAATGTTTTTGATAATGAGCAAATTCGTAGGCTATTTTCTTCTTTTCTTATTGCTGATTTTGTTTCTTCAGTATATTTAAGAAGATCACAATAATACATTCCCTCATTCGGATCATTCAATTCGTGAAGCTTGGCTGCGAATAATCTTTGATTTATTAATATATCAATAAAAAAAGACTCATTAGATAAACTTCTATATTTAAAATAAATAGGTTTAGTAAATGATAAATAATCAAAATCCTGTGAAGATGAAAATAAAGTGCTTTTTTTAACTATTTCTTTAATGCAATTCTCATTGATATTCTCTTTATATTTCTCATTTACATAATAAATAACTTCTCTTGTGCTTGCACCTAATTCCTCTTCGTTTTCTTCTTCATGATGATGTGGTAAAACGGCTATTGCTTCGTAAATGCATTTTTCTAATTGATCCATTTTGGTTATTAAGGTTTTGTATTCTAGTAGACTATGAAATTTGAGCTTTTTTATCAGAAAGTTGATCCTTGTGGTTTAAAAATTCCTGAAAGGATTGTTCCAATTCTTTAAAAACAATTGACCTTGTATCTATGCACAATAAAATGGTAGAGGAACTCTAGTTGTATATATCTTTTTTAGCCACAATAGTCTTTATATTTCAATAAGTTTTCGTCCTCGCTCTGTCAGTCGATAAGTCTGTTTTGGACTATTTGGTATGTCTTTGAATGTCGGTTCTACAAGTTCTGACTCAATAAGAGGAGTGAGGATTTGTTGGCGGAATCTGCTTCTGTTTTTCTCATTAACCAATTTCATTAACATTAGAATTGTTTGAGCTTTTTCAAGCATTGATATAACTACCATTCCAGACTTTTCTATATGTTGTTGCTCCAACTTGGGACAAGCTTGGGACAGCTTGGAACAAACTTGGGACAAACTTGGGACAAACTTGGGACGACTTATTCCGTTTTGATCTTCTACATCCTGTTTTATTTGTTCTTTTGAAGAAGCATCTGGAGTGTTTTTAGCAACTTCCTCAATATTCAGCGTCAGCAAAACGGTATCAGGCTGAACAGTTTCTTCAATTTGAGGGCAGCCCCATTGACTGTCTTGCCATCCTTTAACAATATAGTCTGCACCACTACCTGCTTTTTCGCCAAAGCCTAAGAGCATGAATATCTTTTGAAGTATTGGGTTACGGCAAAGGCTATGACTACCCGTATAAAAATCTTCTACAGATATAAGCATTCGGCCAGGATTGCGCATAATGATTTTATCGCGCTCACGAATTATGACTAAATTTCCCTGCTCAGAATAACTGCAATGCACCAATGTATTAACCAAAGCTTCACGGATAGCAATATGAGCTGATGTTTCTTCTATACGAGTGATGCCATCGAGCATAAAGGGAACAGGTAGTGTTTGAGATAATTTAGCATACACTTTGTAGAAGAACTGATAGAGATTGGCTTCCCAGGTTCCGTCGGGATAGATACGATCTGACCATCGTAAACGTGGGTCATCGCTCAGTTTCTCCTGATAGTCTACAAAGTACCAAGGGGTGCAGGATTGATCGGTAATACTTTCTGTCTTGCCAAACATTAGTATGCCGGCACGAGTAAATCCTTCGTCACCTGTTTCTCGATCTACTCTATAGGCACCTATTTTATTCAGAAAGGCCATATCGTCCAATTCATTCCAAGGATGGTTTTCTTTGCGAAGTACAAATCGCTGACGATAGCCCTTCAACGAGGCCCTGTCAATATCCTCTAGGCTATAATGAGGTAATATCTGGTTATCAAAAGGCATGCTTATATGATGAGCGTCGGCGAACATCTCTCGAACTTCGTTATCTGTACAATGATAGTCGCCTTCGTGATTGCGTTTGAAAGTGTTTCCGAACGGATTTCGAGTAAGATATACGGGGCGAATGTCATATGATGCTCGTGGTATGCGGAAAGCTAGAAATTTGTTTCCATCCGTATCACCTTCAATCACGTCACGCTCAGTAAGCATAGTGGCACTGACTTTTTCTTTATTGTGAGCACAATCCCAAAAACGCTTTTTATAAGTCGTTATCTGTTCCGAGGTCAGTCCGTCGGGAATAAACTTGCCATTCTTTTCCTTAATACCCAATACTATGATACCACCATTAGTATTAGCAAACGAAGAGAATGACTCCCAGAAACTTTCTGGTAATCCACCTTTAGCAGACTTAAATTCAACCTCTGCATTTTCAGCACCATCCATTAACCTCTTTATATCTTCTTTCAAATCCATAATGACTCGCTTCTTTCTATGAAATATGTACAAACATTATTATCTTCTCTTGGAAGAATGCAATAAGTATCTCACATCCACATCCAAGGTTTCTGCTATCTTCTTGAGTGTTTCCAAAGATGGCTGAGATGTGTTTTTTGCCTATTACGCAAAGTTATTAATAATATTCCAAAACAAATCATCTTTCTGATAAAATGTAAGGATTGATTGTATGTTCCAGATTATATCCGTTTATTTTAGATTTATGATTTCTGATATGATACTACAAATTTTTTGAGGGAATCAGATACTAAATTCAAATATTTAATGTAATGCCTATTTAGGAATAAGAAAAATATTGTAAAATCAGTTCTAGTAATAACCACAGAAACAGTAAACTCAATCCAGGAAAGGTTAAATCAAAACCCCAATAAATAAAAACCATTGGTGAATAATCTAAAAACTCCCGCCAGCTTTTTTAAAAAGCCGGCGGGAGTTTGCTCAATGTCCGGTTACGTTTTTTAAAAAGCCGGCGGGAGTTTTGTTACTCTTCTAGCTTCAAAAAAAACTTTTTATTTTCATCCCTCACCACTTTTCTGTTAAGTAGTTTCTGTACAGTTGTTTATACGCAAAAATAGAGAAAGATCCCTCACTCATCCCTCACCCTTGATTTTGTATTTGTTTGTATATCAAGTGTATAGATTGTTATGGATGAACGTGTTTTTGTTATCAACCCTCACCTTTTGCTCTATCCCTCACTCTTAAATTGAATTTTAGTTCTTTTCAGGCTGATTTTTTTAACCTTGGACTAAAATGGATAAAAAAACGCGAGTTTTAAGCGAAAAGGTGAGGGATGCCCTTAAAAGTGAGGGATGATGACTTTTTCGGTTTTATCCCTCACTGATTAATAGCCTGTATATTAGACGATTATATTTGCTGGGGTGAGGGATAAGTGAGGGTTGTTATTTGCTAATAGACTGAATATTAACTATTTAAATCTAAAAGGTGATGGATGAGAATAAAATATTAATTCTAGTAGTTAAACCCAAAAGCCCATAAAGGAATAGTTCCCATGTATCCAAATTCAATATCATCTTTTACTACATAAGCATTTTGAATATCAGAAATTTGTTTTTTGGTTTTATTTTTTCCTCCCACTTCAAAGGTGTAATCAGCAATGCTGAAATCGGACTTGTCAGAAGCCAGAATGTTATTCCTAACTTTCATCTGGTTGAAGAATATAGTCTCACGAATATTGCCTATATTGGGATTACCTTCTCCTATTGCGTAAATTAAATTAGTGTTACCAAGATAGATTTTCTCAATTTTCCCCAGCAAACGAATACCTTTGGTTGCATTTCTTAATTGGGCAATAATGCCAGCCTTCTCCAGATAGAACAAAAAATCAGTAACTTGATTACGATGCACATCAAGCATCTCGCCAATCTTTGATAAATTGGGTTTGAAGGGAGCACTTTGCGAAATAATAAATAGTAGCTGTTTCAGTTTGCGTGCTGTTGATATATTCATATTGGCGAATGTTGGTATATCTGTTTCCAATGTCAGACCAATAACGTTTCGTAATCTTTCAAAATAATCAGGTTCCTTATAAAAAGGATAGTATCCCCTTTCAAGATAGTCCTTGAAAAGAGGAAGAGGATGTTCAATGCCAGGTATTTGAACCTTATTTGCAACTATATCTTCTAAACTATATGCCGAAAGTTGTAACCCAAGAGAAATATTCAGGTATTCCCGAAATGACATTCCCTCCAAATGATATGTAAGAGCTCGGCGGCTAAGATCATCACTCCCACGATAAATATCCAAAATAGATGAACCTGTAAATATTACCTGCATATCGGGGAAGTAATCATACATCATTTTCAGTTCTTTTGACCAGCTACTGTACTTATGTACCTCATCAATATATAGATGCTTTCCACCATTTTTGTAAAAGGTGGAGGCAAAGTCGAATAACTTGTTCTCTGAAAAATAGATGTCATCGGCATTTATATAAATGGTATCCTGAAGATCATTATACAACTTTATATGTTGAAGTAATAATGTTGTTTTTCCAACGCCACGTGCTCCAACAATTGCGGTCAAACGGTTATCCCAGATTACCTGATCATGCAAATAACGCACAAAGGTGGTATCCGTACGTTCTATGAGTCTTCTGAATTGTTCGTATAGCCTTTCCATAACATCCTTTTTCTGCAAATATATATAAAATGCTGAATTAAACTAGCACTTTTATGTGAAAAGTGCTGAATTAAACTAGCATTTTTTAGTTATTAATTTGATAGTTTAAAACAAAAACCCTTCTCACTGCCGATAGACATTGGAGAAGGGATGATGTAAAATGTAACATTTTAGGATCTTAAATAGATGGACGTGAATTAGAAATTATTCGTCACTTCTATTTTTGCGTTTCAGGGCTTTATCAGCTCTTTTTTCTTTCAAGCTTTTTACGGCTTCTTTTTTCTTGGATTTTTCTTTTCCTTCTTTTTCTTTCGACATAATATTTATTTTAAAAATGTGTAGAAATTCTCTATAGTTGAAAATTAATAGAAATGAGAATCGGTAGATGTGTGGTTTTTTTTGTTTCTGTAATTATTGGTACTCCAGGTTGTAATTTACAAGGGTTATTACCAATGATTCTGCAGTCTAAAAGCTCTTTGCGAACCGATATGTAGTAATGTGATAGATAATAATTATATGTTCAAATGTACGACATAAATATTGGCTTCCCAAATTAATTAATATATTTCTTAATTCCTTGATCGTATTATTTCCTGATAAATATGCAAATAGTTTTGTTTTAATCAAACTAAAACACTATTTTAGAGGCATTGATCTTACAGATCAAAAAAAGATATAAACCTTATTCTTTGTACATAGATGGAAAAACGAATAGTAGAATGCGTGCCCAATTTCAGTGAGGGGCGCGATATGAATGTAATCAAACAGATAACTGATGTAATAGAGGGTGTAGAGGGCATCAAACTTCTTGATGTTGACCCGGGTAAAGCTACCAACCGTACCGTTGTTACTTTTGTGGGAGAAATTGATGCTGTGGTGGAAGCTGCTTTTCGGTGTGTGCTGAAAGCTGCAGATGTGATAGATATGAGAAAACATCATGGTGAGCATCCGCGTATGGGAGCTACTGATGTACTGCCACTTATCCCTGTCTCTGGTATTACTATGGAAGAGACTGCTGAATATGCCCGACAGCTTGCAAAAAGAATTGCACTCGAGGGTGGTATACCTACCTATTGTTATGAATACGCTGCGATTCATCCTGAACGTAAAAAACTTGCTGCTTGCCGTGAAGGCGAATACGAAGGCTTGAAACCACGTTTTGGTAATCCTGATAAAATGCCCGATTTTGGAGGTGAGGTATGGACTAAGCGTGCTGCTCAGACAGGATGTACTGCAGTGGGAGCCAGAGATTTCTTGATTGCTGTGAATTTCAATCTCAATACAACTTCTACTCGTCGTGCCAATGCCATTGCTTTCGATGTTCGCGAACGTGGACGTGTGAAGCGTGAAGGAGATTCTCCTGCAGGGAAAATTATGAAAGATGAACATGGAGAAGATATTTTTATTCCGGGTACGCTGAAAAGTACGGCTGCTATTGGCTGGTTTATTGAAGAATATGGAATAGCTCAGGTATCAATGAATATAACCAATATATCTGTAACTCCTTTACATGTTGCTTTTGAAGAGGTTGTGGCAAAAGCTGCAGCTCGTGGAGTACGGGTAACCGGCACCGAGATTGTTGGTCTGGTGCCAAAGTCCACACTTATTGATGCGGGTAAATATTTTCTGCGCAAGCAACAACGTTCTGTTGGTATATCAGAAAAGGAGATTATGAAGATTGCCATAAAGTCTATGGGGCTTGATGATCTGAAACCTTTTGACGCTAAGGATAAGGTGATAGAATACATGATGGAAGATGATTCCGAAGATAAGCTGGTAGATATGTCCGTTTCTGATTTTGCTTACGAAACAGCCAGTGAATCGGCTGCCCCCGGTGGTGGCTCTATCTCTGCTTACATGGGAGCTTTGGGTGCTGCTTTAGGTGCAATGGTTGCCAATCTCTCTTCGCACAAAGCAGGATGGGATGCTCGTTGGGAAGAGTTTTCCAATTATGCTGAACGCGGTCAGTCTTTGCTTAACGAACTTCTTTTTCTGGTAGACGAAGATACCCGTTCCTTTAATAAAGTGATGGATGCTTTTGGCTTGCCAAAGAATACAGAAGAAGAGAAGTCCGCTCGGAGTAAAGCTATTCAGGAAGCAACATTTTATGCTACTCAGATACCTTTCAGAGTAATGAAAGCTTCTTTGGCTGTGTTTGATATTGTGGAGCAGATGGCTAAAGATGGTAACCCCAATTCTGTATCGGATGCCGGAGTAGGTGCGTTGGCCGTTCGCTCTGCTGTGCTTGGTGCCTGGTTGAATGTACGTATTAATGCTGCCGGAATTAAAAACAGAGATTTAGTTGAGCCTATTCTGCTGGAGTCTGCTGCCATGGCTAAACTGGCGCAGGAGAGGGAAGAAGTTATTCTTGAGATTGTTAATAGTAAAATATAACCAGCTATGGAAGAAATTAGTAAAGAGGAATTTCGCCAACTGATCCTGGCTGGTATCCCTGATACGCTACCCGAAGACAAACCTTACGAACCTGCTGTTAATCATGCTCCCAAACGAAAGGATATTTTAACTGACTGTGAAAAGGCGCTTGCCTTGAAGAATGCACTTCGCTATTTTCCAGCTAAATTTCATGAAATATTGGCGCCTGAGTTTGCCGACGAACTGGCAAAGTATGGTCGTATATACATGTATCGTTTTCGTCCCGATTATAAAATATTTGCCCGCCCGATAGAAGATTACCCTTATAAGTCTAAACAAGCTGCAGCTATTATGCTGATGTTGAGTAATAACCTGGATGATGCAGTAGCTCAGCATCCGCGTGAACTTATAACTTATGGCGGCAATGGTGCGGTTTTTCAAAACTGGGCACAATATCTNCTTACTATGAAGTATNTGGCTACNATGACAGATGAGCAGACTTTGGTGATGTATTCCGGTCATCCGATGGGATTGTTCCCTTCTCACAAGGATGCCCCGCGAGTGGTGGTAACCAATGGTATGGTGATACCTAATTACTCATCAAAAGACCATTGGGAGAAGTTTAATGCTTTGGGTGTATCTCAATATGGACAGATGACTGCTGGATCGTATATGTACATTGGTCCGCAAGGTATTGTGCACGGTACAACCATCACGGTGCTGAACGCCAAACGAATGCAACGCGCCAAACATCCATCCAGAAAAGGTGTATTGTTTGTTTCCTCGGGTTTAGGGGGAATGTCGGGTGCACAACCGAAGGCCGGAAATATTGCCGGAGTTGTTTCTGTTATTGCTGAAATTAATCCTAAAGCGGTGGCTGTTCGTTATTCACAAGGTTGGGTAGACGAAGTGTTTACTGATTTAGATATATTAATGCCCCGTATCCGCAAGGCGGTTGATACAAANGAAGTGGNATCTATTGCTTATCAGGGAAATGTGGTCGATTTATGGGAACGGTTGGCTACGGAAGAGATGTATGTAGATCTTGGTTCCGACCAGACTTCCTTGCATAATCCCTGGTCGGGTGGCTATTATCCTGTAGATATTGATTTTGATGAGGCTAACCGTATGATGGCCGAAGAACCTGATAAGTTTCAGGCGAAGGTTCGCAATACTTTGCGGCGTCATGCTGCGGCTATCAATAAACTTACTACTGGTGGTATGTACTTCTTTGATTATGGAAATGCCTTTTTGCTGGAAGCATCCCGGGCGGGAGCCGATGTGATGAAGGCTGATGGTACTTTCCGTTATCCTTCGTATGTGCAGGATATTATGGGGCCGCTTTTCTTTGATTATGGTTTCGGACCGTTCCGCTGGGTATGTACTTCGGGTGATCCGAAAGACCTTGCTGTAACTGACAGGATTGCTGCCGAGGTGCTAGAAAAGATTCTTCAGACTGCACCTGCTGATATCAGGTCTCAACTGGAAGATAACCTCCATTGGATAAAAGAAGCCGGAAAGAATAATCTGGTAGTAGGTTCTCAGGCACGTATTCTTTATCTTGATTCCATGGGGCGTATTGAAGTGGCCAGGGCATTTAATGAAGCAATCAGGCTTGGTGAGATTTCTGCCCCGGTAGTACTAGGACGTGACCATCACGATGTGTCGGGTACCGACTCGCCTTTCCGTGAAACTTCCAATATTTATGATGGCTCTTCATTTACTGCAGATATGGCTGTACAGAATGTAATTGGTGATTCTTTCCGCGGTGCAACCTGGGTTTCAATTCACAACGGTGGTGGAGTAGGCTGGGGAGAGGTTATCAATGGTGGTTTCGGAATGATGATCGATGGCTCGGCTGATGCAGACCGTCGTTTGAAATCCATGCTCTTGTGGGATGTAAATAATGGACTGGCTCGTCGTAGCTGGGCCCGCAATCAGGGAGCGATGGATGCAGTCCGCAGAGAAATGGAACGTACTCCGCAACTGGTGGTTACTTTACCTAATATAGCCGATGAAAATCTTATCAAAGCAGCATTAAAACATAAATAGTTATGGCAAAAATACATAAAATAAGCACAGCACATTTGTCAATTGACAGACTGCAACAAATCATAGAGAATGGATATAAACTGGAATTGTCCGACGAATCGAAAGCTNTGATTCTAAAATGTCGCAGGTATCTGGATGATAAGATAAAGACTCAGGACGAACCAATTTATGGTGTATCTACTGGTTTTGGGTGTTTTTGTGATATTAGTGTGAGCAGCGAGCAACTTTCTATTCTTCAGCGTAATTTGGTGATGTCTCATGCCTGTGGCGTTGGCGATCGTGTACCTAACGAGATTGTGAAGCTGATGCTTATCCTAAAAATTCAATCGCTTTCTTATGGCTATTCGGGTGTGCAGTTGGAAACAGTGCAACGGTTAGTCGACTTTTATAATAACGGTGTCTATCCGGTTGTTTATCAGCAGGGGTCATTAGGAGCATCGGGTGATTTGGTGCCGCTTGCTCATCTATGTTTGCCCATTCTGAATTTGGGAGAGGTGAATTATAAAGGCAAAGATGTGGCAGCCAACGTGGTAAACCAGAAGTTTGGATGGGAACCTATCACGCTGCAATCTAAAGAGGGACTGGCTCTGCTGAATGGAACGCAATTTATGGGAGCTTACGGCTGTTGGTGTATTATGAATGCAAATAGATTATCGGCAGTAGCAGATGTTACTGCTGCCATATCAATTGACGCATTTGATGGTCGTATTGAACCTTTCCATCCTGCGGTTCATGCCATTCGTCCGCACAAAGGACAGATAGAAACGGCTCGTCGTATTCGGGAACTACTTGCTGGCAGCGAGATTATCTCACGTAAGAAGGTACATGTGCAGGATCCTTATTCCTTCCGGTGCGTACCGCAGGTTCACGGTGCATCCAAAGATACCATTGCTTTTGTGGAAAGTGTGTTTACTACAGAGATAAACTCAGCCACGGATAACCCAACCATTGTTCCGGATGAAGATTTGATTATNTCNGCAGGTAACTTCCACGGTGAACCTCTTGCTGTTGCTCTCGATTATCTGGCTATTGGTGTGGCCGAACTTGGCAGTATCTCTTCCCAACGAATCTATCGGCTTATTGCAGGCAAACGTGAACTTCCGGTTTCTCTGGCCGGTAATCCCGGATTGAATAGTGGATTTATGATTCCTCAGTATGCCGCAGCTTCTATTGTAAGTCAAAGTAAGCAGTTATGTACTCCCGCATCGGTCGATTCTATTGAGTCATCCAATGGTCAGGAAGATCATGTGAGTATGGGAGCTAATGCAGCTACTAAATGTTATAAAGTAATGGAGAATACAGAACGTGTGTTGGCTATTGAAATGTACAATGCAGTGCAGGCGCTCGATTTCCGTCGTCCGCTTAAAACCTCACCCGTTTTAGAAGATATATGTGCTGCATATCGCGAAGTAGTACCCTTTGTAGAGAACGATTGCGTGATGTACACTCATATTCAGAATAGTATAGATTTTCTAAAGCAAGAAAAGCTTTTTAAATCATGAAACTGTTAATAACAAATATACGGGAGCTATATCAGGTGGAAGAGGCTCCACGTTCAATGGTTTGCGGCAGAGATATGGCTTTTTTGCCCAGTATCAAAGATGCTTATTTGTTGATGGAAGATGAACGCATCTCTGCTTTTGGAGAGATGTTGTCACTCTCACCAAACCTTGTAGCAGATAAAATTATTGATGCAACCGGAAAAATTGTGTTGCCTGCATTTTGCGATTCTCATACACATATAGTATATGCAGGCAGCAGGGAACAGGAATTTATTGACAAGATAAACGGACTTTCGTACGAGGAGATTGCCCGGCGTGGAGGTGGCATACTTAATTCTGCCAAACAGTTGCACGAAGCAACCGAAGACCAACTTTATGCTGAGGCTCTTGTCCGGGTTAATGAGATGATCCGTATGGGAACCGGTGCTGCCGAAATAAAGAGCGGATATGGACTAAATACCGAAGATGAGCTTAAGATGCTGCGTGTAATCAAACGACTTCGTGAAACTACACCTCTTACTATTCGTGCTACTTTTTTGGGTGCTCATGCCGTACCTGCAGCCTATAAAGGTAGGCAATCTGATTACGTAGATTTAATTGTGAACGAAATGATACCTGCAGTAGCAAATGAAGGTTTAGCGGATTTTGTAGACTGTTTTTGCGATAAAGGCTTCTTTACTTGTGAGGAGACTGAACGCATCATGGAAGCTGGTGCCAGATATGGTCTGCGTTCTAAGATACATGCAAATGAACTGGCTCTTTCTGGTGGCATACAGATAGGAGTGAAGCATAAAGCACTGTCGGTAGATCATCTGGAGTTTACAGGTGATGCTGAGATTGAAGCCCTGAAAGGTATTAGCACTATGCCAACCTTACTGCCCGGAGCGGCCTTCTTCTTGGGAATGAACTATGCACCTGCCCGGAAGATGATAGATAGTGGAATGCCTATTGCTCTTGCTTCCGATTATAATCCGGGTTCATCGCCATCGGGTAACATGAAGTTTATTCTTTCTTTGGCAACAATCAAAATGAAACTAACTCCTGAAGAGGCAATCAATGCTACCACTATTAATAGTGCTTATGCAATGGGTATCAGTGATACTCACGGTTCTATTTGTGTGGGGAAAAGGGCCAATGTACTTATCACAAAAGAAATACCGTCTATCTACTATTTACCGTATGCGTATACTTCTGATTTGATAGATGCTGTAATTCTTGGTGGAGAAGTGGTTTGTTCCTAAGATGCTTTCATATTCAGAAATTCTCTCATATTAAATATATCCATGGCAACGCATACAAATATAAAGATTCCCATACATATAAGTGAAGCACTGGTAGCCCAGAAAATTCTTCTGGTGAAAATACGCCATTCGGGATTCATGAAATCATCGCACGAAACAATGATGGCTTCGTCACTAATAGCCCAGGCAATAAGAAAAGTAACAAATCCTATCAATATAACACTTCCAAGAGTACTTCCTGTAAGCACCCAACAAGCNGCACCTGCTCCAATCCAAATGGCGATGTTCAGTATAAATAAGAGTTTTGTTATGAATTTCATATCTTGAACTTATTTACTTACATAAATGTTCCCGATTCGTTAACAAAGCGATTCATGGAGAAATAATATTCTGTTTTTATAAAATCTGATAATTAGAATAATAGCGTAAATAGCACTCTAAATATTATTAATATTTTTTTTATTTTAAGAGATTACAAAATTATACTTTATTTTTGAAACATCAATAAGCTTTATTGATAAATATTCTTGCAAATAAAATCGATTATTGAATATTAAACATTTATTTACTTTACTCAATAAATATTTAACAATGAATTGCTTGTATTTGTTTATTGGGAATACTCCTGAAACTTAAAAACAAAAAGCGTTATTGAAAAAAAATTAGTGTGTATTTTGATCTGTTTTTAACATTGTTTGCCTACTAATGTCTGCTCTAAATATTTTTTTTGCATTTTTTTCTATTAAAATTGAGTACAAGCGAAAAGATGGGGTGTATTACTAGTAAACAACCATGCTAAAGGTGGATAAAATGCATAAAAAAGAAGAAAATAATAGAAGTACAACAAAAAGAAGTTTTGAACAAACTTCTTCGGATGATATCATTCAGCTTATTAAAAAGAATGATAGTGTATTGTCGGCTGAGGAGAAAGATCATATTTGGAGAAATATTTCAGGAAAGACGATAGGTAAAAAGCAGCGTTTCATTGTTCGCACTCTAAGTATTGCTGCCTCTATTCTTATTCTAGTTGTTGGTGGTTGGGGAATATACCGCCTTACAGTTGGGAAAGCGGATATGTACAAGGAAATTACAGCAAATATTAATATCGATACATTACATACATCTTGTCTTTATATAGGCAAACAGGTGATTGAACTGGACAGGCAAGCCGAAGTNTATTGCAATAGTGAGAAAGGACAANTAAAAATAGTAAANAGAGATGGAAATTCGTTTAATATATCAGTTCCTGATTCTAAGGAAAATCCGTTCTTGCAGATAGCTGTTCCACAGGGAAATAAAGCCAGAATAATATTAGCAGATAA
>JGI20225J20221_1001833_pt1 | contig 26290 bp, 32 predicted proteins | sample BioMet4_FD_20221 | JGI IMG/M metagenome (IMG submission 20221)
CTTAGGTAACTGCCACCCCCTTTGTCCCTTTTCCCTGCAAAACGAGAGGCTAAACATTCTTTCTTACACTTACAACTTGGGCCAGGGGCAAGAATGTTCGTACAGGTAGGTAAAAAAAAGGAACTCTTTAAAAAGGTATTGGGACAAAACAGGGACGGGGTAAAGAGGGTAACATGGATTATATAGTTGGTTGTTATACAACATTTCTGGTTTCTTTACCGGGGGTTTGATACTTGTATGGTCGAGGCAGGGTATTATTAGGACACGGAATGTGACTAAAGGGGTTATGTTCCGATAGATTTAGGTAACTTTGCAAAATCTATATTAAAGGAAGCCGGTATCATTTTATAGGAGGACAAAACATGAAATACAACTGCAAAATCAAAAAACAGGGTTCTCTCTATATTGCAGAATTCCCTGACATGCCGAATGTCCAGACTTGCGGTAAGACAAAAAAAGAAGCGCTGGAAATGGCGAAAGATGCTCTTGAAGGATGTCTCGCAGTTTCGCTTGACGAGAATCTTGAGATTCCGACACCATCGTATTCACAAGGCGAGCCTGTTGAAGTTTCGGCGAAGGTGGCTTTTGCTATAGAATTGCGTATTGCACGTGGTACACAAAGTCAGTCTGCTGTCGCTAAAAAAGCAGGCATGACCTATCAGCAATATCAGCGCCTTGAGAATCCTAAGAAAACGAACCCTACGCTTGAAACTCTGGAAAAACTGCAAAAAGTGTTTCAGCATCCATTCTTGGCATTGTAGGGAATTTATACCCTATCGGGCTGTATTTAGTTGAAAAAGCTAATACTACACCCGAAATGGTATAATTCAGTCAATATTTGTTGATTTTATACCCGTATGGGTGTATTCTATTTATATGAAAGAAACAACGGCAAACAAAATCGGGCTTTTTATAAAAGAAAACCGCAAGAAGGCGGGTCTTACGCAGGAAGAATTTGCCGTGCGTTCAGGACTGGGACTCAGATTTGTGCGCGAACTGGAACAGGGAAAGCAGACGGTACGTCTCGACAAAGTGAACCAGGCGCTCGCAATGTTCGGCTGTACGGCAGGTGCCGTCCGCAGCGAGAACACGACGGAGGAACCAGATGTCTAGAAAGGGCTTCGTTTTTTTTGACGGAACAAAATGCGGTCTCATTTCGGAAACAGACGAAGGCTATCTGTTTGAATATGATGATAACTGGACAAAGTCTCCGGACGCACAGCCTGTAAGCCTTACGCTTCCGCTTTCGCAAAAAAAAGTACGAATCAAAAACACTGTTTGCATTTTTCGACGGACTCATTCCCGAAAGGATGGCTGCTTGCTGTTGCAGTCAGAAACTGGAAGCTCAAACCCGCGCCGACGCATGGGATCTGCTTTTTGCAGTGTTGCCGTGACCTGTATCGGCGCAGTTGACAGTGGGAGAATTGTTCAGATGAATAACTGTCTCTGCTGCGGAAAGCGCTTACGTCTGAAAGCGGAACGTCATCAGTACCACGGCGGCTGGCACGCCATCATGTAATTAAAAAAATTTTCGGTACAGCGCATCTCCCTGATGTCGGACTTATCGCAGAATGACATTTAGAATCACTTGTCGGATGAATCTGCCGCCGGCGGAATCACTGCTACCGGTGTGCAGAAGAAACTTTCGCTTCATCTGTATTCCGACATTCAAAGAAAAACGGAAGCTCAAGGCTTAACCCTTGTCGGTTTTCCTGGCAGGATAGCATTAGTAAGACCGGCATCGTCTGAATATACATGTCTTCCCAAATGCGAACATCTTGTCATGTGCCGATGGCAGATGCCGCGGAATCGAAACTGTTCGCCCCATTGCGCTCATTCACCTTGCTGACAATTCGACTGCCTTATATCACGAAACGCATTGACCGGGACAGCAAAACTTTCTGCAAGATGAGACGCCACCGTATTGCAATGGGAAGATTTCTGCCAGCGCTTTCAGAACGGGCTTTCACGGAAGATAAATTATTAAAGTAGCTCGTACGAGCAATGCGCAAGATTATTAAGAAATATTCATCGCTGGGCCGAGTCGTCTTGATCTGAGCAGGCTTTCTTATCTATCTCTTTGCTAGTAGAGTCTGCTTCATCCTACCGGTGAATTCCGACATGCCGAACCTTCCAAGAATTTTCTCTCATTTCATTTCGATAACATGGAAACTGTCTGCCGCATACGATTTTACTGGCGGTGAACCATTTGTAAATCCCGTCATGATACCGGTGGGAAACCGCACACTTCGCCATTTCAATCGCCAGGCGGAAAAAAATCAAATCTGTTCTGCGCGATGATTTTTTTCTGTTTGCAGATACTGTTTCGGCAACATACCGCAGCGACGCGCTGCTCAGAAAATGACAGCAGCACCCTTTTTTCTAATTCATTATTGGTGACGAAAAATCGTAGACATTTATTTCAGATGGGTTTTCGGTGCACTTCGCTTATTGCAGGAGTGAACAGAAAAAACAGTTTGCTGCGCTTACTCAATGAATCCATCCGTGTGTGCACTATCTACTCGGCGGAATGAACTAAAGTGGCGGTAATGTTACGGATACTTCTTAGTACGAGCTTCTCACTTTGAACGTTCACTCCTTTATATCCGCGCCAATCAGCTCCTGCGGTTCAAGAGCATCGTGGTTATGTACTGCTTTCGCCGAAAAACCAGAGCAGCGAACGCGAGCTGCTACAAACCTCAGCTGCTTGCAGTATCTCTTCGGAAGATGTGCCGTCATCACAAACGTGGCCCTAGTCATCACATACTTCGGCGGGGAAATCATTCGCTGCCTGCGGACTCAACAACGGCCTTAGCATTCAAATATTTCACAACAGCAGCGGCGACCTGGGCATAATTCTTATCGCACACACAAGCGATAAACATCAAAATATTCGCCCGCGTATCTTCCTGCTGCGACAGCGACATGCGCACTTTGGCAGCGTCGTGATGACGCTTGCATTTTTCTTCGCACTGCAGCACTTTTCCCATGCGAATCAGTTTGAACATGCAGTACGCGTCTTTTTCTTCGTACCACGCGATAAGGTACCACGCGTACCACTGGAACACCGCATACACCGGCTCAACAACATGAACCTTCGATTCACCCTGCGCGGGGAACTCCGTTGCAATTTGCGCATTCGTGTACTCAAAAGAAAGCTTGCGGCCGGATCGCACTGCATTCCGTATGACAGAAAGTTTTTCGCTGATGTTCGTTCCTTCTTGAGCAATACTCAAGTCGATGATTATTTCTTTTCCGGCAGAATTATTTGTTTGCAAACAAGCTTGTTGATTCTTCAACACAGAATCATTCGTTACCGCATCAGCTGCATCTTGCTGGGAAAGCACTTTGATTTTTTCAAGAACCGCCTGCGATTCCTTGTCTCCTGTTGCAGACGTGAGTGCTTCGAGCGCCGTGATAATCTTTGCGTAATCAGTCTGCTCAGCGACCTGCTTTTCCATGCTGAAGGTGTCAAGAATTTCGTAGCCTCCGTCAGCACCGACATCGGCAGTCACCGGAATGCCGGCAAGACAGAGCGTTTCTATATCGCGCTGAACCGTACGCACAGAAACTTCAAAATGCCCGGCAAGCACGGACGCGCTTGTCTTTTTGTGGTTGAGAAGATAAATAGTGAGTGCTAAAAGGCGGTCGATTTTCATAAACGGTACATACAGCTTAAACAAAATAAATCAATTTGTCAGCATATGCTTGCCGCAATATTGATTGCGTCATGTACATTATTATGCTATTATAATGTCATTGAGGTATCTATGCCACAGATTAAACCTATAACTGATTTACGAAACACAAACGAAATTTCAGAACTCTGTCATGATTCAGATGAGCCAATTTTTATCACAAAGAACGGCTACGGAGACATGGTTGTAATGAGTATGGAAACATACGAACGCGACGTTTCACTTGTATCAATTTATCGTAAACTTGCATCGGCACAGCAACAAGTCGACAACGGTGAGACCGAATCTGCCGAAAAAGTATTTGACGGCTTACGAAAAAAGCATGGCTACAAAATATAAAATCCGCATTACCAAAGACGCTCAGCATGATTTAACTGAAATATACGATTACATTGCTGAACAGTTGACAGCCCAGAAAGCCGCAGCTGATTTAATGGCTGAAATTGAAAGTTCAATTATGAATCTTGCAGACTTTCCATATAGTTCCCCAGCTTTTTCTGATGACTATTTAAAACTGCTTCGATATCGTAAATTAATAATTAAAAAATATATTGTCGTCTATTCAGTATCTGATGAAAAAAAGGAAATAGACATACTGAGAATTTTCTATGGTCCTTCCGACTACATGAAATATTTACTATAACATATTCAGACAAATTACTTTTTTATTTCACATTTGTAAAAAAAATCGGATATACTGTGTGCATAAAGGATACCATATAGTTATGAACTACTACGAACGGATTCAACAGTCGATTGACTACATTGAACTTCATCTTGCAGACGAGCTCTCTGTTGATGAAGCGGCAAAGCAGGCGTACATGAGCGTGTCGAATTACTACCGCATGTTCTATTCAATTACCGGCTACACGGTAAAGGAATACATTATTTACATATCCATAGTATACTAACGGCGGAGAACACTATGCCAGAGTACAAAGAAGGAATTCTGAATATCAACCATTGGGAAAAATTATACTATCTGAATTTTGAAAGAAAAACCACTATGGAAAACGGTGGCATATTCTGATATTATTAAACGAGGGGGCATGTATGTATATAAAAAAAATTATAGGAAAAAAATGTTATCTTTCTCCAATGAACACGGAAGACGCTGAACAATATGCCGTATGGCTTAATGACATGGAAGTTGTCAACTATCTGACCCTTTCAGGTGCGACAATTACTGTTGACTCTGAAAAAGAGGCGCTGACCATGATTTCAAAAGAGCATAACTATTCAATCGTTGATGCAGAGACCAACAAGCTCATTGGAAGTGTGGGACTTGCAAGTATTGATGCGACAAACCAAACCGCTGAGATTGGTATTTTCATTGGTGACAAATCATTTTGGGGTAAAGGTTACGGAAGTGAAGCACTCTGCCTGCTTATTAATTTTGCATACCGCCGTCTTAACCTCCACGAAATTTTCCTTACTGCATATTCATTCAACCCGCGTGCCATTGCTTGTTATGAAAAAGTTGGGTTCAGGAAAATAGGAGAAAAGCGTGAATCAGTGGTGCGGGACCATCAGTATTACAACAAAGTGCTAATGGATATTTTACCTGATGAATTTTATGAAAAGAATCCGCAGTACAAACCAACTGATGTGGAGAAGTGGTGATGATACAAATCAAAAAAACTACGAATGAAGAGTTGAATAATTTGATGTCGTTGCGTCTTGAAATGCTTAGAGTTGTCAATGGTCTTTCTAGCGATGCACCGTTTTCACAAGAACTTGTCTCGTGTTCAGAAAAATATTTTACCTCTGGCGACCAGACTACTGTTCTTGCGTATGACGGTGACATTCCTGTGGGGTGCGCATCAATTAGTTACATTACCATTATGCCTACATACAGCCACCCCACGGGTAAGCGCGCTCACCTGATGAATGTGTATGTAAAAAAGGAATATCGTGGCAACGGTAACCGGCACGCGCGATGGTGCAGTCTCTTTATTGATGAAGCGAAAATGCGAAAAGTAACTGAAATAAGCGCTTGATGGCTACAGAAATGGGAAACGCGGCTTGTATAAAGCGCTTGGGTTCGTCGCGGAATGCAGATGGTTATGGTAATTGAATATATAATAAGGCTTTTTTAAACCTTATTATATAACCACAGCGCAACAAAGATTAAAACCGATAAGTCACTATTTTTTTTACTACTGCAAATGTATTGCTATACTCAATTTCGAAATACCTTTGTTCATTTAGGAATAATTATGGTTACCTATCTCGAAACAAAACGAGCTTATCCATCCGCAACTATATACTCACCGACCCGTGAACGACTTAGGTGAGTAATATGCCTTCAGCGGGTAGCTGGCCCAGAGTTTTGAAGGCTATCCCGACTTTACTAAAGATAAAATTTGATTCTCTGAAATTGCAATTTCGTTGCGGGAAGCGATGAATTTCTTGGCAAGTTGAATTAAAAGAAACTCATAAAGTAATCGGAAACCATTTATTTAGAGGGAATCGTGACCTTTAATGCAAAAGAGCTGGGCTACGTGCTCAATGAAAAATTATCAGGAGGAAAGGATACGGAAGCGAAGCAGCACTTGCTGCGGTGCCGCTATGCGTTTCCTCCAGGGAGTGGCACGCGAATATATGCGCGGAGACCGCACCGGCAAATATCTGTTCATGGGAAACTCATGGAAAAAATCGGCATGGAAACGAGAGGGCGCATTTTCCGCCAAGAATGTCTCGTTTCATACAGGGAGCGGACGGCAAGCCCAGTCTACTGGGACACGTATGTATACGCGATTCTCGACCGAAGACAATGGCATGCCGTCTTTCTGCTCCCTGCTAATCGCCCTGAAATTATGGTGAACTTTCTATTTACTCTGCTCCTTTTAAAATTTGGCAAGCGCATCGGCATTGGTGCCCGGTCACCCATCGCAAGGGCGTCTGGCAGCTATCTAATTCTGAACAGTCCGCCACACGTTGCCAAACTTTTTCTGTTGCACGCATTTCCGGTATTTCAACACATGCTGTTCACAAAAACGGAGTCCTTCACCCCGTCAGTCCGGGCATCCCGTGCAGCAGTTGATCATCCTGCCGGGGGTGATTTGTGCATTGATTCATTTTCGCTCCCAGAGTTTTGCAGTTTTTTCACGAAGCGCATTGTCATCGTTCACTGTAAGCAATCCGCCGCGTCACATTTTTTCACAGTCGGAGTCCCGCAGCAGGCACATCAGCTTCTTTCATGGTCATTTTCCTGCCTTCCAGTTTCTTTACCGGCACCCAGCTCAATATACCCGCGTTCACCGCGCGGTTCAAGCTGAATACGCGGATTTGATGTATCCCATGCATATCCGGCAAGCAAAGGATTGTATTTCTTTTCAGCATCCCATACCTGTTCAATTGCTACGGAAAAATCTTCTTCCTGGAACGGTTCTCCACGGAACAGCAGATATTCCGACTGCGGCAATGTAATAACATCAAAGCCTTCTGGAATTACATAGTTATAATCGGCTGAAACAGATAAATCGGCATCAGATGCTGCGCATACTCTCCAGAATTGCAGCCAAACTCCTTTAGAAATGCACGCTGATAACCGGCTGACAACAGCATACTATAAGAATCGAGAAAAAGACACTCGACTTTTTTTGCGGTTTCATTCTGTCTTGACTAATAAAAAATTGTTCTCTATCCTTTCCGTATGATTCTTAGCTGCACCGTCTCGCGTGCCATAGATTATATTCTCCTGCATATTACTGAAAATATCGGCGTGGACGATGTCGCTTCCTTCAGCGGTTACTCAAAGTTCTACTTTAGCCGCATGTTCAAAGCAGAAACTGGACAGAGTGTCTATTCGTTCATCAGACGGATCCGCGTGGAACAGTGCGCATTCAGGCTCAAAACGGAGCAGCACCGCTCCATCACCGACATCAGCGTTGACTACGGGTACACGTCGTCAAATTTCAGTACGCTCTTTCTTCAGCTTGAACACGAAACACCGTACTACTTCCGCAAAGGAATTGCAAAGCGCTCTGTTGCGCATCCGTTCTTTCATGCGGAGCAGAATGTTCTTGAGCCGTACAGTGAGCTGTGCAAAAAAATCTCGGTCGAAACATTTCCAGACTATACCGTGATTTTTGAACGCCACATCGGCAACTATCATGAGCTTGCCAAAGACTGGTGCGTTTTTCTTGACACCTACAAAAACTTTCAAACACAAAGCGCGCTTTTTTTCGAGCGCACATTCGACGATCCTTCCATTGCTGATGACAACAGCTGTATTTTTGACATCTGTATGCAGGTGGAAACGAACGATGTGCAGAACAGCAGCTTGCCGAAAGATAAAAAAGAACTGCTGCAGAACGGTACGCTCACCGGCGGGAAATTTGCAGTGTATCATTTTAAAGGCAGACATCAGCAGATATTCGCCGCGTATCAGAACATGTTCAACGTTTGGATTCCAGAAAGCGGAGCATCTATTGATGACCGCTACGGCTTTGACATCTACCGCACCGTGAATGAAGACGCATCGTATATGGAAATTGATTTGTGTATTCCAATCAGATAACTGATTTTTTATAAAAGCACAAATTCAGAAGTATATAATTTGTTCTATCACTATACTCCTCACCATAAGCTGTACACGCGCTGCCGGCCGGAACGCATGTACACAAAGGAGTTTCTCAATGGACTTTATGAACGCGGACGCAATCCGTTCGCACAAAGTCAGGACAATACTGACATTTTCAATTCCGGCCATCATCAGCATGGTGCTCACATCGTTCATCACGATTGCAGACGGCTTTTTCATGGGCAACTTTATCGATAAGGATGCGATTGCCGCGGTTAATCTTGGTCTGCCAATTATTTATCTGTATCTTGCAGCAGGTCTGATGATTTCTGTAGGCGGTTCTGTTATTGCAGGCATGGCACTCGGTTCAAACGACACAAAAAAATGTGCCGGCGCATTTAATCAGACAATGCTCACCACTGCAGTCATTGTGTGTGCGCTAAGCATTGTGATGATATTCTGCCTTTCACCGATGCTTCGTCTGCTCCATGCAGAAGCGGCGGTCGCATCATATTTTCTTACCTACTACCGCATCATGCTGATCGAACTGCCGGTGATGATACTGTCTTCTTCGTTCGCCATGTTCATTCGTGCAGAAGGAAATCCGCAGTTTGCGCTGCTCACTACGGTCATTATGGTTGTGCTGAACATTGTGCTCGACTATGTATTCGCAGGTCCCTGCCGGTTCGGTATACAGGGCATTGCGTATGCGTCTCTCATCTCTGCAATCGTCAGCCTTGCACTTTCAGTATGGTATTTTATTAAGAAATCGCGCGTATTCAAATTCGCACGGTTCGCGTTTGACAAAGCGATGTTCCGTAACACCATACTCAACGGCAGCTCAGAGTTTATCGGCGAGCTTTCTATGTGTATAAGCATGAGCGCATTCAACTTTGTCATCATGCGGAGAATCGGCGTTGACGGGGTAACGGCATTTACGATTGTCGGTTATACGGCATATCTGTTCAGCATGATTGTCGTAGGATTCGGTCAGGGCGCAAGTCCGCTTATCAGCTTTGTGTACGGTTCAGGAGACAAGCAGCTGGCGCGAAGCATATTCAAACATACATGTGCGCTTGTAACAGGAGCCGGCGCCGTCACAGTCGTGCTCGTTGTATGCACATCGTCGTGGTACAGCGCTTTGTTTGTAAAAGATGAAACAGTCGCACGCATGGTACAGTCAGGCATGCTGATTTTTATGACAAATTTTTTGCTCTGCGGCGTGAATGCAATCAGCTCGTTCTATTTCACATCAATCGGCAAGGCAAAAGAATCTGCAGTCATCTCGTCATCGCGCGGACTTGTTGTGCTGCTCATCTGCATCTTCGTGCTGCCCGTGTTCTTCGGTATGAACGGCATCTGGATGGCGTCTCCGGTGACTGAAGCAGTGACGCTCGTAATTACAGCACTGTATCTTAGAAAAGATGGCGCACCCATGCACAAAACTCAGATGATTCCGTGAACCCAAGCTTGTAATAAAATTCCTGCGATGAAAGCACCACCGCACGACGAGCACCCATCGCACGCGCACGGTTCACTGCTTCGTACACAACCGCACGCCCAAGTCCAAGGTGGCGGCAGCGCGGAATAGTAACGACCGGCTCAATGTACGCAGTGTCGCCCTGTGTATACCAGCAACCGCAGTGCGCACAATACTCATTTTTGTCCACGGCAAACACTTTTAATTCAGTGTTGTAATGCGGCGGAATAGTTGCAGACGAGTCATCATCTTTTTCAGGAAGTCCCTCGTGGTCAAAGCCCTTGTGAATTACCACCTGATACTTCCACGGGTCGGCTTTGAATTCTTTTGAAGAAATTGAAATTTCATTTGGAAGGGAATACTGTTTTTCATCTGCAAGTGAAAGTTCAAGCACTTTATCTCTGCATTCTCTTTTTTCAAAATGTAATTTTGTAAGAGCTGCATGAAGTGCACCATCTTTTGAATTTGCAATGACGATGTTCTCATTTTTATCTACAAGATGCAAAACCATTTCTGTTAATAACGATTCATCGTCTGATGAATGGATAAGATAATTTCTGTCATCATAAGATGTGTCGTACGTGCTCATGCCTACGATTCTATTTTCATCATTTCTAAATAGCGCGAGAGCACCAAGTTTGTCATGCTCAAGAAACGGATGTGCCATCATCCATTCAAATCGCCCCCAGTGAAAATGTTCGTTGCAACCACGGTCGCTGGCCGCCAGCAGAAACTGGTATATTTCTTCATAGGAATTTATAATCTGCTCATAAGTCATATTGGTTTGAATCGTAGTCATGCTTGCAACCTCAAGTCATTATTTTATCAAATCTTATTTCATATCACAAGCAAACAAAATTAAACCGGTAAGTCACAATTATGTCTGTACCAGCAGTTCTCCGCAGACGCCTACTTTGAGCAGCAACGCCTTGTGTAAAAAAATCAACAGCTGAAATCTCCGGAATGCGAATTTCTTCATTCCGTGTTGCAGTTGTGGAAACGGCATTAATGCAATATTCTATTCAGATATGACCGCAGAAAGAAAAATTCAACAGCAACTGTTCACATTGCAGGACAAAACCTATCAGATGTTTCAAAGCAAACTCATGCCGACCATTGCGCCTGATAAAATTATCGGCATACGGACACCGGTGCTGCGCGCATTTGCAAAACAGATTGCCGGCACGCCGGAAGCTCAGCAGTTTCTTCAGCATCTGCCACACGTTTATTACGAAGAAAACAACTTGCACGCTTTTCTTGCTGAGCAGATAAAAGATTTTGATGAAGCCGTTGCAACTGCTGACTCATTTCTTCCCTACATTGACAACTGGGCAACGTGTGACAGTTTTAAGCCGCGTGCATTCAAGAAAAATATTCCTGCGCTCTATACAAAATGCAAAGAGTGGATTGATTCGGAAAAAACATACACTGTCCGCTTTGGAATTGAAATGATTATGAATTATTTTCTTGATGAACACTTTACCGAAGGAAGTATGCACCTTGTATCACGCGTCCGTTCCGATGAATATTATGTAAACATGATGATTGCATGGTACTTTGCGACAGCGCTTGCAAAACAGTATGAAAGCGCCGTCATATATCTTGAAAAAAACAGACTTGACCTGTGGACGCACAACAAGACAATTCAGAAGGCAATAGAAAGTTACCGCATCACTGATGAACATAAAAATTATTTACGCTCACTAAAAAAATGAAAATATTTTATTGCAAAAGTTCAAACAGTTTTTTGAAAACAGCATCCGCATACGCCAGTTTAATTTCATGGCGTGACATTCCCGCAACGGGGAAATTCAGATGGAACGTATGACATATATCATGCAAGACAATGCAATAAAAAACTTCCCCCTGAACACTATCTTCATTACACGGGTCAACATTACCTGTTGTTCCTGTTATACCAACTGCAATATCCGTATGAAATGCACGTTGTGCTGCTAACGCCATAGCTTCTGCGCATTCATTTGAATAGACACCGTATTTTTCAATTACATGAGAATCTACACCAGCTGCAATTTTTGCACTGTTTGCATAGGTCACATATCCACCAAAAAATATTTGCGATGCACCTTCCGTATCAGTTATTAATGAAGAAAGTAATCCTGCGGTACAACTTTCCATAGTCGTAATAGTGAGCTTTCTTTCTTTTAAAATTTCAACAACTTCTGAAGCTATCGACATGGCAACTCCTATGCAATTTTTAGTAACTCAATTATATCACAATTTTTTTTCTGAGTTTATATTCCGTTTAAATTCTCTTTGTATCATTAAGATACTAAAAGACGGACAACCATTGGCATAAAAGATTATCCGCAAGGAGATTTACATGAAAAGAATTACAACCGTTATCTGCGCATATGCATTGACTCTTGCTGCATTGCATGCACAGCAGAGCAAACCAAAAGTGCTCAACACACTTCCTGTAGACAGCATGATTGAACAGGCAGTCGGAATGGCGCCGCTCGATGCAAAAAATTTCATGATTGTAAAGAAAGATGTTATTCCGTATCCGGCATCATGGGCTTCACTCACTCCGGCAGAAAAGCAGCTCAAGCTGTTCAACATTCTGAGCCGTATTTCAACACAGTCTGGCATTTCGTTCAAGTACAAAGAATCAGGCTTGATGACAAATGAAATCATAACCGACTCATACTACACCAATTCATTTGGTGAATCAGAAAATGAAACTGAGAATGCAAAAAACGGTCACGCGAAACGAACTGAAGCAGTTGAAAAGCAGAACAAAAATCATCATGAAGAAGATTACGAAGATGAAACAGAAGATGACAGCGAAGAAGAGCAGCAGCTTGCTGACCCGGTATGTACAGCGCGTTGCCGGAACGAAGTGGAGCGTTTTTGCAGAAACAGGATGACACGCTCTTCGGCGACCCAGGCCATACCGGTCACATTTTCACCCACCACTTGAGAACGAAGAACGCTGGCTCACTGGCGACAAATTTCAAATCGCTCCAATACTTCGGCATGTTCAGCGTGCGCAAAGAAAAATGAATATACCGTGTACACGTCAGTCATGCAGTCAGCTGAAGGAATTGTACTCTCCTCGGTGACAACAGTGAATAATCATGACAGCAAGAAAACAAATTCTTTTCTGGAATGTTGATTTGGCAGATGCATTCAGCAGGAGGAGGACCGATGCGGCTCTTTCACTTGGTATAAAAACCAGCTTTCCCTCGAAAAGTAAAAGATGACCATGGACCCATCCGCTGTTTAGCGACGGATTGTGGTAGAAATGGGAAGAACGGGGTTTGGAACACATTATGACAATCGAAATTACAGATTCTTGATTTTATACAGAACCATTTGGCGAACGGCGTGATGGACATGCTTTGATGAAGACAGTCTTCATTTCTAAGGGACAGGAGGAGCCGGTCTGGCTTTTGGCTTGCGGCGCTTATGTTCTTTAAAAAGGACACGCGCATTCCTTCGGTGGAGCATGTGCCTGGCACAATCGGCATTGGTGTCGTCGTCTGCAAGCGTCATCATCAAACCGATTGTCGCCCGGGCTCAGGCCCTGCGATGGTAAACACGGCGCGGTACAACTGCTGGTGTCACGTCCGCATGACTATTCATTTTCGTCAGGACACACCACTGCGGCGTTGCTGCGGCGGCAATGCCTCTTGTTCTGTGCAAACAAATGGTGGCCGTACTTCATGGTGTTTGCAGTAATCATGGCATTCTCGCGGCTGTATCTGTACGTGCCACTTTCCAACAGACGTGCTTGCAGGCTGCGTGCTTGGATTCATCTGCGGATGGGCGGGATATAAATTAGGGAGACTTCCTCTATGGGAAAAATTACTGAATCTGCAAAAATAGCTAGCGGTGGATCCTGCCTGGCGCTTGCCGACAGCAGCTGTTTACTGGTAAATAGTTTATCTTCAGTTTATACTTTCTTCGTATGTTTAAAGAAATGACGATAAAGAAACGTCTTCTCATTTCAAACATTCTCATGATCGCGGTGCCGGTCATCGTCTCGCTGCTCGTAGGTCTTGCTTGTCTCGAAGCAGTGCGTTTTTCTCTTGAAAACAATATAAAGCCCGGACTTGATACAGCGGAAGACTTTCCGGAATCATGCCGTAAGCTGGAGCTTGTAGTTGAACACGTGCTGCAGGAATCACCAAAAAGCTGGAAAAAGAATTTCCATGTATTCGACGATGTGTTTCTTGACGACAACATTTCATACCGCATCACGAACAAAGGCGCAGTCATAACGGAAGGCGGCACGTTTCCTGATGAAGCGAAAAAATTATCTGGCGCAATGACGACGCTCGGCAACAACGGGCTTGTCTCTGACGGAACACATTCACTTTACGCGCGCACCATTTCAAATGTAAACGGCACGTACTTGCTTGAACTGTACGGAGTTGAAAGTACAACTTCATACCACACATTCAAGACATTGCTCATTATTTGCATTGTGTTGCTTTCACTCACGGTTATTATTTCAGTCTGGCTCACGGACCGCTTTCTCATTTCCTTTGTGTTCAAACGGATTGAAGAGCCGCTCGACATTCTTTCAAAAGGCGTCAGTGAGCTACGCGATGGAAATCTTTCATACCGCATCTTGTACAAACGGCACGATGAATTCACACCGGTGTGCGACGGATTCAACGACATGGCGTCACATCTCAAGGACTCGATTGAATCTGTGAAGGAGCATGAAGCAGACCGCACGGAACTCATTGCAGGAATTTCGCACGATCTTCGCACGCCAATCACCGCCATTCTTGCGTACGTTGAAGGGCTGCTCGACGGCATTGCGAACACGCCTGACAAGCAGCAAAAATATCTTGTCACCATTAAAGATAAAGCGCAGGAACTTGAGCACTTGATTTCACAGCTCTTTCTCTTTTCAAAAATGGAGCTTGCTGATTTTCCTGTCCATGCTGAATCATGCGCCATTGGTGAAGCAATGCACCATATTGTTGAATCATGCCGCGCTGAGTATGGAGAAAACTCGTGCGTCATTTCAGAATCATATTTCAATTCAACAGTACCTGCTGACATAACCGATGATGTGTTCGTGACAATTGACCGCGACTTGCTTTCGCGTGTGTGCATGAACATTATCGGCAACAGCGTGAAATACAAGCGCAACGATGTCGTCCATGTGGCAGTGGCTGTTGAACATGACGCTACATCACCACTGCAGCAAGTGAGCATCACCATGAGCGATGACGGTCCCGGCGTTCCGGCTGAATCGCTTGCACACTTGTTCACGGTGTTCTACCGATGTGACGGTGCGCGAAAAAACACTGCGGAAGGAAGCGGGCTCGGTCTTGCAATTGCGGCAAAGGCTGTGCAGAAAATGGGCGGCACTATCCGCGCAGAAAACATCGCTACTGGCGGACTGTCTGTCATCATCACCCTACCTCAAGCGTCACAACTGTCTGCCCCGCAACACGACAAGGATTCCGTATGACAGAGAACACCATTCTCATCATTGAAGACGACACTGCGATTGCAGAAATAGAACGCGACTATCTTGTTTCATCGGGATTTGCCGCTGACATTGCGAGCGACGGACCGAGCGGACTTGCAAAAGGGCTCACCGACAACTACAACCTTATTCTGCTCGACGTGATGCTTCCTGGCATGGACGGTTTTTCTGTGTGCAGAAAGCTGCGTGAAAAAATAGACGTACCCATCCTCATGGTGACTGCCCGGCGTGAAGACGTGGACAAAATACGCGGCCTTGGGAAAGGTGCAGATGACTACATAGAAAAGCCATTTTCACCAAGCGTCCTTGTGGCACGAATTAAAGCGCACCTCGCACAGTATGAACGGCTCAAGGGCACGACAGCCGGCCATGCAGAACTTCATATTCGCGGCCTGACCGTCAACACAGAAACGCACCGCGTCTACCTCGACGGCAAAGAAATTGAACTCAAGAACAAAGAATATGAACTGCTGCTCTTTCTCATGACAAATGCGGACATCATCTTTGACCGCGAACAACTGTATGACCGCATCTGGGGCAGCGACGGTTCAGGAGACGCAGCGACCGTGCCAGTCCACGTGAACCGGCTGCGCGAAAAACTTGAAAAGGATCCGGCACACCCGCAGTACATCGAAACGGTGTGGGGTGCGGGGTACCGGTTCAAAGCATAATGAATTGATTTTGTTTCATCATGGTTTTTTTTATTCATGCTTTTGACACCTCTATTTCTTTCTTCATTGTAGATGGATTCTTTTTTGTATGCTTTCTAACAAACATAATGAATCCGCTTGAAATGTACATTGAAGAATAGCAACCGCTTATAAGTCCTATGTTCAATGCTGATGCAAAGTCGCGGATGCTTCCGGTAGTAAAAATAAAAAGCGCAACAGAAGCAAACAAAGTCGTGATTGTCGTAATTAAAGAACGACTCAGTGTTTCAGAAAGAGCGCGGTCTAGAATGACATCGAACTGCTGCTCGTCAGGATACAGCTTCATATTTTCTCGGACACGGTCAAGAATGACAACCGTTGCATTGATTGAATAGCCAACGATGGTAAGGATTGCCGCAATTGTCGTTGAGGTAAATTCCATCTGTGTCCAAATAATAAATGTCATCATGATGAGGGAGTCATGCACCAACGCGATTATTGCTCCAAACGCGAAGTCCCAATGGAAGCGGATCATTGCGTACAACCAGATGAGTGCAAATGTCGCCAGCACAAGAAGCACCACGCTCTTTGCAAGGCTTGATGAATATTGCGCACCAATATACGATGTCTGAACTTCAGTGACATTTTCTTTTCCAAACGCATCGTATAAATTGTGAAGCACCATATCCCCTTGCTCACGGCTCGTCTTATTTTCCATAAGTCCAAGTCTAATTTGAAAGCCTGTACCGCCGTCGTCTCCGATCTGCTTTACTTCAACGCCCTTCATCGAAACAAGCGAATTCTGCACCGTCTCCGTAGTGACTGCCTTATTTGCAGGAACAATGTTCACCTGCTCAAGAAGTCCCGGCTTAAAGTCAAGACCAAGGTTTATTCCTTTGTAAAAGAATCCCACCACACCAAATATAATAATAATCGTACTGCCAATTGCACAAGGCAAGAACGCCTTGCTAAAATGAAATATTTTCTTCATATATCAAACCTTCTTCCAAAAATTCTTCCCACTAATTTGATGCCGCTAATAATCAATTCCGGAATAATAAACACAATGCTAAATCCAAAAGCAAGCATCGATAACAATTGTATAGATAAATGATCCATAGTTTTCTTCCTATAAATAATAATGAGTAAAATAGTAGTAATGAGAAATGAATCAACAGAATTGATTAACGCATTGTCTGCAAATTCGAAATGACTTGTCTGTATTTGTTTACAAAAAGATGATATTCAATAAAAACAAAAGAACGTTTTGTAACTGCAACAGCATGAGCTGCAACAGGAAGAATCAAAAAATCAACAGGTACATTCAGCTTACCGTTTGTGTGAAAAGAACCTGATTGAACACGGTCGGTACCTTTTACTTCGGTACTGTCTAGACGCGTTGTCTCTATCTGTGCCGCAGCGACTGTCTGTTCTTCATTGTAATTCAGACAATTCGGATAGATATTTTTTACTGTTGGACTTGATGCGTTGTAAGAAATAAATGATTTTGTGAATGTATTAAATGGAACAGAAACATTTTCTATTACGACATATGACAATGCTGCGCAAAGAGAAAGTAATAATATTATTTTTCTGCACCAAACAGATCGCATACGGTGAGCATAGACTTTCTCTTAAAAAAATGCAATGTACATCCGCCACCTTTCCATAATGCAACATTTTCTATTTACAATGCGGTAATCCAAAACAAATTTCTTCTATTCTATCTTTATCAATTATGAATGCATCAACAACATCGGAATCAAAATCTTCACCTCGTCCCTGTTCTATAATCTTATAGCATTCTTCAAGAGGCAGCGCATCTCTATAACAGCGTTTTGCCGAAACAGCATCAAACACGTCAGCTACAGCCATAATTCGGGCACAATGAACCGCAGAATTCCCCATATTGATACAAATGCTGATGGAATAGTTTAGTTGGTGTACTTTCCCTTAATAAATTGACAGTCATCGGAACTTGCTCCGGGTAGTTGACCGTGCACGCTGTCACGCCATCAAAAAGAACTGCAAACTCTGCCACGATAAACATCAGGTCAAACGTATGATTACATTTTGGTATCCGATATCAATTCAAAAAATCTTCAGGATCGTCATTTTCAGGTTCTTCAATTTCTTCTGCTGTCACTTCAATTTTTGTTATTTCATCTTTTTTATCAAATGCAAAACCTATACTTGTACATGCATAGAAGGTTTTTCCTAAAACTTTTACGTTTTCATTATAAGAATAATCTATATAACCATCTTCTCTATCTAAAGTTCTGTGAGGTGTACCTAAAGCTTCAAGAATAACATTTTTCTTTGTACCTATTATAATAGGGGAATCACCGAGCAAAAGCTTATTGTCTGTAAAAATAATATTCGGACCTATAATCTGATTACCATAATATTTAAATTCCCAAGCTTTATCTGTTTTTTCTGAATTATTAATTATGAAGTCCGCTTTTCCTAAAAAAATATTCAATAAATAATCATAATTCTTCCTAAAATTTTCAGTTGTAGAAATTTTATTAGTCTTTTTTAATAATGTTGTTGAATGATCTTCTACTTTCATGTCTTCGTCAATTTCATCTTCCGGTGAATTATAAACGATTTTCCACCTGCCATCTTGCGTAAAGTGCAAAAGTTTCTGATTGTAAATTTGAGAAACGTTTGTTATTCCATCACTTGTAAATTCTTTATTTTCTATTGATTGATTATTTACAGAAATAACGGATGGTTCTTTTTTAGAACACGCAAAGAGAACTATTGAAATAAAGGCAATCGGAATAAACTTTTTATTCATTAATTTCCTCTGTTTTGCCCAAGTTGAATTGGGAGTTTTTAAAACAAAGCTAATAAGCTATGTTGTTAGGCCTGCTGTTGCCAGTAGGCTTTTCTTTTTATACTTGCATTATGCAACTTAGTGCACCGTTCGCCTAGACGCATNACATATGAAAAGTCCGTGTGCCACTCCTCGTTCGGAGCAGTCGGCTGCACGTAGCCTTTTTTCTTTGACCCTGCAGGAGCTGCCCGCTTTTTGAACAGCTCATGCCTGCACATCATATTGTAGACGGTTGACGGAAGAACCGCTGCAACATTCATATCTACCATCATCCATGTCAGATACCGGTAGCCACGGAGGGGATCTTTGTTTTCCGTGCAGAACTTTATGACTGCCTCCGTTTCTTCAGGAGTTGTCCAGTTCCGTTTCGGCGTACCGTGGTTGTGCTTTGTTTCCACATCAAGCCGCTTGTGCCATTCGTTCCATGTGCTGGTTGAAAGCCCTGCAAAGGAAAGAATCCTTCCAAGACAGAGGCCGGTTTTCTTCTGCATGGAATCGACTTCAGCAATTATTGCCCTGCGTTCTTCAAGGCTCATCTTCTTTTTGCCTAACTCCGGCCAGTAAGATTTTTTTTTAGTTCTATGTTTTCCTGCGCGATTTCTGCGATCACGTTGTCTTTGTCTGATGCACATCGTTTTTTTCTGCTGCTTCCGATACTTTTTTGCCTTTTAGCAGAATCTCCTGAAGAATCCTTACTTTGTCTTCAGGTGAAATTCTTCGCCGCTTTCTTTCTGTTGTTTTCGTTTCGTCTGCCATATGCTATATCTCGGTTGATATTATATAGCTTATTAGATTTTGCTTTTTTTCCCAAGTTGCGGTTAAGCGCTACACATTTTGCGCGCCTTATACCAAAGGTGCAAATTAAGCGTCTCGACAAATCGGGATTTGTCGCGGCAGGGATTATGCTCAAATAATGTATTGTACAAGCTGAAATTTATCGTTTTTTCGATTTCATCAAAACGATGCCATAGATGCCTAATAGCGTATATATAATAATAAGTCCGATTAGGCTTATTGTTTTATATCCACAGAAAGTAGTGAAACAGTATGGCAGGGCACATATATCAATAAAGCCATGCAAGATAATTGGCACCCATAGATTATTCGTCCTTTTGTATATTGTCCCAAAATACAAGCCCATTCCTATAGTCGAAAGTACTTTAAATAGAATTACAAGTGGATCCATGCCAATCACACCGGGGATATGTCCCAATCCGAAAACGACTGATGATACCCATATGGCAATGTCCGTATGACGCTCATTTTTGTAAGCAATTTTGTCAACAATGTTAAGGAACAAACCTCTGACATATAACTCCTCAATAATCGCCACACCAAAATAATATAAAACGCCTTCAATCAAGATTTTCCATACACTCGGATTATAATCAAAAGGTACAAGCCCTATGATAAATGCAATGCAAGATAAAATTCCCGCTGCAACGCCAGCAAAAGCGTACTTTTTTATACCAGCTGCCAACCCAGAAGTATGGAGTCCAAGCGGCCAATCTTTTCCAAATAATATCAGAACAAGCCATGCCAAAAATCCTATGAATAAAAAATTTACCAAAAGGCTGATGATATATGGCGTCACGTCGGATAAGCGGCAATTTATAAACAATACCGCAGGTAAGCCAGATATATCCATAAATGCTAAAACTAATGTTAAGATTGTCATAACAGTTATTTGCTTTTTATTCATGTTCTAATCCTGTTTTGCCCAAGTTGAACTTGGAGTTTTTTAACAACGCTAATAAGCTATGTTGTTAGGCCTGCTGTTGCCAGTAGGCTTTTCTTTTTATACTTGCATTATGCAACTTAGTGCACCGTTCGCCTAGACGCATTTCCTTTTTTCCTTCGCATCTTTATAGTCAAAGGTACGGTGTCCCTTCTTACTTCCTGTTTTGTTTTAATGTTGATTGGAAGGCGTTCGGGGGACTTGCTCGTGAAAACCAAAGTCAGAAGAAGAAGCCGGTAGGTGTAATTTCCTTCAAAACAAGGGAGATGGCCATATATTATTTGGGTTGGCTTATATCGGTGACAAAAGGCAGTTCAGGTATATGTTTACCGTTTGATGATGACTGGAAATCAGTTTTCCTTAGTGGACTCCATCGGATAAGTCAAAAAAATCAAGTTTTTAGCTATTTAGTGAGTTTGACCGCAACATTCCGCATAAATTCTTTTACCCGCCATTGAAGAGATAGCGGAATGTGGTCGAATAAAGTTGGTCCGCTATTTTCTAAAAAATTTATTGCAACCTGTTTCTTTGGTCCTGGATTCAAGACCTCTGTCGGCACGAAACTATATACTGCTTTGCCATCCTGCCGCCCCACCCAGCGCTCCGGAGTGAGCGAAACCTTGCTTCATTAGATAATTCTGTTTGCTTTCCGTAAAGATGGGAAATATACTGGCCGCTTCTTTTTCTGGCGAGGGGGTTTTCCAGCATACTGAAAGGGCCCGAAATGCATGTGACTGGTTATCTGTTACCAGTCGATGAAAAATCCGCAAAACCCATCTTGCGGGCGGCCCGGTCGATGGTCCGGAAGCATGAAAGGATAAAAACCCGCATATATACTTTACGCTCTTGGAAGAATGACTCGATATACGGATTGTCCGTCGCTGGAACATCCGGGCGGGACGCGGAAAAGCTCCGGTTATTGATTCCGGAGCGGTTAATAAAAGGGACGAAGGGGTGATTTCCCTTCATCGGGCTCCCCGTGTGGTCGAATGAAACAAACTTCGGATGGTGAGCTTTTCTCTTTCCAAGACATGCAGCCTCGAAGAGCTCCTTTCCGCATGAACGGGTCGGGATTGCGTTTTCAAGAAATCATTCCATCCGGACAATCGGACCGGTCGAACAGAGTCCTTCGAGTCACGTATGCGTGAGTAGGTGATCCCGCCAGCGTCTCGGTTGTTGAGTCCAGCCGATGGTTATTGTTCCCAACCAGTCCACCAGCCTGGTTCTTCCGCGGTCGAGCCAGGGTCGCCGGCCTTTGGTGGCTTCGGACGTTTCCGCCTTTGCTTTCACCTCCGGTGCGAAAAAGCGCATTGTTCCTTTTCAGAATCCTGTAGAACGTGCGGTCGCTTGCAAGGTATATCCCTTTGTCAAGCAATGAATTGAACACTTCATGAGCATTCATGTCCTTGTATTCCCCGCTGCAGAGAATATTGTAGATCCGTTCGTTTTCCTCCTCCGAGAGTTTTCTGGGGACTTTTCTTGAAGAGCCTCTGCGCCGGTCCTCAACTCCGTCCTTCTGCCAGCGCTCGATCGTCCGCTGTGACACTCCGATGTAGCTGCAGAGCGTCTTCATCCTGACGATTCCGAGGACGACGTAGAAGCTGATGAAGTCAAGGATCGCGCGTTTGTCCTCGGCTGTCATCATTCGTCCGCGTCCGTAATCCCATGGTTCAAGTCGAGCTTTTTTTTTAACGTGTAGATGGCAGCCATTTCAGCCAGCGCATCGTTCTTGCGGTCGAGTTCCCGCTTCGTTTCCTTGAGCTGTCTTTCAAGCTCCTTTATCTTCCTGTCCTTTTCGTCAGCCTTTTCTGCCATGATTGAATTCAGCTCCTGCCGGAACAGCGTAAGGTGCTCGGTATGAAGTCCTTTCTGCCTGAGCCATTCGCCTTTCTTTTCTTCCGGCACGTTCTGGTATTCAAGCAGAAGGTCGAGCTTCTCCCTCGTGTTTCTCATCGAGGAGGGGTTCTCTTCGTCCTGTTCCAGCTTGAGTTTACCATCTTTTAACTTCGCCAGCCAGCTGTTTATTGTGATGGCTGATATTCCTGCTTCCTTTGCCACTGCGTAAACGCTCCGGTTCTCCGGCGGCAGCACTTTCTTCAGAATTCCGTTTCTGAAACTTGTTGAATATTTCATATAAATGCCTCCTTTTTAGGCGACATCTATATTGTCACAGAGGGATAGAAGTAAACTTTCGTGCTCGTCTGGCTTATTTTCATGCACACAAATATGGTGCAGACGGATATTTATCTTCGAAAAACTTTAACATCAAGCATGACCACCAAAAGTTCCTTTTGTCGTACATCATATTGAAAAGTATAACGGCACATTTCCAATATGGGTTGCCACGGAGCTTTTTACCTTCGGAATGCTTTCCAAGTTTTATTCCGACATGATAACTTTGGATCAAAAACATATTGCAAAAATATTTTATGGTTCGGTTCCAAAACAAATTATCAGTTTACTCCGTTGCGCTACAGATTTACGAAATATATGTGCTCATTATGGCAGGTTGTATTACAGAATTTTTACCGCTATGCCGGACATAAAAACATTAGACGACAAACAAAAAAGATCCCTCTGGGGTGCTCTGCTTGCATTAAGAACCCTCTATCCTTCAAAAGAAAAATGGAATAACGAGATATTTCCTGCAATAATAAATTTGTTTGAAGAATATAAAAGAATTATTTCTCTTGATCACATAGGCTTGTCAGCTTGAACTCGTTGTTGGCTTTTCGTTCACTTATTTTCCAAATGCTTTTACTGCATTTTCTGTCGTTTTTTTCCGTTTCTCTAAAGTCTTATCGAACATTTCAGCTGCTACGTTCGGAAACTCTTTTTCTATTACTTTCGTTCCTTCTTCTGTTATTCCGCCTTTCGTTGCTACTCTTTCAATCACTTCTTCAAATGTCATTTTATTTTCAATAATTAACCTGCCGGTCCCAATCATTGTATTTGCTAACATGGTTGCTATTTTGTTTCCTTCTATCTTTGTATGCTTTTGTGCACCTTTCTTTATCTCATTGAATATTGCTGCTGTAAATCCCGGCATGCAGCTTACTAGTTCTGCTCCCATCCCCATTTCTTCTTCCGGCAGTTCTATTACGTTACCAAAACTTTCCAGTATTTTACTTAACTCGTTTTTATCCTTTATATTTACTTTGCTGTTATGGCAGACTAATGTTTGTGACTCATTTACTTCAGCGGTTACACTTGGAATTACTTTTGATATCTTGTTTCCTGTACATATTTTTTCCAGCTGATCAAATTTTATACTCCCGTTCTCTCTGAGGGACTCTGAGCCCCCTTGTTACCTTTGAATATGAAAAGGAAGACTTAAACCTAAATACCTTTAAGTATATCTTTACTATGTACCGAATTTTTATACTACCCAAGATAAAACGTTTTAACGTTTACACCGAATACTAGTTTAGGTAAACGTATAAAACCTAAATAAGTACACGTCCTTGAACTTGAAAATTTTTCATCTTTTGCGAAACAATGTAAATATCTTCATCTATTTTTTATCCTTGAACCACCATGCAATTTGCCTATCAAAATGGAAGTTGTTCCTCGATAACAAACAAGCCTTGACCCCTTTATCCAGAACGAGCCATCACACGCTAGACCCAACCCTGTCTAAGTTTATTGCTTAACCAAAATTCTCTAGCGGCCCTTTTTCAAAATACACCTTTAACCGTAACGAGAAGGTCAGAATCCCGTTCAGAGAACTTGGGTTGACGGATTTTGGTTGTAATTTAAAACTTCCACAAAAATAGTCTAATACAATCTATTTGTCCGATTTCTTTATCAAATGTTTCTACGACCATTGTTAATGTCTTTTCGCTACATAAAAGGCCAAGGTATAAATTACTTCCCTTTCTATTTTTACGTCAATTTATTAATTAAATTACCGTTGAGAACAGGATATTAACACTTTATAACTTTTTATACGGTAGTCAACTAGTCAAGTAATTAGTTATATCTCTTTTTACTTCATATTTTATTAATTTTTCATAGCATTTGTTTTTCAGTCTGAACTATGTAACGAAACAGTATTTTGAACGATTTCGGAAGCCGAAGAAGTGCGTCAAAATTGCGGTTAAAACGGACGGCCGTTTTGAGTCAGTTACGTTCAATTGAATTACAATCAGCCTACGGCGAAAAGGGCCGTGTTTTTTCTCTGCTTAACTACCTAACCATGCGGTAATTTAGCAACATAAATACCGCATTTTCTATCGGTTGCCCGTTATTGCAAATACTTTTAAAAAAACTCTTTTGCTTAATGTTCTTTTCTACTTTGGACACATGTCGCATAAACTATATTTTACGAAATCTGAACCTGAGAAACGAATATTTTTCTTTCTCGTCGTATTGTAGCCTTGTTTACCAGTAGGTTCGTAACTCACATTGCTATAACTTATGTGACTTTCTTCTTAATCTTTGCCAATTTTATCATTAAAAGGCTATTGTTTTTAAACTCTTTGACCCAAAAAGTTTAACTTCTGTCACTTCCTTTAGGTATAACTTCGACTGTTGCTCTTATTTTCTACAACTAACCTGACATACATATAATGTACTCATATATGAATGACCACCTCATGTAAATACTAACTTCAAGGGTTATTCATAACGGGGTCACCATTGTCAGTCCGATATTGCAGGAAGGCTTTTCTTCAAAGTCCATTCTTCTGTTTCTTAATAAATAAGTTCTTCAACCTTTTAGTTATTATTGAAAAGGGCTTTTCTTTTTAGGCTACCCTTTTTGAAAACTTTTATTCAGAGATGTTCTTGTAAATGTTTTACTAAAATACTCACCTCACCTTCTTTTAGTCGTGACTTTACGTCGTTTCCTTTCCAAATGAATTACCATCAAATGACCCTATGCTTCATAGACATGGTATAGTAATCATTTGGGTTTGCTGGCTAATGTTCAACAAGACTTGTGTATTTCTGTGAACTTGGTTTCGTTTATGTAAACAGCAGTTATAGTAATTCGTCTTAACCTTATTGCCTTCATAAGCTTTCTCATCATTATCCTCTGTTTTTATCTAGTCGTAACGAAGGTAAAACGTTAGCCGGAAACTAATGAACTAAAAATTACTGTATTTACGCTGCTCGGAAACCTCATTATGGCCGCCTAAATCTTTTCTTTTCCTGGTCTAATATGGTCCTGGCATACTGATTGCGTCTATCGGAAAGGGTCCGTTAATTGTTCTTTAATTTTAACCATTTGTTTATTTATGTCCGTCTCAAACTTTCTGTATGGGTCCTTAATTTTAATCTTTTACCTAGATTTAAGCTTGATTTTTTTTCAAGTTGAACTGTACCGAAAACAGTGCTTTGTGACGGATTTGGCCGAAGCGCCAAGGAAGTGGGGCGTCCAAAGGGGCGCCGGTTTAAAAACGATGCAGTTTGTTTTGTCGTTTAACGTTCGAATTTGTTGAATTACCAACCGAACTGCTGGGACGCCGCGGATTAAACTGTTTTTTTTTCTTCTTGAATACCTTTTTGAATTCTTTAACAGGTTTGATTTAAGCCGATACCTTCGTACCCTTTTACGAGCGAACTTTTTTATTAAGGTCAAGTTTTAACTAGGGGCCTTCCACTTATATTATAACAAAAGTTTGTCTTGTTGAGGCTAAGTTTTTACATCTTTACGGACCTTTCTTTGTCATAATTGATCATTTGTACGACGTCTTGTTTACCGCTTTGAACGGGGTCTTTTGCGGCTTTCACGGGATAACCACCAGACGGCCCCTTTTTGGCCGTTCATATTTTTCTTGGTCAGGACCTATACTTGACCAGCCTCTCTGGCCACTTACCTACCAGTCTATATACGTCATAGCATAAAAGTCAAAACTTTGCCCTCATTATTTTC
>JGI20225J20221_1000292_pt1 | contig 26205 bp, 24 predicted proteins | sample BioMet4_FD_20221 | JGI IMG/M metagenome (IMG submission 20221)
GGAGGGCAGGCTAGGTTACTGGGACAAAGAAGTAGCCATTGACATATAGCACATAGAGTGTGCATGGCTACGTAGCGTCTGTGTCGCTAGAAAGCATAAGCGCCACGATTGCTTTGGGTCAAGCGTATATATACTGATTGAAAAATGTACTGTAGAAGCCCAAGCAACATGCGGCATAGGTCGTTATGACGTGCAATGTAGCCATGAGCGTCACGCAAACGCATAGGCAGACATTTGCACCAAGATACTTTATTTGGCGAGAGTCAAACGCTAGTGTATATGCGCTAGGTTGTGTACAAGTAGCCGAACGTAGGCTACTGGTCCGGGTTTCTAGAGGTATGGCGAGGGCCTTACAACGGACTGTTTTTCCTGTCGCCTTCTTAACGGAAATAGTTTGTGTGGAAACTATATACGGCGTGACGAGGTTCTTCTAATGGCATTCCTTGGTAGGTCTGTTATTATCGTCCTTCGGACGTCGCGTTGACCAGGGTGGGTTATGACTTCTCTATATTATAGACGTTGGGCAAGGAGCCTATGACTGACTTCCTTTTGCGGTTTAGGGGGCTTGGGTAAAAGTCGGTATATTGTTTGAACAAGTTAGGTACCGAATAAATGTGGCTTAAAAGACGTATCCAGGACTTACTGGACAAAAATCCACGCCAATCCAGACGTATGGTATACAAACTAGACCTCGTTATCGTTTCTATGGCCTAAGTGGACCCGTAGTTGGGCCCCCTTCTTGTTTTCAAGTCATGAGTACCGTTTTGGTACAGTCCTTATGGTCTTATCACCACCACCACTTGTATCTACTAAAACATGGAAGTTTTATGGCACAAAGTCCGAAAATACATGCATTCGAAAAAGTACTAACAATATATTTTTCCCCTCCGATGCCTTAAAAAAGCCGTTGAGAGTCAATGGAAGAGTACTTAAGTCGAGGCGGCTCGTTGTACATAAGGTAGACAGGACGGAGTCCGTCCACTAGTTGATCAAATGGTCGACTTCTAGTATTGTTCCGGAACGTTGAGGTATAGGGCTAGACACGTTAGGTACTTTCCCGCCTCCTTACAAAGGACGGGGTAGTAGTCGGACGCCTATTAACCAGGTATGTCTAGGTAAATGTCACTGCGATGGTGAAAGTGATTACGGCCATACGAAACAAGGAATTAGATCAGGCGTTTGCCGACTGGACCAAGGGGTTTACCGCTCCAGTCAGCCGCACTTTCCGTGGGACGATGAGACGAGTCATGCGGAAGATTCCCTTTCAAACGCATGTAGGGATTCATCACGGACGCATTTGCAATAATGGCCCGTCCAGCAGTGCCATAGGGAAGTTAGCTAACAGTTTCTCAACACCTGCATTTTTATAAAAAAACGATGTCGATGAGGCTAGCTATTATCTAGGTCAATACATTCACCGAGAACTTCTTGACACATACGGTGTCACCCCAACATTTGACATAGAACCAAAATTCAGATCTATCGAACAGCTACTTCACACTGCCATATACTTTGCGCATCCTCATGCGCCTTGAGAACGTGGCAGCAATGAAAACATGAATGGCAAAATTCGTGTCTATTTTCCCAAAAGAACCAATTTTCATAACGTAACTCAAGAACAACTAGATAAGGTAGCCTTCATTCTGAATTCAAGACCCAGAAAATCTCTTGGTTGGATTTCTCCCATTCAGTTTATTCAGCAGAAATGTTGCACTTGATTTAACAATCTGACAACAACGGCGCAAAGCCCGCCAAAACGGATATAAGCATATCCAGATATACCGATGTAAAAACTGCCAACACTTCAGAAAACGCTCGTTGTACCAACCTGTTTGAAAAGGGGGGCAAGCCCAAGAATACCCCGCAAATACAGAGCAATCCTTACTACAATACACTGCAGCATAACGTAGTGCGGGAAATGAATAGTAACAGAGGCATTCGGTTGCGAATAAATCCTTCTATTCAAACAAAAAGTTCATTGGGGATACTGAAAGAGTATTATCTGTATCACCAATCTAGCGCCGCGGCAAAGAGAACATATGGAAGGAATTGCTTGTTATAGCGATGGGTTTTAATCTTCGGAATCTGCATGCACGTTTTCATAACGGACGAATTCATAAACGATTTTTAGACAAAGACCATAAGACAGCCTGATAAAAAAACATAACAAGGCAGGTTGTATTAATGTATGCCTAAAAACAGCAGCTAGGTATTTTTCTTTTCCCAGAGAAAGATATCTCGCTGTTGATAAATAAGCAAAAGAAAAGTACCATAACAAAATGAAGAAAAAAAGGTTCTATAAAAATCGGGACAATCCCCAATTTTGTGTAAACCTTTGTGTGGTGTAAAATAAAATCACATCATACGGAGGTTTTTTATTATGGTAAAAAGAAAATGCAGTATAGAAGAAATGGAACGTCGTGCCAAGATTCGCGAACTGTTGCAAATGAGCAATATAACCAGCATGGATGATATCCAAAATTTATTTAAAGAATACCATTGCCGAATTTATGAAAAATGGACTAGATGTTGAGCTGGATGATGAATCATGGTACAGCAAATAGGACTACAAGAATAAAGGTACAACCAACAGTCGCAATTGGCATAGCCCTAAGACGCTGCACACCAGTTTTGGGAATGTGGATATTGCCGTTCCTCGAGACCGTGACGGAGACTTTGATTCGGTGATCCTGAAAAAGAATCAAACCAGTATCAGCCACGACGTAGAAGAAAAGATTGTATCAATTTGATGTATGCCAAGGGCATGACAACCCATGATATGGAAGCACATATTCAGGATATGTATGGATTAAAAGTATCGGATACCAGCATCAACCGTATCACTGATAAATACTACACGTTGCCAAAAAATGGCAACAACGGCCATTGGAAAATCTGTATGCTGTCGTATTTTTAGATGTGATTCATTATCATGTCCACAGTAAAGGACAAATCATCAAGAAANCAGTNTATATTGNCANTGGNATCAATNTNGAANGCCGAAAANANGTANTNGGCATGTNNNTNGNTGAAAATGAGANTGCCAAATTCTNGGCNACNNTTCTNAATNGCATCAANCATCGTNGGGTAGNCGATATTTTGATTGCGTGTNNCGANAANCTGACGNGATTTTCCCAAGCCATCGAAGCTGTTTTCCACAAGCGTAAATCCAAAATTGCATTATCCATCAAATTCGAAATTCGACAAAATACGTGTCGTACAAAGACATCAAAGCGTTGATGCGTGATTTAAAAGTCATCTATGCCGCAGTAGATGAACCAGCAACCTTAGAAGCGCTGGAGAACTTTTCTGAAACGTGGGATACAAAATATCCATCTATTACGGTATCTTGGAAAATAAACTAAGAAAATGTAAGCCCCTATTTTAAGTATCCAGAGGAATTACGTCAACTGATTTATACTACACATGCAATCGAAGGATTTAACCGTCAATTACGAAAAGTGACAAAAACAAAATCTGCATTCCCAACGAATGCTAGTCTGCTCAAAATACTGTATTTAGCCATAATGGCTAGTACCAAAAAATGGACGGGCGACGACCTGATTGGAGCAAAATTCATGCACAACTCGCGGTGTATTTTGCAGATCGTATGCCGGATTCATTGACAACGGTATACCTTTGTTGCTATATTGAAAACGAGCCAACGACATAACCGCTGACCCGTATATTCTCACTGTTTTGCACCACTATATAGCATTTACACAGAATTTGGCGCACCCTTCTTTTAATATATCACTTTATATTCATTTTTTATACAATTAATCTTCTCTGTCTTTCCGGCTGTTAAAAAATGGTAATGCTACTTCCGGGAAAAGCGCATAGCTCAAAACATCCTCCGCTGAAGCATTGGGGAACCCTTCATCACTCAAATCTTTTCTTGCTTTATCCATTTCTGGTTTCAAATCATCAGCAGGCCGGTGATCAATGACCGGTTCATCCCCAATAACCATTTTTCGAAATTCTTCAGAAATTTTTCCGGGAACACGCCCATACTTCCCGCGAACAATATCTCGAACTTCATTGGAAATCATCTTATATCGGCCATACATAACATTAAGAGCAGCTGCTGAACCGGTAATCTGACTAGTCGGCGTAACCAACGGCGGATACCCTAAATCACGGCGAACATTTGGCATTTCCGTTAATACCTGATCAAAGAGGTCTTCCTGTCCCTGATTTTTCAGCTGATTGAACAGGTTTGTCAACATGCCTCCGGGAATTTGATACTTACGAACTGCCGGATTAATTTGACCGGGCATAGTAAGTTTAAACTCATCGCCCAATTCTTTTCGAACTTTTTTAAAATGATCTGTTAATGGCCATAATTTTTCAATATCAATATCCGTATCATAAATACTGTTTTCAAGTGCCATTACCATAGTCTCTGTAGCCGGTTGGCTTGTAACTTCACCAAAAGGTGATAATGCGGTATCAATAATATCAACGCCGGCTTCAATTGCCTTCATACAGGTCATCTCACCAAACCCACAAGTACAATGGGTGTGCAGTTCAATAGGAATTGTAAGATGTTTTTTTAACATGCGCACCAGGCTGTATGCATCATAAGGAGACAATAATCCTGACATATCCTTGATACACAGCGAATCAACTCCCATATCCTGCAATTCCTTCGCCCCTTGGGTAAAACTTTCCATCGTATGAATAGGACTTATAGTATATACTATAGCGCCTTGAACATGTACTTTCGTATTTTTTGCCGCTTTGATTGTCGCTTCCATATTACGTGAATCATTAAGTGCATCAAACACCCGAATGATATCAATGCCATTATCCACAGCACGATTAACAAATTCATAAACCACATCATCAGCATAATGTCGATATCCCAATACGTTTTGTCCACGTAAAAGCATCTGAAGAGGGGTTTTTTTTACATATTTTTTAATTGTCCGAAGCCGTTCCCACGGATCTTCATCAAGAAACCGCATACAAGTATCGAACGTAGCGCCACCCCAGCATTCAATTGCATTATATCCTATTTCATCCATCGCTTCCAAAACCGGGAGCATCTGATTTAACCGCATCCGCGTAGCCGCTATAGACTGATGTCCGTCACGAAGTACCGTTTCTGTGATTTTAACCTTTGCCATGTTATATCCTCCATCTGAATTACATTGTACATTTTCATATCCAACGATACCGCAGCATACGTGCTGTCCCCGTTGAAGTTTATCACTCATTATTCTAAAACCAACTATTAGTATTAGGTCTTAATTATGGTACACTACAGTGTATTATATCATAAAATTTCATCATATACACTAAAAAACAACTATGCTTTCATAATCTATATAGGTAAAACGACCAAGCATATCCAGAGTATTACATCTCTTCGATACCTTGGCCGTATAAACTTCTCCATTTTATGGATTTCTTTATTTAACTGAATTGCATAGATTATTATCACATGCATTCCATATATATTTCCCTAACTTCTTCTTTCGAAAATGCTTTGGGATGTAATATTAAAGATTCTCTGGAAACACGCAATGCATTCCTAACCATCCAATCCAAATCTGATGGTAATACACCTTCATGGGACAATGTCGTTGTTAACCCTGCTTCTGCCAAAAAAGATTTTAAAATCGGCACACAATCACGTTCAGTTTCCCCCCCAAAAGCTCTTGCTAAATCAGCAAAGCGCTGTGGAGCTGCAGAAATTGATTTTTCAAAAATACAGGGTACCAGTGCTGCCAATCCACGTCCATGAATAATATTTCGAAGACCACTAGCAGGATGTTCCAAAGCATGAGGAGCTGTTACTCCCGCCATCTGAATATTCATTCCCCCTAAAAAACTAATAAAAGACATTACATACCATGCATCCTTATCCTCTATATCACCATATGCTCTAAAAAAATTGCTACAAAACAACTGTATCGCATATAAAGACTGCATTTCCACAAAAGGTTGACAAGCACTGCTTAAAAAAGCTTCCATATGATGACACAACGCATCAAAAGCTACCGCAGAAAAAATAGCTGAAGGCATAGAACTCATGACTTGAGGATCTATAATGGAAACGACCGGCAACAAACAGGATGAACATAAGGCTTTTTTATTATGTGTGTCCTCGTCCGTAAGAACAGCAAAAGTATTTCCCTCACTTCCTGTACCGCAAGTTGTGGGTATCGCAATAATTGGTAATGCTTTTTCTCCTCGTATGCGGCCTTTGATATAATCTGTCAAGTCTCCACTATTACAAGCTGCAAAAGCAATACCTTTGGCACAGTCAATAGTACTTCCCCCTCCTAACGCAATCACTATATCACATTTTTTTTCTCTAGCTATTGCTGCACCTGCATAGACTGTATGTAATAAAGGATTAGCCGTCACTTGATCAAATAAAATAAAAGAGAGATGTTCCCTATGCAAAGATGCCGTTACTTTTTCTAAAAAACCATTTCGTCTTGCACTTCCGCCTTTGCTAATAACCAGAATAGCTTTTTTACCATACTGTCTGCAAGCGTTTCCAACCGTTTCTAGTTTGCCATACCCAAATTCCAAATGAACAGGAAGATGATATGAAAAATCACATATCATACACACCACTCCTTTTGTATCATTTCATATTGAAAGTAAATTTAACATCAGTATAATTACACGTATTACACCATTATTTCAAATTCCAGCCACTTCACCCTCTTCCCAATATACAAACATATAATTCCCATTTTTATTAAATATGTTCTCCCATAGCATTGACTTTCATAATAGCGTTATACACTTCATCCTCAGTAATATCTGCACGTACATTTTTAGTAAATTGTGTAGGTACACAAGCAGCTTTTGCCACATTGCGTATATCGTCTTCTTGGACATCCGCAATACCTAAATCAGCTAAACAAGATGGTAATCCGACCATTTTTATATATTTCAACACGGTATTCCATTCTTCTGGCAGCGCTTTTTCTAATTGTAACTGAACCAACAATCCAAAAGCAACTTTTTGACCATGAGAAGCTTCATGAGCTTGAGGCACAAGTGCAAACCCATCATTAATCGCATGAGCTGCAGCTAAGCCGCCACATTCAAAACCGACACCACTTAAATACACACTGGCTTCTACAACTGCTTCTAATTCTGGAGTAACCATATGTGCTTTTGCTGCTTCCAATGCTTTCGCTGAATCTTTTAACAATATATCATAACATAACTTTGCTAAAGTCAATGCAGTAGTTGAACAGGTTCCACGAGCCATGGTTTTTGCACCGCTGCGATAACATGCACGAGCTTCAAAATAGGTAGATAAAGCATCGCCCATACCAGAAACAAGATATTTTTCAGGCGCAGCTGCGATAATTCCTGTATCTACCAACACTAAATCTGGATTACGATGCATCATAAGGGCTTTAACAACGACCCCTGCATCATTATAAATAACCGCTACCCCCGCACAGGGTGAATCATTTGAAGCAATTGTCGGAATAATAATAACGGGTATACCGCCCATGTTTGTTCCTACCGCTTTTGCCGTATCAATAGCTTTACCACCGCCAGCTCCAATAATAGCATCACAACCGCTGGCTGCGGCCAAATGAACCGCTTCGGCAATAGCTACCTTTGAACATTCACCAGAAAATTCATAATATTCCACTGTTTTTTCAGAATTTTCCAAAGAAATCCGTACCCTATCACCCATGCGCTTTTTATTATTAGGAGAACATATCAGTAAAAACTTATTTCCCATTTTTTTTACATATTTTCCTAATTTATCTAACTCGCCTTCTCCTTGAATATACATACTAGGCGCTTTTAATCCAATTGTCATAATAAAATTCCACCTTTCAAGAAAAATCTCCTATCATCGAATATATGTTATTACTTCCCAAAGTATTCGTTGTAGGAGAAATCGTCTATCTTTTATATTTTTTGTACCATCTGACGCGTTATCTGTTTTAAGTTTTCGGCACCCGCCCGAACCATTACTTTCCGTAATTCGTTCTGCCATTGCTGAAAAGAAATTTTAACACCATTTTCACCACCGCNAATGACACTGAACAAAANAGGACGCCCAATCAAAACTGCATCTGCACCTAATGCTAACATCTTAAACACATCTTCTCCTGAACGTATACCCCCATCTGCCAAAATAGTCATTCTTCCTTGAAGTGCATCCGCTATTTTTGGTAATACATCAGCAGCACCTTCCATTGTATCTAAAATACGGCCACCATGATTTCCGACTACAATAGCTTCAACCCCAGATTTTTCGCATGCAATTGCTTCTTCAACAGTCATAACTCCCTTTACAATAAAAGGTAAAGAAACGGCTTCCGTAATGCGGCACAAACTCTTTAGAGATTTATGCTCGATGTTTAATCCTCTTGTTTTCATCAATGTGAGTTTAGATGCATCAGCATCAATACCAAAAGCTGGTTCATTAAGACGCTTAGCCATAATTCCACGCTCAATAACAACTTCGTCTGGCCGCGGCTTAATAATAGATATAATTCTGCCGGGATACAAATTAGCATATTTCATACCTATAGCAAAACTATATGATTGCGGACCATCACCAATCATCGCCATTACCCCAACAGAATCAGCACCTCTTATTAAAGCATGCATATACTGATCTTCAATATTTTCCGGAGTATCTTCTTCTATACCGACATTAACCGCAATAGATCCTACTGGGGCCGATATAATGGGCATCGATACCTTCTGTCCGAATAATGTCACATGTGTATCGGGAATGAAATCTCGATTATCTCGATTACAATCCTTTACCGTATATTCCTGTAATGATTTCCAATTTCTGTAAAAAGCATTACCTGTACCGATTCCCCCTAGTCCGGGCAATTCACCGGCACAAGTAATACCATTACATGTTTTACATATGCGGCACGAATTGTGCATCCTTTCTTTTGCCAGGGTAAACAATTCTGCCTGATCCATCTTTTATGTACTCCTAAATCTTTAATTGATATTTTGATACTCTTGCAGCCGTAAAGTAAGTGTATACACATCTTCCCCTACACGATACAATAAAAAATCACGATTATCATCATTGCATGGAAGATTTTCGGGCTCGCCGCCGTTCAGCCAATCATGACATATACCATTTAATTCGGCAAATATCATATGTAATCCTTCTTCACCAAAACCTACTTTTTTTACTAATTGATTAAAATGTTCTTTGTCCAAGTCATTATACTTAAATATCTCACACCATATAGAAAGTAATTCTTGTTCATTCATCCCTGTTTTTTTTAAAATAAGTTCTTTTTGTGTCGCTAGCATCAGTAGTATGCAGGACAAATAAGACTTCACTACCACAGGAACCTTATCTCTTACTTTGGCAAAATATCGACGATGAGCCCAATAGCTGCTAAATGCTAAATTATTTCTTTCAAGAAATTCTTTGATTCCATCATTGGCCGATACAGCACAAATCATAAAGAAACGCTTCATAGCCTCGTTTGTGGATCTGCTTTTTGCTTGTACCATACATTTCTTGATGAAAAATTCACAGACTTCAGCCGAGTTTTGCTTAGATAAATTTCTCAATAAATCACCATAGTACTGCATATATTAACCTCCGGATATCAAAACTTATTTTACGTCTTTTACGGCAGCTGGTGCAACACCGGCTTGTTCTTGTGCTTGTGCCAGTTCTTTTTCTGCAGCAATATTAAATAAAGGATCCGATTTTAAGTTATATAAATCTAATCTGCGCTTAAAGAAATTTTTACCATACACTAAGAGACAAAGAACAATTCCAACTCCCAATGCATAGGCAGCCCCACGGGATACAAGAACACCACCAATAACACCTGCAACACCTAAATCATTGAATGTTTTAGCTCTCAAAACACCTACACGCACTGCTACATATCCTTGAATCAACATAGTTAAAGCCAAGGCTATCGGCAATACTGGTTTCACAAAACTAACAATAGGAGAAATCCAATATCCCGTAAAAGTACCAAGCCGGAAAGAAGCAACCCCGCCAATCAAGCTATCCATTGCATCACGGCCATGTTTATACCGTTCGCAAATAACAACTTGCATAGCTGCCCACAACGGTCCACACATAGAAAGATCCGGGCCGAGCATAGACATAATGATATTACGAATACCAACAATACAGTTGTTCCGATTCGCATCAAAATGAATGTTTTCATCACCATTACGGAATTCTCGAGCTTCATCAATCAATGCATCTGCCTGAATCAATTCACCAAACAATACCACATAAACAGCTACGACAAGCGGAAATGCTGAGATGTAATACTGCAAAGGAGGGAACCCAATACGATCGGCAAACGGACTCCATTGAGTAAACAATTCATAAAATTGCGGATGAGTAAATCCCCATTCAATCGTCGGCCAAGGTAGTTCTCCCACAAGTGGAGCAATAACGACAGCTAGCAACATCGCCGGCAGCAATCCTAGATCGGAAATAACTTGAAAAACTTTATTTTTCCGCATGATAGTCTTAAAATGATTGCTGAAAGAAAGATAAAAAGCAAAACCAATCGCAATCGCAATTGTCCAAGGATATTTATCAAAACTGCCGCCAGCATTAAATACTAGACGAACAGCAGCAATCCCTGCCCCAATAAGAATCCCAGCTTTTAATGCATCTGGAACCATATCTACAACTTTCTTAGCCAACCCGGTAGCTCCTAAAAACAAAGTTACTACACCAAGTTCAAATTCAAAAGCAATTAATGCATGCATACGTTCCGCTGTGTCATGAGGGAAAGAAGACAGCCATAACAGTAACAACGGAATAGCAGGAGTGATCCACCCAGGAACGACAGGATCCCCTAAATGAGCATGCCAGCAATATAAGAAACCATTCATGATAACGATAGTAATAGCGATTTCAAAGGGCATTCCCAAGTATTCTTGCAATACAGGAATAATCCCTAAGCAAACAGCACAAAGCAACAAACCTTGTACATAATCAGGCCATTCAAAGCGATAGTGAATAAATGGCAAACGCAGAACAAATTTAAAAATATGCAAATTGATTCCCGGTTGCATTTCACCATCTTTTCTTTTATAAATAGGACCAAACATGATAGGTCACACCTCCAATAAAATGTTGATTTAATAAATTACATATTACGTTAACTCAAAAAACCATAGCAACCATCTCCACACTATAAAGTTGATCTTTGTGACAGTTGCTATGGCATATGTATCAAGTTAAGCAAAATAACACATGATTATCCTTCAAACTTGCAGTGAAACCGTGTTTCAAATTCTTTAATTAACCCGGCTTGAAAATCAGGATGCGCAATATTAATCAACGCCGCAGCCCGTTGTTTCAAGGTTTTCCCCTTGAGGGGTGCAATCCCAAATTCTGTAACTATATAGTCTACATCATTACGTGATGTAGTAACAGCTGCCCCCGCATCTAAATTAGCACAAATTTTGGAAACTTTGCCATGTCCTGCAGTAGAAGGCATTGCAATAATGGCTTTCCCACCTTTGGCACGTGCTGCCCCACGGACAAAATCAACCTGTCCACCTACGCCGCTGAACTGACGAGAACCAATCATTTCTGCATTAACCTGTCCCATAAGATCTACTTGCATTGCCGAATTAATGCTGATAATATGGTCAATCTGAGAAACAACAAATGGATCATTCGTATAATCCACCGGCTTAATTAGTACATCCGGATTATGATCCACAAAATCATACAATTTTTTTGTCCCCATCAAGAAACAAGATACAAATTTACCTGTATCAATAGTCTTCTTTGCATTCGTAACAACACCTTTATTGGCCAAATCGACTACACCGTCAGAAAACATTTCTGAATGAATTCCCAAATCCTTCTTATCTCCCAAGAAAGATAAAACAGCATCAGGTATAGCTCCAATTCCAAGTTGCAATGTATCTCCATCTTGAATTAAAGAAGCTACATATTCTCCAATTTTCTTTTCCGTTTCACCAATTTTAGGCGGCTGCAATTCAATAAGAGGTTCATCACAAGGAATAATGTAATCAATATTCTTGATGTTAATGCTGTTACCATAAGTAAAGGGCATATTTTTATTAATTTGAGCTATTTTCAGTTTTGCAGCCTCTGCAGCAGGTTGTGTATAATCGCAAGAAATACCAAAACTACAATTACCTTCTTCATCTGGTTCCGACAGCTGCAGTAAAACTACATCCATAGGAATAACGCCTTCTCTAAAAAATTTTGGTACTTCATGGAAAAACACCGGAGTAAAATCAGCCCGGCCTTCTTCTACGGCTTTACGTGTAGAGCCACCAACAAATAATGCATTATGATGAAAATGTTTTTCCATACCAGCTTGACAATATGGTGCAGTTCCCATGGCAACCATGTGTAAAATTTCAACATTTTCCAAACGTTCAGCTTGTGCTACAAGTGCATTGGTTAAACATTGTGATTCTCCACAAGCATGTGTAAATACAACTTTATCACCTGATTGAATGTGACTGATAGCTTCTTCTGCTGTCACAATTTTTTCAGGATATACACTTTTCCAGTCTTTCACAAAACACACCTTCCTTTTTGTGCGCATATGCAGCAGCTGCGGGAAAAGGAGCTGTGACCTGCAGCTGCTTCCATATTAACGCGATAGGATCAAATAAAATAATCTCGTAAGCAAGGATTATTCTTCAATCTGGGCAATAGCTTTTGCTAATTGTTTCTTCATTTTCAAGTTGCCTTGACGAGAAATCATAATACGTTGTGCCTGCGGCGAACCAGCACCATGCATGGATTCTGTACGATAGCCGACTGCAGCAGTTCCGAGGCAGAGATTTTCAATTAAGCGTAAAATCTTCAAACGATTTTCTGTGCTGACAACATTAACACCACGGAGATATTTATCAACATATGGTCCCAATTTCGGATCTTTCAAGTCTTTTTCAGATGGTGCCGTTACCATGAGACCACCGGCAATATCTTCTGCNANACGTACGATTTCATATGGGAAACGAGTTACGTTTTGTTTACATACATTGGCCAGCAAAAGGTCAATCAGATAATTCCCAGCTTCTGTCTTAGTGCCCAATGCGGAACAAGCAATACCACAAGCAAACAAGGTTTCATTCAAATGCTGCATTTCAATAATTTTATCTTTGATATGAGAAGCTTTCGGACAGCCATTGTAATCAGCAGCTACAGCAGCAGCACCAATCAACACATCACCCACGCCAACTTTGCATCCACCATAAGATTGACGATGATAGCCAGCAAAGCGTTCTACCAAGGAACCTGCAAATTCGTATTCTCCGTTAAGGAAAATTCTGTCATTCGGAATAAATACATCTTCAAAAATTACCAGAGCTTCTGTACCACCAAACTGCGGATTACCTGTATCCATTTTAGCGCCTTCTAATTTTCTGGTATCGCATGACTGACGACCAACAATCATAAAAATACCTTCTGCGTCTGTCGGACATGCAAAGGATACAGCATAATCTTTATCATCTTCACCCATGGCAATCGTAGGCATTACAATAACTTCATGGGAATTGATGAACCCGGTTTGATGTGCTTTGGCACCACGTACAACGATACCGTCTGCACGGCGTTCCACAACATGGAGGAACAGGTCCGGATCAGCCTGAGCGTGAGGAGCAAGACCGCGGTCACCTTTCGGATCTGTCATAGCTCCGTCAACAGTGAGGTCATTATTCTGCACATATTTAAGGAAATTCATAAAGTTTTCATGATAAGTAGTACCATATTTTTTATCCGTATCATATGTAACAGAGAATTCAGCATTAAATGCATCCATACCAACACAACGCTGGAAACAGGAAGCTGTTTTATCTCCACAAAGACGTTGCATTTTAACTTTATTCATCAAATCTTCCGTGCTTTGGTGAATATGAGTGAACCGATTGACCTTTTCACCTGTATACGGTGAAGTAACCGTCATTAAATCTTCATATTCTGGAAGTTGTGCCAAATCATATGTCATCTTTACAGAATTTAAAGATGGGCGGAGAATCGGGTCATCTACAGGACAGTCTATTTTCTTACCGAACATATAAACCTGTAAATTTAATTTTCTCATACTTTCGACGTACTGTTCGCCTGTCATTAATGCCATAACAAATCATCCTTTCTACTTCTAATCAATTATTAATTTTCACACAAAAGTGCGTTTGACCTCCATAGAGCAAAATACGTGCCAAGTAATACGAATTCATTTACTTTAAGGAATAAACATGATGACTTTTTATTGTAAATAGCATGCATGTATACTGAATTCTCCTTTTTTTTAAAAAAATATTTTATTTTTTTTCATGTGAAAATCACCACAATTTAATTTTTCATACTTTTACAAAAAGTTCTTATTTTGTTGCATAATCGAAACGCTTTTTAGAATTTTAGGTGCATTTTTGCAACAAAAAGCTCGTTTGATACAATATTATTAACATTTCTACATTTTTTTCTTACCTTGTATAGCGTTCTTCTCATTTATATAAAATAAAAACATTTGTTCAAATTGACACAATCTCATCAAGTATTATCTTATACTTAATAAATTATTATATTTTTGTTTTTACTATAAAGTTTTCATTCCTTCTATCTTGGCACGGATTTTGCTATATATTATATTTAGAATACAATATATTCAGTATATTCAAGGATGTGAAACTATGTCAAAAAAAACTCTTCAAGAAATTGAAACTATTTTGGAAAATGAAGTTCGTCCAACTTTAGCTGGACACAATGGCAATGTCTTTATCGTTGATTATTCCAACAACATTTTACGAGTTCGCTTAACCGGACAGTGCAGCGGTTGTCCCTCGGCATTATCAACGACCGAAGAAATTATTGCATCAAAGATAAAAGAACATCTACCACAAATTAAAGATGTTATCTTGGTTACTGGAGTCAGCGATGATTTGTTGGCACAGGCAAAAGCACTGATGAATCATAAAAATCTTACATAGGAGATCCTTATGAAAATTGGCATAAAATATTGCGGCGGTTGTAATAGTCGCTATGATCGAGCTAGAGAGATAAAAAAACTCGTCAAGCAATTTCCTCAGCATACATTTGTCTATGATACGCCAGATACAAAAATATGTGATATATGGCTAGTCGTTTGTGGTTGTGTTGCTTGCTGCGTTTCAACAGATGACTTGATCGCTACAAAAAAAATGTTTATTTTATATCTGCCGCGTGATTTCACTACTGTTGTTGCATATTTGAAACAATCAGAAGAAACATCACAAACACAACAAAAAAAGCTGCTGCATTTAGGTGATACAGCTTCCATGACAAAGAAATTTACAATTGAAGATATTATAAATTTTGCCAAATTAACAGGTGATTATGGTAAAATTCATATAGATGCAGAATTTGCCGCTCATTATGGATTTGGTCGTCCCGTCGTTCATGGAATACTAACGGGAAGTCTTCTTTCTTCCGTAATGGGCATGTACCTTCCTGGAGATGGTACGATTCTCATGGATCAAAATATGCGTTTTCTTATTCCCGTATATCCAGGAGATATAATAACAGCTACCGTAATGTTACGTAGTATAAAGGAAAATAAACGATTTTATATTGGAGAATTAGCGGGATGCTGCAAAAATCAGAAAGATGAAATAGTTGCAGAGGGAATCTGTCATCAAATGATGATGAAAAATTTNTTTATTATNGNTTAACTACGNNNTACACATAAAAATACAACAAAGGATNNGGTGNTAAAAATGACAAATTTAGAAAAATACAATAAATTATTTATGGACAATTTCAAATTGACAAAAGAACAATTGCCCGGTTTAAAATACAGGTCTATTAAATTATGGGATTCAATGGGACATATGCAGTTAATGGAAGAAATGGAAGATAATTTTGATATTTCTTTAGACACTCCCGATGTATTATCTTTCAGCTCTTATGAAAAAGGTCTGGATATACTTCGAAACTATGGTGTTGATATCTAATGAATACGAATATGGCATTCAAGCCAATCCGCATCATCGACCCCACAACAAACAGCAATTGCTACATAATAGAAGATGGCATTCATGCCCTCATTATTGATCCCAATAATTTTTCACTGATTAATGCATATATCAAAGCTCGTCGTTTGTCTCCTGAATGGGTTTTACTTACTCATGAACATTGTGATCATATTTCAGGTCTTAATGAATTGCGTCAGCATTATTCCTTCAAAGTTATCGCCCAAGCTGCCTGCAGCTTGGGTATTCAAGACAAAACATTAAATATGACCCGCATAATGGAAACATATTTGTATTTTAAAAGTAATGGAACTGTTCTTACTTCCTATCCAAAGTTTACCTGTAAACCTGCTGAACTAACTTTTGATAAGACATATCACTGGCATTGGTTTACCCATCAATTTACATTTCTTCCCGCCCCCGGTCATACTCCTGGCAGCACCTGCATCCTTGTCAACAATACTGTTTTATTTTCCGGTGATTATTTTATTCCCGGTGAAGATGTCATTACTCGTCTTCCAGGTGGTGATGCCGTTATATACGAAAAAATCGGAAAAAACATTTTACGAGCCCTGCCGGAAAACCTGCTCGTATATCCCGGACACGGTGATACATTCCTTCTGACAAAAGAGGTAAAGCAAAACTATGGATTATAATAAATGGTTATTGCATGAACCATATTCATGGTCACAAAAAGAAAAAGAAGCTCATTATCTTCCGTATTTTAAAGAGTTAACTGCTTATCATAGACTACATTGTCCTTCCTATGGAAAAGTTCTAGATATATTGGCCTATGAGCAGCATACTGTTAAATCTATTGACCAAATTCCTATGCTTCCTATTTCTTTGTTTAAACAAATGCCTTTAAAAAGTATTCCCGACAAAGATATTTTCAAAATTCTAGTTTCCTCAGGTACAACCGGACAAGCTGTCTCTAAAATTTTTTTGGACAAAGTTACTGCACAGAACCAACAACTTACCTTGTTGAAAATTGTTGCCTCCTTCCTAAATAAATCAAGAATTCCTATGCTTATTATTGATGCTCCGTCAACTTTAAAAAATCGAGAAAAATTCACGGCACGCAGTGCTGCTATTTTAGGATTTTCTATATTTGCAAAACATCGTTATTATGCACTAGATGATAATCTGAATATAAATATGGAAGCATTGCAGGAATGCCTGCGTAAAAGTCAGGGAAAACCTATCCTTATTTTTGGTTTTACATTTATGATATGGAAATATTTTTGTCAAGCATTAGAAAACAAATGTATGCCTTTTGATTTTTCTAATGCGTTTGTCCTGCATGGCGGTGGCTGGAAAAAAATGCAAGATCAAGCAGTATCTCCCACCGTCTTCAAGAAAAAACTATTAGAGCAGTTTGGCATTTCACACGTACATAATTATTATGGTATGGCAGAACAAACTGGTAGTATATATATGGAATGCGAATACGGTCATCTACATGCCAGCATTTTTTCTGATATTATTATGCGAAAAGCTGCCGATTTTTCTGTTTGTCCCATAGGAATTCCTGGAATTATTCAAGTATTATCACCTATGGCCGTATCCTATCCTGGGCATTCTCTCTTGACTGAAGATATAGGAACTTTACTAGGTATAGATGATTGTCCCTGTGGTCGAAAAGGAAAATATTTTTCTGTAGATGGACGAATTCCCGCAGCAGAAATAAGGGGGTGCAGCGATACATATGGACAATAATATGCAAATACTAGCCGGTATAATGCCGAAATACGCTCATCCATTACCGTTATTTTCGCCAATAGTACTTGATTTCTTATATGCTCTTAACCATGAAATCCGGCAAATACCTGAATTATATACAAATAAAGATATAGCCGCTTTTTCTTTTTGGCTTCGCCGCAAACACATTTACTCTTTTCAAAAATTAACACCCACTTACCACCAACGACTAGGACGGGGAATTATATTTCATGTACCTCCCACTAATATTCCTATTATGTTTGCTTATAGTCTTATTATTTCTCTATTGTCCGGAAATAATAATATTGTACGTATTTCTCCTCGTATCACAGCTTCCATGTCACCTTTGATTGCACTTATAAGAACCCTCTGGGATAAAGAAGAATTTCAAATACTAAAAAATTTCAATACCTTAATTACATACAAGCGAAGCCCTTCTATCACAAATTATCTCAGTTCTATGTGCGATGGAAGAATCATTTGGGGCGGGAATAATACAATAAATGAGATTAGAAAATCGCCATTATCACCCCAGGCTTTAGATTTAGCCTTTGCTGACCGTTATTCTCTTGCTCTATTTGATGCAAAGACGATACAACATTGTAGTGACGAAGAACTAAAAAAATGGGCTCATTATTTTTACAATGATACCTATGATATGGATCAAAATGCCTGTTCCAGTCCTAAACTTATTTTATGGATAGCCCCTTCCGGACAAAATATACAGCAAATTCAGACCCGCTGGTGGAATGAAGTCTATCATGCCGCTATCGACTACGAACTGTCCCCCATAAAAGTTAGTCGAAAATATACAGATTTATGGACTTATAGTATGACTTATCCAGAAATAGATTATATAAATCAATGGAACAATTTATTATATGTATATACTCTATCTACACTACCCGCTGACATAACAAAATTATCTGGGACATTCGGGCAATTTTTTCAGTTTACTCTGCCATCCATACTGGATAGTATCCCTTTATTCTCAAAAAAAATACAAACTATCTCCACTTTCGGAATCGACGCGCATACATTGCGGACTCATATGATAAATTCCGGAACAACTGGTGGTGATCGAATTGTCTCTATCGGAGAAGCAATGAATATGCATATACAGTGGGATGGCATAAATATATTAGAATATCTTTCAAGACTCATTGGATAGGAGGGATTCTATTATGTATTTTTTTGACAAAAATACAAAATTTTCAAATCATGTCTTATTCGTAGATAATACTGATTATTCTGTCACTTATCAAGATTGGTATAATCATGCACAAAAATTAAAAGCATTAATTCCTCCGCGTTCTTTAGCAGTGGTTTTATGCCATAACGTTATCGGGTCTGTTTTATCCTACTTGAGTTGCTTGCAAAATCATATTGTACCTTTATTATTAGACAATCAAATGGATAAAGATTTATGCCAGCAATTATTAACAATTTACAGACCCAATTATATATTTAAGCCGCTCTGTGATATCAATCCAGGCGAAACTCCCATATATATAATAGAATCTTATGGTCTTTTTAGCTATTCTGATAAAAAACACGATATATATCCTGAACTTGCCTTACTATTAACGACATCAGGCAGTACAGGAAGTCCCAAACTAGTCCGACAAAGTTATGCAAATATTCAATCTAATGCAATGTCTATCTCTTCGTATCTAAAACTGAATGATAAAGAACGTCCAGTCTCTTCATTGCCGATGCATTATACCTTTGGTTTATCTGTAATAAACAGCCATATATTGGTCGGTGCTACTGTATATCTGACAGAATTAACTATTTTTGATGCTGCATTTTGGTTTTTTTGCAAAAAAATGAAAATAACATCTATAGCTGGAGTTCCTTTTACTTATGAATGCCTAAAAAGAATTCGTTTTTTTAATATGGCATTGCCAAGTCTTCAATTGATGATCCAAGCCGGAGGTAAATTGTCAAAAACATTGCAACAACAATATGCTGAATTTGCCTGCCGTACACATAAACGTTTCATTGTCATGTACGGACAGACAGAAGCTACCGCCCGTATGTCATATCTCCCGGAAGAATACAGCGTATCCAAAATTGGTAGTATTGGTATTGCCATCCCTGGTGGGACATTCCATATCATGGAAAATGCACATACAGAAATATTCGATTCAAACATACAAGGCGAGTTATGTTACGATGGCCCTAACGTAACGTTGGGATACGCACAATCTGCCGATGACTTAAAGCTGGCGGACGAACGCCATGGTCGTTTATGGACAGGGGATATTGCCTATAGAGATAGTGATGGATTTTATTACATTGCGGGGCGAAAAAAACGCTTTCTTAAAATAATGGGAAAACGCGTTAATATGGATGAAATAGAACAACTATTTAAAAACACGTATACATCTTATGATTTTGCATGCATCGGTATGGATGACGATCTGCGTATCTTTACAACAGCTCCGCAAGCGTTGCTCGAAGAGTACACAGACTTTCTCCTAAAAAAAACCGGGTTGCATCCAGCTACTTTCACAATCACCACGATTGATGCTATTCCAAAAAATTCTTCCGGAAAAACACAATATCCTATTTTGAAGTCATTAGCAAAACTATAAGACGCCATGAAACTAGAAAATTCACTTTATCAGGAACAAGAGCAGCAATTATCGGCATTTCAACTGCAATCACTACAACTTCTCGCACTTTCCAACAAGGATCTTCAAGATACGTTGCAGAAAGAATACACAGAAAATCCATTTATGGATTTTACTCCTTCAAGTTCAGGAAAAGAAACCGTAAAAGATGCCTTGCAATTTACCGCTGCTCCAGACGAAAATCTCGTAAAAAACTTCATATTAGATCAATTAAATCCTGCAATGTATTCACATGCTGAATGGGCACTCCTCACTTATTTAGCCGAAAATGTTGATGAATACGGATTTCTTGATGCAAAAGAACTTACATCCCGACTTGTATTACCTTCTGATTTACTTTCAAAGTGCGTAAAACACCTACAAAATCTTAATCCTCCGGGTATTTGTACTGCTTCTGTACAAGAATGCTTAAAGGAACAACTACGCCGTAAAAAAAGGCTAACTCACTTTTTACAGTTTATTATAGACAACCATTTAGCAGATATTGGCAAAAATAACATAAAGCACATTGCAGCTGCTACAAAACTGTCCAGAGATCAAGTATTGCCGCTGATACAAACAATCCGCACACTACGCCCGCATCCATTGGAAAGTATCTCAGCAAAACCTGCCAGTTTCATTATTCCTGATGTTATTATTCAAAAAGATAATAATGACATGCAAATTTTCCTTAATGATACATGGATGGGTTCTTATTCTATGAGTGACTATTATATCGGGTTAATGAAATCTGCACAAGATCCGGAAGTTAAAGCATATTTTCAACGTAAATATTATCGTTGCTATATGATGCTGCGCAATTTAGAACAACGCCGCACCACATTATTATCATTAAGTCAGGCTGTTTGGGATTGGCAATCCGACTTTTTCGTAAAAAAACAGTCTCTCAAGCCCATGACGCTTCATGATATCGCCAGTAAAACAAATGTACATAGTTCCACTGTTTGCCGAGCAATCAAAGACAAATACCTGCAAACGCCATCTGGAACAATTGCATTTAAGCAATTGTTCCAAAGAGGTATAAAACGTGATACAGCTTGTATTTCTCAATCAGATATTAAAAAGAGATTAGCACGTATTATTTCTCAAGAAAATCCATCTTTTCCGTTAAGTGATGCTGAATTAGCCTGCAAACTATCCGAAGAATGCTGCCTTGCATTGTCTCGTAGAGTAATTGCTAAATATAGAGAATCTTTGCATATTGCTAATTCTTATAGCAGAAAATTGTAAATATATTCAAACTGGTCTTGTTTTCCTTTAATTTTCTTTTAATTTATGATAGATTAACAGTATGTACTTTAGCTGTAAGATATACACCCTTATATAGTTTTACAAAGACATTGGAGGCGGGCATGACAAAAAAAATATCCATGTTTTCCACTGTATCAGAAGCAGCTGAACGGTTAAATGAAATTATTGAACATTCTTTTGACGGCATTTATATTACAGATGGCAAAGCAAATACCATCAAAATCAATCACGCCTATGAAGAAATTACCGGATTAAAAAAAGAAGAAGTTATGGGAAAAAATATGGATGACCTTGTCCATAATAAAATTATTTCTCGTTCAGGTTCCTTAATTGTATTAAAAACAAAAAAGCCGGTTACACTGCAGCAACATTTTAAAACAGGAAAACAAGCACTCATTACCAGTTCCCCTATATTCGATAAGTCAGGCAAGCTGGTAATGATTGTAACAAATGTACGTGACTTAACAGAAATATATAACTTAAAACAAGAAGTATTAGAAAAAACAGAAGCCATGGAAAGACTGCGATTAGAATTAAATCACATTCAAGAATGCCCCGGAGAAGAAGATCTTATTATAAAAGATGATGTTGCATTGGCAGCTCTGTTGCTGGCAAAACGGGTAGCCCCTATGGATACAACGGTAATGTTGCTAGGGGAAACAGGTGTCGGTAAAGAAGTAATGGCAAAATATGTGTTTCACCATAGTTTGCGTTCAAACAGCAGTTTTATCAAAGTAAATTGCGGAGCTATTCCGGAAAATCTTATTGAAAGTGAGCTATTCGGATATGAAAAAGGTGCATTCACCGGTGCAAACAAAACTGGTAAAATGGGTTTATTCGAGTTGGCTAACAATGGCACTTTATTTCTCGACGAAGTAGGTGAACTGCCAAAAGAAATGCAGGTAAAATTGCTACGGGCATTACAAGAACAAGAAATTATCCGCGTCGGCGGTGTTACCCCTATTAAAATCAATACCCGCATTATTGCAGCTACTAATCGAAACTTAGAAGAAATGGTGCAACAAAAACTTTTCAGAGAGGATTTATATTATAGACTTACCGTATTTCCTATCTATATTCCTCCATTGCGAACAAGGCCTAAGGATATTACCCCTCTTGCCGAATCCTTTCTAAAAAAATTAAACCGAAAATACAATTTTAAAAAATATTTTTCTAATGTGTCCATTACACTTTTAAACGAATATGACTGGCCGGGAAATATTCGCGAATTGAAAAATATTGTTGAAAGGGCCGTCATCATAAGCTCCGGTGACGAAATTAAACCAGAAGATCTCCATATACGGCAAAAAACTGGATTAAATACGGAAACAGCGGGTACAATTATTACAGTGCGTGATGAAGAAAATAATCCGGAACATATATCTATATTTCCTGAATCAGGAGATTTAAAAATTATGTTGGAAAATATTGAACATCATTATTTAGAACAAGCTTACGAAAAATACGGGAATGTACGCGATGCCGCCAAAAGTTTAGGTCTTACGCCATCAACATTTGTCAGAAAACGTCAGCGATTTATAAAAAACAGTTGATATCATCATGCAAATAGTTTATTTGTATAAGGAGGGCCTGCAATTGAATAAAATTACAAAAATTAAAGCCGTATACTTTAGTCCAACGGGTACTACAAAAAAAACTGTAAATACTATAGCTGAAAACTTAGCTGAAAAGCTGAAAATTTCTTGGGAAATTGATGATTTTACATTGCCCTCACGCCGTAATACCCCATTAGTATTTGAAAAAAATGAACTAATCGTTTTCGGTGTACCCGTCTATGCTGGTCGTGTTCCCAATATCATTATCAAATATATCGCAACCTTGCAAGGTAATAGTGCAGCAGGTATTCCTGTCGTACTATATGGAAACCGCAATTATGATGATGCCTTAATAGAGTTGCGTGATACGTTGGAAGCTGGCGGTATACACACAATTGCCGCAGGAGCATTTATTGGCGAACATTCTTTTTCCCACATATTAGCTGCCGGCCGTCCTGATAAACAAGATTTAAGTATAGCTCGTCAATTTTCCCATATCATTGTTGAAAAATTAAAAGAAAAAACTAATCAAACATCTCCTATCACAGTAAAAGGTCATACCCCCTATCGATCTTATTACCGTCCCATCGTAAAAGACGGAATGCATGCCGACATACGAAAAGTCGTCTCTAAAGTTAACGACAGTTGTACAAATTGTGGTATTTGCGCATCTGTCTGTCCCATGGGTTCTATTTCTAAAAAAGATATTCGATCCTACATTGGTATTTGCATCAAATGCGGCGCTTGTATAAAATCTTGCCCTGTGCAGGCACGATATTATGACGATCCATCTTATCTTTTTCACAAAGAAAATCTGGAAGAAACATATACTCGGCGAGCCGAACCAGAATTATTCGTATAAAATCGGGTAGGAGGTCACCCATTAATTGAGTGACTGACTTCTCACAACACCGTACGTACCTTTCGGTATACGGCGTTTCAATTGTTTATGACTTCGGCTGACTTCTCACAGCAAGCGTTACTCCGTTTTCGGATTACCTACTCCCATCTGTGAGACCTCCCCGGGTAAGAACGCAGTCTTTCTCTCCCTCTATCTGCCACATCGTCAGGATCGGCCTCGCATAGTTTAGGACTTCAATTTGCATTGTAACCTTGCCCGGTTACTCCTCCTTGTATGTGGTTTCTGTTCGTCAGACCAGAGATTTGCCGCCGACTTCCTTCAGATTCCATCTCGCGATGGACACCTTTTCCTTAAGCTGTGTACTTGGCACTATTGACAACCTGCACTCGGGACTTTCACCCGTTAGACTACGCCCATGCGGGCTCACCACATAAAATAACGCTAGGATTTTAATATAAAATCTTAGCGTTATTTTTTTTAATAACGACTGCATAAATTTATATATTTCCTGTCTGCCATCGGGATAACACAAAATTACGAAAAGTCTCCATAATAGGAAGCATATTGGCATGTCTGTAAACAGCCATAAAAAGATATCGCTTATCTAACGGATTGGCAATAGGAATACGATCCAGATTATAATATTTTAACGTATAGAAATCAGGAATAATAGCTACACCATACCCCGAAGAAACAAGGCCGGCCATTGCATTATCCTCTTCAATATGACACACGACTTCCGGATGAGAATCTGCTTCATTCATAATATGCGTTACCATCTCGTATAATCCACTGTTTTTACTAAAAGAAATAAAAGGATAGGGTTCAAGCTCTTTTAAAGAAACAGATCCCCGATTACTTAACGGATGTCCTTTAGGAACAGCAACTACCAATTCTTCCTCTGATATAGGATAAAATATAATATCTGGCTCATCTTCTACATAAGAACAAAATGCCACATCCATTTTTTCATCCTTTAGATCTTTGACCATCTGTGACGTCGTACCTTGCTTAAAATCAAAAGTAATTCCTTTATGCTGCGGAATCGCCTGAAATTGCGTAATGAGTTCGGGTACAAACGTATACCCCATGGTATAAATAAATCCCAGTATGATCCGCCCATGGTCCGGACGTGTGTAAGCCTGCATAATACTTGTCCCTTTATCTAATTCCTGAAGAGAACGTTTAACATAGGGAAGAAACATGCGGCCATACTTGTTTAAATATATGTTTCTCCCCTTTTTTTCAAAAAGTCTTAATCCTAATTCACCTTCCATATCGCGAATTGCTCTATTCAAACTGGGTTCAGTAATATACAACGATTCAGCAGCTCGGCGATAATGTTCTGTCTCTGCTAGTTTTACAAAATATTGCAGTTGTTTTAAATTCATGTTTACTCCTTCCTTTAACTTTTTACAACAATTTATAGTAAATCGCTGCCAAATGATAGCTTGTAACTAATGATTCAGCATTATATAGCTATCATTTTCCACTTATATATCCTCCTTCTTATTTTTATTTACATTCCAGTATCCGTTCTCTTTCAATTGCTATAATGCAAGATATTCATTGCTATTTACTATCCTTGTTCTGCACGGTTGCCAAAAAAAATTATTACTAAATGTATGATGTGTTTCTTCTATTTTATCATTTTTGATAGAAAAATTAAACGTTTTTAGTAAAAATAAGGAAATAGTACTATCAATTATTTTCTCGTATAATGTAATTGTAACCAAATGTTATGTTTTTCACATACATCTCTTTCATACTACAAGGAGGAATTCGATTCATGAATCAAAAATATCCACATATATTTGAACCCTTGACCATATTGCGCACGACCTTTAAAAACCGCGTAATTATGCCGCCAATGGGATCAAACTTTGCAACATTCAGCGGCGAAGTGTCTGAAGAAATGAAAAATTACTACGGTCTTCGTGCCCGCGGCGGTACTGCTTTAATAACCGTAGAAAATGCTTGCATCGACTATCCGCTCGCTACAAATGGTACAAAGCAATTACGAATCGACAACAAACAATTTATCCCGGGACTGTTTGAATTAACAGAACGGATTCATAAATACGGAGCACTCGCCTCTATTCAGTTGAACCACGCCGGAGCTTCGGCTTATCCAGAACGGTTAAACGGCTTGCAATCTGTATCCTCATCTTCTGTCCCTTCTAAAGAAGGAAATCCGGCTCCG